>MDTD01011533.1_pt1 | contig 15025 bp, 17 predicted proteins | sample 811221 | NCBI WGS metagenome assembly MDTD01 (sample SAMN05326646, study PRJNA326480) | marine metagenome | isolation source: seawater | place: Pacific Ocean: South West | collected 2011
AATTACCAAGATTTAAAAAAAGAAATGAGAAAATCACCTCGTTTTTATAAAACAATAAAATCCAACAAAGCTCCAATAATTTTAGATAAAAGTTTAGGCCTAAAAGTAGATCCTTATAAAAAAATTGGGATAAATTTATTGAATAAAAGAGCAGAATTAATGAAATCTAATGAAAAATTTTCTAGAGATATATGTAATATTTTAAAAGAGGCTGCAGAGGAAAAAATGGAAACTGCATCACAAGAAGATGTCGAACCTGAGGAAACAATCTATTCTGGAGGTTTTGATACTTTCAACAAGGATGTTCCATTATTTGAAAAGTTTCATTCTTCAGATTGGAAAGAAAGACTATCCATATTAGATAAGTTTAAAGATGACAGATTAGTAACATTTGGTCATAGCTTGATTTATAATGAAGTTCCAGAAATCTTACCAAAAGATATTCATAAAAAAATAAAAAGAAAAATAGCTTCTAGAATTTTAAGTACTAATAAGGAAAAATGGTGGACCGTTTCGGCTTTTTATTCAGAATGTGATGAAATTAGAGAAAATGAGGATAAGATGTTTTCGTTCAAAACAGTAGATGAAAAGCTAAAATTTTTAGATGGAATAAATGATTATGTTATGAATTTAGAGCAAAAATATTCAGATGCATAATTTAATAAAACTAAAAAAAGCTTTTTTGACTATTGAAAAAAAAGTTGAATCAATTATATCAACAACATGCTTATAGATTTTAAAGATGAAGATTTTGATAGTAAAATCAAAAATGAAGATGTGTCGGTAATTCAATTTAGTGCCGCATGGTGTGGACCATGTAAGTCTTTAAAACCTATCATGGATAAATTAGCAGTTGAATACAAAAATAAAGCTGGTTTTTATTATGCTGACATTGAAGATGGTGGGATTAATACTGGTAGTGCAGCAGGAATTAGAGGTGTACCAACTGTAATTATATATAAAAAAGGTGTTGAAGTAGATAGAAAAGTTGGCGGAGTTCCAGAGAGTAACATGAAAGAGTTTTTAGAAAAAAATATCTAGTTTAAACTCAACACTTCAGCAGCCCCATAAAGAGATCCTGTAAATAATAAAAGATCACCTTCTCTTAAATCTATTGATTTAATAGCTTGCTCTATACTTGGTTGATATTGAACATTAGGCATATCCTTAAATTTTTCTTTTAAGTCTTTACCATTTATAGAATTTGGTTGAGATTTTAAATCTATGGTAGTTATTGATGAAACATTTTTAAAATAACTTATATACTTTTTGTGATCTTTATTTGCCATCATTGAAATAATAACATGTTTGTTACAATCTAAACTTTCAAGGTATTCATTTAAAACTCTTGCACCATCTTCATTATGAGTTCCATCAATTATAAATTTATTATTTTTAACTAGTTTTTTCAATTTTCCAGACTTAATTTCCTGAAGTCTTGCTAAACTAGATATTTTTGTAATACCTCTTTGAATATGTTTCTCTTTAATACCTAAATCTAAAGTTCTTAATAATGCTATTGCAGTTGAAATATTTTCTAGCTGGAATTGACCAAGAATGTTGGGCATTGGAAGTTTTAGTCCACCTAATCTATCCTCATAATAGAAGAAATCATTCGTATTAACTGAATAACTAAAATCATCATTAAAGAAAACTTTATTAGATGGGTTTTGATTAATGGTTTTTTTAATACAATCCATCGTTTCTTTTGTACTTTGTTTAGCTACAATAATATTCGACTTTAATAGTGTAGATGTTTTTTCAAATACGATTTTTTCAATTGTTTGTTGGTCTTTTTCCAACCAATCTAGATGATCTTTGCTGATTGAAGTTACTACACTAGCGAGATTTTTTTTTAATATATTTGTTGCGTCAAATCGATGAAATAATCCAGCCTCTATAAGATTAATATTATCTGGGAATTGAGAAGCTTTATAAAAATAACAAGCTGTTAATATTTCAAAGAATGTAATAGGTTTATTGTTATTGATACTTTCTATCTGATCAAATAAATCAGCTAATTCATCATCGTTTAATTCTTCATTATTAAAAACAAATCGTTCATTTATTTTTAAAATATGGGGACTTGTGTAAATATTACATTTAAAATTAGCTTCTTTTAAAATAGCAAAAATACTATTAATTGTACTATTTTTAGCATTAGTGCCAACAACAGAGATAGCTTTAATTTTATCTTGAGGATTTCCTAATTTTTTGCAAAGATTTTTAATACGATCAAGACTTAGATCAATTTCTTTAGGATGCAACTTTTGAAAGCGACTGAGTATTTTCTGTAGTTTCATTTTCTTCAGTGCTTATAGCAGAATTTTTCTTTAACAATATCGATAATAAAGTTCCTATTTTATCTGCTAAATCTTTTCTTTCGACAATTAAGTCTACAAACCCAGTTTTTTCAACATATTCACTTTTTTGAAAACCTTCTGGCAATTCTTCTTTTATTGTTGCTTTAATCACTCTAGCACCAGCAAAGGAAATCAATGCACCTGGTTCTGCCAAATGAATATCTCCAAGCATTGCATACGACGCGGTAATTCCTCCTGCTGTTGGGTCTGTGATACATACTAAGTATGGAAGATTATTTTTTTTGAGTTCGTTGATTGCTAAAGTCGTTCTTGTCATTTGCGAAAGTGAGATTAAACTTTCCATCATTCTCATTCCACCACCTGCGCTAATACACAAAAAGGGTGTTTGATTTTCAATAGCATGTTGTATTCCATACAAGAATGCTTCACCCTCAGCAGCTGCCATGGATGCTCCTAAAAAATCAAAATCAGATGCAACTGCCGTTATTTTTATACCGTTGATTGATCCACAAACAACCATCATTCCACAGTCCATTCCAGTTTTTTTTCTTGCACTTCTAAGTCGATCTTTATAAGACTTTGAGTCTGTCCAATCCAGAGGATCATCCTTTGGAATTGGTGTTTTAAAAATTTCGTAATTGTTTTTTCCAAACAAAATATCAAATCTTTGACTAGGTTTTATTCTATGATGTTTTCTACAATCAGGGCACACAAATAAATTCGCTTCTAGATCTTTTTTTAATAGAGGACCTCGGCAACAAGATATCCAATCACTGTTAGCTATTTCCTCTTTTGTTGCTCTTTTACGTATTACAGATTTTATTTTTTCACCTGCTTTAATTATTTTAGTGATCCAATTCATTTTATTTTTTTTTTTAACCTTTTAACTACATTAGTAACATTTATGACAGGATTTTGTCTTTTTTTAAGGGAATTAGTTATTTCCTTACATATTTGGCTGCCCACGACTAATCCATCAGCTATTTTAAGTGATTTTATGGTTTTTTCGGTGATTCCAAATCCTATAACAACGTTTTTCGATTTATTTTGTTTTTTTATCTTTTGGTATTCTTTAAGTATATTTTTAGAAGAAACTTTTAATTTTCCACCAGTAGTTGATAGCATGCTGATATAATAGATCATGTCATGAGAGTCTCTTACAATTTGTTTTAATCTTTTTTTTGATGTAGTGGGTGAGATTAGTTGAATAAAATTTAAGTTATTTTTTTTACATTTAGACGCAAAAGCTTTATTTTCTGGATATGGCAAATCTACAATGATAATCCCATCAACACCTGATTTCTTACATTTGGAAATGAATTTATTTTCATTGTATTGAAAAATCATATTATAATAGCCCATTAAAATAATCGGTTTATTTTTTGACTTTTTAAAATTTTTAACAATTGAAAAAACATCATTTATTTTAATGCCATTTTTTATAGCTCTGTAAGCGCTTGTTTGAATTTGACCACCGTCTGCAATTGGTGTGTTGTGAGGAAATCCTAATTCACAAATATCAGCATAATTTGATATTGAGTTTAAAATTTCTAATGATTTTTTTTTTGTATTATCACCAGCCACAGTATAGGTAATTAACGCAGGTCTATTTTCTCTTTTAGCTTTTTTAAAAGATTGATTTATTTGAGAAATGTTCATGAATAATTTCCTAACTTTTGCTTAAGAATGTCTCTATCTTTCTTAGCGTCACCACAAGAATTAACTATTATTATTGTATCTTCACTTAATTTTGGTGCAATCTTTATAGCTTCTGCAAAGGCATGACTTGGCTCTAAACTTGGGTTTAATTTTTCATACTTGGTCACTATTTTGTAAGCATTTAAGGCGTCTTCATCACTAGCATAAGTATACCTTGCTCTTTTAGTATCTTTCAAAAAACAATGAATAGGGCTTACACCTGGATAATCTAAGCCAGCACTAATTGATTCTGTTTCCTTAATTTGACCTTCTTTGTTTTGACACACATACGAAGCTGCTCCATGCAAAATTCCAATCTTAGCATTTTTACTCAAGGGGGCAGCATGTAATTTTGATTTCTTAGGCCCTCCCGCTTCTACTCCTATTAACTCAATTTGATTTTTATTAAAATCGATAAATTCACTCCAGAATCCATATGCAGAGCTTCCGCCTCCAACACAATTGACTAATTTAATCTTTTTTGGGAAATTTATGAATTCTTTTTTTATTTGAACTTTAAGTTCTCTTGAAATTTGTGCTGTACTCCAACCACATATTTTTACAAAAATATTTGGACCTACAGTTGATCCCACGCACATATGAGTGTTATCACAATTTGAAACCCAATATCTCATACACTCACTAACAGCATCCACTAAAGTTTGGCTTCCAGAATAGACAGGCACTATTTCTGCTCCATTTTTTCTCATTGCATCGCAGTTAGGTTTCTGTCTTCTTATATCTTTAGCGCCCATAAAGATTTTACATTTAAGACCAAACTTTTTTGCTGCCATACTCAGCATTTTACCTGCATATCCAGCACCAGTATCGCCTACGATATATTTTTTTCCCATAGCCTTACAAATTAGCGCATGAACAGTTGCATTATAAATCTTGTGCGCTCCACCATTAGCCTCAGATACAACTTTTGCCCAAATTTGTGCTCCACCCAAGTGATTAGATAATTTTTCTAATTTTATAAATGATGTGGGAGATCCTATATAAGTTTTAAAATAAAAATCTCTTTTTTTAATAAACTTTTTATCATTTCTCAATTTTTGAAATTCATTAGTCAAATCCTCTATAGGTTTTTTTAAAGTTTCTGGTATAAAACTTCCGCCAAATTTTCCACCCCAAAAACCGTATCGATCATGTTGATCTATTAGAGGAATCTTTTTTTTAATTTTCATTTTTAAATTTTTTTATTTTATTTAAGAAAATTTCTATTTTTGAAATATCTTTATTTCCAAAAGTTTCTAAACCACCTGATATATCAATAATATCTGCTATTTCTTTAAAATTTTCAAGATCATCGTTTGCCTGAATATTGCCTGCGACCATTACTTTTTTATTAAAATTTATATTTTCTATCAGAGAATGATCAAATGACATACTTTTTTCATATCCTTTACTATCGAACAAATAAATATCTGTAACTTTTTTATATAACTGATATTTTTTTACATCATTTATATCTTCTATAGTAATAGCAGTGATAATTTTTTTGTTATATTTATTTTTTATTGAAAGGATCTCTTCTGGCTTACAATCATATAGTTGATAATAATCAAACGGTAAATTTTTTATATCTTCTAAGATTTTATTATCTGGTTTGACAAGAACTGCAACAAATTTACTATTTTTTTTATTTACATCGAGTAGTTTTTTAAGTTTACCTAATTTTATATATCTTGGACTATTTTTATAATTACAAATAAAACCTATGAACTTTGGAGGGTAAGAGTGATTTATGATATAATCTAAAATTTTAGGATCAGTTATCCCACAAATTTTGCAATCTTCAATCATTTATTTAAGTGGTCAATTAACATCCAGATATTCTTCTTTATATTCCCTTGTGTTATTGGTCTACCAATAACCAACCAGTCGCTACCATTTTTAAAAGATTCTCTGGGTGATAAAACTCGCTTTTGATCATCGTTACTTAAATTAAATCTTATTCCTGGTGTTATTATTTCCTTTTTAAAAATTTTCTTTACTAACTTTACTTCTTGAGGACTACATACAATAGCATCTAAATTAGCTTTTTTTGCCAACTTTGCTTGAGTATAAACTAATTTTTTTACATCTTTATTGTAACCAATTTCTTTTAGACCTTTATTATCGAGTGATGTGAGGACTGTAACTCCAACTAGTTTAGTTTTTTTTGCAATCTTTTTGGCAGACCTTAATGCTTGAAGGCCAGAACTTATATGTATTGTTAAATAATCTACCCTAAGATCTTTAATAGCCTTGATAGTAGATTTACATGTGTTTGGAATATCGTGAATTTTAAGATCTGCAAAAATAATTTTTTTTCTAAGGTTTGATATGAAATTTCTCCCATTTTTTGAATTTAAAAATTCTAGGCCAAACTTATATCCAATTTTTAATTTTGAATTGGCAGTTTCTCTAATAATTTTTTTTTATAAAGGAAATATTGGTGCTGTCACATGCAACAAATATCTTATTCTTTTTCATTATTTAACTTTTTAAACAAGTCTTTTGACATTTTCCACTTGATTGTCTTTTTTTCTTTCACATGAACTTTCTCGTTGGTTCGCGGATTTCTTCTAATTGATGCTTTTTGTGTGTTCGTTGAGAATACACCAAACCCTCTAAGCTCAACTCTTTCACCTCTTTTTAGAGTTTCTTTAATCTCGCTGAGAATGATATTTGAGAATTTTTCTAGATCTTTTTTCAAAAAATTTGGAAAATTTTTTGAAAGTTGTCTCAAAAGCTTTGATTTTACAATAGCCAATTTTTTTTACTCAATTTAGTCTTTTTTGGTATTCTTTTTTTTTAAATCTTGTGAAAGTGAAGAGAATGGTAAGTTTTTTCCTGACCCTTCAGCACCGTATTTTTCTAAAGCTTCTTTTTTCTCTATCTCCTCTAAAAGTTTAATACTTAAATTTACTTTTCTTTTATTTAAATCTAAATCTGAAATTGCACAGTCAATTCTTTCGCCACCAGTGAATCTTGAGGGTCTTGCATCTGCTGAGTTTATTGCTATCTGAGATTTTTTAATACTAAAATCCATATCACATCCCTCAGGTCTAACAACTAAACCCTTATTATCAGTTGATATAATCTTAACTGTAATTGCTTGATTTACTTTTTTATCTTTAAACCAGTCAAAAGGATCAGGCTGCGTTTGCCTTAAGCCAACTCTAATTTTTTGTTCAGAAGATTTAATTTCAAGAACTTTCACTTTAAGTTTATTTCCTTTTGAATATTTAGCTAATTCTTCCTCACCATTGTTTAGATAAGTCAAATCATTACAATGTAAAAATGCATCAATATCTAAGTCCTCAATTTTTACAAAAAGAGAATATTCGTTTTTATTAACAACTTCACCTTCAACGATGCTATTAACAGGAAATCTTTTTTCAAAAGTTTCAAAAGGATTTTCAGTTGTTAACTTGTGTGAGATGGCTACTCTTCTTTTATCCTTATCAATTTCTGTGATTACACAATTAATTTCGTCTCCAACTTTAAACATTTTTTTTGCTGATGCATTTTTTTTAGTCCAACTAAGTTCACTTGAATGAAGTAGTGTTGTTAAGCCTGGCTCTAATTCACAAAACGCCCCAAAATCCATCAACTTTACAACTTTAACTTTATAAATTTTATTTAATTGATAATTCTCAATATGCTCAAAAGGATCTGGCGACAGTTGTTTAACTGAACATCCAACTTGTAATTTTTCCTTATCTACAGATATAACTTTAAGGTCATGTTTTTCACCAATGTTAAAAACTTCATCAGGATGATTTACACGAGAATATGAAATTTCCTGCAAGTGTACTAGAACGTCTAGCTCTCCATTAACATTAAAGAAACAACCAAAAGTACTGTAACCCTTTACTTCAGCTCCTTTAATAATGTCCCCAACTTTATATTTCTCGATTATTTTTGCTTTATCTTCTTTCTTGAAAGAAGAAATAATTTCTCTTCTTGATACGCATGCATTTCCTCGCACTTTATCCAATTTAATTAATGCAAATTTTTGAGGCTCATTCATTAGATGACTTATATCCTTAAGCGGTTTGTCACTAATTTGTGATCCAGGTAAAAACATTAAAGATCCAGTTTCTATATGCTCTACAATACAACCACCTTTACATTTCGATGTAATTTTCCCCATAATCGGTTCATTGTTTTCGTAAGCTTTTACTAGTTTATCCCAACCCTTTATTTTTTGTGCTTTACTTGCTGATACTAATACCTCACCATTTTTATCCTCAATTTTTTCTAATAAGACTGATATATTTTCTCCAACTTTGATTTTATCGGCTAAGCCCATACTTTTTAACTCGTTTATATCAAGAACAGGCTCACTTTTAAGACCTTCAACAAATAAAAAAACAAATTTTTCAGTAATTTTATTTATTTTACCTTCTATAATTTTTCCTTCTTCAATATTGTTTTTTGAAAGTTGACTATTGAGTAGTTTCTCGAATTCCTTAGATGCCGGGTTTGACAAGTCTTTATAAATTTCCATTAATAAGTTTAGTACCTTTATAAGTTTTATTTTTAAACACGCCCTTTTAGATAAATTTAACCTTTTAATCAACAATGAAATTAAGCTAATTATGTTTGAAAAATTGTTAAAATATCTCGGTTTTTAAACAATCTGTTACTATAGTTCGCCACCAAGACTTTTGATTTTACTTAGAAATGAGGGGAAAGATGTATTGACTGAATTTTTATCATAAATTCTCCAATTCCCACCAAAGCTTAAAGCAGCAATTACACTTGTCATAAACACTCTATGATCTTTCAAAAAATCTTTAATAATTATTTTCTTATTGATATTTAAGTTTGGATTACCAAAAATTTTAATACTATTATGAGTAGTAATTGTTTTAATTCCCATTTTTTTTAAGATTTTTGAACCCCAAATTAATCTAGGGCTTTCTTTTTTATTAAGTTCTGATAAATCTTTAAAATAAGATACTCCGTTTGCCTTAGCAGCTATAAGAAAAATTAATAAAAATTCATCGATTGCGGCAGAATTAAATTTTGATGGACAATTTATTGGATTAAATGATTTTTGACTTTTAATTAATAAATCTGCAATTTTTTCTCCTTTGTAAATTTTACTATTTTTAAATTGTATTTTTACTCCCATCATCTTTAATATTTCTAAAATACCAATTCTGGAGGGATTTATATTTACATTTCTAATAATTAATTTTGAATTTTTTGTTAAAACAGTGAGAGCTATAAAAAAAGCACTTGAGCTTATATCTGATGGAATATTATAATTTAATGGTTTAATCTTTTTTTCTCCAGATATCTCAATAAAATCATATTTTTTTCTTCTTTTTATTTTAATTGGTAATTTTAAAAATTTGAATAATAACTCAGTATGGTCTCTTGATTTTTTTGCTTTTATAATAGTTTTACCTTTAGTATTCAAAGCTGCTAGCATCACAGAACTTTTACACTGGGCCGATCCTTTATTTTCAAAATATTTAATAGGTTTTGGATTTTTGGTTCCTATAACACTTATCGGTAGTTTACCTTTATTAGTACTAAATTTTGCACCAAACTTTTTCAGAGGATCAGTTACTCTTTTAAAATCTCTTTTAGAAAGACTTTTGTCACCTATAATTTTTACTTTTTTTTTTGAATGTACCAAAAGCCCTAAAAGTAATCTTCCTAAGGTACCAGAATTTCCAGCATTTAAAGTAAGTTTTCTATTGTAATCAAAACTATTCAAACCTTTACTAGTAATCTGACACTCATTTTTAGAAAGCTTAATTTTTACACCAAGTTTTTTCAAACAATATAGTGTATTTAGAACATCCTCAGATTTTAAAAGATTTAAAGATTTAGATTTTCCAGTTGCTTGAGATGCAATCAAAGCCCATCTTATAGACAAACTTTTATCACCTTCGATATTTAGTTTTTGATTGAAAGGTTTTATTTTTTTAAAAATCTCAACGTAATTCTTCATTTATAGCTTGATTAACTTATTTTAAATGATTCTCCGAAATAAGCATTTCTTGCATCTGAATTTTGTATTAAATTTGTAGGAGTACCTTGAGCTACAACTTTACCGTTATGAATTATAGCAGCTGTATCAACACACGCTAGAAGGTCCCTAGCTTGGTGATCGCACAAAATAACAGAAATATTGTTTTGTGTTTGTAATTTAACAATAATTTCTTGAAGAGTTTTAATTGTCATTACATCTAAAGCAGCAAAGGGTTCATCAAGTAATAAAATATTCGGGTCTGAGATAAGGGCAATAGCAATAACAAGTTTTTTCTTTTGACCACCAGAAATGGATGTGGCTTTGATTTCTCTAATTGGGTCTAATTCAAATTTAGAGATAAGCGAGTCAATCTTTTCATTTCTATAACTTAAATTTGAAATTGTAATTTCAGCTATAGCTTTTAAATTTTCGTAGACTGTTAAGTCATGAAAATATCCACCATGCTGTGGTACAAATCCAATCTTGTACTTCAGAGTTCTTTGATAAATAGGATATTCATTTACAGTATCTGAGTTAATAACTATTGATCCAAAGTCAGGTTTTATTAAACCTGTAATTATGTTGAAAAGAGTTGATTTACCCGCTCCATTAGCTCCTAATAAACCTAATATTTGTCCACTATTTAATTTTAAAGAAAGATTATCTAAAATTATTTTTTTTCCAAACTTTAAAGAAATCTTATCAAGACTTAGGATAGATTTTTTTTCTTTAAATGATTTTATTCTAAATTTTTTTATATTAGACATAATTCTTTATTTAGTCTGAACTTCTACTTTATTTTTTTTATTATACATAGATATTTCAACATTTTTTGTTATAAGGTTTATCTTGATATTATCAGCTTTCATCAAGCCTTGTAATCCCTCATATACAACATTATCGGAAATTAAAACAATGTTTTCTACAAAATTCAAATTTAAGTTTTCTGATTTAATAACATTATCCATGTACTTTATTTGTACGCTATCAGTAAAATTGGTATTATAATTTGAATTATTATATACGGCATTATCCGATATAATAATTAATTCAGTGTTTCTTTGATCAATAAATTTTGCGGAAACATTATTCATTTTAACCATTTCTATTTCATCAATATACATTAATTCACTATATTCTGCTGTTATGTTGTATTCTGAGTTATTATCAAACTTGACTTGATATTTTAAATTTTTAATACGATTATTTTGGTTCTCTGATATTAAATCATCTCCTTTTTTATCAATATTACTTATATTTTTTTTTTCAATTTCAAAATAATTTATATAAAATATCCCTGATATAAAAATTAAAACAATTAAAAGAGATAATTGGATAATTTTTTTCATCCAGTTTTATTTAAGATTGTTCAGTAGATTGTGAATATGAAGAACTCCAGTTATTTTCTTTTTATTACCCTTTTTATAAACACAAACATTTGTAATTTTTTTTTTGTTCATTTGAAAAAGTACATCTGAGGCAAGCATATTTTCCTCAACTGTGAAGGGTTTTTTTGTCATAAAAGATTTTATTTTATTCTTTTCAATTTTCCTTTTTTTTTGCATTAATCTTTTTAAATCTCCATCAGTAAAGCACCCAGTATTAAGGCCTTGGTTGTTGGTAACGACTAAAAAACCAAGTTTTTTTAAATTAAGAATCTTTAAAGCTTTTTTCATTTGATCATTTTCATTTACAAAAGGTATCTTATTTTTTACTAGCATCAAATCTTTTGCAGTTTTAAGTTTATTTCCTAAATTTCCGGAGGGATGAAACTTTTTGAAATCAAGTTTTCAAAAATTTTTTTTCCTCATTAAGGCCACAGATAATGCATCACCTATAGCAAGCTGCGCAGTTGTACTGGATGTTGGCACAATACCATCTCCAGATTCATCAACCTTTGGAAGTAGCAATTTAATATTTGCGGACTTATATAAATGAGAGTCCTTACTTGCAACTATGCCTATTAAGAGGACCTTATTAAGTTTTGCGTATTTTATAATATTTTTTAATTCCAGAGTATTTCCAGAATAACTAATTAAAATTAAAACATCTTTGTTTGTTATCCTACCAAGATCTCCATGAGAGCAATCACTTGCTGATACTGAGAAAGAGGGAGTTCCAACAGAGGATAAGGTTGCTGAAATTTTTGATGCAATTATTCCACTTTTTCCAACACCGCAAATAATTACTTTTGATTTACATTTATTAATTGCTCTGACCGCGTTTTCAAAAGATTTATCTATAGAATTTTTTAACTTTTTAAGTGCTTTAATTTGTAAATTTATTACGTCTTTACCAATTTCGTTTATTTCTTTTTTCATTTATTAATGTGACCAGATATCATCTTTGAATAAAGCTAAATCTAACTCCACTCTAGTTTTTAAAAATTTAAGACATTCATTATATAAATCAACTCTTTGTTCTCTTATTAAAATTTTATTTAGCTCAGTATGGATTTTGTGAAGATGAATTACATCATTTGCACAATATTTTAATTGCTCAGGGGAAAGCTCTCCACCAAAATCTGAATTTTGAAATTGTTTACTAATATCTATATGTACGAATTCTTTAATAAGAGTTTTTAATGAATGATTATCAGAGTAAGATCTAGCTAATTTTGATGCTATTTTAGTATCCAAGATATTGTTAGTATCAGTTTTGAGATAATACTTAATGTGAGCAATATCAGCTCTTCCATAATGGAAAATTTTTGTAATTTTGTTATCAGATAGAATTCTAACAAGATTTGGAGCGTTGTAATTATTCCTATCAAACTGTACTATATGTGCGTCAGAATTTCCTGAAGATAATTGAATTAAACATAGTGGATCTCTTCTCACATTTAGACCCATGAATTCTCCATCAACAGCTAATAGATTGCCTAAATTTAAATCATCTGGTAAATCATTTTTATGAAGTTTAATATTAGTATTCATTTAATAATGTATATATGAAAGTAAAAAATTGTCTAATTTTTGGCGGCAGCGGCCAAATTGGTAGATTTCTCATTAGAAAGTTAACTAAAAATAACTATACAGTTACTGTTGTTACAAGAAATATTCATCAAAAAAGCTATAAGATTAAAACCCAAGGGAATGCAGGATATATCCACATTGTGGAGTCCAGTATTTTCGATGAAAAAAAAATCAGAAAACTTTTTATTAATGCGGATATTTGTATTAATTTAGTAGGTATTCTTTACGAGAGCAGAGGGGGAAATACTTTTAAAAACATACACACTATTTTCCCTTCCCTGTTGGCTAATCTTTGCAAAGAATATAACTTAAAACAATTTATACACGTTTCGGCTCTTGGTATTAATGAAGCAAAAGATTCAGAATATGCAAGAAGTAAACTTAATGGTGAATTTGCTATATTAAAAAATTTCCCAATGGCAACAATTTTGAGACCCTCAGTAGTCTATTCAGTCGATGATAATTTTACTACAAATTTTATGTCTTTGTTAAATAGATTGCCGATTTTTCCTCTTTATTATGAAGGTAACACAAAATTTACACCAATCCATTGTACAGATTTAACAAACGTCATTTATGATACAATTTCGAAAAATATTCACTCAAAAATTATTGAGTGTATTGGTCCTGAAATTTTATCACTTAAAGAAATAATAAAAAAATTATTAAAATTAATTGGAAAAAAAAGATTATTGATACCGCTGCCTTTAGTTTTTGCAAAATTTTCAGCTTCTTTTTTTGAGTTGCTACCTAAGCCCCTTTTAACGCGTGATCAACTTAAATTGCTAAAATATGATAATGTAATTTCAGGAAAATACAAAACAAACAATGAAATAGGCTCACCAAGTAAACTTTATTTTGAAAAAGAGGTTCAAAAATATTGTTATATGTGGAGAGATGGTGGGCAATTCTCTACTGAAAAATATAGTACGCAAAAAGACACTGATTTTGAAAACAATTAATTATTGAAAACTAAGCTGATTTAATTTTTTTATTATTAATATATTCTGGTACATCATTTTTACTGTCATTTTCCTCTTTTTTACCTTTCGGTTGATAAGCATATAAAAGATGTAGCTTACAGTAAGAAAAGTCTTTTAAAGAGGCTCTTCCACAAAAGTAAAATGATTCCTCATTTGGATGACCAATAGGCCATTTGCATGAATTTTCATCTAGCTCTTCTAATTGTTTTGGATTTTCTGGCTCAAAGTCTTTTTCAATAATCAGTGATTTAAACCTATTTCTTCTTCCTGATTTAGGTTTTGCACTTTTAGTCTCAAAAGAATTTTGAAAATTTTTATTATTTGTGGCTGATCTAGTTTTAATTTTTGCTGAAAGATTTAATCTATGAGCTTTTCCAATTACCGCATTCCTACTAATCCCACCTATTATTTCTGCAATTTGACTTGCGGTGTTACCTTTACCCCATAGCTCTTTTAATTTTGCTACTTTTTCATCTGTCCAACTCATTATCAATATATAGTGTTTAATTTATTAATAATAACAATATAATGATATAAGAATAATTTAAACAATCAAAATATGAGAGTTATCAACAAAAATTTATTAAATTTGTTTAATTATGTTTCAATCATAACTTGTATCTAAGAATTAAAATTTATAAAACAAATTAAATTTATGAGCTACCTAGCAAGAAACTATAATCGAAAAAAAATTTCATTTGTGAAAGGAAAAGGAAGTTACCTAATTACTGCAAATGGAACAAAGTATTTAGATTTTGTTCAAGGGATAGCGGTAAATAGTTTGGGACATGCTCATCCTAAACTCGTAAAATCAATACAAAATCAATCAAAAAAACTTTGGCATGTTTCAAATGCTTTTCAGATACCTGAAGGAGAAAAATTAGCAAAAAAATTATGTAAAAAAACATTTGCTGATTTTGTTATTTTTCAAAATAGTGGTGCTGAGGCAACTGAGGCTGCTATAAAGGTTGCAAGAAGATATTTTTATTCAATTGGAAAACCAAATAAAACTAGAATTTTATGTATTAAAAATTCATTTCATGGGAGAACTTTAGCCAC
>MDTD01109544.1_pt1 | contig 15024 bp, 9 predicted proteins | sample 811221 | NCBI WGS metagenome assembly MDTD01 (sample SAMN05326646, study PRJNA326480) | marine metagenome | isolation source: seawater | place: Pacific Ocean: South West | collected 2011
GAAGCCAAACAATTGGCCACCGTTTTGAGCTGCGGCAAACTACCGGTGAATATCAAGCTGGATAGTGTATTGAGTACTAATCCGACCCTCGGTAAAAGTCAGATTGTGTCCAGTGCTTATGCTGCCATTGCAGGTATTGTGCTGGTGATTCTATTCATGCTGATGTACTACCGCTTCTCTGGTGTCGTGGCAGTCATCGCTCTGGTGCTGAATATGGTATTGGTATTTGGTACGTTGCCCCTCCTGGATGCGACCATTACGCTTCCAGGTCTGGCTGGTATTGTACTGACCATCGGTATGGCAGTTGACGCCAACGTCCTGATCTTCGAACGTATCCGGGAAGAAATGGCCAATGGCAAGTCCGTTGGCAATGCAATTCAGCGCGGTTATGCCCAGGCCTTCAGCACGATTTTTGACGCCAACCTGACCACTTTCCTGACCGCTTTCATTCTCATGCAAGTTGGTTCAGGTCCTGTCAAAGGATTTGGTGTAACCTTGAGTATTGGTATCATCGCATCCATGTTTACTGCCCTGTATGTCACCCGGGCGATCTTCGATCTGATGCTGCACAAGGGTTGGCTCAATAAGCTGACGATGATGAGACTGCTCAGCAGCACTGATTTCACTTTCCTCAGCTATCGCAAATTGGCATTCCTGGCCTCTGCCGCGGCACTGATTGTGGCTTTCCTGACCATGGCTGTCCGCAACAAAGGTGCCCTCAGTGTTGAGTTTATGGGTGGTACCTCTATCTCCTATCAATACCAGGAAAGTGTTCCCGTTGCGGATGTGGAAAGAGTCCTGGCGGAAGACCCCCAGCTGAGCCAGAGAATTTCCAATATCCGGGTGCATGACAAGTTCTCTTCCATCAAGGAAAATCAGCTGATGGAAATCATTTTTGTCGAAACAAAAGAAGCTGATGCTCTACCTGCCGGAGAAACCGATAAGTTTGACGCCGAACTTGCCATCAAGAATGTCCTGAATTCACATTTCCCCGCCGCAGGTGGTGAGAACTTCTCTGCCGGTATGTTGGAAAATGTCGGTGCTTCTGTCGGTAACAGATTCAAGATGCAGGCATTGCAGGCCATGGTGCTTTCTCTCCTTGCCATCATGGTTTACATCACCTTTCGGTTTGAGTTCAGTTATGCAATCGGAGCTGTTGCCGCTCTGGCCCATGACGTTTTCATCTGTTCCGGCCTTTATCTTTTGATTGGCTGGGCCAGTGGCCGGGAAATTTCGCTGACCGTTATTGCTGCTCTCCTGACTATCATCGGTTATTCGCTCAATGATACCATCGTTGTCTTTGACCGTATTCGCGAGAATGCGGAACTTGAGCCCAGAGCCGATTTTGCAGAGCTCTGCAACCGTAGTATCTGCCAGACCCTCAGCCGTACCATTCTGACATCCATGACCACTTTTGTCGTGGTGCTGGTGCTGTTCATTTTTGGTGGCGGCTCCATCAACGATTTCGCTCTGATTATGCTGATTGGTATCCTGGTCGGTACGTATTCGTCGATCTTCGTGGCAACTCCTGCCATGCTTTTCTGGCGTAAGTACCGTGCAGAGTCATCCTCATCCGAGGATGCCACATCCAATGCCAGCCAAAGCAGTAAGGCCACTGCCTGATAATGACAGAAGGCCAGGAGAGCCCATCCCGGGTAGGAGTGGGAAAGATGTTCGATCGGATCGCCGGTCGTTACGATTTCCTCAATCACTTCCTCTCGGGTGGGGTGGATGTTCTCTGGCGAAAACGGATGGCGCGCGAATTGAGCGTCTTGCCCCATGAAGCTATTCTGGATCTTGCTACTGGCACTGGGGATCAACTGATTGCCTTAAAGCGTGCCTGCCCTCAGATGAAAACCGGAGTCGGCGTTGATGTGTCCAGAGGTATGCTGGTACGTGGTCATGAAAAGCTGATTGAGCGTCAACTTTCGCCTGACCTTCAAATGGTTCATGGCGATGCAATGGCATTGCCTTTGTGCTCAGGAACGATGGATGCGGCGACTATCAGTTTCGGGATACGCAATGTTCCCGATGTGCCAAAAGCCTTGCGGGAGATGCTTCGCGTACTCAAGCCCGGTGGCCATGCATTGATTCTGGAATGCGGAATGCCTCGTAATGCATTGATCAGAAAAGGATACCTGCTTTACTTTCGGCATGTTTTACCCCGCTTGGGAAGCCTGATTTCCGGTGATGGATATGCATATCATTACCTGAATAAAACGGTGGAAACTTTTCCTTGTGGACCGCAGTTTGTTGAGCTGATGCAGGATGCCGGTTTTCAGAAAATCCGCAATATTCCCATGACCTTTGGTGTCGCTTACCTGTATATTGGGCAGAAACCTTAAGCACTCACTACGTCCAGCCAGGATGGATATGGCAGCAGACCCTCTCACAACGCTGAATGACTGGCAATCGACCAACGCCCCTGCGGATCGATGTGCCTTCCCGGTGGATGATCTGGACTTGCTGGCAATTTGCGCGGATCGGGAATCGGGAGTGCGCAGCTTCTGGCATGATCGTGATACCGGAACCCAGGTACTGGGAATCGGGGATTGGCTTTTCGGAAAAGGTGCGCATTCCGGCGATGCCGACCGCGATTGGCGTAAGCTGAACCGCTTTCTCGACGAGCAGCATCCTGAGGCCAGGTTGTGGGGGGGGATGGCGTTTGACCCGCAATGGGAAGCATGTACTCAAGGTGACTGCGCAGAAACAGATCCGGTGTGGGATGGTTTTGACAAAGGATGGCTGGTTTTTCCTTTGCTTGAGGTGGAACGCACGGCGGATGGACAAACCACGATTTTCCTCAACTGGCCCGGAGCCGCACGCGCACACCCTGCTGCGATAGCCCAATTGAATAAGGCTTTAGGATATCTGCAGACCGTCCAAGCCCATTCTCAATGGGGTCGACTGAAGAGCCAGGCTAACCATACCGGGATTTCTCCTGAGCGAAGTCAATGGTCAGGCGTTTTTTCAGAAGCTACAAAAGGTTTCTCAGATGGCAGCCTGGAGAAGGTGGTTCTGGCACGCCGGACGGATTATGAGCTGCATGACGCAATATCTCCTGCGGAATTTCTGCAACGTCTGCTGAATCATCCGTCATCAACCTATCGGTTCTGCTTTTTTCTGCCTGATGGCAAAGCTTTCCTGGGAGCGACCCCTGAGCTGTTGTGCAATCTGGACGGACAGACATTGCGGACTGAATCCGTAGCTGGCACCCGGCACTGTTTCGAAGAGGCTTCCATGGATCAACTGGCTGAAGAGCTTCTCTGCTCCCAGAAAGACCTGCATGAGCATGGAGTTGTTACGTCCTATCTGGAAGACCGGCTTGCAGATCTCACCCATGATCTGTGCCAGGACCAGATTAACGTGCTGAAACTGGCAAATCTGATTCATCTTTGCGTACACTTGCGAGGGGAATTGCGAGAAGGCGTTACCCCTGCTGATGTGATCCTGGCTTTGCATCCCACACCTGCTGTAGGTGGTTTGCCAAAGGTTGATGCGGTGACGGCGATTCGTCATGCGGAACGCTTTTCACGAGGATGGTATGCCGGGCCTGTGGGATGGATCAGTGCGCGCAATCTGAAGATGGCCGTGGGCATTCGTTCTGCGGTCTGTGACCAGAGAAAGCTCCATATTTTCAGCGGCGCAGGCATTGTATGTGAATCCGATCCGCATGCAGAATGGGATGAAATCGATTCCAAGTGTCGGGCCATCCTAGCCAGTCTGGGCGTTGAGGTGATTTCATGACGCAAATCAGTAATGGCGGTCTTTTGAATTTTCGCAGAGCACAACTGATAGTTGAAGAGCTGCGACGGCAGGGAGTGACTGTCTTTTTTGTCTCTCCCGGCTCACGCTCTACCCCGTTGACCCTGGCGGTTGCAACCAATAAAGGTTGTCAATCGTATGTACATCTTGATGAACGGGGAGCTGCCTATGCCGCAATCGGCTATGCACGGGCAACGCAGTTGCCTGCCGCACTGATCTGCACGTCCGGATCTGCGGTGGCGAACTATCTCCCTGCCATTACCGAGGCAGATGCATCAATGCTGCCTCTGATCGCACTGACTGCAGATCGACCACCAGAACTCCGGCAAACTATGGCGAATCAGACCATTGAGCAAACTGGCATTTTGGGATCGTATCTGCGTTATCGCTTTGATTTACCGTGTCCTCAGGATGATATGAAAGATGAAGCCGTGCTGACATCGGTCTCCGATGCCGTTTATCATGCCAGACGTCTGCCAGCAGGGCCAGTCCAGATCAATTGTATGTTTCGCAAACCTCTGGAACCCGAAACGCTGCCTGAACTGGATACCACAATCTGGCCTGATCAGGATGGGCCCTATGCAGAGCGACCGGTGCCAGACATGCATGCAAGCGCAGCTTCCCTGGCTGCTGCTGCCAAATTACTCGCTTCTAAGCAGGGATTTATTACGGTTGGTGAGTTGAACTCAGATGAGGATCGCAGAGCATGTGTTGATCTTGCGCAGCACCTGGGATGGCCATTGTTTCCCGATCTTACATCCGGGCTTCGTTGCGGCTTTGGTGAAGATGCAGTTATTCCCTACGCGGAAATCCTGCTTTATGGCGGTTACGTGCAAGTCGATAACCCGGCTCATGTTCATCTGCATATCGGTGGCCGCATGATCTCATCTGCCTGGTATCAATTGGTAGCGAAAGCAAAGACCCATCTGGTTTTGCAACCATTTCCGCATCGGCATGATCCTGATCATCTCGGTGGTTTGATTCTGGAAGGCAACATAGCCGTTACTTGCAGAGCCCTGCAGGCCCAGATGGCGGCCCGGCCCTTGAATGCCCTTGCTTGTCAATTGAAGGCTAAATCCGCTGAGGTGCAGGCCGCATTGCCTGACGATCTGTCGGAGCCTGGAATTGCCTGCACACTACCCCAGCTATGCGGAGAGGACGCGGTATTTGCGTCTGCAAGTCTGCCGGTGCGCCTGCTCAATGCTTTTGCGGATGCCAGAGGGCAGGTGCAGCGCATCGGCACAAATCGGGGAACAAGCGGTATTGATGGCGTGATTGCCAGTGCTGCTGGTTACGCGATCGGGACCGGTCGGCCGGTAACGTTGCTGATTGGTGACCTGGCATGCCTGCATGATCTGAATGCCTTGACGCTGCTTAAGCGATACCAGATTCCTGTGCGGGTGGTGGTACTTAACAATGGGGGAGGCGCGATTTTCAGGCTGCTGCCGATTGCCAGGCAAGAGAAGGTTTATCATGACTATTTCCGCACCCCGCAGCAGGTCGATTTCGGAGCCTTGGCAAAGGGAATGGGGCTACCGTTTACACAACCCGTTTCTACTCAGGAATTGCAGAATGCCCTGAAAATGAAAGCGCCCGGTGTGATAGAAATGCGGACCCATGAAGATGACTATTTACAGGGGCTGAAAGCGATCCAGAAGGCGATACAGGGCAACTGAAGTCAGAATGCTTGGCTATTTTTGTCCGGCATTGGGGACAGTCGCTTATTTTATGACTTTCCAATTGGCAAGTCACGTGTATACTAAGGCAACATATGCCTGACTTTCAGGCCTGCTGGCGACCACTTTATTCTGAAACGATCCTTTTTTAGCTTTATCCACGACCTGGAGATATTCCCGATGAGAATTGCCAGATTGCGCACCGAACGCAATGATGCTTATTACCATGTTGTCAACTACGTCGCGGGATTGCCGGGGCAGCAACCTTTTACGGAAGAGTTACGGGCAGAGTATATCGAACGCCTGAAGCAATGCGCAGACTTTTTTACGGTCGAGCCGATTGCTTTTGCGTTCATGCCAGATCACTATCATCTGATTCTGCATGATCCAGGTGATGAGCTGGATGATGAGGAAGCTTGCGAACGTTATAATGAATATTATAAGGATCGTAAGGTGCTCTTTGCTGGGACGCCACGTGAGATCAAGCCAGGTACTCCAGCCTGCAAGAGAGCCAAGAAGCGCATGACGGATATGGCGATGTTCATGCGCGACTTCCAGCAGCAGATTGCCCATGCCTTTAAAAGTAAGAGTGCATGGCGTGGCAACCTTTGGGCAGAGCGCTACAAAAGCACCATTCTGGAAGCTGGCACTGCGCTCTGGGAAGCCGTCAAGCACGTGGAATGCAATGGTGCCAGACTGACCGGGTGTGAAATGCCAGGTGATTATGCGTTCTGTTCCTGGTATGCATTTTCGAAAACCGGAAAACATCCGTTCCAGAAGAATTTTGTCCGTCATCTGAAATCAAACTGGCCACACAAGGGCAAACTTCCCAAGAAGGCTTTTCTGGAAATTGCCCGTCTCGACCTGGATGAAACCTGGCAGAACCGCAAGGAATTGCTGGAAGCTGCAGAAGCAAGCACGAAGCGGAAGCGCCGTTGGCTGCGCCTGGATCAGCACGACCGGGTATGGGCTAATGGCTTTGTGATCGGCAGTGAAGACTTTGTGCGCGAAACAGCCGCGGAAGCTTACCCGGATGATAAGGCGCAGTCACACCAGTTGATGTCCATGCGCACTCTCAAGAACGAGAAACTTTATAGTTATCGTCGCCTGAACAAGCGTAAGAAGATTCTCTGATCACATTGCGTTATGCTCACGGCGGTGCATTTGCGCATCCTTCGAGCATCGAACCGAACTTTTTGTCGCTGCTCGAATGTGGGTAGCGAAGGAGACTATTTATCATGGCAGGATTGTCCTGTGGCATTGTAGGGTTGCCGAATGTCGGCAAATCGACCCTGTTTAATGCGATCACCAAGGCGGGTGCTGAAGCCGCAAATTATCCATTCTGCACGATTGAGCCCAATGTGGGGGTCGTGACTGTTCCTGACCCGCGTGTCGATCAGCTTTTTGAAATGGTTAAACCTCAGCGGAAACTTTACGCCACAACTGAATTCGTGGATATTGCCGGACTTGTGCGTGGTGCAAGTAAGGGTGAAGGACGTGGAAATCAGTTCCTCGACAACATCGATCATGTGAATGCGATTGTGCATGTTGTCCGTTGCTTTGATAATGATAACGTTGTGCATGTTGATGGTAAGATCGATCCTGCCAGCGATATCGAAACCATCAATCTTGAGCTTATCCTGGCTGATATGGATCGGGCTGAAAAGTCGATGCAGCGGCTGACCAAGAAGGCCCGCACCGGGGATAAGACGGTAGCAGCAACCATTGCAGTCATGGAAAAGGTTATGGCACACCTGCAGGCTGAGAAACCATTGCGCTTGCTGGAGCTGGATGCAGAAGAGAAGAAAGTCCTTTCTCCCTATCGGTTTTTAACGACGAAGCCAGTGATTTACTGCGCGAATGTCAGTGAAGATGATCTGCCGGAGATGCGGAATGCATATACAGAGCTTGTCGAGAAGATTGCTGCCGAAGAAGGTGCGGTTGTGGTGCCGATATGTGCGCAGATTGAGCAGGAGATTGCCCAGCTTGAGGGTGAAGAAGCGCGGGAGTTTCTCGCCGACCTGGGCTTGCAGGAAAGCGGGCTGGATCGTCTCATCAAGACCAGCTTTGCCACTCTGGGACTTATTACCTACCTGACTGCCGGAGAGCTGGAAGTACGTGCCTGGACCATCAAGCGTGGCATGTTGGCTCCTCAGGCTGCCGCTGTGATTCATACGGATTTCGAAAAAGGATTTATTCGTGCTGAAGTGACGAATTTTGACGATGTTATGAAGTATGGCGGGCGCAACGAAGCGAAAGAGGCAGGTTGCATGCGTCTGGAAGGCAAGGATTACGAAGTGAAGGATGGAGACATCATTCTTTTCCGAGTCTCAACGAAGTAGCGTTTAGACGTAAAAAGATGGGACTAATCCACCAATTTTTAGCGAGTTCAGCCCTTGAGGCTATAAATATGGCCTTATATTGAGTATCTCATGGAAAGCAGGTATACTAAGAGCACGCGCGAAACCTTGAGGCCCCCTTGCATGTCACAGGTTTTGCCTTTGATAGTCTGGTTTGACGTGTTTGCAGGTACCTCAAACTTTTGCCGAAAGATGAAACGACAAGCGCCCAGTCGGCATCTCACTTGCAGGAATTTTTGACATTACACCTATCAGTTGATCGAGCGCAGAGGGTTCCGCAGCTCGAACGGAGGAACGCGATTCATGGCTAAAGACGATTTTGCCGATTTGCCCAGCAACAATTTTACGCCGAGGGCTCAGCAGGTACTGAGTCTGGCCAAGAAGGAGGCCAAGCGGTTTGGACACGACTATGTCGGTACCGAACACTTGTTGCTTGGCCTGATTAAACTCGGACAAGGTGTTGCGGTCTCCGTTCTGGAGTCGATGAACCTTGATCTGGAAACTGTCCGCATGGAAGTCGAAAAGCACTCTGGTGCCGGTGGCGAAACCATGCAGGATGGGGAGCTGCCTTTGACCCCACGGGTCAAAAAGGTCCTGCAACTTGCAGCCCAGGAAGCCCGTGCGCTCAACTACAACTATATCGGTACCGAGCATATCCTTCTCGGTCTGCTGAAGGAAGGCGATGGCGTTGCGGCCAAGATCCTGAATAACCTGAAGGTAGACGCTGAAGCCGTTCGCACGGAAGTGCTTAAAAATCTGGATCCCAATTTTATCCCGCCTGAAGGAAAAGAGGAGTCGGAATCATCCGCAGCCACTCCTCCTGGTGAAGAAAAGATGCCAGCGCTGAAGGCATTTGGTCGTGATCTGACAGAGCTTGCTCAGCAGGGTAAACTGGATCCGGTCATCGGCCGTGCCGGTGAAATTGAACGAGTGATTCAGATCCTTTGTCGTCGCACGAAGAACAATCCGGTGTTGATCGGTGAAGCTGGCGTCGGCAAGACAGCGATTGTGGAAGGCCTGGCTCAGGCCATCATCCGTGGTGAAGTGCCTGAGATTCTTCGCAATAAGAAAGTAATCGGTCTGGATCTGCCTTTGATGGTTGCTGGTACCAAGTATCGCGGTCAGTTTGAGGAACGCATCAAAGCCGTCATGGATGAAATCACGCGTTATAAGCGGGTGATCCTCTTTATTGACGAGTTGCATACGATTGTCGGAGCAGGTGGCGCTGAGGGGGCACTTGACGCCAGCAACATTCTGAAGCCTGCGTTGTCCCGTGGTGAAATTCAGTGTGTCGGCGCAACGACGATGGACGAGTACCGTAAGAATATTGAAAAGGATTCGGCCCTTGAGCGCCGCTTCCAGTCCATTATCGTCAATACACCATCCATTGAAGAAGCCATCGAGATTTTGAGTGGGGTTAAGTACAAGTACGAGGATCACCACCACGTTAAGTATACGGAAACCGCCATCGAAGAAGCGGTACGTCTGTCGGATCGCTATATGCCGGGCCGTCACCTTCCTGATAAAGCCATCGATATCATGGATGAAGCTGGCTCTCGGGCTCGCATCAGCTCAATGATTCGTCCCCCGGATCTGAAGGATATTGAGAATGATATCGCTGAAGTCAAACGTGAGAAGAAGTTGGCTGTCTCCCAGCAGAAGTACGAAGAAGCCGCAGCTCTTCGCGACAAGGAAAAAGCGCTGAAAGAAAAGCTGGAATCGACTCTCAAGGAATGGGAGAAGAAGACCAACGAAAATACCGTGGTCATCGATGAAGATGACATCAAGAAGGTCGTTGCTCAGCTTACCAATATCCCGGTTACCCGGATGGAAGAAGAAGAGGCTCAGCGTCTGCTGCGCATGGAAGAAGAGCTGAAGGACGAGGTTGTCGGCCAGAATATGGCTGTCTCACTCATCTCCAAGGCTCTGCGTCGGTCCCGTGCGGATCTGAAAGACCCACGTCGTCCGATTGGTTCATTTATTTTCCTCGGGCCGACTGGTGTAGGTAAAACCCTGCTTGCCCGTTGTCTGGCGGAGTTCATCTTCGGTGACGCCGAAGCCCTGATTCAGATCGACATGTCGGAATACATGGAGAAATTCAATGTGAGCCGTCTGGTCGGGTCTCCTCCAGGTTATATCGGTCACGATGAAGGTGGTCAGTTGACTGAGCGTGTCCGCCGTCGCCCTTACTCTGTCGTTCTCTTCGACGAGATAGAGAAGGCACATCCTGATGTGATCAATATGCTGCTGCAGATCCTTGAAGAAGGGCATGTCACAGACAGTCTGGGCGTAGTGGTCGATTTCCGCAATACCATTGTCATTATGACCAGTAATGTCGGCGCGCAGGAATTGAATCGGCAGAGCGGTCTCGGTTTTGTCTCCAAGGAGACCGCAGTTGATGATTATGCGGTGCTGAAGGAACGCCTTGAAGAAGCCGCTAAGAAGAAATTCCGGCCTGAGTTCATCAATCGTGTTGACGAAATCATTGTCTTCCGCACGCTCAATAAAGAAGATCTTCGTCTAATCATCGACATTGAGATCCGCAAGATTGCCAAGCGCCTTCAGAGCCATACCATCGCTTTGACATACTCTGATGATGCTAAAGATTTCCTGATTGACAAAGGCTACCGTCCAGAGTATGGCGCACGCCCGTTACGCCGGATAGTCGAACGTTACATTGAGGATCCGCTGGCGGAAGAGCTACTGCGTGGCACGATCAAGAAGGGCATGAAAGTCCGGACTGTGGTTGATAGTGATAAGATCAGCTTCGAGCCTTTTGTAGAGGAGCCGACTGATGATAAGGACAAAACGTCGTCTGAACCAAAGCAGGGTGAAGAGGTCACAAACTCCAGTGAGTGATTCAACGGAGAGTCTGAATTCGATTGAGGAATCAATCGGTTCAAGCATCACATTCAATCCGGCTGGAGAAGGTGATGCTGTTCAGTCTTATCTGCAAATGATGGGTAAGCTTCCGCGGTTAACAGCAAGCGAGGAAGCTTACCACGCTAAATTATTCTTTGAGACCCGTGATGCTTTGCGCGATGTGATCTGCCATTTTCCTCTGTTGTTCATCAAGTATGTGGGGGAATGTAAAACCGCAGAAGTGATGACCGCTTCCAGCCTGGACGATTCCGACAGCGACGATGGGGATGGCGAGGAAGAAGAAACCATGACCGTTGAGATCAAACGGCAGCAGATCATCACGGTTATTGCCTCCATGAAAGAAATTGCAGCGCAGATGCAGAAACTGCGCGGGAATAGCCTTGAAACCCTGTATCAACGGTTGATCTACTACCGGTCTCTTGAGAATCTGGTCGCGCCTTTTCAGTTTACAGCCCAGTTTTACCAGAACATGAAGCAGGTCCTGGCAGACTGGTATTATCGCTGCGCCAACAGCACCATTGACTCTGAGGACCTTTACCAGCAGCTGTGCATGGGGCTCTCCGAATTCAGTGCTCAATACCAGGATGTGGAGGCACTCAATGCGCGTCTGGATAATGCACGCAATACCCTGGTCGAATCCAATTTGCGGCTGGTGGTATCGGTAGCCAAGAAGTATTCGAACTACGGCATGCAATTCATTGATCTGATTCAGGAAGGCAACCTGGGGTTGGTTCTTGCCGTCGATAAATTTGAGCCGCAACGTGGTTATCGTTTCAGCACATATGCGGTCTGGTGGATACGCCAGACGATTACGGCAGCGCTTTCGGCGCAGTCGCGCACTATTCGTATCCCTGCCAATCTGGCCCGAACACTCCATAAGATTAACCGTATGGAGCAACGGCTCCTGCAGGAACTCGGTCGCGAACCCACTCCTGAAGAAATTGCCGAAAGGCTTGAGCTGGCCCCTGAACGGGTTCGGGCATTGCGCAAAATGGAGCGCCAGACGATCTCGTTACAGAGCCCGGTTGACAGTGAAGATGACAGCCAGATTTCAGATTTCATCGTTGATGCCAAAGTGCAGCAACCTGATGAAGTGGCCAGTTCTCATCTGTTGGTGGAGATGATAACCGAAGTGCTGGAAACCCTGAATGAGCGAGAAAAGGAAATCCTGACCAGCCGTTTCGGCTTGTTTGGTCAGCCAACGATGACCCTTGAGCAGCTCAGTCAGGTTTTCAATGTTACCCATGAACGCATTCGCCAGATCGAAGCCGCAGCGCTCAAGAAGCTGAGGCACCCTTCACGCCGCAAATATTTTGAAGGCTATTACTGATTCGGGCAGCAGATTATTAGCCCTGAGTAGCAAATATGGGCTTTTCCATTTCAGCTGGACTTACCATTGCTGATTGCCTGGCTTCAATTTTCACTGGCACTGCCTGATTAATTCCTACCAGATTCTGGAAGAACTGCTGAGTGCAGTTTTCCCAGGAAAACTTCGCTGCATGCTGACGACAGTCTCCCTTATTCAGGGAGAGTGCCTGGATGCAGGCCTGCTGCAGATCTGACGACATCACCCCACTGCGCTCGTCCGTGATCACATCCAGTGGACCTCGCACTGGAAATGCCGCTACCGGCAAGCCGCAGGCCATGGCTTCAATCATGACCAGACCAAAGGTATCTGTAAGGCTGGGGAAAACAAAGACGTCTCCCGATGCAAGATGTTGAGCCAGTGCCTGCCCTTTCTGCATCCCGACAAACTTGGCATTCTTGTACCGTTTGCGCAGACTATCGAGGTCCGGGCCACCACCGATCACCAGTTTGGTGCCGGGAAGTTCAAGGTCCAGAAAAGCTTCGATATTTTTCTCCACAGCAACACGACCCATATAGGTAAAAATCGGCGTTTCCATTTTCAGGTCATCTCTGGCTTCTGGTGTAAACAGATTCAGGTCAACTCCACGGGACCAGAGCACCATATTTTTCAGGCCGTGGCCAGCCAGTTCCTGTCGCAGATGATCAGTGGCAACCATGGTTTGCGCAGCGGGACCGTGGAACCAGCGCAGAAAGCGGTATCCCATCCAAAGCGGGGTATGCAGCCTCATCTTGACATATTCAGGAAAGCGCGTGTGCAGGCTGGTGGTAAATTGAAGTTTACGGCGTACGCAGTGCCGTCTGCCAGCCAGTCCCAATGGCCCTTCAGTACAGATGTGAATAGCATCAGGTGCAAACTCATCCAGAATCCGGGAAACATTTTTCCCTGGCAGAATGGCCAGACGGATTTCAGGATAAGTTGGGCAGGGAATCGTCCTGAAAAGGTCTGGGGTTACCGTCAGGACCTCATGCCCCATGGTTTTTAGCATCTCGACTGTGCGTGTCAGCGTGGTAACAACCCCGTTAACTTGCGGTGACCAGGCGTCCGTGATGATTGCCAACCGCATGGGTGACCTCCTCTCTGCTTTCCATGATTTCAAGCCAGTTGAGTAATTCAAAGGTGCCATCGTCATTTTCGACCAAGGCGGTGCAGCTCTCGACCCAGTCACCACCATTCATGTAAGTCACATCGTCAAATTTGGTCATGGCGGCGCGGTGGATATGCCCGCAGATCAGGCCATCGACATGCCGACGTGATGCCTCATGAGCAACACAGCTTTCGAAGCGATCCATGTACTGCACAGCGTTCTTGACCTTATGCTTGAGGTAGGCCGAAAGCGACCAATAGGTGAACCCAAGCTTACGACGAGCTGCGTTGAACCAGCGGTTCACCTTGAGCACCACTTCGTATGCTACGGCCCCGACATTTGCCAGCCAACGCTTATGCTTGACAATACTGTCAAATTCATCACCATGCAGCACCAGCAGTTTGCGGCCGTCCAGTGCCTGGTGAATCGCATCCAGACGCAGATCGATCTCGCCAAAACTCGTTCCCGCATATTCACGCAGCACCTCATCATGATTGCCGGGGATATAGGTGACATGCGTACCATTTTTTGCTTTGCCAAGAACAGTGCGCAGGATGTTATTATAAAGCTGTGGCCAGTGCCAGCCTTTACGCAACTTCCAGCAGTCGATAATATCACCGACGAGATAAAGGTAGTCAGATTCGGTATGTTTTAGAAAGTCATAGAAAGCATCGGCTTTGCTTTCAGGAATACCCAGGTGTACATCCGATACCCAGATAGCACGGTAACGCAGCCGCTTCTTCGGGGCTGGGAAGCCCAGAGCGTCTTCGGGGGTTGGTTGTGCAGCTTTAGCCAGCCACGGCCAATTGATCGTCATGTATAGGCTCCCTGTGGATATTCTCCAGGTGGTCATGTTCCTCTGAAAGGATCATGGCCTGATCGAAAACACGTCAGAAGATAAGACTTATCAACAGGGTTATCTGCCCGTCAAGCGTTAGCCTTGCACTAACCTTTTGTGAACCAACTGTGAGCGACTGCCCTGCAACCCCATTACTAGTTCTGGGTGAAAACGGGCTTTTGGTCGGGATCAAGATCTGCTCGCAGAGTGGTATTTGAGCAGGTCGGATGGGCAAGCAGAAAGTGGGCCAGCGGATTTATGGCCACATCTTCGATGATTCGTTGCAGATGCCGTGCTCCCCATTTGGGGTCATAGCCTTTGTTGGCCACCAGTTGCACCAATGCATCAGACCATTGAATCGAAAGCTGACGCCTGGCAAGTCCTTCACGATGCTCAATATCCTTGAGTTCTTTCTGAGTAATGGCTTCTATGATGGGTCGGGTAAGGGCGTTAAAGCTAATGACGTGATCCAGTCGATTGAAAAATTCAGGACGGAAATAAGCCCGAACGGCATCAAACGGCGTCGGTCCGGCACTGTCATCAAATCCAATTGCCGGTCCCTGACCTGCACCCACATTTGAAGTCATGATCAGTATGGCGCTCTTAAACGACGTCAATCGCCCAAAGCGATCCACCAGACGGCCTTCATCCATGACATTCAGGAGCAGGTCGAACACCTCCGGGCTGGCCTTTTCAATCTCATCGAAGAGCACAACCGAAAAAGGCTTTTGACGAATCCTGCTGATAAAGGTACTCGGTTCCTGATGAGACTCACCCAGCAACCGATTTACTGCACCCGGCGTGCCATATTCGCTCATATCCAGACGGATGAGCCCCTCTTCGTGTCCGTTTGCACCATAAAAATAACGAGCCAAGGCAAGGGCCAGAGCCGTTTTCCCAACTCCGGTCGGGCCGCAGAAAAAGAGCACACTTACCGGTCTGGCCGGATCGTTCATGGCTGCTTTGAAAGTCGTAACGGTATACGCGGCAGATTTGCAGGCCGCCGGTTGCCCGATAATCCGCTCGCCAAACCAGGCTTCTACTTCCTC
>MDTD01169863.1_pt1 | contig 15024 bp, 8 predicted proteins | sample 811221 | NCBI WGS metagenome assembly MDTD01 (sample SAMN05326646, study PRJNA326480) | marine metagenome | isolation source: seawater | place: Pacific Ocean: South West | collected 2011
AGCGCCCAGGCGTACTCCGGTGTATTTTCCGCTTTCTGGTGTTTTTTCGCTTCGAATTTAGCCACGCATTCTTTGAGGAACTTGTCCGGATTTCGCAGGATGTTTGATTCGGGCATGGGGAAGAATCCAAAAGCCCAGCGGTTAATTTTGCCTTTGGACTTGGTTTTCTTGGTCGGTCCCGAAGGTGCCGTGTCTTCGCTCTCTTCCTCATTATTGCCGCCGGTGGGCTTTCTCGCTTTTGCGTCTTTGTATCTCTCTTTCTGCTCTTCAATGTTTTTCTGAAGACTCGTGATGGAGCGCTTGAGAGTAGCTTCGTCTCCACCGGCTACCTGTTTTTCTATGCCCTGGAAGGCTTTCACAAAAGGAGCGACTCCGACGCCCATCTCTTCAAGTTCCTGGATTGAAGCGATCAGAGTTTCTCTGTCTTTTTGCAGAATGCCGGAGACCGGCTCCAGATCTTTAGCGCTGATCTTAGCTTGCCTCTGGGCGATGGTCATGGAGTTGAGAGCGTTTAGAACTTGATTGTTCAAAGTCTCAATCTGTTGGGTGGAGACAGTCACCTGCTTGTACACCCCTTTTGTGCCAGGGTTGAAAAAGTTGACATTGACTCTCTTCACCGTGGAATCGAGACCGAGTTTACCCATGGCGATCTCGGCAATTCTAAGCGCTTCGTACTTGTATTCTCTGACCGGCGCGTTAGAAGGCATGGCTGTTGTGACGTCCACTTCCTCTTTGCCAAAAGATATCTGCACGTCTTGTCTTTTACTGGCGGCGGTGAGAATCAGCTGATTCTCTATGGCGGTGGCAGGGTCGCTTAATCCGCCTTCCCTGATCTGGATGGAAGATAAAAGCTCACTCTTGGACACTTGTCCGGTGCCGAAGGCAGCAACATCACCCTTGGAGACAGTGATGGATTTATACTTGCTGGGATTGGTGGCATCGTAGAAGTATACGGTGATGCTATTGACCCCATTCTCTTGTTTGTCGAAAATAGTTTTGCCTATCAAAACGGCTTCGATCTTACAGTCTTTGTCGTTTGCTTTCTGGTTGCGGAAAGTCGATACCAGCGCTTTGTCCTTGTCTATTCGCACTCTCACCCTCGTTCCAGGGGCTAATACTCTGGCATCTTGTATGTCTTTAGCTAAATTCGCTGGGGTGGCTGCGTAAGCCGGGTAACATAAGGTGGTGGAGCCGGCTAGAATAGCAGCTGAACAAAAGAGTGATACCGAACGTAATATCATGTTTTGCTTTAACACTCGTAGCAAACCTCCCTGGAAAAGACCTCTTTCAGTGTTAGGGATATCATACCCCGTTGATTTCAGAATTGCTCAGGTTGACAAGAATTCTTTCTTCCCGGCAAAATAAACCCGACTTACTTACTTGGCGCCGACATAGCTGACCCCGCCTGTTACGGCTGAACCGGCGCTTTCCAGTTGCAACTGTCTGCGGAACCGGATTTCACAGACTGTGCCATTGGTCTTATAAGTAGAGCGCACTTCAGGACCGGATGGCGGAGAGGAAAATGTTTTGTAGAAGCCGGGAGTGGGATCGACTGACATCCTCACCCCGTTCCACAAGAAGGCGAAGTCTTCCTGGGGCATGATATTTGGAATCGAGCCTTTGGAGCCGCTGGAGTATCCGTTTCTTTTGCTTTTCGCGCCGCAACTGGCCCAGCTCACCCTGGGGCAATCGGCATGGTTGCCGGCAAGCATTATGGAAGCCCTGTTTCCTGGTGTGGCTCTCTTCGAGACCATCGAGTCGTTTATCGGCTCCCCTCCATGTTTGCCTCCCCTGTTGGTCCCGCAACGTCTGGCGTAGTCGCGAATATACAGGTCGTAGTGTTTGAGAAGTTTGACTTTGCCTGAGGGATCATTCACGGGCGGTCCCAGGGAAACATCTATCTCCAGTTCGCTGGCAGCCCCTTCCGTGAGTACTTCAAATGATTCAATCAATGTCTGGTTCTGGGCTACAACATAGTATTGAACAGGCTTCACACCGCTAATGCTCTGGTAGGTAACCTCTCCGTTCGGGGCAAACCTAAATATATGGGCGATTCCGTTCGGTATCGGACCTTGATTCGGTTCTCCCGGCGGCCACATAACCGTTGCCGGAGTCGGCAAGTTGAAAGTTGTGGTGTGCATGTTTACCACGGCTCCCACATTTGCTTTTGTGCCGGCGCGCTTTAGCCAGACATAAACAGCTATTTTGCAAGCGTTGTTAGCCTGGCGGGCTGTGTCGCCGGGGATTGGCCAGTTGGCCAGGTCATCCTGTATGGTGCTGCCGGCGTCCACCGGAAAGTCTCCATTTTGAGCCATGAAGACATCGGAATCATCGTCTCCATCTGATAGGCATCCTCCGTAAAGGTCGTTTATCCTTGCCATGGTACATGTGCCGTCTGGCGCTCCGTCCGGGAATGATACAACCAGGGCGCCAGGGTAGGGGCGCGGGTCATCCACGCTGGCCGGCTCGGCGCAGGCGGTGGACTTCATCGCTGTGGCTTGTCCATTTGCTGTGAGGTTTTGAATCGCCTCTGCTTTTATGATTGTGGGGAATTGATATGGTAGGCCGGATTCAGATTCTACCCATACATCGGTGTCTATGAGTTTGACTGATTCTCCAATGCCGGCAAAGACCCAGGTTTTGCCGTCATATCTGACCGGTACATAGCTTTTGTACTTTCCGTTTATCACCAAGTCCGAGCCGAAGTTGCCGTTCCATCCCCGGGGGGTTTCGATGCTGGTTGCGCCTCCTCCGGAGATCGCTCCCAGGCTCAAGTTCAGGGAGCCGACTCGATAGCTGGAGGCTCCTGATAGTCTTATCTGGTTGGCTTTGTAAGCAGCTTCAGCCGATTTATACGGTTCGACCAGATTGCCGTCTTTGTCCCGGGCTGATCCCCCTGGAGCGATCGCTCCATTGATGGTGGAAACAAGAGCATCGGCTGCCGTTCTTGCTCTCACTAAATCAGCTTCTGCCAGCTGTTTGATCTCCGACTGACCTAACGAGTCCCCGATAATGTAATCCAGCAGACTGGTGCCGATGAGGGTATTTATTCCATGAACACAGGTGAAATAGTTGTCCGCCGCCTGGGTGGCAGAACCATCCGGGGCTGAGTCTGATAGTCCGACATAGCCGAAGTCGTTGGTGTTGATCACAATTTTGCTTATGTCCCTGGCGGCAGCCAGAGAGGCGGCTTGAATCGCAGTTTTTTGCTCGGAGTGGGTGCCCAGTAGCCTCACATATCCGAGACCGAAAAGCAGCAAGAGCAGGATAATGCCAAGGGTCATGGCCGTAATCAGAACCAGGGTGCTGGCCTGATTACCTCTTCCCCTGGATATGCCGGACAATCTACTTTGCGCAGGTTTTGCCGCCATTGGGGAGGGGTTTGCCTCCACGAATTTTTCGGGGCTTGATTCGTACATTGAAGTAGCCGGATTGACTCACGTCAGCTGCATTTGGGATGTGGTAAGGGAAGAAGAGAAGAAGAGAAGATTCTGAATCATCTCTTGTGCTTCCTTTTTATTATTCCCTGAGCGACTCTAACCGATTCACGATCTCTCCCAGGAAGCTCCATCTTTCGAGTCCATAACCGAAATTCCAAGATTGCCCAACTCGTCACGGATCAGATCGGAAGCCTGGTAGTCTTTGTTCGTCCTGGCTCTGTCTCTCAAGCTGAGGACAAGGTCCACCACCTTGCCGCTTGTTTTAGCGTCGAGGAAGTGTCTGTGATCTTCCATTATCAACCCAAGCACTCTGGCGTGATCCCTGAGGATCTGCGCGTAGGACTTTTTCTTTTCATCATCATCCTTGAGCTGGAAGATTTTTTCGGCCAACTGAAACAGGCTTGAAATGGCCGCAGCCGTGTTGAAGTCATTGTTCATGGAATCAACAAACTCTTTTCTGAAGGCTTTTGTCACTTCGTCCTGCTCTTTGTCCAATTGCTCCATTTTATCGGCTGTGACATGGGGGGAGCGTTCCAGCATTTTGTCTCCGAAGATAGGAGCCGATAGGGCCTCCGGTATTCCGTTCTTTTGTTGATCTTCAGCATCTTTTTGCGGGGCATAACTTGAAGCCCTCAGGAGTCTTCCCATGGCAGAAGCGGCTCCTTTAAGGCTATCGATTGAAAAGTCTATCGGGTGCCGATAATGGGTCTGGAGAATGAATAATCTAATAGTGTCGGCAGAGAAACTGCCCAATAGTCCATCTATGGTCGAGAAGTTGCCCAGGGATTTGGACATCTTTTCGGCATTCACTTTCACGAAGCTATTGTGCAGCCAGTATTTCGCCAGGGGCTTTGAATGCAGACTGTTTGATTGAGCAATCTCATTTTCATGGTGGGGAAAGACCAGGTCTTCTCCGCCGGCATGAATGTCTATTGTCTCGCCCAGAACATGTTTGATCATTGTCGAGCATTCCAGGTGCCATCCCGGCCTGCCGTGACCCCAGGGGCTGCTCCAGCCTGGTTCCGTATCCGGTGCGCCTTTCCAGAGCGCGAAGTCAACGGGGCTTTTCTTTCTCTCTTTTAAAGAATCCTGGGAGCGTACCTGATCTTCCCGGGCACCTACAAGGAGGTCTTCTACTGTTTTATTGCCTAGCTTTCCGTAGTCTTTGAATGAGTTTACATCGAAATAAACATCCCCATCGCTTTCATAAGCATGTTTCTTTTCGATCAAGTCTTCAATAAATTCGATCATCAAAGAGATGTATTCCGTGCAACGAGGCTCAAAATCCGGAGGTTGAACGTTCAGTCTGTGCATGTCGTTCCAGAAAGTGTAAGTGTATTCTCTTGCCACCTTATCTGGTTGCACGCCCAGCTCTTTGGCTCTCTTGATGATCTTGTCGTCGACATCGGTGACATTACGAACGTACGTCACATCGAAACCGGAGAATCGCAGGTATCTCTGCACCACATCCCATACTATGGCCATGCGGGCGTGACCGAGGTGACTCATGTCATATACTGTCGGTCCGCAGGCGTACATATGCACTTTGTTACCGTTTATGGGTTTAAACGGCTCTTTCTGTTTGGACAAGGTGTTGAAAACTTGTATCTCTGACATGCTTCAATTTCGCTCGATTTGACCTGGGGGTAATAAACTATATACGGTGTCAAGCTTGATTCGCTTATCCCGGAAAGTGCTTTCTTGATACGGTGGCGAATCTGGGCTTACTTTGTTTTGCACGTGCCGATGGCGGCTTCCAGGCGACATCCCACTTTGTCTTTGCCAAGAATGCAGATGATAGATCCTAGATCAGGACCCTGGGTCTTGCCGGAAAGTGCTGCTCTTACGGGCCAGTAGAGTTTCTTGCCTTTTAGATTCAGGTCTTTGCCGAGCTGGTCCACGACCGCCTTGGCACCTTTAGGATCATCGAAAGGTATGGTGTCCAGGACTCCAGCTAATCCTTTGAGGACAGAGCTAGCTTCATCGGAGTTCAACACCGATTCTTCAATCTCTTTGTCTATTGCCACTTCATTGCCGAAAAAGAATGTGGCACTGTCTTTGATGTCACAGAGTCTGGTCAGATTCTCTCTGAGAAGCTCGATCATCTCTTTGATTCTCGCTTCATCGAACTCGCTCAAATTGAACTCTTTGAGATATGGTTTTGCTCTCGCCACAATTGTGTCTATGGGTAAGCTTCTCAAGTAATGGGCGTTGAACCAATTCAATTTGTCTATATCAAAAACAGCTGGGCTTTTGCTGACGCGCTTGATATCAAACCACTGGCAAGCCTCATCCAGGCTGAAAATCTCCTGGCCATTTTCCGGTGACCAGGACATCTGCGCCAGATAGTTTACGAGAGCCTCAGGCATGTATCCATCTTCTCGATATTTTGAGATATGAACCGACTCTCCGTGTTTACGCTTGGATAGTTTTCTTTTTTCGGTATCGAATATGAGGGCTGTATGCGCGTAGTGTGGTGCTTGCTCTCCCAGCGCTTCGAAGAGCAGGAGCTGTTTGGCGGTGTTGTGGATATGATCCTCGCCGCGCATTACCATGCTCATTTTCATGTCCATGTCGTCCACGACTACTGCGAAGTTATAGGTTGCTACACCATTGGATTTGACTATGATCATGTCGCCGCCCAGGTCAGAGCTGTTTACTTCGATCTGTCCTTTGACGGCATCGTTCCATTTGACCTTTTGAGGTTCTTCTATGCGGAATCGAATAGATGGAATTCGACCCTCTTTCTCGAATTTTTCTTTCTCTTCCTGGGAGAGGTTGCGAAAGCGGTTATCGTATCGGATCGATAGGTTTTTGGCTTTTTGCTCTTCCTTCATCTGGGCCAGTTCGTCCTGGGTTGCGTAGCAGAGATAAGCAAAGCCGTTTGCCAGGAGTTTGTTGGCGATGGATTCGTAATGATCTACTTTTTCTGTCTGGCGATAGGGCGGATACGGACCGCCTACATCCGGACCTTCATCCCAGGAGAGACCCAGCCACTTCAGTCCTTCGATGATGTCTTCGGTGTACTTTTCGTTGGAGCGTTCGTTATCGGTGTCTTCCAGGCGGAAAATAAACTTGCCACTATTCTTTCTGGCATACAAGTAGTTGTAAAGTGCTGTCCGGGCTGTACCCAGGTGTAGATGCCCTGTTGGAGAGGGGGCTATTCTTACTCTTACTTCTTTTGTGGTCACGGTAGCTCCGAATCCAGTCTGGATAAACTTGGGAATTTACTGAAAGGAGCAGAAATTCTACCAGAAGTTGAAGGCCGGCGGGCGAAGATCCTGGCCAGCTTTTACGATCTGGCTATCTGAGTACGGTTTTATTCGTGACTGGAGCGTCCAAGCAATAATCAGGGCAAGAGTTTTGCTACTTCTTGCTTCGATCCTGATCTGTTAACCGCTTTGTCCAGAAAATAGAACTACATTCCAAGAACGACAACATCAACCATGGCTACACCCTGGGAAAGCATATTTAGCTTTTTGGCTGCGCCCATGGAAAGATCGATTACCCGGTTTCCGTGATAGGGTCCTCGATCGTTGACCCGGACTATGCATGTATTGCCGGTGCGACGATTCTTGACAAGGAGTTTGGTTCCGAAAGGCAGCTTCTTATGGGCAGCGGTGAGCTGGTGCATGTTGAAGCGCTCGCCGTTTGCGGCGCGTCTACCGTGAAACTTTTTGCCATACCAGGATGCTTTACCAGAGAAACAGCTTGCTGTTTGGGCGCTGTCTTCGCTGTCCGAATCGCCAAGGGAGTTAGCGATGGTGAGGAAGGAATCCGGTAGTTTCTGTTCGCCGGAAGCTTCTCTTAAGGCATTTACCAGTCTAAGGCTGGGCTTCATTACGCTCTCAGCGCTGTCGTCCGTGCCTCTGGGAGGCTCGAACTTGAGCATTGACTTGTTGCCTACCTTGATGGAGGCTAACGAGCCCTCTGCGGCAGGAAGAAGTTCGTCGGATTTGAAATTTTTGGAGCGGAGAAGATTCTGAATCTTATTAGAGAGATCTTCCGCTTTGGTTTCAGCATCTGTTGAGCCCTGGGGGCTTTTGTAGGTGACTACATCATTGCCGTTAACGCTGACGGAGGCGCACTCATTGTCGTTCTCCAGCCATACTGTAGTGCAGACTTCGGGCAGGAGGCTGTCAGAGTTAGCCAGAGCCTGGCCGCCACCGAGAATCATCAGGGTGGTTGCACCTACAATGCTGCTAATAGCTTTCTTTTTAGTTATCAACACGATTGTCTCCGTTTACTGGCATTGTCCGCGTGTATTGGTTTTTCGGATCAATGCGTTCTTCGATTATTCTTCGAATAACTAACGTTCGCTTTTGCTGCGTTTTTTATGAGCAGCAGTGCGATAGGTTTGAGCAGCGAAAAGTTAGCAATTTCAGCCTGATCCAGTCAATCCTTGCTGACAACCGCCGAAAAACCAATACTGTTAGGGGATACCTGGATTATTTGACACAGTTAATCCGTATGGTATTGACACCACTGCTGGTTTGATCAGCTTTTCAGGCGAATTTTGATCCAGCACATTCTTTGGGTGTTTCTCTAATTACGCTGGATTAACTAAATCCGCAGCGCGGTGTTGTCAATGGTGGCGAGTAAAAATATGTAACAAGCATTACAAATTTGTCCTAATTTATTTAACTGTCGTGTACCAGTGCACCGTTTCTTACCTCAAAAGCTTTACCGGCTGAAGGTTTCCCAAGTTGTTGGTTGATATGCAAAAGGTATATCTGTTTGCAATAAAAGTTCGTATCAAATCCTTGTACCGCCCGAATATTAAGGATAATCGAGATGTCATGCAGCGGAGTGATACTAATTACGGTTCTAAATCCTTTATAGGACGCGTGTTATTAACGGTCAAATCAACGATAACGAGCCATTTGATCAGTTATTCATAAACTCATCAAGCCATTCAGTGTCCATGTCGAAGTTGGCGTACACGTTCTGAATATCATCGTGATTCTCCAGGGAATCTATTAGTTTCAGCAATTGTTTTGCCAATTCGGCATCCGTCACTTCAATTGTGTTGTCCGGGCACATTGTAGATTCGCTAGAAGTCACCCTGTGTCCGCTCTTCTCAACAGCTTCTTTTACATCGAGAATACTTTCGGGCGGACAAATCACAAGCGGTTCTTCCTGATCCATTATCAAATCTTCTGCGCCGGCATCTACGGCTGCAGTTAACAAAGCTTCTTCGTCAAAAAAATGCTCTTTGTCGATCTGGATCTCGCCTCTTTCTTTGAACATCCAGCTCACGCAGCCATTCTCACCGAGATTGCCTCCGTTCTTGGAAAAATAACTTCTGACATCTCCGGCGGTTCTGTTTCGATTGTCCGTGGTGCATTTCACCAGGATTGCCACGCCGCCTGGTCCGTAGCCTTCGTAGATGAGGTCTTCCATGTTGTCGGCGCTGCCCTGGCCGGAGCCTTTCTCGATGGCTCTTTCGATGTTATCGTTCGGAACACCTTCTTGTTTTGCTCTTTCTATGGCTTGTCTGAGGCGAAAGTTGGCCTGGGGATCCGAACCTCCCATCTTTGTGGCAACAATTATTTCTCTTGCCATTTTTGCGTAGACTACGCCTCGTTTGGCGTCTACCACTGCTTTTTGTCGCTTTATATTCGCCCACTTAGAATGACCAGCCACGATTCCCTCCCGTTTTTGAAGGCTTCCACTTTTAGACTTTTACCTATATATAGGTAGGAAAAATTTTTTCCTCGGCCTATGATTGAGGCAAACTTTTGCCGCTTAGAAAATCGTACCTTATATATAAGGAATCCTGTGGTTTTCTATTACATCTTTTGTTACCGGCCTAACTATATTTGATTGCGTAATGCCGCATGGATAACGCTTTTAGCCTGGCGGGCCAGGGGGATAGTCATGACAAGCGGCTGTCATGAACTTGGAATTTCTGGTGCCGACGGGATAATATGACGAGAAACTGGCATTCTTTTTGCTTAAAGGGTTATTTTGAAAGTTTCAGCTCTGAATACCCCCCACATCGTATCGGTCTCTGGAGATGATCATGAATTTTAAAAACTCCCGATTAGTTCTGGCTTTATCCGGAATCTCTTTGGTTTCTTGTGGTGCCCTCGACTTGTTCTCGGTCTCACCGGCAGAAGCCAGAGGAGTAAGTAAGTCTAATTCCGGACTTTTAATAGCCAAAAGAAGATCATCCAGCAAGAAGCTGAAAGTGCGGATTGAGCATGAAGTGGTAATGGCTGATGACCTCATGCTTAAAGGCAAGTATGGAGACGCCGAGGACCTATATAAGGCTGCGATGCAAAGAAACACCAAAAGCGCAGCTGCCAGAGTAGGATATGGAATGGCGCTGGCCAAGCAGTTCAAGCTTGATGGAGCCAAAGAACAATTCGAAAAAGTTCTCCAGGACAATCCCCGGAACGCCATGGCTCATGCTGGTCTTGCCATGGTCATGTATAACCGTTTGCAATCTTCGAATCAGAACGTTCGCAGAAACCGGGACGCGATTTTGAACAATGCCGAAGCGGAAGTAAAGCAGGGGCTGGCAATCGACCCAGGAATGCCGGAAGCCCACTACACACTAGGCAAAATTCAACAAGCCCAGGGACGTCTCGATGACGCCATGGCTTCCTATAAAGAAGCCGAGAGACTCGATCCTAAGTATTCGGACGCTTTTGCCGGTGAAGGTCTTATTCACATGAACCGTGGCAATTATGCGGACGCCGTCACTGCGTTCAAGCAGTCCATCGATCTGAATTCAGGCAATTCAACCGCTCACTACGGTCTGGGTCGGACATATTTTAAGCAGGGGCTTTACGATGATGCCCTGAAAGAGCTTAATACCTCCCTGTATCAACATCGCAATAGCGCTCCTGTTCGCATTACACGCGGACAGATCTACCAGGCCCAGGGCAATACCGTGGCTGCTGTTTCCGAGTTTCGGGAAGCGATCAGCATCAAACCTGAAGTGCCGGATGCTTACATGGGCATCGCCGAGATTCGTGAAAACCGGGGCGATCTGGAGCATGCCATCGCCGAACTTAAGTCCGGTGTCGAGCTTATGCCTGACAATGTGGCTTTGCATCAGCGAATCGGAGACCTGAGTTTGAAGCTTGAAAAGCTTGATGATGCTATCAAGCAGTACTCTATGGTGCTCGACAACCAGCCTCAAAACGGAGAGGCCGCCCAGGGTTTGACCAGAGCTTATTACATGAAAGCTAATAAGGATGCCACTAGCGCATTCTTTGTCTCCAACGAATTTGAAGACGCTAAAAAGATGATCGATAAAGCTGTGGCCATGAATCCTAACAACATGGAGCTGCGTCTTGCCCAGCTCAAACTGCGAGCCATGTCCGGTGAGCCGGTTGATCTAAAGACAGTGGGCGTACCTACTAATGATGGCGAAAGAATTGCCTATGCCGAAGCGCTTCTGGCTCAAAACAAATTTGCCGAAGCAAATCAGCAGCTCTCCATGGTTATCGCCAATACCAAGAACGCTAAAGAGACTTTTTCCGTGGCCGACCTGGCGCTTATGATCAAGGATCTTGACACCGCCGAAGCGGCATACAAGAAAGCAGGCAGCTATCCTAACTCTAAGAAGAGAGCCGATAGAGGTTTGAACCTGGTCGCCAAAGCTCGGGAGAATGCTCGACAAGAGCTTACCCTGGCAGATGACCTGGCCAAGCGACGCCAGTATAATTCTGCCATCGACAAGTACCATGCTTCGGTTTACGACAATCCCAAAGTCCCCGATACTCGTTATGGTCTCGCCAAGACTCTGGAAAAATTGAAGCCTCGCCGCAGCGGCTATTATCGCGAGGCCGCCACCCAGTACAAAGCCTATATAGCTTTGAGCCCCAATCTTCCCGAAAAAGAGCTCAATAAACTCAATAAGCGCATAACCAGCCTTGAGGAGAAAGCGTATAAGCTGGAGCTGAAAGAGAAAGAGCGGGCCAGAGCTTACAATTAAGCAGGAAATTTTTTGGTCAATTGAAAGAGGGCGAGTTTGCGCTTTTGGTGCATGTTCGCTCTCTTCTTTTAGGGTTTTTGTATCTCTTTTGTCTGTCTGTTATATGTATTCAAGGTCAATGTGCCAGGGGCTGGAAATTTTTTCCGGAGGAGATATTTAAAAGGACTGTTCGTCCCTTAATTGCTAAAATACCTCTGTGAAAAACTGGAAAGATAAAAAGGTAACTGTTTTAGGACTTGGTAAGAGTGGTCTAGCTTCTGCCAAGTACTTAAAGCAACGCGGAGCTGATGTGCTTGTCTCTGAGTATCAGCCCAGGGATAAAGTCGCGGAGAAGACTCTAAAAGAGCTGGAGGCTCATCAGATCGCCAGTGAGTTTGGCGGACATAGCGATGAGGCTATCCAGAGGGCCGAGCTATTCTTGATTAGCCCGGGTATTCCCCCCAGTGCTCCTGTGGTGCTCAAGGCCCGTGGCACCGGATATGAAGTCATCTCCGATATTGAGCTGGCCTATCGAGAGCTTGAAGTTCCCATCATTGCCATTACCGGCACCAATGGGAAATCAACCACTACTTCGTTGATCAGTTATATTCTGGAAGCTGATGGTAAGAAGGCTCCAGCTTGCGGCAATATCGGTGTCCCGATACTGTCTCTAGCGGATCAAAAGCTTGATTTTCTGGTGGCTGAAGTTAGCTCATTTCAGCTGGAGTACGCTCCTACCTTCGCGCCGGATATTGGCGTCTGGCTAAATCTCTCTCCCGATCACCTGGATTGGCATGCCGATCTGGATGAGTATATTGAGGCAAAGAGATCGATGTTCGCCCAGCAGAAGATAAGTCAATTTGCCGTTTTGAATAGTGATGATCCTCTGGTCATAACATCGAAAACAGTGGCTGAGATCCTGCCTTTCTCCCTGGCCAGTGAAATGGAGGATCAAGTTCAGGCTGTTTATATCAGTGATAACTTCATCTGTTGTCGACGTAATATGCGAGAGTATGTTCTCTGTCATCTCCGGGAGCTGGGAATTAGAGGTGCTCACAACGCGGAGAACGCGCTGGCTGCGGTGGGAGCTACCATTCTTGCTGGAGCCAATCCCGAGACCATCGATAGTTGTCTGAAGTCATTCAAAGCCCTGGAGCATCGCCTGGAATATGTCGATACTATAGATGGTATTGCTTTCTACAATGACTCCAAGGCTACTAATACTGTCTCCACCATCAAAGCGCTTGAGGCTTTTCCTCAGGATAAAGTGGTATTGATCGCCGGAGGCAAAGACAAGGGGATCGCCCTGGGTGATCTCATCGATGTGGCAAAGATTCGTTGTGCTGCAATAATTTTAATTGGAGAAGCAACTAATAGATTCCAAGCAGAGTTTAATCAGTATGGTATTGAAAACATTTTCCCTGTTGCTACACTTGAAGCAGCGGTGAAGATGGGTCTTGAACTCGGATTAGGCCCAGTGGTTTTATCGCCTGCTTGCTCCAGTTTCGATATGTTCAAGAACTATGAGGAAAGAGGGCGTGTCTTCAAAGATATTGTCCGTGCAAGAAGCCAGGAAGTCGCGGCGTCGAAATGAAAGAAAACGACGCGAGGATGACCTGGATTTAGAAGATTATTTGAAGACCCCTTTCCGGGGGTTACCGAATCGCATCCTCATCGGTATAGTCATCTCTCTGACCGTTTTCGGATTGATGGCGGTTTTCAGCGCCTCGGCTCCGGAAGCCCTGCACATAAACCATGACGCAACCATGTATCTCAGGAAGCAGACTATCGCCTGTCTGATTGGGCTCTTCGTCATGTACATGGTGAGCAAATATGATTATCGCAAGTTAAAGAAGTATTCCTGGCCCCTGACCATCGCCTCAATCTTCCTTCTGGCACTGACATTGGTACCGGGATTTGCCACAACATCATTTGGCTCAAGCCGCTGGTTGCAGATTGGTCCCTTTCAATTTCAGCCTTCCGAGCTGGCAAAAATTAGTACGATTTTGCTCCTTTCCGCCGGACTCTCCAAGCATTTCTGGTGGCAGAGACAGATGCTTTTTAGAATCACCGCTATCATGGTCATGGCTGCCATAGTATTGAAGCAGCCGGACCTGGGCAGCACCCTGATGATTATGTCCGGCTTACTTGTGCTGCTTTATGTAAGCGGCACCAACTCCATTCTCATATTCTCTTCCCTGGCCATTGGGGCGGTGGCGGTCTGGCAGAAGATTCTGCATACCCCCTATCAGATGGCTCGGATAGAGAGTTGGCTCAATCCCTATGCCCATCCCCAGGCCGAGGGCTGGAATATCATCCAGGCTCAATTCGCCATCGGTTCTGGTGGTTGGTTCGGCTCCGGATTCGGAGGCTCCCTGCAAAAGCTTCATTATCTGCCGGTTCAGCATGCCGACTTTATTTTTGCAGTCATCGCCGAAGAGCTGGGTTTAGTTGGTTGTCTTTGCATATTGGGCATGTTTACCGCCTTTGGATATTATGGTTACAAGACGGCTCGCTCCGCCCAGACTATCTTCGGTAGGTTGCTTGCCATCGCGATTACCACTTCCATATGCATTCAGGCTCTGGTCAACGTTATGGTGACCACAGGCTTATTGCCCATAACTGGTATCACGCTGCCGTTTATTAGTTATGGCGGTAGCTCCCTTGTTGTGACTTTGATGATGGTGGGAATTCTACTTTCTGTCTCCCGGGATCGTGCCGAAGAAGATCTGGAAGTAGAAGAGAACATGGGCCCTAAATTACCAGGCTTCGTGAAATAGCTAAGAAGTTGGCTTTTGTAATTTGTTTTGTTTTCACTACTATTTCCTCTGAAAACGGAGTGAATACAGAACAAGCCGGGACAGGTAGATGAAAAAACACAGGATAGTCTTAACTGGTGGTGGCACAGGCGGGCATGTTTATCCTGCACTTGCTGTTTATGAAAAGCTGGTTCTGGAACCCACCGTGGAAGCGATACTTTATATCGGTGCCTGTGGTCATCTGGAAGAGAAGTTGTGTGAGGAGAGAGGGATCTCTTTTCGCGGATTGAACGTGGCTGGAATGCCCAGAAAGCCGGGATTGCGGTTGCTTTATTGGCCGGTTCAGACTCTGAACGCAATAGTGGAAGCGAGGCATATTCTCGGTCGATTTGATCCCAGTGTGGTGCTCGGCACCGGCGGATATGCCAGCGCGGCTCCCCTGGCGGCAGCCTTACATCTCGGTGTTCCCATCGCGGTTCATGAGCCGGACGCGCATCCCGGGCTTGTTAATCGCTTATTCTCCAGAAGCGCTAGCCTGGTATCCCTGGGAATGGAGGGAGCGCTTTCTCGAATTTCATCCAGGCATGCCAAAATTCTGGTGAATGGAAATCCAATCAGGGCAAGCTTTCTCTCCGGTCTCTCCCGAGCCGCGGCGCTCTTGGATCTTGGTCTCAGCCCGGAACGCAAGACACTTACTGTCACCGGCGGCTCCCAGGGAGCTAAAGCTATCAATGACGTCTTCGGGGCGATAGCGCTTCATTTGCTGGATAGTAATCCGGACCTTCAGATCATTCACCAGGCTGGTGGGTTGAATCTGGAAGAGTACAGGGCGTCTTTGCCGGAATCTTTGCGAGCGAATGAGAGATATCTGTTACAAGACTATTTTTCCGATATG
>MDTD01023321.1_pt1 | contig 15023 bp, 17 predicted proteins | sample 811221 | NCBI WGS metagenome assembly MDTD01 (sample SAMN05326646, study PRJNA326480) | marine metagenome | isolation source: seawater | place: Pacific Ocean: South West | collected 2011
TAAATGATCAATCATTTAACCTGTTATATTGTAAATTAATTATTTTGAGTATCTTTAAATTTTGTAAATCTCTCCTCAAATTCTAGGGTCACTTTACCAATAGGACCGTGTCTTTGTTTCCCTATGATAATTTCAGCTAAGTGAGCAACCTCATTCATCTTTGCCTGCCACTCTGCATGTTCAACCGTGGCCTCTCTAGGCTCTTTTCTCTGAAGATAATATCCTTCTCTGTATACGAACATAACCACGTCTGCATCTTGTTCTATTGAGCCAGATTCTCTCAAATCTGCTAGTTGCGGTTTATGATCATCTCTCTGCTCAACCTGTCTAGATAATTGTGACAATGCCAGGACAGGCACACCTAACTCTTTAGCAATAGCTTTTAAGCCTTGTGTAATTTGTGAAATTTCCTGTACTCTTCCATCTTTATTATTCAAAGATCCTTTCATAAGCTGAATATAATCAACGACAATTAAATCTAAACCATGAAGTCTTTTTATCCTTCTTGCTCTGTTGCTCATTGCGGCGATACTTAATGCTGGTGTTTCATCAATAAATAGTGGAAGTTCTGAAATATTTTTAGATGTTTCAAGAAATTGATCAAATTGTTCATCAGAAATTCTACCTCTTCTAATATCATTAGAACCAATTTTCGCTTGTTCAGAAATAATTCTTGTTGAAAGTTGCTCTGATGACATCTCTAATGAAAAAAAAGCTACAGATGATTTTGATCCATTATTCAAAATATTTTGAGCAGCATTAAAAGCAATATTTGTTGCAAGTGAGGTTTTTCCCATAGATGGTCTCCCAGCAATAATTATTAAATCTGATTGATGAAGACCACCAAGTTTATCGTCTAGGCTAACAAGTCCAGTTGGGACTCCTACAATTCCGCTTTCATTTTTGTACGCTGCTGATGCCATTTCAATCGTTTGTTTCATGGCATCGTCAAATTTAATTAATGATGAACCGAATGTTCCTTTTTCAGCTAAATCATAAAGAAGTTTTTCTGAATTCTCTATAATATTTTGACCATTTGACTCCAGATCACTTTCTTTTGCACTATCAATTATCTGTTCAGAAATTTTGATCAATTCTCTTCTGACAAACATGTCATATATAATTTTAGAATATTCAATTGCTTGTCTTACGGATGTTGAAAATTTAGTTATTTTAACTAAATATTCTGGAATATTAAGCTCATCTTTTTCATTTTCAAAATAACTTTTTAAAGTAATCGGATTAGCAAGCATTCCTTTATAAATCATACTTTCAATCGCATTAAAAATCTTTTGATGCATAGGGTCATAAAAATTTACATTTGAAATGATAGTATTAATTTCATCAAATATTTCATTAGTAACTAATATTGATCCAATTACTGATTGTTCTGCTTCGATATTATTTGGTAATTCTTTAAAATTTTCTTTAATCAAACTCAAATTATTTTCCATATTATAATTCTATATTAATAAAGAAAATTTTGAATTTAAAAAAAAAGCTGTGGATGAAATTGTATAATTACTGAATATTCTCAGCAGATATCACATTGATAGTTACTTCAGCATCAACTTCGGAGTGTAAAGAAATTCTAACTTTAAATTTTCCAAGAGATTTTATTTCTTTGACAGGTTGAATCATAGACGGCTTGATTTCTAATTTACTCTTTTCAAATATTAATTTAGAAATTTCTGTTGGTTTTACAGATCCATACAACTCATTATTCTCAGTGCTAAGTTTTTTAACAATATATTCTTTTTTATTTATACTTTCTGAGATCTTTTTGGCGTCATGTTTTTTTTCATTATCTTTTTTTGAAAGTTCTGATTTAATTTTTTCAACTTCATTAATATTTGCCTTAGAAGCATAAAGAGCTTTTTTTTTAGCAATTAAAAAGTTTCTAGCAAAACCTCTTTTTACATCTATTACATCGCCAATAGATCCAATTTTTTTTAAATTTTCTAATAAGATTACCTTCATTATATTAACGCCAAATTTCTTGCTCTTTTTATAGACAAAGCTAATTCTCTTTGTTTTTTTTGTGACACGTTTGTAATTCTTGAGGGAAGAATCTTCCCATTCTCTGAAACATACTTCTTTAGAAGTTTTATGTTTTTATAATCTATTATTGGAGACCCTTTGACGGAAAGTGGACAGCTTTTTTTAAATTTATACTTGGTTGGCTGAAAGATACTTAATTTTGCAAAATTGTTCTGTTTTGATTTTTTATTTCCACTTTGTTTTTTTGGCATATTTAATTACTCGTTTTTTCTTTTTTTTCAGATCCTTCTTTATTTGAAAAATAATTTGTATCAAGATCAAATTTTTTTACTTTTACAGTTAAGTTTCTAAGTAGTTTTTTATCTATTGCTTCATTTCTTTCTAATTCTTCAATTATTTTGCCATCTCCTTTAAACTTAAAATGTATGTAGCTACCTTTTCTATTTTTTTTAATCAAATATGATAGATTTATTAGTCCCCAATTCTCAGTTTTTACTATTTCTCCTTTGTTATTCGTTATTATATTTGAATATTTCTCGGTTAGTTGCTTTAACTCGGATGGAGAAGTGTCCTGTTTAGCTATAATTGTATGTTCGTATAAATTCATATTATTCTTTAATAAAAATTTTGGATATACTATTATAAACCTACAATTACAATAGTTAAAAATTGACAATAAATTATTTTTTTTAAATGTTTTCAGTAATTTTTCCTGGTCAGGGTTCGCAAATAGTCGGTATGGGTAAAGAATTTTTCGATAAATTTGAAATTGTAAAAAAACTATTCAAAGATGCTAATGAAGCTTTGAGTTTTGATATAACCAAATTAGTTTTAGAAGGTCCGAAAGAAAATTTAGATCTTACAGCAAATACTCAACCAGCTATTTTTCTAGTAAGTTATTCAATATTTAAAGTAGCGAAGGAAGAATATAATTTTGATTTTAATAAAGCAAAATATTTTGCTGGACATTCTTTAGGTGAATATTCAGCATTATCATGTGCTGGTTATCTTGATTTTTATCAAACAATTAAAATATTAAGAATTAGAGGAAATGCAATGCAAAATGCAGTTCCCAAAGGAGAGGGTGGGATGTTAGCTGTGTTAGGATCTAGAATTAATGATATTGAAGAAATACTAAAAGAAAATGAAAAAACTTTTAAAGCACAAATAGCTAATGACAATTCTGACAGTCAAATCGTTTTAAGTGGAAAAAATAAAGATTTAGAAATTTTAGCTCATCATCTTAAAACCTTAAATATAAAAAATATAAAGCTTCCAGTGAGTGCTCCATTTCATTGCGACTTAATGAGTAAAGCAACTGAGATAATGAAAAATGAGTTACAAAAAATTAATTTTGATAATTCAAAAAATATATTAATATCAAATGTAACTGCTGATGAGATTTTAAATTTGGTCGATTTAAAAAAACTCTTAATTGCTCAAATAGAAAGTAGAGTAAGATGGAGAGAAAGTATCATCAATATGATAAATAAAGGTGTTAATCAATTCATCGAAATTGGTCCAGGTAAAGTCTTATCTGGTCTTATAAAAAGGATAGATAAAGATGTAAAAATTGCTTCAATTAATAATCAATCAGATATAGAAAGTTTACAAAAATGATTGATTTAAAAAATAAAAAAGTAATTGTCACAGGAGCCACTGGAGGTATAGGAAATTCAATAATTGAAAAATTAAATGCTTCAGAGGCAAATATAATAGCTACAGGAACTAAAGTTGAAAAATTAGATGAGCTAAAAAAAAGATACAATAATATTAAAATATTAAAATTCGATATCTCACAAACTGACAAAATAGAAAACTTTATTGATGAGGCTACTAAAGAACTTGGGGGAAATCTGGATTGTATCGTTAACAATGCAGGAATAACCCAAGACAATTTAGCAATTCGTCTAAGTTTAGAGGAATGGAAAAAAGTTATAGATGTGAATTTAACTTCTACTTTTCTAATGTGTAAGTTTGCTATAAAAAAGATGCTTAAAAATAAAAAAGGTAAAATCATAAATATAACATCTGTAGTTGGACATACAGGAAATTTAGGTCAAGCAAATTATACTGCATCAAAAGCGGGAATTATTGCAATGTCAAAAAGTCTGGCAATAGAATATGCTAGAAAGAATATAAATGTTAATTGTATATCGCCTGGATTTATTAAAACTGCAATGACGAATAAGATTGATGAAAAATATAAAGAAACCATTATTTCAAAAATTCCTTCAGCGAGATTAGGGGAGCCGGATGACATAGCCAATGCAGTTCTTTTTTTAGCATCTTTTCAATCTGATTATATAAATGGTGAAACATTACATGTTAATGGGGGCATGTATATGGCTTGACAATCTAGTGAATTAAACTATTAACGATTTATAACAAAAAAAGGATTAATATGTCTGAAGATGTTTCAAGTAAAGTAAAAAAAATAGTTGCAGATCACTTAGGGATTGATGAGTCAAAAGTAACAGAGGAGTCGAGTTTTATTGATGATCTTGGGGCTGATAGTCTAGATACTGTTGAGTTGGTTATGGCCTTTGAAGAAGAGTTTGGCTCAGAAATTTCTGATAGCGAGGCAGAAAAAATTTTAACAGTAGGTGATGCAGTCAAATTTATTGAAGGCAAAGCTAACTAAAAAGACTTTAAATGCCCTCTGTTAATGATGGGACCATGATAATCTTGTCTTCTCCTTCTGGAGCTGGCAAAACAACATTAGTAAATTTGCTTTCCAAACAAGATGGCTATGAAATCTCAATTTCACATACTACTAGGCAGCCAAGACCAGATGAAATTCCTAACAAAGATTATTTTTTTATCAATAATAACGAATTTCAAAGATTAATTAAAAATCAAGAATTTTTAGAATATGCGAAGGTATTTAACAATTACTATGGAACAACAAGAACACCAATAATTAATAGTTTAAATAATGGAAAAAATGTCTTGTTCGATATTGATTGGCAAGGTGCAGATCAAATAAAAAATAAAAAGTTAGATTACAAATTAATTACTTTCTTTATCCTTCCTCCAAGTAAGACAATACTTTTTAATAGATTGTCAAATAGAGATATGAGGGACAAGCTTATAGCTGAGGAAAGAATGCAACAATTTGAAAGAGATGTATTGCATTGGATAAATTATGATTATGTTGTTATAAATGATAATCTTAACAAATGTTATTTAAAAATTAAGAATTTGATAAATGCTGAAATTAATAACGGATCCAAGGATTACGATCCTGATTTCATAAGAAATCATGTTGAAAAATTAACTTCTTAAATTTTCGTATTCCTTGGTTAGTTTAAAGTAAGTATTAAAATCTAAATTTTGAGGCCTTAGATCAAGATCAATCCCTAGCTTTGAGGCTAAATTTTTATTCTTATGAAATAGTTGAAAAAAAGGGGTTTTAATTTTTTTTCTTCTGTGCATGAAAAAAATCCTTGTTATTTTTTCTAAATTTCTTGGACTTTGAAAATTGAAAAATTTTTTTTTTGGTTCAAATATTAAAAGAGAACTTTCTACTTTGGGTTTTGGATAAAAACATTGAGGACCTATGTTACAAATTTTTTTTATATTTAATCTCCAATTCGCTATGATTGACAATCTTCCATAATTTTTATTATTAAAATTTGAGATTATTCTATCAGCTACTTCTTTTTGAAACATGAGTATTAAATAGTCAAACCAACTTTTTTTATAATCCATATTAATTATCCATTTAATTAAAATTTCTGTTGATATATTGTAAGGCAAATTACCAAAAACTGTAAGAGGTTTTACATTTAGAGAATTTTCATTAATCTTGAGAATATCATTATTAATAATATCAATCTTATCACCAAATCTTTTTTTTAATACTTTTACTAAATTATCGTCTTTTTCAATTGCTAAAAAAGAATTTGGGATCTTTTTCAATAATTCATTAGTCAAATTTCCAGTACCTGGACCAATCTCTAAAATATCTTTACTGTTAATATCAATTATATTTATAATCTTATTAATAATGTTTTGGTCTACGAGAAAGTTTTGACCAAGACTTTTTTTGGCTTTTATCATTTTTTATCTAAAAAACTTAAAGCTTTAATTAAACTAATAGGATTTGACTTATTCTTACCAACCATCTCTTTATTTGGACCATGATCTGGAGATACTCTTATAAAGGGCAATCCTAAAGTAATGTTGATTGCATCATATTCAAAAAGTGTTTTTATTGGCGTAAGAACTTGATCATGATACATTCCAACAACTACATCAAAATTTTTTCTATTCTTTTTTAAAAAAATAGTGTCAGCTGGGAAAGGTCCTTTTACATTTATATTTTTTTTTAAAGATTTTATAGCAGGTGCTACTATTTTTTGATCTTCATTAAAATTCAGAATACTTTCACAATGAGGATTTAAACCAACGATTGCTATTTTTGGACTAAATTTTAAAAAATTCCTATAAAAATCATTAATAATTTTTACTTTTTCTATAATAAGTTTTTTTGTTATTTGTTTTGTCACTAATCTTAATGGTAAGTGAGTTGTTATCGGACAAACTGATAATTTGTTGTTGTAAATTAACATAGCAAATTTTTTTCTATTAAAGTTATTAGAAATATACTCAGTAACCCCTAAATATCTTTTTTTTAATGTTTTAGATTTATCTATTGGACCATTAATTAATTTATTAGTTAATCCAGATTTAATTAATTTGAAAGCTAATTCAAAGCAATTAAATATATAACTTTTTGAATTATCATCCTTAATATCAATAAGATAAATTTTATTTTTTTTTATATTCTTAGGATTTAAATTGTATGTATTTAATAACTCAATATTTTTCTTAAAATTAAATTTCTTGATTTCTTTATCAAAATTTTTTTTATTACAAATTAAAATCAAGGCACTGTTAAATTTTTTAAACTTTAAAGATTTGAAAAAAATCTCAAAAAAAACACTTTTTGTTTCACCTGGTACAATTAAGATAGGTTTAGAATTCACTTATTTTACTGTTTAATTTAATTTTGTTATAAAAAATATTCGAAAATTTATCTAATTGTTTTGTAGTTTCAATAATTATTATTTTATTTAATTCTTCTTCCTTATTAATCTCTATTGGCACTTGTTTAATCTGATTTATTTTTATAATCAAAAAATTGTTTCCAATTTGAATGGGATCACTTAATGAATTTTTTTTTAGTCCTTTTAAATTTTTGTTGATTTCCTCAGAAAGATTGTTTTCTCTAATCCAACCAATTTTACCCCCAACTTTTGAACTATCAGCGATACTATATAAATTTGCAGTATTCTCAAAACCAATTTTTTCTATACTTTGTCTTATATTACTTATTTGATCATTAATTGAAAAATTTTTTTTTGGGGTAAAAAGTATTTCAGATAAATTATATTCTATTAAAATTTCTTTTTTACTTATTGCATCAATTTTTTTTGAGAGTTTTGATTTATCAATTTTAACACTATTGGAATATTTAGCATATATTAAACTTTTCCATTCATTTTCAATTTCAATTTTTTCCTTGAGGTCATCAATTGATATATTAAAATTTTTAAAATATTCTTGAAGTTGATCTTGATTACTAAAGCTAAGATTCATCATTAAATTGTTAAGAACATTTTCAATTTGAATATTTTTTTTATTCAAAGACTTATATTTCATAATTTCGTTTTTTCTTATCTTTTCTTTAATCAAAGATCTTTTAGCAATTATTATTAATTTTTCCTTGTCAATCTCACTTAATTTTGGATTAAGTGCTACCAGATAGTTAGCTTCTTTCTCTAGATCATAATTAGTAATTATTTCATTATCAATTTTCATTACAATTTTTAAATCTATTTCTGAATAACAGAAGTTTGTTAATGAAAAAAAAAATAAAAAAAAGACAGTGAGACTGCTTAATTTAATCATTTTAGATTAGGAGTATTAAAACCACCAAAAGGTAAAATTGAAATTTTAAAGAACAGATTTTCAGATGGTTTTAAATCTTGGTCGCTATAATATTCTTTGTTATATTCAATACCTGCTGTGAGGCAGTCATTTTGATATTGGTATATTAGATTGTAAAATTCAGTAAAACTTTTCTCTTTATTTTCCCTAGTTTTAAAAATTAAACTATTATTTTCGTTAAAATTATATTTAGTTTCATTTTGCAAATAAGAATCTTTTAACTTGCTGTTATTTTCATTTCGATATTCAAAAGTTGATGTTAGGTTGTTTAAAAAAAATTCAAAACTAAGAAGTTCATAGTTTTTTTCAGTTAAGTTATCTTTGAGAGAAAAATTATAATCTAATTTAAAATTATCTTTTGAACTATATTCAAAAAGCCCAACAAAATCTGAAACTTTATCTCCTAAGTTAGTATGAGATGGTAAATCCTTATTTTCCTCAAATCTAATATTATTTGCGAAACCAAATTTCATTGTCTGATCAAAAATTGATTTATCTATTTTAGTAAATTCGTAGCCGTATGTGGCTGATATACCCCCTTCATTAACCTCCTCAATGCCCAATCTGTCTAAATCGTAAATGTTAGAATAATTTATTCTTCCATCATTTCTATTTCTAATATCCTTTGTGTAATTTGGACTTAATCTTAAAGAAACTTTGGGTGTAAGAGTATTACTAAATTTATTATTCTCTTTAATAAGTGGAAGAGTGTATGTACTTTGAATAGCAGTTAAAAAAGTATTTGAATTTTTGTTTTGAAAATTTTTCGAATTTTTTGCAGTTGAATTTACATTTTTAATTAAAAAATTATTTTCATTTATAATCCCATTATTGAAGTATTTTGGAATTGAGTTAAAATTTAAATTATTTATTAAAACTTTTTCTGTGATATTTGTATTGTAATTTTTGTAATATCCCAGAGAATCGAAAGAATAATTTTCATTTATAATGTTAGAGAAACTAAAATTTGGTACATACTCAAATTTATCATTATCTGCTTTACTTAAATCCTCATAAATGTCTAAGCTTGTATTGATTGATTTGTTATTACCATAAAGATCTAAACTTAATAGATTTTTAAGTTTTGTTTTATTTTTTATGATAGGGCTTTCAATTTTTTGAGCTTTTAAATAAGTTTCATCTGTGACTTGTTGTAGTTCGATATTTAAATCTATATCATCAAAGTTTTTATAATTATATTTTTTATTAAAATCGTAAAAAAAATGTCCTTTTGAGTTATTATTGTTAGAAATATATTGACTCACGTCTGCTATATGAAAAGAATTCTTATTTTTTTGTCTGAATTCTGACTGTAACAAAAATTTATCATCAAAAAAAAATCTTGGATTAACTGTGATATCTTTATTTTTGTCTAAAGCAAAAAAGTAAGGTAAGTTAAGCGATAAACCACTAGAACTATTATCCTGTAACCTTGGAACTAAAAAACCAGTTTGCCTTTTTACTGTTGGATCAGGATGAAAAAATTTTGGAAAATAAAAAACTTTCTGATCGTAAACCTTAAGTTTTGCATTCTTATAATTTATAGTCTTTTTTATTTTATCATGCTTTATTTCTTCAGCACTTATTTCCCATGGAGGACACTTTTCCCTTTTTTTACAAAAAGTAAATGTTCCTTTTTTGACGATTGTACTATCTTTATCATATATTAAACTTCTACCTTTTAGTCTTGGTTCATTTTCTGAAGTTTCTGAAAATTTAAAATTTAAATTCACATCTTTTGCTACTAGTTCCTTTTTTTTTAAGTCCATATAAGCCAAATCGACAATGAATGAATTTTTGTTAACATCAGATGCACCAAGCTGAATTAGTTTGATAATTTTTTTATCTATAGAATATTCAAATTCTTTTACTTTATAAATATTTCCTAAACTATCATATATTTCTGAGTCAGCTTTACTGGTAATTAACTGATTGTATACATCGTAATTAATTTCACCTGAATTTATAATTAGATTATTATTTTTGTCATTTATCTTTACATCTTTTTTTAAAATTAAATTCGATTTATCAATTTTATATTCGATTATTTTGGATGATATTTCTATATTTTCATCAATTTTAAAAATTTTACCTTCTTCAATTAATAACAAAGATTGGTCTTTAAAATATTTTATCTGACGTCCCTCAGTTTTTATTTGATCTTTTTTGATTATTACAACCCCATCGTTGGCAATAGTTAAATTTTGATTTTGAAAAAATTCAATATCTGTTGCTTTAAATTCAATATCCTCAGCTAAAACAAAGTTTAAAAAAAATATATTAAAGAATATAATTACAAAAATTTTTAGAGTTTTATTTTTCATTTATTCTTATTAACCCTAAAGTTGAAACAATACTTAAAACAATTATTGGAAAAAATACTGATAAATGTATTGGAATTTTATTGGTAAGCCCAAAAATATCAAAAATATTATTAATGTAATAAATTATCACGGACAAAGTTATTCCTAAAAGAATATGAAATAAGTATGGTTTGTCTTTTTTAATATTTAACATAATTATAGACGAAATAATTACCATAATACTTAAATAAATAGGTAATGAAACAATCTTTAATATGTGTAGATCTATCTCCTCAGAGGAGTAACCTAACATTTTGTTTTCTTCCTTTTCTTTAATTAATTGTATTATATTTAACGAATTAAGGTTTCTAAAACTTTTACTTATTTTGTCTGAGTCAAAATGACTCATAATTGTTATATTTTCATCAAGTTGAATTTGTTTGTTATTTTTAAATAAAATAGGTTTTTCTAGTTCCCATTTGTTAGTGCTAATATCTACTTTTTTTGATGAAAAATTATTTATCAAATTAAAATTATTATCAAATTCTGAAATAAAAACATTCACAAGAAAATCATTTTTTTTTTCTGATCCGTTAATAATATAAATTTTGTTGTTAATTTCATCCTTAATCCATAAACCATTTTCACTAAAATGTTTTAGATATTTCCCATCTTTTGAATAACTATTTTTAAATTCAAAATAAATAAATTTAAGTTTTGAGGAAAATGGATAGAAAATAGTAACAACCATTATTCCAAATAAGAGAGCACATAATGATAAAAGTTTGATTAAATAAAAATTGTCTAAATTATTTAGTTTAATCAATTCATTTTCCCTTTTTTTAATTATTTCAAGAAAAAACATTTGCGTAGCAATCAACATAACAAAAGGTAAAATTTCTAAAATCGTAGTAGGGGCGTTGAGAGCAGCTAGTAAAAACGGGAGATAAAATTTAGAGTTTACGTTATCAAAAAAAGTTATTTCCTCAAATACAGTTAATATTATCGTTAAAGCAAAAAATATTATTGAAATTAATAATAATTTTTTAAAAAATAAACTTACAAAATATCTATCTAATGTATTAACCATATTTAACTTTCTTGATTAAAAAGATATAACCGATAAAATAAAAGAATATTGGAATTGACATTAACAAAATTAAATAAATAAAAGAGTCACTTACGTATCTCATTAAAGTTTCTGAAATTATCAAAATTAAAAAAACAGATAAAAAAACTTTTATGGTTTTAAAAGTGTAATTATTTTGTTCCTTGGAAAAAATTATTAAGAAACAACAAATTAATGTTAATACAGGAATATAAATAGGTTTAATAAATCTTTTATATAATTCGTTATTAAGTTTTTTAAGTCTTTCAACATTACAATCAAAATAATCATCCTGGTAACTTCTATTTGTCATCAAATTAAATGAACATCTGATAATTCTTAAGGAAGATAACTCTTGAATTTTAGGTACTGTGATTGTTTTAGAAGAAAATTTTGATAAATTATAATCTATTTTATCAAATTGAAAACTTATTAATTTTTTATTATTAGTGCTTATTATCTTTCCATTTAATAATCTGAAAATTTTTTTTTCATCATCAACTAAAAAACCTTCTTTTGCAAAAATAATTTGATTATTTTTTTTTAAGTCAAATAAATTTCCTTCTTGAATGTATATATTTTTGTAAGAATTTTGTGTTGTCTTTTCATTTATAAAAATAGTCAAACCAGAAATTGTATCTATAAATTTCCCTTGTTTAATTAGATTTGGCAAAAAGTCCATGTTAGACTCTTTCAAAAATAATCTAGACTTAAACTGACTTGATGGTGAAATGATGCTACCAATCATAATCTGAATTAACATAAGTATAAATGAGAATTTAGCTAGATTTGAAACAAAACTTCTTTTACTTATGCCATTAATCCAAAAAATTAAAAGTTCATTATTTTTTTCATATTTAATTAGCTCAAAAAATATTGATATAAAAAGAACAAAAGGTAAAATTCTATGAACTATTTTTGGAAAATTGAATAAATTGTAATAAAAATAAATTTTAAAATTATGCCCATCATCAATGACAAAATCTAAATAATTAACAGCCTGAACTATCCATACTATTACTCCTAAGGTAAAAGTTATCACCAAAGCCCTTATAGATATGTCTGCGATTAATTTTCTAAAAAGTAATTTTTCCATTGAAATATAATTGTTTTACTCATATATAGCATTATCTCCTGTAGATTGTATTTAAATTTTATGAATATTAAAATTAACTTTAAAAACCAAGCATTTAGTAAAGCTAGAGAAAACTCTATATTATTTGTTGACGAAAAATACAATATCTCAAGTTTAAGAAAATTAATTTCAGGCACTGAATATTCTTATATTTTAGACTTGCTCAAAACTGAAGATATTAAAAAAAAGATCATTACTTTTAATATAAATTCAAAAAGGAAAATAATTTTAATTTCTTTGAAGAAAAATTTAACTAATTCCGATGCAGAAAACTTAGGGGCCAAATGTTATGAGCTCTTAAATAAATCAAAAATAACTGAGTACACTGTAAATTCAGACTCAATTAATCATAAATCAAATAATTTTATTGGATATTTTTTACACGGAATAAAACTAAAGTCTTATAAATTTGAAAAATATAAAACAAAAAAAAATAAAAATGAAATATCCATTAAAGTTTTAGGTAAAAATATTCCATCTCAAAAAGAGCAAATTAAATTTAAAGCAATAGAGGAGGGTACATTCTACGCTAGAGATCTAGTGTCTGAACCTGGCAATGTATTACATCCTGATGAATATGCAAAAAGAATTAATTCTTTAAGAAAATTGGGTTTAAAAATTAATATTTATGATGATAAAAAATTAAAGAAACTAGGTATGAATACATTGCTTGGTGTTGGTCAAGGAAGTATTAGAGGATCTTACCTGGTTACAATGGAATGGAATGGGCTAAAAAATAAATCAAAACCTTTAGCTTTTGTTGGGAAAGGAGTATGTTTTGACACTGGTGGAATATCTTTAAAGCCTGCGAAATTTATGGAGGATATGACGTATGATATGGCTGGTTCTGCAGTTGTAGTAGGACTAATGAAAAGTCTAGCATTAAGAAAAGCAAAAATTAATGCAGTTGGTGTAGTTGGTCTTGTTGAAAATATGCCTGGAGGAAATGCACAAAGACCGGGTGACATCGTTAAATCTTATAGTGGGAAGACTGTTGAGATTTTAAATACGGATGCAGAGGGAAGGTTAGTTCTTGCAGATGCTTTGACTTTTACAGAAGAAAAGTATAACCCAAAAATTATAGTAGATTTGGCGACTTTGACAGGGGCTATAATTGTTTCTTTAGGATCGGAGTATGCGGGCTTATTTTCTAACAATGATAAATTATCTCAACAATTAATTGAGTCTGGCGAGAACGTGGAAGAAAAAGTTTGGAGGATGCCTCTAAATAAAAATTATGATAAATTAATTGACTCTAAAAATGCTGATATGCAAAATATAAATTACGTAGGTGGAGCTGGCTCCACTACTGCTGCACAATTTCTACAAAGATTTATTTTAAATAAAACTCCTTGGGCACATTTAGATATAGCTGGTATGGCTTTTTCAAAATATGGTGGAGCTTTAAATTCAGGTGGTGCAACAGGTTATGGGGTTAGATTATTAAACAAACTTATAGAGGATCATTATGAGTAATATAGAACAAACCTTATCCATTATTAAACCAGATGCTGTAGAAAGAAATCTTGAGAGCGAAATAAAAGAAATGTTTAAAAGTAATGGTTTTCAAATTCTTAAAGAAAAAAAAATTCAAATTGAAAAGATTGAGGCTGAAAAATTTTACAAAGTACATGAAACAAAGCCATTTTATAATGATTTATGTGACTATCTTTCTTCTGGTCCGATAGTTGTTATGATTCTTCAAAAAGAAAATGCAGTAAAAGCAAACAGAAAACTTATGGGAGCTACAAATCCATTAGATGCAGAGGACGGAACTATCCGAAAAAAATACGGGATTTCAATTGATAAAAATTCTGTGCATGGATCTGATAGTGTTGAAAATGCTAAAATAGAAGTTAATTTTTTCTTTAAAGATTAAATACTTTTAAAATAGCTTTTGGATAAAGCTTATGTTCTTGAACAAGCACTTTTTTAGCTAAAGATTTTACAGTTTCATTTTTTGAGATTTTTACTTTTTTTTGTAAAACAATCTTACCTGAATCTAATTTTGAATTAACTAAATGAACGGTACAACCTGAATATTTTTCATTATTATTTAAGGCTCTTTGGTGAGTATTTAATCCCTTATATTGAGGAAGTAATGAAGGATGGATATTCAAAATTTTACCTTTAAATTTAGTTATAAAATTTCTGGATAAAAGTTTCATAAATCCTGCCAAACATATCATTTTGACTTGATGCTTCTTTAAATCATAGAGTATCTGATTTTCAATTTTATATTTTTTTTTAAAATTATACACTTTTCTTTTTATCTTATTCATTTTACCAATTTTTAAACCTTTAGCTTTAGGGTTATTTGAGATAATTAAATCAATAGAAATAGGTGATTTTTTTTTTTTAGAAAATTTTATTAAAGATTTTAAGTTACTTCCAGTGCCAGAAATAAAAACTGCAGCTTTTACTTTTTTATATCCACTTAACTTTACCATTAAGACTTACTTTGTTTCTATTTTTAGAAATTTTACCAATAACATAAGGTTTATATTCCTTTGAAAAA
>MDTD01130061.1_pt1 | contig 15023 bp, 17 predicted proteins | sample 811221 | NCBI WGS metagenome assembly MDTD01 (sample SAMN05326646, study PRJNA326480) | marine metagenome | isolation source: seawater | place: Pacific Ocean: South West | collected 2011
ACAATGGTAGCTATATGTAAAAAACTTAAGGGAAATAAACTTGATAAAGGTAATAAAAATTTTCAACCCTCTAATTTAGAATTCACGTCTATAAATGTTGACAATAAGGCTCATAATGTAATTCCAGCTAGAGCTCGAGCTCAATTTAATATTAGATATAATAATTTGCACACATCAAAATCTTTAAAGAAAAAAATTAGCTTGATTGTAAAAAAATTGAGCAAAAAATATAAATGCAATTACAAAATTGATTATATGGCCAACGGAGAGGCTTTTTTAACAAAGCCTGGGAAAACTATATTTATGGCAAAAAAAATTGTTAAGAAAATTACGAAAATAGATCCAAAACTATCTACCACTGGGGGAACTTCGGATGCTAGATTTATAAGAAAAATTGCTCCTTGTCTTGAGTTTGGATTGGTAAACAAAACTATGCATAGAGTTGACGAATGTGTTTCTCTAGCTGACTTAAAAAAACTTACAAGAATATATAATGATATTTTAGTCGAGTACTTTAAGTGAAACTATACAAAATAAAAAAATCCAAAATAGATAAAAAAGGCTTATACGCATGTTGTGACATAAAAAAAGGAACGCGGATTATAGAATATAAAGGAAAGATTATATCAACTAAAAAAAGTGATACCGACCCCAAGTTCAATAATGATAAAGCGATTTATCTCTTTAATATTAACAAAAAATTAGATTTGGATGGTGATTTTAAGTTTAACACTGCAAGGTTGATCAATCATTCATGTGAACCGAATTGTGAAGTTTTCGGAACTGGACTTAAAATTTGGATATATGCAATGCGAAACATAAAAAAGAATGATGAATTGTCATATGACTACGGTTTCAATTTTGATGAAGATTATAAACAGTATCCATGTAAATGTGGTTCTGCAAGATGTGTTGGTTACATTGTGAGAGAGGGTTCAAGATGGAGAATAAGCAAATTTTCCAAACAAAACAAATATAAAAAAAAATGAAAAAAATATTATTTATTTCAACTAGGAATCCTTATTCGGGAAGATACTCTGGTGATGTAATTAGATCATTTAAAATAATAAATATATTAAAAAAAAAATATAAAATAGATTTAGTTTATTTGGGAAAAAAAACAAATATTAATAATTTAGGTGTCAATCTAATATCATTTGATCAGCCAAATATATTAAAAAAAATATTTTATTGTTTCATATCAATTATGAAATTTGAACCAATGCAATTTGGTCTTTTTTTTTCAAAATCTATGAAAGATTATATAGAGGAAAATTCAAACAATTATGATCTTATTTTTTTCCATCATATCAGATCTTATCCCTATTTACCTAAAAACTATTATGGCAAGACAATATTAGATATGGGTGATTTATATTCAGAAAATTATTTACAAACATTTAAATACTTAAATGTTCTAAATCCGCTTAAATATATATATTATTTTGAAAGTCTTTTTGTAAAAAAAATTGAGGAAAAAATTTTTTCATCGTTCGATAAGGTTTTACTATTTTCAAAAAAGGAAATACAGTCAATAAATAAAAAGTTTTTTAACAATCTATTTCATATTGATGAGTCAGTTGAAAAAATTAATAAAAGTGTAAAGTATTCAATTAATAATTCATACGTATTATTTGTAGGCAATCTAAATTATCTTCCTAATATTCTCGCTGTTAAAGATTTTATAAAAAAAATTTTACCAACACTGGTAAAAAAAATACCAAATATTAAATTTTGTATAATAGGAGATATTAAAAAAATTGATAAATTTTTTTTATCTAAAAATAAAGACGTAATTATTCCTGGACCGCAAAAAAATATTGCTAAATATGTCAAAAACTCTTTTTGTGGGATTGCGAATTTAAGTATAGCTACCGGTGTACAGGTGAAAGTTTTAACTTATATGTCATTCGGGTTACCAGTGATTTGTAGTAAACAAGTTGCTATTAATTTTGACAAAAGCACTATAGTTTATAAATCGGATGAAGATTTAATAAATAAGATAATTGAAATTAAAAAAAAGAAAGCTCATTGGAATAAATTTTCAAAAAAATCAATTTCATTTATTAAAAAGTTTAAATGGAAGAATATAAGTTCAAGATACTTTAAATTGATTAATCTTTAGTAAAAAACTTTTTTTAAATACAAACCTTCTGGTGGTGCTGGAGGTGCGCAATAAATTCTTTTTTTTAATTTCAAAATTTCTTTAATTTTCTCAGGCTTCCACTTTTTCTCACCCACATACTTTAAGCATCCTACCATTGATCTCACTTGTTTTTGTAAAAAAGATTTGGACACAACTTCAATAATAATTTTATCTTTTTTTTTCTTAACTTTAAATTTCAAAATTTTTCTGATTGGATTATTTGCTGAACAAGTTGAAGCTCTGAAAGCAGAAAAATCATGAGTTCCTAAAAAATAACTTGCTGCTTTTTTCATTTTTTTTATTTCAAGTAAATTTTTAACTAACCAAGTTCTATCTTTATCTAATGCTAATTTAAATTTTCGGTTTGTAATAATGTATTCATAAACACGCTTCTTGGCACTGTGTCTTGCGTGAAAATTTTTTTTTGTTTGTTTAATGCTGGTTATTGATATTGGAAATTTAGATAAAAAATAGTTTACAGATGACAAAAATTTGAATGAATTTTGTATCTTCTCTTCGCAAAAAAAATTTGCTGTTTGTTCTAAAGCATTTACTCCTGCATCAGTTCTTCCAGATCCTATTACTTTAATATTTCTTTTTAATACTTTAGATAAGGCTTTTTCAATAATAGATTGGACTGACTTACCTCTCTTTTGAATTTGCCAACCCACAAAGCCTGTACCTAAATATTCAATTGTAATCTTGTAATTTATTTTCAAGACAAAAATTCACCCTTTTTAATCTTAAAACCCGAGAGAAAATCTTTAGCATTTAAAATTTTTTTACCCTCTTTTTGTATCATGATAATCTTGATAGCCTCAGATCCACAAGCAACAACGAGGTCTTCTGTCAAAATTTCTCCAATTTTTCCACTCTTATTTATTTTTTTAGCCTTAATTATTTTAAGTCTGCTATTTTTATGAGTAAACCAAGCTCCTGGAGAAGGACTCAAACCTTTAATTTGAGCTAAAACATTTTCAGCGGGAAGTCTCCAAACAATTTTTGACTCTTTTTTTTCAATTTTCCTCGCATAGGTTGCTTTTGAATTGTCTTGATCTATAAATTTAAAACTATCATTTTCTAATAAATCTAAAGATTTTAAAATTAATTTAGATCCTAAAACTGATAATTTATTACTTAATGACTCATAATCATCATTTTTATCTATTGGTATCTTTTCCTTTAACATCAAAGGTCCTGCATCTAATTTTTCTATTACTTTCATTATTGAAACTCCTGTCTCTGCATCTAAGTTCATTATAGACCTTTGAATAGGTGCTGCACCTCTCCAAAGCGGTAATAAAGATGCATGTATATTAATGAACATAACATTTTTAATTTTCAAAAATTCATGAGGTATCATTTTTCCATAAGCGACTACGACTACCACATCAGGATTTAATTCTTTAATAAAATTTACTTCTTCATCAGTATTTAATATTTCTGGATATCTAACATCAATTTTATTTTTCAAAGCATAATCATGAACAGGTGTGTATTTTTTTTTTTGGCCACGATTTTTTTTCTTTGGAGATTGAGTATATACACTTAAAATCTTATGTTTTGAGTCAAATATAGATTTTAAAATCGGTACAGAAAAGTTTGGAGTTCCCATGAAGATTATTTTTAAAGCCATTAAATTTAAAGAACAATTTTATCTATTTCTTTTTTTTGTTTTAAAAGTTTTTTTATAATCATATTTTTTTTAAGTTTCGATAAATAATCAATAAATAAAATTCCATTCAAATGATCTATCTCATGTTGGATACATGTAGATAAAAGCCCCGATGCTTTTAAAGTTTTCTTTTTACCATTATAATCAATATAATCTACGTGGCAGTTGGATGGTCGCTCAATTTCTGCAAAATGTCCCGGCAAAGACAAACAGCCTTCCTCGTGCACAGAAGTATTTTCAGATTTATAAGTAATTAATGGATTCACTAAAAAAATTGGATTTTTTTTTTGTTCTTCTTTTGAAATATCTATAACAATTAATCTCTTCAAAATCCCTACTTGTACTGCAGCCAAACCTATACCTGGGGCGTCATACATTGTCTCCAGCATGTCGTCCATTAATTTTCTTAATTCGTCATCAACTTTTTCAAGTTTTTGACTTTTTTTTCTTAAAATTAGATCAGGCTCAATTAAAATTCTTCTCTTTGGCATTATTAAGAACTATATTGTAATTAAACTCTTTGTGGTAGGGCTGAAATTAGAACTTTGTTTCTAATAACCAACAAATTCATTTCGTTAAGTAAATTTGTTATAAAATAAATGGTTTCTGGATCCAGTTGATATGGTTCATCTTCCCCGATTATTTCAACTATTTTTAATGCGAGAAAAGCATTTTGCTTTTTCTCTATAAGCTGCATTAGATTTTTTGGAACTGCATATTTATTAGAAAGTTCTTTTTTATTGAAATTATCAGGTATTCTAAAACCATCTTTTATTAATGCATCCACTAGCGCCAAATCTTTTGCAGAATAAAAGTACTTCTTATTTTTACTTATTTTTCTAAAAATCTTATCGATATCTTTTTGAATCTTTTTTTCTTCCTCATTTTCTAAATAAAATTTTATAATTTTTGATTGGTGCAAAATTTTATCATTATACTTAACTTTTTTAATTCTATTTTTATCGTTTGATGATATTTTCCTTTTTACAGCTTCTTGATATTTTTCTGGTATATTATCTGATCCTATCGTTTTAAATGAGTCGATCATTTTTTTTGAAAATATGTTCTGTAAATCATCCTTTTTAAAAAGTTCTTCTAGAAGAAATAAATACTCAATTTTAAATTCTATGTCCTCCGACAAAAGATATTTTTGATAAATGAGTGATCTTGCATCGCTAGGATTTAATGTTTGATAAAGATTTTTTGCATTTATTAACGTATTAAGATTGAAAGGTATTTGCTTATATATATCAAAAATTATTTTTTTATCTAGACGTCCTTGATTTGCAGCTAATTCTAAATCTTTTATTCTCTCTTTATCGTTAATGTCGTCTATTTTTATTAAATTAGCTGCGTTAAGATATTTCCAAATTTCTTTTTTAGTTTTTTTTGATGGGGTGTAATTAAAATCTTTTATGGTAATACTTGATAGGTAGAAGTTAAGTAAATTTTTTTCATTTATCTTATTTGTAGTCTTTTCTGATATTCCAAGAAGATAATTAATATTGTCGTCAAAAAATTTGTCTGATTGTTTTTGTTCTCTTAATAGATCTAAAAGTAATTGTGCTTGTGGTTTTTTATTATTTAATACTAAGCAATAAATTTTAAATTTTTCTAAGTATGGGTCCTTGATAGTACTATCAATAAACTTAATTTTTTTACAACCTTCATTTATATTTGCTTGTGAAATATTCTCGTCAACTAAATATTGCACTAGTCTTCCTTTTCCTTCGAAATCATTATTCTGTTTTAAAAAGTTTTCAATTAAATTAGTACGATTATTTTTTATTAACCAATCTACTTTTAATTTTACAAACTCTTTTTCACTCATTCCATTGGGAGGATAAGAAAATGAAAATAAAACTTTTTCTAATATTTCTTCAGATGTTTTGGACAATTTTATTTTATTGATCCTATTCAAACTTGCTTTTAAATCATCGGCCTGGGTTGATGACCACATATTAAGATTAAAATTATAATCTGCAGGATCGTATATACCAAATATTTTGACCTCTTGATTATTGTGATCTATTGATTTCTCTATTTTAATTTCTTCATTATCTATCTCTACTTTGAGAGCTTTTTGTGTCTGGTTTTTATTTAAGGAATTTTGATCTATTGGTTTTGAACTATTCTTTTTTGAACTGTCTATATTTGAATTATCATTTTTCCATATATCGATCTTATCCTCAGATTGAATTGGAGAGATAAATAATAATAAAATTAATAAGCTTATTAAGCTTTTAAAGCTTTTTAATATCATTTGTAATATCTATATCGAATTTTTTTTCTGGGCTTGGAAAACTTATTTTTTCTATTAAAAAAATTGCTACTACAAAAATGATTATCAAGAGAAATAACTTTACAAGCAATTTTAATATTGAGCTTCCCAAACTTTGTTGTCTATTGTATTTAAGTTGCATAGTTTTTGATTTAATTTAAACTAGATAAATAAGACATATTTATGAAAAATCAAATTCAAAATCGGAAAATAAATTGAGAAAAAACCTTGTTTTAACCGGGATGATGGGTGTAGGTAAATCTACTATAGGACGTAGTATAGCTAAAGCTTTGTCATTCACCTTTGTAGATATAGATAAATTAATTGAAAAGAGAGAGGGCTGTTCAATTAGTTCGATATTTAAGAATAGGAGTGAAATTTATTTTAGAAAAATTGAAAAACAAATTAGTTTAGAAGAGTTAGAAAAAAAAAATTCTGTTATTTCGTTAGGTGGCGGAGCTTTTTTGGATAAATCTATTAGACGGAATGTTAAAAATTTATCTATAAGCTTTTGGTTGGACGTTGATGCTCAAGTACTTGTTAAAAGGTTAAAAAAAAACAAAAAAAGGCCTCTTTTGTTTAGGAAAAACTTAAACGAAACAATTAATAAGATTTATTTGGAAAGAAAGAAAACCTATGGAGAAGCAGATTTTAGAGTCAAGTGTACTTTTTTAAGGCCAGCATCTGTAGTAAAAAAAATATTAAATTTATATGAGAAAAAAAGAGATTAAGTTCAAAACTTTATCAGACAATTATTCTATAATTATTGGAAGCAATATTTTAGGACTTTTGAAAGAAAGAATAAGATCACTATGTCCAAAAACAAAAAAAATAGCAATTGTTTTAGACAAAAACGTTCCATCTAAATTTAAAGAGAATTTAAAAAAAAAACTTAATAGTTATGATTTAACATTTTTTAGATATGACCCTAGTGAGAAATCGAAAAATTTAAATACAGTAAACTTTTTCTTAAATAAACTTTTGGCTAATAATTTTAATAGATCAGATTTATTAATTGCAGTTGGAGGGGGTGTGACGGGAGATGTTGCTGGTTTTATAGCTAGTATTTTTAAAAGGGGTATGAATTTTATCAATATACCTACAACTTTATTAGCTCAGGTAGACTCTGCAATTGGTGGAAAAACTGGTGTAAATTCAAAATTTGGAAAAAATTTAATTGGATCGTTTTATCAGCCAAAATTAGTTTTAAACGATACTACATTCTTAGACTCTTTGCCAAAAAAAGAAATGATTTGTGGTTATGCTGAGATTTTAAAACATTCAATTATAAATGATAGAAAATTTTTTAATTGGCTTAAAAAGAAAACTAATTCAATTTTAATAAAAAAAAGAAAAGATTTAGAATATGCAATTAAAAGAAGTTGTGAAATCAAAATGCTATTTGTGAGTAAAGATGTAAATGAAAAAGGTTTGAGAATGTCGTTAAATTTTGGACATACATTTGCACACGCAATAGAAGTAAGAAATAATTATTCAAAAAACATTACGCATGGAGAGGCAGTTTTATCGGGCATGATATTAGCAATAAAATTATCTATCATTAGAAAAATTTGTAATAATGATATTTTAAAAGAGGTTAAGGAAATTTATAAAAAAAATAAATTGTACTTTACTATAGAAAAATTTACTTCAGAAAGATCAGTTAATAACTTAATACCTTTTTTAAAAAATGACAAAAAAAATGATGACGACAAAATAAATTTTATTTTATTAAAGAAGATAGGAAAAACAACTAAACCAAACACTCAAAAAATTTCAATTAATAATATTAAAACCTACTCAAAAATTATGTCTTTATATTAATTTCTAGAGCGTGTATTTTATTTTTCAAATCGTCCTTCAAAATCGCGTTTATAATTTTATGAGCATCAACCCTGGGTAGAGAGCTTAAATATTTTGAATTTATAATTAATTTGAGATGATACCTTTCGGAAGAAAAAGATTTATGTCCAATATGTTTGTGAGAGTTGTCAATGATATCTAATTTTTCAAGCTTAACTTTTAGTGTAATTTTTTTTTTAATATCATCAAAATAATTATTCATTAATTTAATTTTACTATATAGATTAATCTTATGAAAATCATTTGTGACTGGAAAAACTGTAAAGAAATAGGATCTTACAAAGCTCCCGTTGAAAAAGATAATAGCAAAAAGTACAGACTTCTATGTCTACAACATATCAAAATCTTTAATAAGAGTTGGAATTATTTCGAAAATATGAATGATCAGGAAATAGAGTATTTTATCAAATCGGATCTAACCTGGCATAAATCTACAAAAAAATTTGGATCTTCTGAAAATTTTTTTAACATATTATGGAATAATGCATTAGAAGATAAACTAAACATTTTCAATAGTTCTAATTTTAAAGATTTTAAAAAAACTAAAGTTTCTCAAACTGATAGGGATGCTTTGCAAGTAATGGAGTTAAATGATGATGTAAAATGGGATCAAATTCAAATAAAATTTAAAGAGCTTGTAAAAAAATATCATCCTGATAAAAATCAAGGTAACAAAAAATTTGAAGAAAAATTGAAAAAAATAACATTGGCTTACAGCCAACTTAAAAAAACTTTAGGAAAAAAATGACAATGGAACAAATTTTACAAAAACCGGACATAAAATTATCTGTTAAGCAAACATTTGGATTTGAAAGCAATATGAAAGTTGCTGCATTTTCAAAAAAAAATCAGTATGTACCAAAAATTGATCCAGATTATAAATTTGATAAAGACACAACGCTATCAATAATTGCTGGATTTTCTTTTAACAAAAGAGTTTTAATTCAAGGATATCATGGCACTGGGAAATCGACACACATTGAGCAAGTTGCAGCTAGATTGAATTGGCCTTGTATTAGAGTGAATTTAGACAGTCATGTCAGCAGAATAGATTTAATTGGTAAAGATGCAATAGTTGTTAAAGACGGTAAACAAATAACAGAGTTTAAAGAAGGTATACTGCCATGGTCTATACAAAATCCTGTTGCGCTAGTTTTTGACGAATATGATGCTGGAAGACCTGATGTAATGTTCGTGATTCAAAGAGTTTTAGAAAGCGATGGTAGGTTTACATTATTAGACAAAAACAGAGTTTTAGAACAACACGATTTCTTTAGAATATTTGCTACAACAAACACTGTTGGACTTGGAGATACCACTGGACTTTATCATGGGACGCAACAAATAAATCAAGGACAGATGGACAGGTGGAATATAGTATCTACTTTAAATTATCTTCCATTTGAAAAAGAATTAGAAATAATTCTTTCAAAAAATAAAAGTTTTAATAACAAAGAGGGAAAAGAATTGATTTCCAATATGATTAAAGTTGCAGATTTAACCAGAAAAGGTTTTATCAATGGAGACATCTCCACTGTGATGAGCCCAAGAACGGTAATACATTGGGCGGAAAATACTGAAGTTTTTAAAGATAAAGGTTACTCTTTTAGAGTAACTTTTTTAAATAAATGTGACGATTTAGAAAAAAAAATTATTTCAGAATATTATCAAAGATGTTTTGGTGAGGATTTGCCAGAGTCATCTATTAATGTCTCATTTTAAAAGTGGAGAGAAAAAAAGAACAGCTTGAAAATTTCAAAACTGCAATAAGCTCAACTGTTAGATCTTTAACAAATTCTAATAAAATTGAAGTATCTTTTGGAAATCAAAGCATAAAATCTTTCAAAAATTCAATTAAATTACCTGAATTGAATGATTCAAATGTTGGAATTAATTTTGATGAAATTAGAGCAATAGCAGACTCAAAATCTTTAATGCATAGATTTTCAGATAAAGCTATTCTAGGAAAATATGCCCCTGAAGGAAACATTTCTAAAAAACTCTACAATATCGCAGAAAAAATTAGGTGTGAAAATATCGGATCGAGTTACTTTAAAGGTATTAAAGATAACATTGAAAAATACTATCTAAAAAGGATTACAGGACTAGATTTAAAAAATAGTGACGATAGGATTGTAGAGTCCTTTGAAAATTATTTGAGAGTTAAATTTTTAAATTTTAGGAACGAAAGTAAAATTGAGAATAAAATAAAATCATACAAAAAAGATTTGAACGAAAGATTTAAAAATAAGATAAATGAGCTAAAAAATCTTACATTAGATCAAGAAAAATTTAACTCTATTATTTCTGAAATCATTTCAAAAATGAGTTTAGATGAAAGATTTGACGAAGAGGAAAAAAAAGATAGTGAAACAAAAAATGATGATAAAAATTCAAAACCTCAAAAACAAGAATTAAAGTCCCAGAAAAAAGAAGAAAATCAAGAGGAAATGTCAATAGATGCAGGAGTTCCTGACTTTAATAACGAGGCGAAAGACTCAAGTTCTGAAGATGAAATTCAAATAGAGGACAATTCAAGACCTGATTTACAAAAAGGCTTAAAAAAGCAATTTGGTGATAAAAATTATAAAATTTATACTGAAGAATTTGATGAAATTATAAAAGCTGAGGAACTTGAAAATAATGAAGAACTCTCAAGATTAAGGAAAAATCTCGATCAACAATTATTACAGCTTAAAAGTTTTATATCTAAATTAGCAAATAAATTGCAAAGAAAACTATTGGCGAAACAAAATAGATCTTGGAATTTTGATTTGGAAGAAGGTTTACTTGATACTTCAAAACTTACTAGAATAATAATGGACCCACTAAATTCATTATCTTTTAAAAAAGAGAAAGATATTGATTTTAAGGATACTTTAGTAACAATTTTAATTGATAATTCTGGTTCAATGAGAGGTAAACCTATTTCTGTTGCTGCAATTTGTGCTGATATTCTATCTAGGACGTTAGAGAGATGTATGGTCAAGGTTGAAATATTAGGATTTACAACGAAACATTGGAAAGGTGGCTCGTCTCGAGAAAAATGGATGAAAAACGAAAAGCCTAATTTGCCTGGTAGACTTAATGATTTGAGACACATAATTTATAAATCTGCTGATACTCCATGGAGGCAAGCAAAAAATAATATGGGATTAATGTTAAAGGAAGGTCTTTTAAAAGAAAATATTGATGGAGAAGCTTTAAAATGGGCATTCAACAAGATGAATAAAAGAAAAGAAGATAGAAAAATCTTAATGGTAATTTCTGATGGTGCCCCAGTTGACGACTCTACTCTATCAACAAATACAAGTGATTATCTAGAAAGAAATTTAAAAAAAACTGTAAGATGGATTGAAAATAAATCAAACATTGAATTATTAGCTATTGGTATTGGTCATGATGTAACCAGATACTACAACAAAGCTATTAAGATTATAGATGTACAAGATTTAGGTGATGTAATGATTAATCAGTTAACGGATTTATTTGATGAAAAAAGCAGAAAAACAATTCATTAATTAAACTCTTGAAACTGAATTTTCGCTATAATCTTTAATTTTACTTAATAACATTCGGAATGGTATAAGCATCGATAAAGCGATTGCTAGTTTCACAATAAGATCTCCTATGGCTAGAGTTACCCATGGAATTCCAGTTGAGTAAAAAGCTATAGAAAAAAATAAAAATGTATCCGCAATGGAGCCAAAGATGGATGATGTTAGTGGAGCAACAAACCAGTTTTTACGTCTTAGCCTGTCAAAAATTTGAACATCTAGGTTTTGGGCTATAAAAAAAGCTGTTCCAGAACCTATAGCAATTCTTATAGAAATTATGTCTGAAAAGTTTGTTGAAATAATTAAAGTTAGTAAAATTCCAATAAAGAATCCTACATAAACTATTTTTCTGGCAACTATTTTTCCATATGCACGATTAGCCAAATCAGTAATTAAAAATGAAATTGGATAGCTGAATGCACCGTAAGTTAATATTTCACTTAAACCTAAATATTGAACTGGAAATTGTACCAAAAAATTTGAAATTACAACTACCAGACCCATCAAAATTGAGAGTTTGTAATATAAGTTCATTTCTAAATTTTTGCAGAGATGAAAGCTTTAATCTTCTTAACTTTTTTAGATAATTTTTTATTCTTTGCAGATAGTAGAAATTTATCTAATCCGCCCTTATAATCTACTGTTCTCAGAGCTGCATTAGCTACGTTTAATCTTATATTTTTTTTCAAGATATCACTTCTAAAAGAGACTTTTTTAAGATTAGGTAAAAATCGTCTTTTAGTTTTATTTTTAGCGTGACTTACGTTGTGACCTTTTAGAGGTGAAATACCGGTTAGTTCGCATCTTTTAGACATAAATTCTCCTAGAGCTTTATAAGTATAGTGTAAGTAAGGGTCAAGTATTAATTCCTACAGCACTATTAATATTTTTGATATTTTCTTTTTTTAAAATTGAAATTAACTCCTTTTTCATTTCTTTTACTACTCCAGGTCCCTTATAAACCATTCCAGTATACAATTGAACTGCATTAGCTCCGGAAGTTATTTTTTCAAAAGCGGCTTGCCCGGAGTCTACCCCCCCAACTCCGATTATTTGAATTTTTCCCTTAGTTTCTTTATAAAATTTTTTAATTAGATTTGTTGATATATCTTTTAAAGGTTGTCCTGATAAACCTCCTTTTTCATTTTTTTGGATGTCATGCAATTTTTCACGGTTATTATCAGTTGTATTAGATAATATTAAGCCATCAATGTTATATTTTAAAATTAATTCAATTATTTTATTGATGTCCTTATCATCAATATCTGGAGATAATTTCACTACTACAGGCTTTGAAATATTTTTTTCTTTTTTAATTTTATTGATACCAGAAAGAAGTTTCTCTAGTTGTTTTTGCTCGTGAAAATTTCTTAATCCCTCTGTGTTAGGTGAAGATATATTGATTGTTAAGTAACTTGCAAAAGAAAATAGTCTAGAAAGACACAAATAATAGTCTTGTTCTTTGTTCTCTGTATCCTTATTGGGACCAATGTTAATTCCTAAAAATCCGCTTGGTAGGTTATTTGCTATTCTTCTAGAAACTACTTCAGCACCATGATTATTAAATCCAAGTCTATTTATAAGAGCTTGGTCTTTTTCTAATCTAAAAACCCTTGGTTTTGGATTGCCGAGTTGTCTTTTTGGGGTGACAGTCCCTACCTCTACAAAACCATACCCTAGTTTAAATAAAGAGTTGTAAACTTCAGCGCTTTTGTCGAAACCGGCTGCTAAACCAATTGGATTAGGCACTCTCTCATTTAATAAATTAGTTTCAAGAATTTCTTCATTATCTACTTTAAAAATGTTTTTTGGAATAACATTAATTTTTAATGAATTAATTGCTAAATCATGAGCAGTTTCCGGATCAAGTGAAAAAATTAATGGTTTAAAAATTGAGTACATTATTTTATTTTATTCTTTATTAATTCTATTGTTTCTTTAAGTCCAAAAAAACTTATAAAAAAGCCCATCCTAGGTCCATTTTCTTCACCAAACACTACTTCATAAATTAATTTGAACCAGTCTCTTAAGTTTTTTTCATAACCGTTTTCTTTTCCTACAGTATATACATTAGTTTGAATTTCTTCAGGGCTTAGTCCATGATCTATTTCACTTAATTTTTTCACTAGGTTAACCAAAGCTTTTTTTTCAATTGAGTTAGGTTTCTTAAATTTTTTGTTTGGTTCAACTTTGTCTTTAAAATAATTAATTGCGTAACTCGTAAGACTGTCAAGTATCTTATGGTCTTCAGGTTTAATTTCTTTGTGAAATCTATTAATAAATTTCCAAACAATTTTTTTATTATCTGCATTGCTGGATCCAACTAAATTCAAAAGCATAGAGAACGGCATAACTATTTTTTCTTTAGGAGGTTCTCCATTATGCACATGCCAAACGGGGTTTTGTATTTGATCTTTCTTTTCTTGAGTGGGATACTTTTCTATTAAAGAAAGATAATCATCAACAGTTTTGGGTACAACTTCTGAGTAAAGTTTTTTTGCTCTTTTTGGATTAGGGTACATGTACAATGCTAAACTTTCAGGCGAAGCATATCTTAGCCATTGCTCTATAGATATTCCATTCCCTTTGGATTTTGATATTTTTTCTCCCTTTTCGTCTAAAAATAATTCATAAGCAAAACCATTTGGAGGTCTCTTTCCAAGAGTTTGGCAAATCTTACTGGACAAAATAGCACTTTCAGTTAAGTCTTTTCCGTACATTTCAAAATCTACATCAAAGGTGAACCAACGCATAGCCCAATCTACTTTCCATTGTAATTTACAATTTCCATTTAAAATATCAGTTTCAAGTTTTTCGCCTTTGTTATCAAAGATAGCTTTGCCCGTTTTTTTATCTATGTTTATTAAAGGTATCTCAAGTACTTTACCAGTTTTAGTACAGATTGGTAAAAATGGAGAATAAGTTTTTCTTCGCTCCTCTCTCAAAGTAGGTAAAATAATATTCATTATTTCGTCATACTTTTTAAGAACTCTTAACAATGAGTCGTTAAAAACACCTTTTTTATAATTTTCAGTGGAGCTTTTAAAAATAAATTTAAAATTAAATTTTTGTAAAAATTCTTTTAACATTTCATTATTATGTTCACCGAAACTTTTATATTTTTTAAAAGGATCAGGAATCGCGGTCAGAGGTTTTCCTAAATTTTTTTTTAATACTTCATCATCAGGAATATTTTCTGGAACTTTCCTTAAGCCGTCCATATCATCAGAAAAAGTTATTAACTCGTGATCGAATTTTTGGATATGATTAAGTGCATTAATCATCATCGAAGTTCTAGCAACTTCGCCGAAAGTTCCAATATGTGGTAACCCACTTGGTCCATAACCGGTCTGGAAAGTGATCTTTTTTTTTTTTTTAATAATATCTTTTCTATCTTTTAGTAGTTTTCTCACTTCAACAAATGGCCAAGATGAGGTAGATTGAATTAAGTTGTTATCAAGCATAATTATGGTTTATTAAATTTTATACGCAAAATACAGA
>MDTD01175667.1_pt1 | contig 15022 bp, 12 predicted proteins | sample 811221 | NCBI WGS metagenome assembly MDTD01 (sample SAMN05326646, study PRJNA326480) | marine metagenome | isolation source: seawater | place: Pacific Ocean: South West | collected 2011
CGACGGGCTTCATCTTCGCGGCCTTCGTGTTCTGGATCTTCTGTTTCGGCATGTCGCGCTACTCCATGTACATGGAGCGGCGGCTGCACAGGGGGCACGCGCGCTAGCGGCGCGCGGCCACCGCCGACCCGGTATCCACGGCACATCGCCTCGCTTATTCAGGTTTGGAGCAACTAGACATGACCGACACTGCAGCCGCCGTCACCCGTCCGACGATGCATATCTCGGAAACCGACGTCGCCATCGAGATCAAGAACATGAACAAGTGGTACGGGGATTTCCACGTGCTGCGCGATATCAACCTCAAGGTCATGCGCGGCGAGCGCATCGTCATCTGCGGGCCGTCCGGCTCCGGCAAGTCGACGATGATCCGCTGCATCAACCGGCTTGAGGAACACCAGAAGGGGTCCATCGTCGTCGACGGGATCGAGCTGACCGACGATCTGAAGAAGATCGACGAGATCCGCCGCGAGGTCGGCATGTGCTTCCAGCACTTCAACCTCTTTCCGCATCTGACGATCCTGGAAAACTGCACGCTTGCACCGATCTGGGTGCGCAAGATGCCCAAGGCCAAGGCCGAGGAAATCGCGATGCACTATCTGGAGCGGGTGAAGATCCCGGAGCAGGCCAGCAAGTACCCGGGCCAGCTGTCCGGCGGCCAGCAGCAGCGCGTGGCGATCGCCCGCTCGCTGTGCATGAGCCCCAAGATCATGCTGTTCGACGAGCCGACCTCGGCGCTCGACCCGGAGATGATCAAGGAAGTGCTCGACGTGATGGTGAACCTCGCCGAAGAGGGCATGACCATGCTGTGCGTGACCCACGAGATGGGCTTTGCCCGTCAGGTGGCCAACCGGGTGATCTTCATGGATGCCGGCATGATCGTGGAGCAGAACGAGCCGGAGCAGTTCTTCACCAATCCGCAGCACGAGCGCACCAAGCTGTTCCTCAGCCAGATCCTGCACTGAAGACGGAGGGCGCCCGGTCGGGCGCCTCCCGGTCGCAAGGACAACCAGACGCGGGCCTTGGAGGCCCGCGTTTTTCGTTTTGGGTTCGGAAAGGGGCCGGCGCGCGTGCCGCCGGTCTTTGGGGCTTCCTCAGGGAGCGGTGACGATGCGGGCCGGCGCCACTGCCGCGCGGGCCGGCTTGCGCCCGCCCTGCGCCCAGAAATAGGACTGGCGCTCCTCCGTCGGGGTGCAATGGTAGCGCTCCCGGTAGCATTTGGTGAAATGCGAGGTGGAGGCGAAGCCGCAGGCGATGGCGACGTCGAGCACGGCCCGGTTGGTCCGGCGCAGCAGGTCGCGCGCGGTTTCCAGTCGCAGCTTGAGATAATACTGGCCGGGCGTGCAGTCGAAGTGGCGGCGGAACAGCCGTTCGAGCTGGCGCGGGCTAAGGCTGACGGTCATCGCCAGTTGCTGGCAGGACAGCGGATCCTCGATGTGCAGGTCCATGATGCGGATCGCGTCGAGGATCTTGATGTTGGAAATGCCGGTGCGGCTTTCCAGGTCGTGGCGCTGGGCGCTCTCGCCGGAGCGCATGTTCTGGTAGAGCGCGACCTCGGCCACCTCATGCGCCAGATAGGCGCCGTGCTGGATCGCGATCACGCGCAGCATCATGTCGAGCGCGGCCATGCCGCCGGCGCAGGTGATGCAGTTGCGGTCGATGGCGAAGAGGTCGCCGGAGACCTCGATGTCGGGGAATTCCTCCCGGAAGGAGCGCAGGTTCTCCCAGTGGATGGTGCAGCGCCGTCCGTCCAGAAGATTGAAGCGGGCGAGCACATAGGCCCCGGTGCAGACCGCGCCATAGGTGCGGCCGCGCGAATTGAGCTTGCGCAGCCGGGTGCCGAGTTCGCGCGGAAGCGGGACGCGCTCCACGTCGACGCCCGAACAGATCAGCGTGATGTCGGCATCGTCCAGATCGGCGATACTGCCGTCGACCGACACCGTGCAGCCGTTGCTTGCCTGCACTCCGGCACCGTCAAGCGAATAGGTCTTCCAGGAGTAGAAGTCCTGGCCGAGCACGCGGTTGGCCAGACGTATCGGCTCGATTGTCGACGTGTAAGCGATGAGGGAAAACTGGTCGAGAAGGATGAGCGCGACCCGCTGGATTTCGCTGTTGTTCGCTGCCGACATGCGCTGTGCCCGCTTTAAAGTGGCCCGGAAGGATTCCTTTTTTATTGTCAGTCAGTCTGTTCCCCATGGCATTGGCTGTCAAATAGATTTCGGGTCAATACATGTGCCTCAATGTATATTAATTCAACATTTTGATCGTAAACGTAATTTCAGAAGAATAAATTTTCCGTAGATTGTAATTTTTACCGCATTGTCCGATTATGCGATTTGAGTGCGGTGCAGCAGATCGTCCTTGTTCCGCTGCGGCGGGGCGCGATGCGCCGGCCACGGTGAGCGAGGATTTCGCGCCTCGCCTCGGAGTGCCGCAAAAATCTCTGATGTGGTGGAAAACGACCAAGGCTTGCGCCGCGCCGGCTCGCTTCTATTTGTCCGTGGCGGTGTTTTTCTGTCGGCGCCCTTCGGGGACGGGGCGATCCCGCACCTTTAAGCCTCTGGTAAGCCCGTGCACGCACTTAATTCAGGCCGGAGGTCCGTGCCGGCCGGGCATCGCGATGGCGCGCTCCAGGGGCCTATGAGGGGGCATGTCGGGGGTTTGTGCCGTCGGGTTTGCGGCGCGCACGTCGTTTGAACGCCACTACGTCAAGGATCTGTCGGCGCGCGCCCATCCGGATGCCGTGCGCGCGTTCAACGCGACACCGCCGGTGCGGCGGAAGTTCTTTGCCGGCAATCGCGGCGCCTATCGGGCCGGGCATCACTATATCGTCGCGCCGGCGCGTTGGGAGCGGACGGCCGAAGGCAAGCTGTGGCTCGGCGTCTTCGCCCATGAGAGCGGGCATGCCATCGACCTCCACGGCCGCGATGCGCGCGGGGGCCGGTCGGTGTGGCTTGCGCCGGCGATCCGGCAGGACCGCAAGGAGATGCCGCCGCGCCCGCGGCCCGCGCCCGGCGCCTCGATGCCGCGGCAACGGGACCTGGAGCGGGCCCTTTATGCATTCCCCGACGCCGCCCGGGCCGTGTTGATGGCCTGGCTTCCCGGGCGCGGCGCGGCGGGACGGTTCGCCGTCGCATGGACGCACGGGCGGCTGGAAGAGGCGATCGGCGGCGTCATCCGCCTGCGCCGGCGCCCGGCGGCGTCGCCCGCCCAGCATGACGACGTCCGGCTTCAGCTCTATGCGCTGGCCAAGGTCGGGGATTTCATCGGCGCGGTCTACGACCGGGAGCGCGGCGGCGGGCATCCGCGCGCCTACTACCGCGCGTTTCCGCCGCTCGCAGGGCCGTCTCTGACCACCGGCCATGCGGCGGAGGCGTTCGCCAATGCCTTCGTCAGCGATGTGGTGGCGGGCACCGAGCTTCTGTCGTTTCTGGTGGCAAGTGCTGCGCCCCACACCCACGCCGCCTACCGCATCCTGCTCCACCGTATCGGCGAGGGGCGGTGCAGGGCGTCGTCGCCAGGAGGAAGGGACCCCGACAGATGACGCGCGGAGACCGCCTGGCGGAGGCCATGCGGCTTGCAGATATCAGTTCATGAAACGTGCGGGGAATGGTGGGCGATACTGGGATTGAACCAGTGACCTTTCCGGTGTGAACGGAACGCTCTCCCGCTGAGCTAATCGCCCGGGCCGTGTGCGGCTGGTGGCGGACTTTTAATGGAGGTCTGCGGCAAGTGCAAGGCGGTTTCCGGCGCGGCGGCGGATTTATCAACATGCGGGCGCGCGACGGCGGCCGGGCGGCGGCGCGGGTGGGCGCCTTGCGTCCTACTGGACGGAGCGGCGGCCGGAATTCGGTACGGATTTGATGGGGATCGCCGCGACCGTCTCGATCGAGGCCTGCAGGCCGTTGTCGCGCATGTAGGTGCCAATCAGCTGCAGCGCCCCGTCGACGTCGCCTTCGAACATGCAACGGTTGATCTCCGTTGAAATGAACATGCGAGAGTTCGTACTGGGTTTCATGGCGTCCTCTGTGCGGCGCTGCTGCGACCTGTCCAGCAGTTACGACCGGTGCATAGCTTTATTCCCTCGACAAATCTCCGGGAAAACCGAGTGGGATCCGAAAGGCCAAGGCGTGACGTGGGTCCCTGTATATAACGTGCAGACGGCACTTGCGCGCAATTCAAGATTGCCTGTCCGCCGCTGTATCGTTCAAGACGGTTTATCGGAGGTTTCCCCATACGCCCGAAGACAGGCGAACCGAGGGCGCGGCCAAGCAGCCGCAAGGACGCGCCGAGCTGGCGTCATCCGCCGGCGGAGACGGCGGTAGCGGGGCGTGGTGCGAAACTCTCCTTGCGCTGCAGCGCCAGGGTCGCCAGCACCCGCTCCAGCGGCTCGGGCTTGTGCAGGTGGAAGCCTTGGCCGAAGTCCACCTGCATGTCGCGCAGAAGCTCCAGTGTCGGTGCGTCCTCGATGAATTCGGCGATGGTCTTGACGCCGACGATCTCCGCAATCTCGACGAAACAGCGGATCGCGGCCTCGCTGAGGGCGTCGCTCGGCAGGTTGCGCACATAGGAGCCGTCGATCTTCAGGAAGTCGACCGACAGCTGCTTGAGGTAGCCGAAGGAAGACGCTCCGGCGCCGAAGTCGTCGAGGGAAACGCGCACCCCCATCGACCGGAGCTTCCGGATGAAGTCGGACGCGGCGGTCATGTTGGCGATCGCCGCCGTTTCGGTGATCTCGATGCACAGACGGTCGCGAACGGCCTGCCTCGACTTGCGCAGAAGCTCCAGAGAGCGGGTGTGGAAATCCGGGTCGCCGATGGACTGACCGGAGAGGTTCAGGCAGATCAGCCCGCGGAAGCCCGTCAGGCCGTCGCTGCCGATCAGTCGCAGCGTGCGCGCCAGCATCCAGTCGTCGATGCGCGAGGCGAGGCTGAAGCGTTCGGCGGCCGGAAAGAAGGCATTCGGCGGGATGATGCGTCCGTCCGCATCGACCATCCGCAACAAGAGCTCGACGACTTGCGCGCCCGCGTCGCCCGTCGACAGGGTGTCGATCCGCTGGCCGTAGATGATGAAGCGGTCTTCGTCGAGCGCCTGTTCGATGCGGGTTGCCCAGCGCATCTGCGCGCTGCGTTCCACGAGGGTGCGGTCGCCCGAATCCCACATGTGGACCCGGTTGCGTCCGGCCTCCTTGGCGGCATAGCAGGCCGCATCCGCCGCCTTCAGCGCGGCCGAGGCCGACTTGGTCTCGTCGCCGATGCTGACCAGGCCGACGCTGGCGCCGACGCGGAAGCGGCCCTGCGGCGCCTCGAAGCGGTAGTCGCCAATGGTCGCGCACAGCGTCTTGGAGAGCTGAAAGGCCGTCTCGACGGGACAGTCTTCCAGGAGAACGGCGAATTCGTCGCCGCCGAGCCGGGCGACCGCGGCCGGTTCGACGGCCGCCTTCAGGATCGCCGAGATCTGCTTGAGAAGCTCGTCGCCGGCTGCATGTCCGCAGGTGTCGTTGACGACCTTGAACTGGTCGAGGTCGATGTACAGCAGCACCAGCCCCGGAGGCGCGGTGTCGGCGTCGTCCGGCGTCGAGGCGGGAGGGGCGCTGGCCCGTCCCGTCAGCTCCTCGAGGCGCCGGTCGAACTCGCCCCGGTTGAGCAATCCGGTCAGCGGGTCGTGCGTTGCGCGGTAGCGCATTTCCCGGCTCAGCCGGCGCTGCTCGCTGACATCATGAAACACCAGTACGGCGCCCAGCACGTCGCCGTCGGCGGAGATGATCGGAGCGGCGGAATCCTCGATCCCGTATCTGGTGCCGTCACGGGCGACCAGCAGGGTGTTGTGGTCGAGGCCGACCGTTTGGCGCAGTGACAGGCAGGTCTTGATCGGATCCGGCGCTGGATTGCCCGTGTCCTCGCTGACGATGTCGAACACCTCGCTGCTCGGGCGCCCGTGCGCGTCCTCCGCGCGCCAGCCCGTCATCCGTTCCGCCACCGGGTTGAGCCACAGGATCCGGCCCCCGGTGTCGGTGGTGATGACGGCGTCGCCGATGGAATCGAGCGTCACGCGCATCAGTTCGTGCTGCTCCGCCAGTTCCCGGGCCATTTCCCGTTCGCGGGTGACGTCCCAGCAAACCCCGATCAGGCGTTTCACCCCCGCCTGGCCGATCTTGCGATAGTGCGCGGAGGCGCGCACGTGCCCGGTCCGGCCGTCGGAAAGGCTGACGCGATATTCGATGTCCATCGTTCCGGTGGAGGTGCTGGCGTTCTCGACCGCTGTCCCGACCCGGTCGCGATCTTCCGGGTGGACCCGCTCAAGCCAGCCGGACAGCGTGGGGTCAGTCGGCTGCGCGCCATGGATGGTCGAGGCATTGCCGTCCCAGCTGATCTTGCCGGTGTCGATCTCCAGGTCCCAGATCCCGACGCCGCCGTCTTCGGTCGCAACCGAAATGCGCTCGCGCGCCTCCTCGATCGCCTGGCGTTGCGCCACGCGTCCGGTGATGTCCTGGAAGGCGCCGGTGATGCGCAGCGGCTTTCCTTCCGCCGCATCCACCGTCCCGACGGCGCGCACCCAGATCCGTTCGCCGCCCGCCTTGATGAAGGGCAGCTCCAGATCCCAGCTTTCGCCCGTCGCCACGCCCCTTTCCACCGCGGCGGTGATGACCGGCCGGGCCTCGGGCGCATAGAATGCGATCGCCTCCTGCATCGTCGGCACATACCCGGGCTCCACGCCATGAATGCGACAGGTTTCATCGGACCAGTGGATCGCCCCGGTCTCGGGGTAGACCTCCCATCCGCCGATACCGGCCACGCGGTTGGTGCGATCCAGCATCTCGCGGCTCTTTCGCAAGTCCTCCTGCTGCTGCTTCAGCGATGTGACGTCCATGTGGGTGCCGAACATCCACTCCGGCTTGCCGTCTTCCGTCCAGGTGAAGACGCGGCCGCGGTCGAGCACCCAGACCCAGTGGCCGTCCTTGTGGCGCATGCGCGCCTCGCATTCATAGCTCGGGGTTTCTCCGGCGAAATGGGCAAGAAGCTTGCGTTCCGATTCCGCGAGATCGTCGGGATGCGCGGCGTTCAGCCAGGTCTCGATGGTGGTCGGAGAGATTTCGGCGAGGTCATAGCCGATGATTTCCGCCCATCGCGCGTTGAACACGGTCTCGCCGGTCTGCACGTTCCATTCCCAGGTGCCGGCGCCCGTGCCGCTGATGATCTGCCGCAGCCGGCGGCGCTCCGCCGCGAGCGTGCGAAACACCGCGTGCGATTCCGTCAGGTCCTCAAGCACGGCGAAGGTCTGGCCGGGGCTTCCGTCGGCATTGCGTTGCAGCGTCGCGGACATCAGCACGTTCACGATGGCCCCGGATTTCGTGACCAGGTCGTAGGGGATCTTCTCGCTGGATCCGGTGACGAAGAACTCCTGCAGGCGTTCGGTGGTCGCATAGCGCTGCGAGTCCGCCGTCATGAAGTCGAGCAGCGACCTGCCGATCACCTCGTCCCTGGAATATCCAAGGACCGACAGCCATTTGTCGCTCACGCACGCTATGCGCCCGTCGGCGCCGATCACGTGCATCATGGCCGGGGTGGCGGTGTAGAGAGCCTGGAGTTCTTCCTGGGAAGCCGTCGGGGAAACGGGGGTGTCGGTTGTCAAAACAGGTCCTCGCGCTCGGCGCGCCGGTTTCGGCCCGGCTACACTCGTCGTCATCGTTTCCACCCGACTCACATATTGTTACTGTCATTGCGTTGCCGATCAATGTTTCGAATCGTCGAACACGTCCGAAAACCACTGTCGGCAGGCGTATTTTCGTCAAAGGTGAGGGGGAATTCTTGCCGCGTGAAGGAAAGTCACGTTCGGCCGGCCGCATTTTCCTGGGCTTCATGCGACCTTGGGTTGTTTTATCTGGTTTTCGACAGCTGAATACAGGTCAGGGCGTCAGGCCCAGCGCCGCGAGCGTGTCCGGCAGAGTCTGGAACGCGGAGATGACCGCGTCCGGCGCGAGGTCCTCGACCGGGACTGCGGTATAGCCGAAGGTGACGGCGATCACCGGAATGCGGGCGGCGCGGGCGGCGTCGATGTCGGTCTGGCTGTCGCCGATCATGACGGCGCGTTCCGGAACCCCGCCGGCGCGGCTGATCGCGCCGAGCACCGGTTCCGCGTCGGGCTTGGAATTGCTGTAGGTGTCGCCGCCGACAAAAGCGTCGATCGCCCGGCTCAGGTCCAGGGTGTCCAGCAGCTGGCGCGCCAGCGCTTCCTTCTTGTTGGTGCAGATCGCGATGCGGAAACCGCGCGCCCTGAGCGCGGCCATTGCCTCGACGGCACCGGGAAAGGGGCGGCTCTCCACCGCGATATTCGCCCCATAATGGTCGATGAAGGCGGTCTGCAGCCGGTTCAGCAGCCGGTCGTCGGGCCGGGTCACGCCGTTCAGTTCCAGTCCCTTGCACAGCATCGCGCGGGCCCCGTGGCCGAAGAGATGTCCGAGGCTTTCTGCGGTCACCGGCGCATGCCCTTCTTGCGCCAGGACGGCGTTCAGGGTGTTGGCGAGATCATGTTTCGTGTCGACGAGCGTGCCGTCGAGGTCGAACACGAGAACGGTCGGGGTCATGGGTGGCTCCGGCTGCAGGGGCGGCGCCCTTATAGACGCAAAAGCGCCGTTTCCGAAACCGTCGCCTTTCGGGATCCCTGCTTTCGCGTCCTAGAGCTTGTAGGCGGTGCGGAAGCCGCCCCAGTGGTGCCCGTCGATCACCACCGGCGCATCGACCTCGCGCATCCACACGATCGTGCCGTTGCCCATGTCGCGGGGGTAGGTCTGCACGAGGAAGGGCCGGGTGTTTCGTGCCGCACTCAGGCCGGCGCGGTCGTCGAAGATGCGCTTGTTGCGGCAGTTGGCGGCGTTCCAGGCCGGATCGCCGGGGCGCTGCGCCTTCGAATAGACCAGATTGTGGACCGGCAGATAGCCGTTGCGGTCGACCGCGGCGCAAAAGGCCATTCCGTTCGATCCGGCGAGGATCTCCTCCTGGATCGGCGGCAGAAGTGTCTCCAGCACGGCGAGCGCCCGGTTTTCCACCTGCTCGGGATCGGTTCCGGGAATCGGGCGGTAGTCCGTGTCGAAGAGGTCCTGCATCGTCAGCCGCCCGCTGGCCACCGCCTCGCGCATGGCCGCCTCGATGCGCCCGGCACCGCCGCGAGCGCAGGCGATCAGCGGATCGAGCTGACCGCGAACCTCGGCGAGGAGCGCTTCGACATTGGCCTGAAACTCCGCGGACGGGGTCTGGAAGGCGCAGTGCAGACCGTTCTCCGAGACCGCGACGATCGCAAGGTCGACCGTGCCGAGCCCGTCGATCTCCGCCTTGGCCGGGCCGGTGTGCATCGCTGTCTCGCCGTCCTGCGGCACCAGAAGCGCGCCGCCCTGCGATATGTCACGGGTCTTCACGCGCAACCGCGTGCCGCCGGCCGACAGCGTTCCGTCGCGCTCCGCCGGCAGGCGGTCCTGCGTGCGGCGGTCGCCGATCGCGGTCTGGCGGATCATCATGGTGAAGCGCTGGCCGAGGCCGGCGCCGAGCGCCATCATGCCCTCGGACGCCGCGCGCGCCGCTTCGCCGGCCTGTTCGGCGGTGTCGGTCGCCGCGGCGATGGTATCGACCTTCTCGCTGACGGCGCGCACGAAGTCGGCCGTCCGGCGGGCGGTTTCCCCCACGGAGCGCGATGTCTCGAGCTGGTCGCCGACCTGGTCCGCCACCTTGGCGAAGCTTGGCAGGATCTCCCCGATCACGCCGATGATGCGGTTGACGGCATGGATGCTGCCTTCGGCGGACTGCTGCAGGCGGCCGATGTTGGCGACGATCTCGTCGGTGGCCGTCTGTGTCTCCACCGACAGCGCCTTGACCTCGTTTGCCACGACCGCGAAGCCCTTGCCGGCTTCTCCGGCACGCGCCGCCTCGATGGTCGCATTCAGCGCCAGAAGGTTGGTCTGTTTGGCGACGTCGGAAATCAGCCGCACCACGCTTGCGATGTCGTCGATCGCCGACTTGAGCTCCTCGATGCCGGCGTTGGCCGTGTCGGCCACCTCGCGGGCCTCCTCGGCAAGTTGCGAGGAACTGCGCACCTGCGCATCGATTTCGCTGCTCGCCTCCGCCAGATGGGCGATGGCCGTGGAAAGGTCCTGGGCGGTGGTGTCGGCCTGTTGCGATTCCGCGCGCAAGGCTTCCGACTGGCCGCGAATGTCGGACAGGACGATCAGCTGTTCGCCGACCCTCAGGCCGAGCGCCTTGGCGCCGTTGCCGATCTTTGCGGCAGCGGCCTGGAGATCCGTCTCCATCAGGTCGAGCGTCAGCGAGGTCTGGTGATCGCCGGCAAGCGATGTCGCGGCGGCATCGGCGTCCGCCGGGGACTCCGTCTCAGCGGCGATCTCGGAAATGCGTTTTTCCACCACGTCCTTGCGCTGGGCTAGAGAAAAAAGGCGCATGACGATCCTCCCGGCAGCGAATAATGCTGGACTGGCCAGCGCAACAAACCGCCGGAACGGTAGGTGTTCAGGCTGAATTCCTGGTTAACGCAACGTCGCTTTTCAGGAAGTGCCGGTCGTCTCCTTCGTTTTGGTGTGCTTTTTTGCGGCTGCATCCGCAGATTGGACGAGGCCCGCGCGGGTGCGCAGTCCCTTTGCCTTGCCGGCGCGCCATGCTACACCCGCCCACGCCGCCTTGCGTCGCACGGGATCCGTGCGCGGGGCGATTTGCAACGGCTCCGGCCCGCGAACGGCTTCCGGCCGTGACGGGTCCGGCATCATGAGCGGAATTGAATGAGCGACGACTTTAAGCGACTTGCCGCCGAGGCGGCCCTGGAAGAAGTCCGCAACGGCATGCGCCTGGGCATCGGCACCGGATCGACGGCCGAACACTTCGTGCGCGCGCTGGCGCGGCGGGTCGCGGACGGACTGGACGTTGTCGGCGTGCCGACCTCCGAGCGCACGGCGGCGCTGTGCGAGAGCCTGGGCGTGCGGCTTGCGACGCTCGACACCTGCCCGGAGCTGGATCTGACCGTCGACGGCGCCGATGAGCTCGACGCCCGGCTGACCCTGATCAAGGGCGGGGGCGGGGCCCTGTTGCGCGAGAAGATCGTCGCGCGGGCCTCGGCGCGCATGGTCGTGATCGCCGATGAAACCAAGCAGGTTTCCACCCTTGGCGCCTTTCCCCTGCCGGTCGAGGTCGTTCCCTTCGGGCTGCGGGCGACGCGCAACGCCATCGAGGCGGCCATTGCCGCGCTCGGTTACGACGCGCCGGTCCGCCTGCGCGGCGGCGACACGCCCTTCGTGACCGACGGGCAGCATCATATTCTCGACATCGATCTCGGGCAGATCAGGGACGTGGATGCGCTGTCGCGCGCCCTTCTCGATATTCCCGGCGTTGTCGACCACGGACTGTTCATCGGCATCGCCGATGCCGCCTATCTTGCCGGCGCCGGAGGCGTGACCCGCCTCGTTCCGGTGCCCTGACCCTCAGAAGGACCGCGGCGCGTTTCGCTCACGGCGACCGCCTCTTGTCATGGAGTTTTCGATGTTTTCGACCCTTCGTCACCATTTGACATCCGCAGCCTCCGCGCTGTTCCTGCTGGCGGCCGTTGCCGTGCCGGCGACGGCGCAGGAATCCATTTCCGAGGAGCATATCGCCGCCGCGCGCGAGACCGTTCTCGCCGCCAATGCGATCCGCGCGTTCGACAATGTGCTGCCGCTGATGGCCGACCGCACCCGCACGCTCTTCATCCAGAGCAACCCGGCCAACACCAGCGAGATCGACGCGGTGGTCAACGAGGTCGCGCTCAAGCTCGCCGAACGCCGCCCCGAGCTGAACCGGGTGGTCTATGAGGTGTGGGCGCGCCGCTTCTCCATCGAGGAGCTGAACCAGCTTGCCGAGTTCTACAAGTCCCCGCTCGGCCAGAAGTACTCCAAGGTCGAGCCCGAGCTGCGGGCGCTGTCGATCGGCGCCGCCAAGCAGTGGGGCGATGCGATTTCCACCGAAATGGTCACGCTGGTGCGCGAGGAGCTGAACAAGCGCCAGGCGCCGGAAGCACAGCCGAAGACGGAATAACGTCCCGGCTTTCCCCGGACAGCGCGAAGGCGCGGGGGGTGCCGGCACGCATGCGTGTTGCGCCCGCGCCCGGACAGGCACACAGCGAGGCATGGCATGAGCGACTTTGAGTATGACCTGTTTGTCATCGGCGGCGGGTCCGGTGGCGTGCGCGCGGCGCGGATTGCCGCCGGCCACGGAGCCAGGGTCGGGATCGCGGAGGAATACCGCTACGGCGGCACCTGTGTGATCCGCGGCTGCGTGCCCAAGAAGCTCTTTGTCTATGCCTCGAAATTCTCCGAGGAGTTCGAGGACGCGGCCGGCTTCGGCTGGGACGTGGGGGAAAGCAGCTTCAACTGGGAGCGGCTGATCGATGCCAAGGACCGCGAGATCGCGCGCCTTGAAAACGTCTATCGCCGCAACCTGGAGCGCTCCGGCGTCGAGATGTTCGATACCCGTGCCGTGCTTGAGGACGCGCATACGGTCCGTCTCCTGTCCGACGAGCGGCGGGTGCGGGCGAAGACCATCCTGATCGCCACCGGCGCGACGCCCAACGTCGATGCGGATCTTCCCGGCGGCGAGCACGTCATCACCTCCAACGAAGCCTTCCACCTGGCGGATTTTCCCAAGCGGGTGGTGGTCGCCGGCGGCGGCTATATCGCCGTGGAATTCGCCGGCATCTTCGCCGGCCTCGGCGCCGAGACGACGCTGATCTACCGGGGCGAGGAGATCCTGCGCGGCTTCGACGACGATCTGCGCAAGGCGCTTCACGAAGAGATGGAAAAGAAAGGCATCAGAGTCCTTTGCGGCGATGTCTTCACCTCGATCGAGAAGCGCGAGGGCGGCGATTACGTCGGCCACACCAAGCTTGGCGAGGCCCTTGAGGCCGACCGCATCATGTTCGCCATCGGCCGTCGGCCGAACACCGCCGGTCTCGGACTGGACGCCGCCGGCGTCGTGACCTCGGCCTCCGGCGCCATTGCCGTCGACGACCAGTCGCGCACCAACGTGCCGTCGATCTATGCGGTGGGCGATGTCACCGACCGGGTCAATCTCACGCCGGTGGCGATCCGCGAGGGGCACGCCTTCGCCGACACGCTGTTCGGTGGCAAGACCTGGAGCGCCGATCACTCGATGATCCCGACGGCGGTGTTCTCCCAGCCGGAGATCGGCACCGTCGGCATGACGCAGGCCGAGGCCGTCGCCAAGCACGGCACCGTCGATGTCTACCGCGCGCATTTCCGTCCGATGAAGCACACGCTCTCCGGCCGCGACGAGAAGATGCTGATGAAGCTTCTGGTCGATCCGGCAAGCGACAAGGTGCTGGGGGTGCATATTCTCGGCCATGATGCCGGCGAACTGGCGCAGGTGCTCGGCGTGGCGATGCGCATGGGCGCGACCAAGGCCGATTTCGACGCCACCATGGCGGTGCATCCCACCGCCGCGGAGGAACTGGTCACCATGCGCGAGCCGACGGAGCGCGTGACCGCCTGATCCGGTCCGGCCTCACGGGTCGGACGGTCGATTGTCTGTTGCGCCTGGGGCGAGGTCTGAAGGATCTGATTCCGGACCTTGCGCCAGGCGTTTGTTTTTTCAGGTGAAGTTTTGATTCAAGTGGCACGGCTGCGTCGACGCTGAGGCGGGGGCTGCCCACGCGGCGCAAGCCGCTCTCCCGTCGGTCCGGATTTCCGCTTATTGACAATATATTGTCATATTGCAAATGTGCTGACATGAAATTAGATCCGCATTCCTCTCGCCCGGACGCATCAGACGGGCATTCGCCGCAAAGCCGGCTCCTCACGCAGGTGATCCTGGAGACCTTTCGCCTCAACGGCGGATTGCTGTCGGCCGGTGATGCGCTGGTCGGCGATCTGGGGCTGACCAGCGCGCGCTGGCAGGTGCTGGGCGCTGTCGCGCTCGAAGGGCGGCCGCTGTCGGTGGCGCAGATCGCCCGGCGCATGGGGCTGTCGCGCCAGGCGGTGCAGCGGGTCGTCAACGATCTTGGCGCCGCCGGTCTCGTCGCCTTGCAGGACAACCCGGATCACAAGCGGGCCCGGCTCGTGGTGATGACGGGCGCGGGGGAGGCCGCCTATGCGGAAGCCGACCGTCGCCAGATCGTCTGGGCGAAGGGGCTGGCCGAGGGCCTTGGCGAGGAGGCGCTGTCCGCCTGCCTCGACGTTTTGCGCCGGCTTTCGGCGCGCTGTGAAGGAGACCGTTGATGACGCATGCCACCCCTTCGACGTCGGCTCCGCGAGGTGCGGGACCGCAGCCGGCCTCGCCGTGCAAACTGGCCCATCGCACGGCCGGCATGCTGGCCTTCGCGATGATCGCGACCTTCTGGCTGTCGACGGCCGTGTCCGAGCTCTTCGGCTCGCCGCAGGCCATCGCCGCGGTGAAACAGGCGATCCTCTATGCGATGGTCGTGCTGATCCCGGCGCTGGCGATCACCGGCGCGAGCGGCTTTTCGCTCGGCAAGGGGCGCGGCGGCGCGCGGCTTGAGGCCAAACGCCGGCGCATGCCGCTGATCGCGGCCAACGGCATCCTCGTTCTCGTGCCGTCCGCGGTGTTTCTGGCGATGAAGGCGCGGGCCGGGGTATTCGACACCGCCTTCTACACGGTCCAGGCGGTGGAGCTTGTCGCCGGCGCGTTCAATCTGGTCCTGATCGGGCGCAACATCGCCGACGGCCTGGCGATCTCTGGCCGCCTGCGCCGCCGTGCGGTCCAGCCCGCGCGCTGATCACGCCCGTGGCGCGCGGCGGCGTCAGCCGTCGCGCAGCGCCTTCAGCACGGCGTCGATTTCACCGTCCGTGTTGTAGGCGTGGACGGAGGCGCGTACCAGTGCGTCAAGGCCGCGTTCCGGCAGGTCGATGCGCGCCGAGGCGGCGGAGGAGACGGAGACGTTGATCCCCGCCCGGGCCAGTCGCGCCTTCGTCTCTGCCGGTGTTTCGCCGTCGACCCGGAAGGTGACGATGCCGCAGCGC
>MDTD01041415.1_pt1 | contig 15021 bp, 14 predicted proteins | sample 811221 | NCBI WGS metagenome assembly MDTD01 (sample SAMN05326646, study PRJNA326480) | marine metagenome | isolation source: seawater | place: Pacific Ocean: South West | collected 2011
AGTTCTACTATCACAAAGACAAGCAGATAGCGAACACTGGTTGGAGATGTCGTACCCATCACACTCCCAGTCCTGAATATAGACATTGGAATCCTGCTATTGTTGGCAAGGCTGAACAATGGACACCTTTAGCAGAAGGTAACAGGAAGGATTATGCTGTTCAGTATAAGACCAAAAACGGTTGGTTCGATGCTGACCACCCGCAATTGAAAGAAGAGTTGGAGGCCGCTTAATGATTGAGATATTACAAGAAGTTACTGACTGGGGAAAATACAAGGTAAACAATGGTGTTTACCATGTAAACTCCGCAGGTAAACTTGTAGCATATCAAGTTAATCAAGATTCTGAAGTACAAGTATTAACCAAGCCAAGCAACTTATTTTCTAAGTCGAGACGTAAGTTTGTAAAAATAGGTGAACGTGCAGAAGAACTTAATAAGAATATCATAAAAGTTACAGGTTCTAAAGGCAATGTGTATCTTGTTGATACAGAAAAAAATACTTGCACTTGTCCTGGATTTACATATAGAGGATATTGCAAACATGTCAAAGAATATTGTTAGTATTCTTGCAGTTATTGTATTAACTGCATGTGGTGGCGGTGGCGGTAGTACATCACCAGCACCAATTATAACACCACCTACAACACCACCTGATCCTACGCCTACTGACTATAGAGTAGAATTCACAGAGTTTTCAGATACATTTAATGATATATATGGCGAATCTATAGTTACATATATGATGTCAGAATGGGACACAAATTTATGGCCTGATGAAACTGAATCATATGAAATAGGTGACTTTGGTTTCTTAAAAATACAGGTAGATGGTAGACATAATGGCAGTAATGAAGGTGATGAATCTACTTCTCCTGGTCCATTTACAAGCGGAGGTTACTGGTACGAAGCAAATTTAAACAATGATGGTTATACAGATATGCTATTTGTTGGACATACTGACGGAGCATTAGATTGGGTTCCAGGTATTCGCATGTTAGCATGGATAAATGATGGATATGGTCATTTTGCATTAGAGTCTAATGTATTTGAAAACCAGGAGTTTCCTTGTGTATATGGTAATGGACCGCAAGTTGATAACACAGATTTAAACAGTTTATGCGGATTTACACAAGGTAACAATTACCCTATAGTAAAAGATTTTAATGGGGATGGTATTAGCGATTATTTAAATATTGCACAATTACTTATTAGTGATAATGGTGTTATTACAAACAAAAGTCAACAAAATCTTCCTGAAATATTTTTTCAAGATCATATAGGTCCTGTATTTGTACATCGATTTGTGCCTGGTGATATGGATAATGATGGCGACTTAGATGTATTTTTACCTGTTAATCAAACAACCAAAGAAAATTTTAATATAGATGGTTCTTATGCTGGTTGCGACGGTTGTAATCAAGAATTACCATGGATTATGTTAGTAAATGATGGTACTGGTATTTTTAGTATGAACACAAACTTTAATAAACCTACATGGACAGACGGTGTACTTATTTGGCCTACTGCAACTGCAATAGGCGATTTTAACAATGACGGTCATCAAGATATAGTAGTAGGTTGGGAATCACCTTCTTATGCAGAAAAATATGGCTGGATAAGTAATAGTTCTGGTAACATTTATCTAAATGATGGCAATAATGATTGGCGTACACAACCTATTAATTTACCTTCTGCATGGTTTGGCGATAATTCAATTATAGTTGATATGCAAACTATTGATTTTAATCAAGACGGTGCTTTAGATATTGTTATGCAAGTAACAAAACATGAACCATATTATCAAGGCAATGTAATTCAGTTTTTACAAAATGATGGCTATGGTAATTTTGTTGATGTAACAACAGACATTAATACTAATCTTTCAAAGTATCAAGACGGTAGCGGTACATCATACTGGAACGGTGGCGGCGTTTTACATATATTAGACTATGATGATGACGGAGATAGTGATATTGTTTCAACCAATGGCAGAAGTTATGTGTTGATAAACAATGCTGGCACTTTTGAAATATTAGATGACTTTCCTTTATATAATTCTGGTGATGGCGGCAACTTATGGCCGATTAAAATAAACAGCGATTACTATTATGACTTTATTGGTCAGGTTAGTGATAAAAAATCTGGTAGTAGATCTACTACTGAATACTATCAAGTATTAAGCAAGTAATTTTTCAAACTTAGGAATTGCAATTTCAGTTGCCCATTTCTTTTGTGCCCACTCACTTAAATGATGACAATGATTATGGTCTGGGTGTTCTATACTATCTGGATTCTTTTCTAAATCCCATTGTAAAGCATCTGCAATACCTTTTGTAATTAAATTTTCATTTGGTATAAAATCAAAAATAAATTCGTCCATATAAATTTTATCTTGGTCTTCTTCCCATGAAAGATTTTGAGTATCTTGTCTTGTTTGTAGCCATCTAAAAGTATTAGGTGACATCAAGTAAGGTATATTTGCTTTTTCTAATTGATGTACAGCACCTTGCATCATATAATATTGATTTTGTGCTTCTATATTGTCATCATACACATGAATATAATAATCTCTTAATACCTTAAATTTTTTTTCAGTTAGATAATGTGTTGCCCATGGCCAAAACTGTTTTACTGTCTCCCAATCTGCTGTAATGTCTTCTGCGTAAATTAAACCATTTATACTTTGTCCTATTATTTTAGGCTCGTTAGGATATTCAGGATGATTTAATTTGTTAGTAAAAAATGAATCTACATCATAATCTAAAGCACCAAGACCGTCACCATATTTGTAATCTTTGTCTGTGTGATTTATAAGCATTCTGCAAGATGTTGTCCAGTTTACTATTATATAATCTGCTTTTAAATTTTTTACTGCATGATCTATTTGCATCCTAATACCCCAATTAGGATTACCTACTACTGCAATATTTTGATAGTCCCAACCAAAATGATTAGAAACAAAATATCCAAACTCTGTGTCTGGATAATTAATATCTCTACTACTCCAACTACAGCCACAGACAACTAATTTCACTTACCTCTCCTTGTTCTACTTTCTATATAATCAAAGGCTACGTCAACAGCATCGTCTGTTAAATTTTTAAGGTGAAAAAATGGTATCTTTAAATCTTTAAATTGTTTTAATATTGCATTATCTATATTAATGCTACCCTCTTCGTTTTGTGCTCTCCCTGTTTGTTTAAATAAATTAGGTCTATCCAACATAAAATTTACATTGTCGTATTTGTTGTAACATTCTAAAGCCAGTTGATCTATCAGTTCGCTATACATAGGACCGTCGTAAAGTTCTCTATATATGCCACTTAGTAAAACAGGAGAGTCTGTTATAACATAATCTACTTTACCAACAAGCCTAAGTATCTTTCTATGTTGATGTGCTAACATAAATAATTGATCTTTTAGCATAGGAACATTATCTTCCCATACACACTCTTTGGCAAACTCGTTGTTTAATTCGACACTATAGCCTGCCATATTCATTTTGTAATACAACCCTGCGGCCTTTGTACTTTTGCCAGAGCCTGGTCCTCCATAAAAGTTTATTACTTTTGTCTTGTTTAAACTATTAGCAAATTCCCATAGTGCCATTATCTCCAAACTCCTTGTTTGAATACATCATCAAAAATATCATGACAGTATAATTTCATTTGAGGTTCTGTGTACCAGTAGAAATATGTAAGTTTTACATTATAGTCTACTCCTTGGCTTCTTGTTGCATTCCTTTCGTCTTCTAATATGTAATAACGAAAAGGATTCATGTTTAATCCAAACACTCTGTGTTCTAATACTCTAAACTTTTCGCCCTGTGCTATTGTTTTCATTTGTAACCTATTTGCATATATCTTGTGTATGCAGGAGTTTCTAATGCTCCTACATATAAACATTTACTTAAATGATATCTATCCTGCATTTCTTTGACAGTATAGCATGGATTTATATGTCCGTCAAATTCTTTAGAATTATTTGTTTGCATTACAATAAGTTGATCTTCGTCTGCTGTTTCATACCACTCTGTACCCATATGTTCACAACTACTGTTAATTAAAATATTTGGCTTTACATTAATAAGTTCTCCTTCAGTAGTAAAACTCATTGCATCTGAATATAATAATGAAACATCTGCAACTACACCTTTGTAACTCCAATTGTTTTGTACATACTTTCTATTAAGTTTTTCAGACTTTTCTATCGCATCTGCATCAGTATCTATGCCATATATACGTTCTATTGCAAAATATCTATGTAACGGATCTACTAATGTTCCTATCCAACCACCTAATATTGCTACACAAAGATTGTCGTCTTTTGGCATGTGCATACGCAATTTATCCAATAGCCAACTCTTACTTGCTAATTGTCCACTACTAAAAGCATGTTTGGGATAATAATTAGAACGTTGAACAATGTGTTCAAAAACAGATAAAGGAATTCTTAGAAAACCTGTATCTATATATGTATGTACATCAGACCATTTTGCTAATTTTATTACTTCAACTTCCATTGTACTTCCCTTTCAACCACTTAAAGTCGTTAATTTTATTTAACGACTCTAAGTCGTTTTTGTGTTCTAAAGCGAACTGGTTCCCCTCCTGTGCGCCTTTAATTGCTTCTTCCACATATTCACCCCCAGGTGCATTTAGCCACTTATTAAGTCTGTCTAAACTTTCAGCATCGTCATTTAAAGTTAATTTAACACATTCTCTAAAAGCACTTCTCCATGTACTAAAAGGATCAGTATTAAATTTTGTAATACAACTTACTGTCTCAACTGCTCTGAAACGTTTAGATAAACCAGTGGTAAAATCTAACCCCCAACTTGTTGATTCTCTTACGAGATGTGTAGGAAACAATTTAACACCCCCATAACCGTATTTGTCTTTTGTTATAGGATTTTCACTTGACCAAACATGTACAACTTCTTCATCATATACATCTGGTATATAATCAAAGTTAAAATCTTCGTGTATCTGTGCATCTGCATCTACTACCCAAAACATCTTACTTTGAACTCTCTTTGCACCTTCCTTATGTGCATTAAATATTCCTTCAACATCTTTTATCCAAATTAATTTTAATTCAGGATGTGAAGTTCTTAATTTATCTTGTAAAGTAACATAATTTTTTTCTGCGAATGGTTCTTTGTAACTAAGAAAAACTACATCGAATAGTTTAGTTCTACAACCAGGTTCTCGAACATATTCAAGATTTCTAAACTTGTTAAATTTTATATCGTCTGATTTTATATTTGTGTAGTCTATTAATGTAGGCCAGAGTCTCAAACCTCCATAAGCATGAACTTTATTTTGAATTTGGTTTACTTTTTGCCAAGCATGTATTTTATTAACATCAGTTAATTTTGGCATAAAACCATTATCAAGCACATCTTGGTTCACTTTAACATCAGGATCTATAGTCCAAATAAAAGGTGTTTCTGCTTCTTTTATTGCGTTTATGATCTCATTTCTTTCTAAACTTTGCAAGTGAACAACAGGCCATTTTGGCTTAAGGCTTGCAATAGTATTTATTTGTTTTAAGTGTTCAAAACTATTATTAGCAATTTCTTTATCACTATATTCTTTATCTAAAAATGTTTGCTTAGGTACAAGTCTAACATTTCTGTATGTGTTATCTTCATTTAAAAATACATGTACAGATTTTTTGTCCCATTGTGTAGGATAATAATCAAATGCAAAATCATCACTAATTTGTGTAAACGAGTCAATTACCCAGTACATATCTGTCTTAGATTGGGTGCTTAGACGCACATAGACGCTCTGTAAGCCGTCTTTATAATCCTCTGGGTGTAAGTGATACACTGGATATTCGATTTGAACACACGCAGGTTCTCGCATATATTTAGGTCTTTTTTGGTTTTCGTTAGGCACTTTAGGGCATAAACTAATACCGCCATAATCAAATTGTCTACCTGTTTTAGGATTTAAAATTTGCCAAACATGAGTTTTTCCGGTATCCCAAACACTTGGAATATAACTAAAATCAAATTCTTTTAATGGTTCTACTTGTGGATCTATTACCCAAAACCAATCCTGTGTAGTTAATTTTCTGCCTTCTTCCTCAGACTGATACCTTTCAAATATAGGTTTAGTAAATGGTGATTCGCTGTGTATTTTTGTTTCTGCATTTTCCCAATCATATGGTACCCAACGTACACCACCAATATCTTCAGGATACTTATGTTCTAATTGTCCTTGTACATGAAATGTATGTATGAAATCCTTTTCAAAATTACTTGGTACCCATTCAAAATTTTCATCTATAATATAATCTTTATCTATTAACCAACATTCTCCAATTGCTTGTGAATAGTCATCTGGATCGTCTACAACTAATATAGGATATCTTTTTGGCTTCACTGGAACGTCATCGTGTATAACATATTCACCGTTCCACTCTTTAGGTACCCATCGAACACCTCCCATTTTTTCTGGATACTTATGCTTTAATTGATTTGGAACATGGAATGTGTGCTGACAAGTCATTTCAAAAGCAGGAGGACACCAATCTATTTCATTATCTATTTGATATTCTTTATCTACAAGCCAACAATCTTGTGTTACAATAGATAAATCCTCAACATCATCAACATATAAAATAGGAAATTCTTGTACTTTTACATGTAAACTTCCTTTATATTTTTTACTTGTATTCTCGTTGATAGATGTTGGAACAAGATAAACACCACCTTCTTTCTCAGGATATTTATGTACAAGTTGGTCTGTAATTTTAAAGTTAAGCAAATATTTTTGCTCGTCTCTGGTAGGAACATAATTTAAAACTTGGCTTATACTATGTTCGCTATCAATAGACCAAAACATTTTTGTTCTACTCTTTTTAATTGTGTTATCAAAGTCTTGAGGATTATCTACAAAGAAAATATCATATCTTACTGGCACAACACCATCTTGATATTTGTGTTTTGTATAGTCAAAATCTTTATGTACAAGTCGCACACCCCCACATCTAAAGTCCCATGGGTCAGTAAAATCTTCAGGATATCTAAAGTCTAAGTGTCCAGGTATTTTAAATACATGTATGTATTCTCTTTCGTGTTCAGCAGGAACAAATAAAAGTTTTCCGTTAAATTCAAAGTCTCTATCTACTATCCAAAACCAATCTGTTTTACTACGTTCTGAATAATCTCTAAATGATTCTGCTGTAAATTCATTTTCGTCTACATAAAATATATCATAGTTTTCGTCTTCAATTGGACATGCTGGGTGTATTTTTAATGGTGCTTCAGTGTAAATTCCTGCAGGTGATATTTCTTGTCTCCAATTTTTAGGAACAAGTCTTATGCCTCCCATTGCCATAGGATATTTTTCTGTAAGTTGATATGGCATACGAAATGCATGTATCATACCGTCCTCAAAAGGACTTGGTACCCAGTCAACACTTTTAGCATTTATTTTATATTCAAAGTCTATAAGCCATACATACTCATCATCGAATATATCTCTTTGCGTATAATCATCTACATCTTTTACATATAGAATAGGATAAGTTACATTAGCATCTAAGTATGTGTGATATTTAACATCTGCTTCTTTCCAATTACGTGGAAACAACTTGATGCCTCCCTCTTCCTTTGGATACTTATGCTCAAGTTGTCCACGTAAATGAAAACTATGTATAAAGTTTGGCTCAAAATCCCCTGGTGCCCAATTTATATCATCTGCTAATTTATATTCTGAATCTACACACCAAACGTGAGTAGCATACTTATTTTTCTCAAAATAATCTTCTGGAGTTTCTGTATCTAAAATGTTAAAAGATTTTTTACAAACAACTTTGTTATGATATACAGTTTCAACATCTTTACTATTTTTAGGATGTAAACTTACGCCTCCATAATTTAAGTCATTCCATTTCCAAAAATGTGCAAAGCCATCTTGATATCTGTCTGGTCTAAATTCAAAAACATTAATATCTGTGATTGTAATATTTGGCTCTATTAACCAATACATTTTAGTATTAGGTTTTGCTTCTGATTTATCTTTTATACATTTAGAAAAAGGAAATTTTTCTTGTATTGAATTATTTTCTCCTATGTAAAATATATCAAACATCTTTATACCTTTGTAGTAATTCTTCTGCAACGTCACCAATATGTTTTACATTATCGTCAATAATGGTTAATTTAGAAAATAATTGATCTGCTTCTATCTCGCAAATGCCTATATGATTAGGTAGTTCGCCTCCACATGCCTCGCACCTACCTTCTAATTTTCTTTGAATTTTTTCCCAATCAATCGCTGACATGTACCTTTACTCCATAGTGTTGAGCAAAGGCTTTTGCGTCGGATTCATCATTAACAATAGGTTGACCTTTAATATTTAAACTTGTATTAAGTAACATAGGACAACCTGATTGTTTATAAAACTTTGACAAAAGTTTATGTAAGTCAGGATGTTCACTTTTGCGAACTGTTTGAACACGACTGGTGCCGTCTTCATGTACTATCGCAGGAAATTCATCTGGCTTCTTACACTTTGCTACAAACTGCATGTAAGGTGCATGTGATATATCTCCAGGCATATCAAAGTAATCATGCACATGTTCTTCCAGTATCATTGGTGCAAATGGTCTAAACTTCTGACGTTTCTTAATGACATTCATTTTGTCTTTAACATCAGGTCCTCTTGGATCAGCACATAGACTTCTATTGCCCAATGCACGTGGTCCAAACTCAGCACGACCGTTTGCAATACCAAACAGTTCCCCCTGCTTTAAACTTTCTAATGCTTTTTTAATTGGATATTTTCCTTTTATATTATATCCAAGGTAGGGTGTTTCCCATTTTACCCTTTTACCTGTATTATTAAAAAAGTGCAATGCCGCTGATCCAAGACTACTTCCGCAGTCTCCTGGATTAGGCATTATAAATATATCTTCGAATATATCAAATAGTTTACTATTAGCAACACAATTAAGTGCCACTCCGCCCATGTAAACTAAATTTTTACTGCCAACTAACTCTTTTGCATGTTGGCAATAAGAATAAATTCTGTTCTCTACTTGATCTTGTGCCGCCGCGGCCATATCAAAATCATATTGATCTGTATATAGATGTTTAGGTAATCCTCTTTGTAAATTAATTTTACTGTTTATACAATTTTTTTGACTTATCCAAGGATATTTGTGTCTGAATAAATCTCTTCCCATTTTATTAGACAATGCTTTCCAATTTTCTTTTTTACCATATGCGGCCATACCCATGAGAATATATTCATCTTCCATAGGTTTTAATCCAACTCTTTGTGTAACTGCACTATAAAATAATCCTAAACTATTTGGAAAGTTTACACTATGAAGTTTAGTAAGTCTATTATGTTTCCATTTCCATATAGATGCAGTATTGAATTCTCCTATTGCGTCTATAACCATAACAGCACATTCTTCAAAAGGACTACAAAGCACACCAGCGGCCGCATGAGTTTCATGGTGCCAAAAACTTTTTATAGGTATATCTTTTAGTTGAGGATAAAACTTTTCAATCCATTGTTTTTGTGTTGGTTCTCGTAATGCTGACCAGTTGCCGTACAAAAGATTTCTGCATTTTTTTGCCCATGCTTTTTCGTGCAATACAATTACATCAGGCTTTCCGCCTTCTATAGCCGAATTGATAAGTTTTTGATTAATCCAAGGATCGTTTTTTAGTTTGCTGTATCTTTCAGAATGGCTTGCAAATTCAATTACATCATCATCAAGCATACAGGCTCCAGCATCATGAAACCCAAAACTTAATCCAAGTGTTCTCATCTATATATAAATGGATCTCTCTTACGCATTTTTTCTAACTTTTTTTTCAAAAGTTCTTCTTCGTCTTTTGTAAGAGTTAAGTCTGTGTCTTTGTTAAGATCCTCTCCGTATCGACCTCTACTTCGATTTCCATCAGAATTTAATTCTGTTAGATCTTGCTGTTTGTTTTTGAAATCTTTGTCTGACATTACATTTCCTTGATTATTGCTTCAGAAATTTTTTCATGAATTACAGGATCAGTTGCATGTTTAGTAGAACTAAACATGTTTGGATACTGCTCCAATAGTGTCTCTATAAAACTACTATGTGGTAATATGTATTTACTCTGATTTATGTTTTTCCACATTGGTATTTGGCAGTCTTCTGGTATATGATTAAACATGTTAATATAACGATAATCTATATTTTTACTTTCTAAAAATGTTTGTAATCCTAACTGATACGTTATTGTATTTTGTAAACCTAAATCCCAATCTGCCATATGTAAGTCTGCATATCTGTAAAATTTTTCTAATTCTTTGTTGTAACTTTCTTTATATAAGGTATAATCGGTATTCTCTCCGTCGAAACTAAACTCAAATCTTTCGTGTGTTGTCCAACCTATAATAACAAAGTCTACAGGGTGATTGTCATTACAGAGATACTCCATTGTTTCTCTATAAATTTTATGATTACCGCCACCAGGTGTTGCTTTATTAATAACTTTATAATTTAATTTTTGTCCTATAATATTTGCGTAATTTGTATTACATTCACTACCTGCTGTATGACTACAGCCATTTACATATAAAGTTTTCAATTGTTGCTCCTATACATTAAATTGTGTAATTCTGGAAATGCTTCTTCCATACTTTCGTTCCTTTGTTTGTCTAACATTGCTGTATATTTTTCAAAAACTTGTAATTCTTTTCGCCAATTATCCTTTCTATTTTCTTTTAATGCTCTTATTGTTGCTTCTATACTTTGCTTATTCTCAGGTCTATTTACCAATATTTTACTCTTCTTAAGCCAATTTTCCAGCCTGCCTATTGCAACAGATCTGACACTTTCTGGACAATTTCTAAAATCTAAACTTGAAGGATAATCGCAAATTAAGAATGTAACAAATACTTGTCTACCGTACTGCTCTTCTAATTCTTCGCAAAAATCTAAAAGTTTAGTAATAGTTAATACATTATAAATTTGTATTACAGGAGAAAATAAAAGTGTACCAATAACATCACTGGCACAATAAGTTCTCAAGTTTTTTTCAACTCTACTCCAATGACTGGCTCCCCTAATGTATTCATTTTCGTGTCCGTAAGCATCAACACTTATACACATTAATACATTTTTAAATTGTTCAATTAGATCTGTAAAACGTTTTTGTATGTTAGTCATATTACTATTAAACACTAATTCTATGTCTTTAGCAATACCCATTTCTACACATTTTTCCATAATCCAATAAACACGTTCTATTATTGTAGGCTCACCTCCTGTAAAATAAAGTTTATTTACACCAGGTAACCACTCCTCAACTTGTCTTAAAAATTCTGGATCATCTTGCCAAGGTGTAATATTTTCAGCAAAGTGTCCCCATGTAAAGTTTTCTCTAATAAATTCACCTTTTTTAGGATCTGCTTTTTCCATCTTTACATATTCTTTATTAATTTGTGAACTATTTTGAGGTTGGCACATTCTACATTTTAAGTTACACATGTTACCAAGTCTAAAATCTAAGTACATTGGACTTGTATCTACACGATAATCATTGTTAATACTGCTTTCAATGATATGATGTATTTCATCTCCTCTACCGCTATACTCAAACCAGTCTCTGATATAATTTGTTCTATAACTTGGAAAACCCATATCTTCTAAATCGTAACAATGTTCGCAACCTTTAACAATCTCGCCGTCTATCATTTGCTTTCTTATTTTTCGCATATGATTACTATTCCAAACATCTTCTATTTTGTGACCTCGATTTAAATCAAACATACTTCCGTCATCGTTTTTAAAATTATCACGTGCAACACAGCACCAACTCACAGTACCTGTAGGCTGAGTCATAACATGTATCCATGGATATGGACAAAATGTTTTGCTGTATTCTTTACTCATATTTGTACTCTTTTAATAACTCGTGCAATTCTGGAAACGTATCAGCAAATTTTTCTTTTCTTATTTGATCGCTAAACTTAGTCATTCCTATAAATGTTTGCAATGCTATTTCTTCGTAATCCTCTCCGTTCATGAAGTCTATTGTACGTTGTACATAATCTGTACAAGGCGTATATTTTTTTGTAATATATTCTTTTACTTCCTTTGGTAACATTTTTGGTGAGTTATGTTCGGGTGTAAAAACCATATTATAATGAATTGGTATTTTGAGATCGATATACTCTCTGATGTATTTAGTGAGGTCATACATGTTACATATATTATACACACTTATTGTTTGAAATATACCTATATCAAAATTTCCTGCAGTTTTATCATCTCGCAACAATAAAAACTTTTGTAAGTTTTCTATTACTTGATTAAATTTGCCTGGATGTCTTATATATTCAAATCTATCATACACATCATCTATACTAAAAAATATTTCTACCACATCAAAATGTTTCCACAGGTGAATATATTTTTCTGGGTATATACTACCATTTGTATTGTAACTTAATGATATCTTATGTGCTACACCTTTTTCTATACACTTCTCTAATATTTTGAAGCCTTTTTCTATTAAAAATGGCTCACCTCCAAAAAATTCTAACTTCCTTACATGCTCTAAATGATTGTCTATATCAGTCCAAAAGTCCTTATTTGTGTTTGGCCAATTACCTTTTTTATTAACAAGTCTTTTAAGATCTGCTGTTTCGGGTTCCCATTTAATTTCTTCTGCTACCCATTGACTACTTGCAAAACTGCTACATATTCTACATTTACTATTACAAATGTTTCCAAATTTTAAGTCCATAGATAGAATTGGTAAATCTCTTTGACCTAAATATTCTTTCCAATATATGTTTTCTCTTAATCTTTTACTTACTATTCCTGCTTCTTCTTCCTTCCAGCAATTAGCACATGCATCTGGACGTTTACCAGCCTCAAAATCTCTTTTAAGTCTTCTTAGCCACTTACTATTTTTAACATCTGTTAGTGTATCACCAAATGCTAAGTTAAATTCTGAGCCATCATCTTTAGTAGCATTTTCTTGCATTATACAACATACTCCCATACTGCCGTCAGTACGGGCCTCTAAATTTATGAATGGTAATATGCAACTATCTTGGCTCATATTCCTACTAACTCCGGATAAACATCATCAAAATTTTCTTCTCTTAATTTATCAAACTCTACATTGAAACGTTTAAATTCGTCTAACAAATGTGTGTGATCATCATCTAAAAATTTCATTGCACTATAATAACCTTCGGTGGCTCTACCTATATGATCTAAAGGCTCTAACCAACGTAAATGTGCTTTCCATTTTGCTTTTATCTCATCTTTAAGTCCTTGTGGTAGTACACTCATTCTAAAACGTGGATTGTTCAGTAATACATTTACATACCAATCACCAGGTTGTATAAATCCTTGTTCTACCCAGTTTCTATGAAAGTCTGTAATATGCCAGGCATTATAGGCACTTACTGTAGCACTTACATAAAAGTCTACTTCCGGAGAATCTGATCTTAATCGTTGTATGTTATCTACTACATTTGACCATACTGTACCTCTCCTTTGATACTCTCCTCTTGTACCCTCTGCATCTAAACTTGCACCAACACTTATGTTTTCAAAGTTTTTCCATAAGTCTAAAACATCATACTTTTTGTATTTTAATGTTGTAAAGTTTGTATTGTAGAATATTCGTAAATCTGTTTTATTCATTTCAACAAGTTTGTTCATTACTCCCCAATGCTCGTCCATCATTATAGGTTCACCACCTGCCCAATATATTTGTTCTATGTGTTCTAACATTGGTTCGAACTCTCCCATAAAGCCGTCTACGTCTTTACGAATCTGTATAATTTTTTCTGTAGGTGTTATATTGAAACTACTTTTAACAGCATCTTTATACCAATTACTACTTAATTCTGGACCACAATATCTGCATTTTAAATTGCATACATTACTAAATCTAAAGTCTAAATATACAATATGTAAATCATTTAGACTACCATCTGGGTTTGTATTTGCAACTTTATCCCAATGTTTTTTTAGCCAGTCTCGATTACTTCTAACTCTTAAACTATCATGACCATGTGTTTCTTTTTCATAACAACGTACACATTCTTTACATTTTTTACCTTCTAACATTCTAAGACGAACTTCCTTCATCTTATCGCTATTCCAAACTTCGTGTAAACTATTTTCTCGCAAGTCTCCTATATGTTCTTCCCAAGGGGAATCACAACATAACATTGTTTTACCATTAGGCCACGGGTGCATATGAATCCAAGGTAGGATACACATTACATCATCGTCGTGATCATCAATATTTGTGCTGAATTCCATGTTTATCCAATAGTTCTATTAATTCTGGAAATACTTCCCTCCAACCTTCTTCGTGTTGGCGTATTTTATCTAATTCGTCATTGTACCGACAAAAGTGTTCCCACTTTACTTCGTCCCAATCATCGTTATTATACATACTTAACAATGTTCCGAGTTCATGTCTGTTACCCATCGTTTTTCTAAACTTGGCATGAGCCTCGTGTCTCACGACAGGAGGCAAAATCCCAGGCGATAAGTAATCAGGGTCATATACAAAGTTCATATCTACAGGCACTGGTGCCCAGTTTAAAAACTCATCTAAATAGATATAACTATATGCACTTACTGTTTGAGTTATTCTTATAGTAAGTTCAGGTACTTGCATAATTTTTTCTAAATTTTGCTCTACAGCAGACCACTCTGTAGGGTATCTGATATATTTGTTTCTGTGATCAAGATCGTCTATACTAGGACATACTCTTGCTTCTTTAAATTCTTTCCATAATGGTATTGCCTTGTCTGGAACTTGTGTCATATTAATATTATACCATAGTATAATATTTTTACTCCTACCACTAGAAACTAATTTATCTAAATAATTCCAATGTGCTTTTATTAATGTAGGCTCACCTCCGTTAATATATAATACTTCCATGTTAGGTGCACATTCAAATAGGTCATCGTAAAAGTTTTCATCTTCTGGCCATTGGAAATCATGTTTATGATCTAGCCAACT
>MDTD01145859.1_pt1 | contig 15020 bp, 7 predicted proteins | sample 811221 | NCBI WGS metagenome assembly MDTD01 (sample SAMN05326646, study PRJNA326480) | marine metagenome | isolation source: seawater | place: Pacific Ocean: South West | collected 2011
CCAAAACACACCTATCACCTTCGAACTTCGCTACGGAAACGTAGTCCATCGGTCGAGTGGTGGAATTGGCAGACACGCATGATTAAGGGTCATGTGCCGCGAGGCGTGAGGGTTCAAGTCCCTCCTCGACCACCAGGCTTCGTCTGGAACTTGTTTCAGCCGAGATTTGCTTTTATTTGCAATTAACTCGAACATGCCCGCATGACTCAAGCGACACTGAAGCCGATCTCTCCCTACACAGAAACGCGGGGCATGCTCTATTTTCCGCGCATGCTGGATAAAATTCGCAAGCACGCAGCCTCGCAACTGCACGATGATTTCTACAAGAGCTTGGGCGTGGCCTTAGATGGACGCTGCTGCGCCTACCTGCGTATCATACGATGTTTGACTTGTTTGACTACATGGAGGTCGACGAAGGCCGCGACGGCATCCAGATCGCATAGGCACACTGCCTAGTCGACCTCCACCGCCCACTTGTAGAATTGCTTATCGGTGTTCATTTGTATCGTGCGCTCAAAGGCATCTCCGAGTTCGATCCAGTCGCCGGATGACAGGTCATCGTTGCTCCAGAGTTGAATGCGGAAATGCAAGTCGCCCTCGGCATCGGGTGCGATCAATGTCTGCCCATAGTTCAAACCTCCCAGTGCACTGAGTGGATACAGCCCGGCTGCGGCTTGGAGTTCGCTGTGCGTCCGAATCAAGTCGAGCACACTGTCACTTAGCTCGGTATCGGCAATCAATGGATCGAGGCCAGCCGCGAGCTCGGCTCCGTCGTTGAAGAGGTCGCCGTCGGTATCCGTCATCAGCGCGTTCGTGCCTAGTATTTGCTCCGCCGCATTATCGAGTCCATCGCCGTCCAGATCCTGGCTCGCGGTGTAAGCGAGGCTGCCAAATTGCTCCATTTCCCAAGCATCCACCAATCCGTCGTCATCGCTATCTACGACATCTGTGATCAGGGCAAAGTCACCTTGGTAATCAAGGCGCGCCCAGACTTGTTGATTGTCCAAATCGATCCCCCACCTGCCCACGCTGTCTTCAGCGGTAGGAGCTCGCATGAGGGGCGACTCTGCTGCGAGTTCGAGAGTGGCCGAAACGGCGGGCAGCCAATCACCGGCATCGCTGTCTGCGGTATCGGCATCTAGGAAGGCGGCGATACGTAGCGACTGAATCTCCAGTGCGGATAAACGGCTGGCATCGTAGCTCAGCTTGATGGTGTAGGCGTCGCAACGATTGCGGCCAGGGGCCTCACGCATGCCATTTAGACTCACGATATCGGAAACGACTTTGCTCTCGCCGGCATCATACCAGTCATCGCGTGACCACCAACCGGTAGTGATATTACGATATTGTCCAAAACTGGTGCTTCCATAGCTGTGCACGGTTTCATCGCCATTAACACCATCGACCACTTCGACACTGGTTCCGATAAAGCCATCATCCAGTGGCGCACGGTCTTGAATATTACGATCATTGTAGTTCTCCCCGGAAGCGACGGTGAACTGCAATCCATTTCGGGAATAGGTATACGCATCCCAGACCGACCAGTCATCAAAAGTGCCATGGCCATCCGTGTCGGGCGACATATAAGTCTGCACCCAAACAAAGGGTCCGTTAATCTCGACAAGCAGGTAGGCAATCGGCCGCCCAGCGATTGTCGTGCTATCGATCAGGCAGTTCAAGTGTTGATCCTCGGCCGGACTACGGCTGATCGAGTAAAATTTCTCCGAAGCGGAGCCACAGGTAAAATCAAACATGTAAGGCTGATTACCATCATCCAGGCTAACCGCGACCGAGCGGTCGTAGATATGGTTGTGGCCACTAAACCAACCATCAACTTGTGAGGCTTTGCCAGCTTCCAAATACGGTTGCGGGCTATCGACGTATTCCGTCATCGCGGGGTGCGATGCAACTGAGAACAAGCCCGGGTGAGAATAGCCGAAGATGTGCGCATCGGGATTCGCCGCGCGTATTTCAGCAAATTTCTCAGCCACCCAATCGGAGTAATTGTCCGAGCTGCCCCCGTTCCAGAGATCCAGCGAGACGAAGTAAGTGTCCTGCCCTGCATCCAAGACATAACTGAAGTTATTTGGATTGGGCGATGCCTCACTGCCGCCGGGCACATCGCTCGGATCGACCACAGCCCCCTCACCTTCGAACAGATATGAGAACGCGGCCTGCCACGCGGCTTCTCCCTCGGAGGTGGGCAAGTATGCGTTGGCATCGTGGTTGCCACGCACGGGATAGAAGCCGATCCCATTCTCCAGTAATGGAGTGGCCAGCACTTCTTTTAAATACTCCAACTCGGTCAACTTGGCATCGCCGCCCGAGTAACCATCGGTCACATCGCCAACGTGAATCGCAAATTCGGGCGCTTGCGCAATCAACTCACGTGCGATGGCGGAAGCCTCATCGGTCGGCACTCCCAGCGTGCTGCCCTGGGTGTCGGGAATCACAGCAAAGCGCAGTGCCAGATCACTGCCAGGCATGGCGGCGCGAGCCAACTCAGCCGGCTCTTCCACCATGATTTCTAAAATCACAGTAGTGGTGCCTTCGTCATTGTCGGTGACAGAAATCACAAAGGTATTGAGACCAAAATGGCTGGCACTAGGCGTGCCACTCAGGCTGCCGTCGGCATGCACGATCAACCAATCCGGTCCACTGACTTTGGCAAAATACATGGTATCGCCATCGGCATCACTGGCGTATTCGGCCACGCTGGCGGCGTAATCGCTGCCAGCAAGCGCATGGGCCGTTTCGATATGTTCACTCTCGAAAACAGGCGCATCGGGATGCAGGTCGGAGAGTAAGTTCATCCACAAGTCGAAACCGATGTCGGAGCTAAAGCCGTCGCGGTTATGAATCTCTACTGCGAGCACATTTTCGCCCTCGACCAGTGCATCGGTAGCCACACTAAATTCATAGAAGGTGCTCTCGGCCGCTCCGTCGGTGATGCTACTGGAGAAGGTCTCCGAGCTGATCTCACCGGCGGGCATGTTATCGCGAATGATTTCGATCCCATTGAGATAGACGATCACGCCGTCATCGCGCAATACGCCGAACTCTAGCTCACGAACGCCTTCCAGATCTTCCAACACGAAGGCTTTACGGAAGTAGTAGGTAATATGCTTATCGTTGCTATCGGAGCCGTAGCTGAGCGTGGTGACTTCGTTGGAGTCGCCATAGCCGAACTTTGCGGGTCCTTGCGCCCAGGTGCTGTCGTCGAAAGCAGCGGCGCGCCATGCTGTGCCGGCATCGCTCCCATCATCAAGATAGGCCCAGTCGGCACCGACGGTTATAATGGACTCACTCACCTTTGGAGTATTGTCCGATTCAAGGATGACAGTCGCTTGCAGATTGAAACTTAAGTCGGAACTGCTGGCGTCGCTATTATGTAGTTCGACGGCCAATACATTTATTCCAGTCACCAGCGCATCTGCGGCAACACTGAACTCAAAGTAAGTGCTTTCATCATCCCCACCCAATGCTGACGAAGCATAGGTCTGATAATTAACAGCGCCGCTAGGCATATTATCGCGCAACAGCTCCTGCCCATTGAGATAAATGATCACACCATCATCCCGCAGCACTTCGATTAAGATCCCTTCGATCCCAGCGAGCGAGTCGAGCTCGAAGGCCTTTCGGAAGTAGGTGGTCGGATGCTTGTTGGCAGCATCTGTGCCATAGCTGAGAACTGTGGCCTCGTCACCGTCTCCGTAGCCGAACTCAGCCGTGCCGGTAGACCATGCACTGTCGTCAAAGTCGGTCGCTGTCCAGTCAGTGCCCTGATCGGATCCGTCATCGAGATACAACCAGTGCGCATTTTTTTCAACAAATGGGGCTAATTCTGACGGGACGGTCTCGTCGTTGGCATACGCGCTCACCTCTTCGGCACTCAGGCTGGCGGAGAAAACACGCAGCTCATCGATCAAACCATTAAAGCCATAGTCACTACTGTCCGACATGTTGCCGATGCGGAAGGGACGTTCTGCAGACAGCGTGCTTTGCAACGTATCAATCGTCACCGCGCGCTCGGCCACCAGTTGCCCGTTGACATACAGCAACACGGATTCACCGGGAACAAAAACCCCCGCGACATGCACCCAACCATCGCTGCCTTCGCTGGAGCGCACTGATAGATTCACCGTATCCGTGGCAGTATACCCCACTCCGGCGGCAGTCACCTGAAAGCTTAATTGCTGGGTGTTCGAATGCGTCGTCTTCAAGACATACTGATCATTGGCCGCGCCGCCTGATTGATCGATACCGGCAATCACACCATAGCTGCTGACACCTTCCGGTTTCACCCAGGCGGACACACTGACCGCACCGGTCAAGTTAAGCGCCTCGGGAGTGCCCACCAGCACTTGATCCTCACTGTTACCCGAAAAGCGGATCGCACCGTTGCGGTGCCCAACACTCTCCCAGGTGGCAGACGCCTGCAAGGTGCCTGAAATCCCATTACCGGAAAAATCTCCAGCACTGGTTCCGGAACCTTCATCGAAGGGCCAGTAGGCCACTAAACCCGCAGCTTCGCCTTCGATCGGCTCAGCGGCTTCGGTCTGGGCGCTCGCCTCCGCGGACCATTCTGTTTGACGCCCTCCGCTCACACCGGAAATACGATAGCTGTAGCTGGTATTAGGGGCCAGTCCGCTGTCATTGTAACTCGTGGCATCTCCTGCGAGTGCGCTGCTCACCACGAGGTAGTCACCTGAGCCGACTCGACGCTCCAGGATCAAATTATCATAGCTGGCGGAATCCAGATCCCAAGTAAGCGAAATACTGGATGTATCTTCAGCATTCGCAGCCAGATCAAGAATCGAACCGCTCAAGTATCCCAACTCGACACTCGCCAAATCGGACCATTCGGAAAAGGCATCAGTAATGGTCAAAGACCGGATACGATAACTGTAAGTCACTCCGCTAACAACTTCGGTATCTAAATAGCTGATACTATCCGCCGCAAGTATTGCGACTGTCGCGTAGCCGGCATTCTCACCGGACGCACGACGCTGGATCTCCAAACTCTCCACCTCAGTGTCCGTCAACGCCGACCATGTCAGGCTCACACCGGCACCGCCATCACCCGCACTAAAGTCTGCCGGCACTTCCAAATCTGCATTGGCCAATTGTGGGAAGTAGAGTGTGCGATTTGGCTCGCGGCCCTCCCCCTTGACCTCGATGCGGTCCGTCCAAATCTCAATTTCGGCATAGGCAGTGGTGTCAGCGGTTTCCACCATACCTTCCAAATTAATAAAGTGTATATCCCCACTCTGCCCGTAAGCACCCGAATGGTTATGCCCATTCATCCATGCACGAATATTGGAATAGTCCGCCAAGAGTGTCAGCAACTCACTGGCCTGAGAACTGATGTGGGCTGTGCCGGGAGGATAGACCGGATAGTGATCAAAAATGATGACCGGCTCTGAATTTTCCAGCGCGGCATCGAGTCCGTCGCGCAACCAGGCCAATTGCTCTGCGCTGTGGATACCGTAGCCCGCATCGTTACCGTCGAGCACGAAGAAGCGCCAGCCCTCGACGACGAAGGTATAATAATTGGAGGGAATCTTAAGGGCTTCCACGACATCCTCCAAGGTGTGACTGCCAACCGCTAAATCGTGATTACCGACGACTTGATAGCTGGGGTGAAGCAGGTCATCCCAGATTTTCATCATCGGCTCGAAACTCTCAAAGTAGTTATCAATAAAATCTCCCAGGCAAATAACGAACTCCAGATCGCGCGTATTAAAGTCCTCCACCATCACCGGCAACTTCGTCAGGCTGTTACGATAATAGCGCGAACCGGCTGGATCCGAATCTTTATATTGCGGGTCCGCCACAGCACCAAAAGAAAAGAGATAAGTGCCCTCTGCAGACGACATTCCATCGCGATCTGCAAGCTGGATAAGTTCGCTGGCTTCGAGCCCGATATTATAAATCGCAACTTGATCGATGGCTCCATTAAAACCATAGCCTGAGCTTTCTGTCATGTTACCGATGCGAAACGGTACCGCCTCACTCAGGGTGCTTTGCATGGTCTCCAAGGACGTCGCTTTCTGAGCGACTTCGACACCATCGATATAGAGCAGCAGTTCTTCACCCGGCAGGAACACGCCAGCCACATGTATCCAACCATCCTCACTGGCAGAGGCACGATCGACGATTGATTGGGTATCACTCACCGATACCGCGCTGCCCCCGGCACCAGTCACTTGAAAGCTGAGATAACTGCTAGTCGCCCCCGTCGTTTTCAATACGTATTGGTCATGACTCGCACCACCGGACTGATCAATGCCGGCAATCACTCCATAACTGCTCATGCCATCGGGATGCACCCAAGCGGCAACCGTTACAGCGCCTGTGATATTCAAGGCATCCGGAGCTCCAAGTAGCAACTGGCTATCATCGTCATTGACGATCTGTAGCGCACTACCATCGACACCATCCACCCAACTCGCACTGCGCGTAAGCGTGCCGATCAAATCATTTTCCGAATCAGTCGCAGTCGTGCCCGTGCCCTCATCAAAGTCCCAATAAGCGACGCGGCCCGACGCTCCGCTCACGGGGTCTTCCAGGGCCGTGCCGGGCGCGGCATGCAACTCAGCCACCGCAGTGCTACTGATCGCGTAATCGTAAAGCTGCACATCATCGACAGCACCCTCCAAATAATAGGAAGTCGCCGTCGTCGTCATCGCTCCGATTTTAAAAGGCGCGACATCGATTTTTGACTGCAATTGTGCCGGCACATTAGTGTTTTCAGCCATCAATGAGCCATCCACATATAAACGTGCAAACTCGCCCGCTTGATACACCCCGACCAAGTGGATCCAGCCGTCGGCCGATGCTTCAGACAGGTTTTTAAAAGTATCGGTCGAGTGCAAGGTGGCCGAACTGCCGCCCTCCCCCGTCACCTGAAAAATGATACGACCATCGCCCGAAGAAGCGGTTTTCAAAACAAATTGATCGTTGGCCGTGCCTCCTGAGCTGTCGATTCCGGCAAAGATACCATAATTAGTGATGTCATTGTATTTCGCCCACACCGAAAGCGTCAACGAGCCCTGCAGATTCAATGCATCCGAATCAAATTCAATGTAGTCACCCGATACGCCAGGGAAAACGGCCGCATTACCGACCTTGCCGGCCCCCCAAGCAATCGAACCGGTCAGCTCACCATCGATCCCTGCGCCACTGGCATCGGCAGCCACAGTGCCCGACGTTTCGTCCAGTCTCCAATGCGCCACCAGCCCCGCAGTGCTGGCGCTCGCAAGCGCAGTACAGAAGCTGCCAATTAAAAATAGTTTTTTGAAATTCATCTTATATGCCTCGAATGAAATGCTCTTCACAAAATTGTCGGATGCTCACGGAAGCTGCCCGCAAACATCAAAGCTGCGGATCAATGAAGTGGAGAATCTACAAGTCAAACACTGGGACATAAGCTTAACCAAGGTCACAAATAGCGACATTTGACAGGTTTTCTTCACATTGCAGACGCAGCTTTCACATAAGATTTTCCAACGCCTTAATATCGCTCGTATCAGGAGGCATCCGATCTAACGTCAATAACGACCGGCAGTTGCATAACAAAATATTCAGTAGATTTTCATTAAGGAAAGATACAATCAAAGCAGGACATAAATTAGGCAAAATAGGCCTTAAAAGGTGAATTATTCATGATTCCAGAACCGTTCGACTCATCGTAAATGAAATGTAACAAATCACTCAAATCAGTTGATGCCCCGGATTCCCGCCTGCAATGACCGGATTCACGAGCTAGCAAGCGTCCAATGATGCCGCTGCCACAGATATGCCCCGTCACACACTGTAATTTGTGTAGATTCCTGCTTTTTTAGCGTGGCATATGGACGACTTCTCTCTAACTATTTGCGAATTTATGCAAGCTATCGACTTAGACGCCCACTGGAACGAAATACGACGTCACGCCCATGACATCATGGAGCGCGAACCTGCGCTCACGACTTTACTCAACGAAACGGTGCTCCACCGCGGATCTTTTGCGGAATGCCTGACCTTCCGCCTGACGCGCAAACTGGTAAACCATTCGGCGTCGATTGAGGTGCTGCATGATACCTTCATGGAAGCTTTCCTGCATCAGCCGGCCATTTTACAACATGTGGCCTGCGATATGATTGCAGTCAACGAGCGCGACCCAGCCTGCCCCAACATACTCACCCCCCTGCTCTACTTCAAAGGCTTGCAAGCGCTGATCTGCTACCGAGTCGCTCACTACTTGTGGAATCAAAAGCGCACTGAATTTGCGCTCTACCTCCAAAGCCTGATTTCGGAAACTTTTGCAGTCGACATCCACCCCGCAGCCAAGATCGGCTGCGGCATTTTACTGGACCACGCCACCAGTTTTGTGGCTGGCGAAACCACTGTCATCGAAAGCAATGTATCCATCCTGCACGAGGTCACACTCGGGGGCACCGGCAAAGAACGCGGCGATCGTCACCCCAAGGTGCGCACTGGCGTGCTACTCGGCGCCGGGGCTAAAATTCTGGGCAATGTGGAGATTGGCGAAGGCGCCAAGGTCGGTGCGGGCAGCGTCGTGCTTAAAGATGTGCCCCCACACACCAGCGTCGCCGGCGTGCCGGCACAAGTCATCGGCCAGGCCTCCGAAGTTTGCCCGGCACTCGGAATGTGCCATAAACTGGACTAATCTAGACAAAGCTAGACAAACGGTGAACCCGATATAAACAAACAACCAATGAATTCATTGACACAGCTCGCAATGGGCAGCTCCCAGGATGCACTCTGGGCCCTCTGTTTCGCGGTCGGCGCCGGTTGCTTGCTTACGGTGCTCTCGCGCCGCTTACAATTGCCCACCATCGTCCTACTACTACTGGGGGGCTTTGCTCTAGGCCCGGAAGGTCTGGAGCTACTGGACCCCAATGCCTTGGGCGACTTACTGCCGATGATCGTCTCACTGGCAGTGGGATTGATCTTGTTCGAAGGCGCGCTCACGCTGGACTTAAAAGAGTTTAAAGAAACTTCAACCGTCATCAAGCGCCTGCTCACCGTGGGGGTGCTCATTACCTGGCTCGGCTCTGGTTTGACCGCCTATCTGGTCTTTGATACCTCACCGGCCTTTGCCCTGCTGATGGGCAGCTTGATTATCGTGACCGGGCCCACTGTGATCGTCCCCCTGCTGCGCCGGATTCGGGTGCAACAGAAACTGGGTAGCATCCTCCACTGGGAAGGTGTGTTAATTGATACGATCGGAGTATTCACCGCGATTCTCTGTTTTGAATGGGTCGTGGAAGGCGGCGGCGCAGTCGCCATTCCGAGCTTCCTATTACGCGTGGCCAGTGGTGCCGCGATCGGCTTTATTGGCGGCTACTCCATCTACTGGATGATGAAAAAGCACTGGGTGCCGGATAACATCGCCAATGCCTTCGCACTCGCCAGCGCCATGCTGATCTTTGGGGCCACCGAACTCATTAAGCCAGAGGCCGGCCTACTATCGGTCACGATTGCGGGCATGATTGTCGGCATCAAAAAACCACGCCAGTTACGTGAGATAAAAGCCTTCAAAGCGGAAATCGTCGATCTACTGATCGGCATGCTGTTTCTGCTATTAGTAGCGCGCCTGGAGCTCCAACAATTCATCGACTTCTTTACCATGGGAGGCGGCTGGGTCCTCTTTTCGGTGATCCTGATCATCCGCCCGATCAGTATCGCAGCCTCGGCATGGGGCACACCGCTCAATATCCGAGAAAAAGCGCTGCTCAGCTGGGTGGCTCCGCGGGGCGTGGTCGCCGCCTCGATGGCCTCACTCTTCGCCTTGAGCCTCAGCCACAATGACAATCCGGTCGGTGATCCGGCCCTATTGGAATCATTCGTCTACTCAGTGATCTGCGCCACAGTGCTGATCCAAGGCTTGTCTGCAGGATTATTTGCTAAGATGCTGGGCCTCCAGCGCCCAGCTCCCAATGACTGGGTCATCATCGGTGCCCACCATTTTGGACGCGAACTGGCGCGCAAACTGATGTGCCAGGATGAGCAACACGTATTGCTACTCGATACCAATGCCCGCAATATTGCACTCGCCCAAAAAGAAGGCCTGCCCGCCCTACTGCGGGATGGCATGGAAGCCGAGAAACTCTACGAAGAAGAACAAGCGCTCTTCGGCGCAGGTTACGTGCTCGCATTGACCGATAACATCGAATTAAACCAAATCCTAATGCAACGCTGGGGTGAAGTGCTGGATAACGAAAAAGTCTTTGGCTGGATCCCATTGGACAGCCCCACCACCGAGGATCAACTGACCGGACAGTCAGTATTTGGCGACCTATCACGCCCAGCCGTAATTGGCAGTGAACTACTACAGGGCGAAAGTAATTTCGAAACAGTGCTGTGGGAAGAAGGCAAAAGCCTCGCCTCCGGCGACTGGCACCCGCTCTTTATCCGACGTGGTAAACAACTCAAAGCCGTGCCCCACGACGCCAGCCTAAAAGAAATTGTGAAAACAGAAGACGAAGTTATATGCCTGCGCCGCGCAGAGGGCTTTTTACTACGCGCCCTCCATAGTGGCGGCTTACTTAAACTCGAATGCAATAGCATCGAAAGCCTCTACCAACAATTGGCTTATATCGCGAACGAGCATGTGCCCGCGATCTCTGAAGAAAAGGTGCTGGAAGATCTCGCCGAACAAGGCCGCGTCTTCCCAGCATTCCTAGGCCATGGCATCGCGATCCCCCACGTCTATTGCGAAGACCTGGATTACCGCATTTGCTTTGTCGCTCAACTCAATCAAGGTCTCACGATTCCAGGCCAGAGCGAAGCGATCGATTTCGTCTTCTTTATCATCAGCCCCAAGGGCGATAGTGAGGGCCACCTCGCGACCTTGGCCGACATTGCTAAAAACTGCCGGACCGAACGTATGCGCACGCAAATCAAGAGTGCGGAATCCGTCGACGATGTGATCGTCGCCATCGGAGGTTAAATTGAGAGGTCAGAAGCCCTCTGTCTTCTGACCTCTGAAAAGCTTAAAGAGCCTCGCCGCCCGTCTCTTCGGTGCGGATGCGCACAGCACTTTCTACGGGCAGCACGAAGACCTTGCCGTCACCGATCTTGCCAGTCTTGGCCGAATTCACGATAGCAGCCACGGCCGCCTTCGCGATTTCGTCTTCCACCACTGTCTCGATCATAGTCTTCGGTAAAAAATCGACGGTGTATTCACTACCACGATAGATTTCGGTGTGGCCCTTTTGACGTCCGAAGCCTTTGACTTCAGACACTGTGAGCCCGGTGACTCCGACTTCAGCGAGTGCTTCTTTGACGTCGTCAAGTTTGAATGGTTTTACAATAGCTTTGATGAGTTTCATAATAGTTCTTTCCTTTAGTTAAATACTTATGCGCTTATTCGAACTGGTAAGCAGTCTCACCGTGTTCAGATTGATCCAGACCAGTATGCTCGACTTCTACGCTCACACGCAAGCCTGTCGTGCACTTACAAAGCAGCACAATAATAAACGTAGCCACTGCAGACCAGAGGATCACTACGCCTAGCGCGGTGAGCTGAACGCCCAACTGCGGCAACATCTCGAAGTCGCCCAAGCCTCCGAAAGCTGGCAACCCAAAGACCACGACCAAGATCGTGCCCATAATTCCACCGACACCATGCACGGCAAACACGTCTAAAGAGTCATCAATCTTTAGTTTGTGCTTCACGATGCCACAGCCGAAGTAGCAAACGATCCCCGCGAGCACACCTAGGCATACCGCGCCCAATGGCCCCACATGCCCCGAAGCCGGGGTAATCGTCGCGAGGCCCGCCACCATACCAGTGACAATACCGACGAGCCCTGGCTTGCCGTTGACTTTCCACTCAATCGTCATCCAGGTCAAACTGGCCACAGCCGCCGAAATGTGCGTAACGAGCATCGTCATCCCTGCATTGCCATTGGCAGCCAGTTGGCTGCCCGCATTAAAACCAAACCAGCCGACCCATAGCATGGACGCCCCGATCATCACCATCGCCGGGTGATGCGGGATATGCAGCTTCTTGGGAAAACCATCGCGGGGGCCCAGCATTTTCGCCAACAACAGTGCGGAGATCCCGGCAGTCGCATGCACTACAATGCCACCAGCCAAATCGATCACGCCCATTTCTGCCAGCCAACCGCCCCCCCACACCCAGTAGGTCACGGGCGCATAGACCAGCACCAGCCACAGCGCCGTGAAAAGTAAAATGGCGCTAAATTTCATACGTTCTACAAAGGACCCGACAATCAGCCCAGGCGTGATAATGGCAAAAGTCATTTGAAACATGATAAAAATCGTCTCCGGAAAGTCCTCCTGCATACTCGCAGTCGTAATCCCCTTCAATCCCAAGTGCTCCAGGCCTCCGATCCAGCCACATGTGCCAGGTGCGAAGGACAAGGTACAGTCTCGATAGAACTGAGATCCTGAGCCAATAACATTCCTGGCAGCAGTGCAGCCACCAAGAAAGCAAACATACACAATGTTTTCTTCATAATGAGGAGTTGTTTTTTCAATAAGACAGGCGCAACGGCCTGAGGGGGCCGGAAGCAAACCGAAGCCACTGCCCCGCGACAAGCCATTTCTCTAAATGCTAAAAGCAGAGGATTACCATCGACAGAATAGAACAGTGACTCATTTTCAGCCGCAATGACTCACACCACTGAAGACGCGCTCAAAGCGATCATATACGACCTGGAACAACGCCTGGAAATCGCCCTATTGAGTGCGAATCAAGTGTGGTGGGAGTGGGACATTCCCACTGGAATCTTAAAGACGCATGCTGTCAAAGACTGTATCCTAGGCTACAATCTGGGCAAAATCAGGCACCATTTAGACTTCTGGATGGACGCCCTGCCCCCCGAGGAACGCGAACCCGTCTGGGAGAGCTTACAAGCGCACCTGCGCGGAGAAACAGAAATGTGGGTCATGGAGCACCAGTATCGCGATCCGCATGGCGAATACAAATGGGTGTTGGAGGCTGGCAGGCTGATCTCTCATAACGAGGATGGCAGCCCCCTACGCATGGTCGGCATCACGCAAAATATCCACGAAAAAAAGCTGCAAGAACAAGAACTCAAGCAGGCCAACGAGCAATTAGCCGAAGCCCTCAAATTCAAAGATGTCGTGCTCGCCACCGCTTCGCACGATGTGCTCAACGCGCTGACCTCAGCTTGGACGATGACTCAATTACTCAAAGACAGAAGCGAACACCAAACAGAGGAGTTTGAGCTGATCGAAAGCTCTATCGCCCAGTCCCGTAAGCTGATTTCAAACATCTATGAGTTTTCGCAAAGTAACTTACTCGAACTCAAGTCCAACGAAGTCGATATCACAGCCATCATTCGCGACAGCCAAGAGTTCCACGCCCCACTGGCCAAAAATAAGCAGCTAGACCTCAATGTCAGCACCTTAGCGCGCAACCACGCATTCACCGACGCCTTAGCCCTGCGACGCATACTCGACAATCTGCTCGGCAACGCGATTAAATTCACCGATAGCGGCTACGTCGCCATCAGCGACATCAGCAACGAACAAGAACTGATCATCGAGGTCAAAGACTCCGGTTGCGGCATTCCCGAGGAGCAAGCGCATCTACTGTTCGCCCCGTTCAAGAAACTACATTCCAGTAGCGAAGGCTCGGGCTTAGGCATGAGCATCTGCCGCGATCTAGCCAACAAACTATCCGGTCAGATCAGCTACGCCCCCAACACTCCGCAAGGGACCATCTTCAAATTAACTCTCCCCCGCACACAACCTGAGAAAGGCCAATCAAGCCCACTGACTCAAAAAGCATCGAGCCCAAAGACGCTCCAAGAAGTGCGCCAAAGCGACCTCTAAGTGTCTGCATCAACAAATACCGCATCACATAAGACTGACTCAATATCCCGCAGCCGATTGTCAATAGTGCCATATAATCTAATAAATGGAATCTCGCGCAACTTGAGCTCCCTAAGATACCAAGCATGTTGAAGGCGCCTAAAGGCATCATCCCGACGTGTGCCATCCTGAACGAAATCAAAATCTGGTTCACAAAGAAAGACATACTCGTATGTGCGCTTCGCTAAATCTTCTAAAGCTGGATCCACTTCACCAAACATCTCATGGCTATAGAAAAGCGTAGTGAGCGGTGAGGTATCACAGAAGAGATAGCGATTCGCCATCAGACAGGCTTGCTCCTCCTGTTGAACTTGAACCTGAGCGATCTTCAACATGTCGGGCTCATGTAAAACACCACCTTGAGCATCCCATAGCGCACGACCATACTCTGCAACAAATTCTGTTTCAAAAAGTTGCGCCGCTAAACGTGACAGTTGGCTCTTCCCGGTCGACTCACCTCCCAGGAAACATACTTTATCCACAAAATCACGATAGACTTCTCCACTAAGGTATTGGCGATTCCCATGCGGATCAGATCGTATTTCGGTACCGGAAATTGGCAGAAGCAAACGCTCTGGATCTTCGCAGACATTAACTACTTTGATTTCCCGATGATAGTATTCACTGAAAGCTTCAGATAAATAGAGAGCAAAGCCAGCACCGTATTCTTCGCTACTGAACACCGCATCCACCGCAGTTTGAAAATGCATCAAACATAGTTCGGCACAAAGTTTTCGATGCACTTCAGCGGAAGCACAGTTACTCGGCAAACAAGGCCAGTCCTCAGAGTTCACAAAATCAGAAAGGTTAGAATCATCAAGGACGACAGATCTCACTTCCGGAAAGCGCAGGTTCAACCATCGCTCACGTTGCTCGCGTTCGCATTTTGAAAATTCAGGTTTTGAGTATGAAATCAAATATACAGTTTCGCACTGCGCAATCGCTTGATTGATCAGCTGTTCATGCCCCAAATGTAAAGGGGAAAACTTACCGACAATTAGCCCACTCGAATAACGAAAGCTCATCATAAAAGCTCCCGCTTCCAACGGCGTAAACCAATGCATGCATTCACTAAAAACGCGGCATACAAAAAGGATGTCAGATACAAACCACGCGACGCAAACAATGGCACTGCGATCAAA
>MDTD01194031.1_pt1 | contig 15016 bp, 13 predicted proteins | sample 811221 | NCBI WGS metagenome assembly MDTD01 (sample SAMN05326646, study PRJNA326480) | marine metagenome | isolation source: seawater | place: Pacific Ocean: South West | collected 2011
GACAAGATCAATAAATTCTTAGTTTGTGGATTTAGATCTCTTTTCAAGGAAAGAAGTTCTTTTTTTTCTGGAATAAGAGAATTACCGCCATCTACAAATTTAGTTGTAAAAAATAATTTTAAAAAGAATGAATATAAATACTGGGGTTTAAATTATAGACCGAAGAAAATTAACGAAACTGAAGTTTTTGAAAAATTAGAAGAGTTACTATTTAATTCAGTAAAACTTAGACTGAGATCAGATATACCTTTAGCCTTTTGCTTGAGTGGTGGTATTGATTCATCAAGTTTAGTTGCAATTACGAATAAATTAATTAATTCCAAAATCCAGACATTTTCAATTATTGATTCAGATGAAAGATACAACGAAAGTGAAAATATTAACGAGATTGTGAGTTTCATAGAATGTGAAAATACAATTATTTCTACAACTAGAAATGATTTTATCAATAATATGGAGAAAATTATCTCTTATTATTCTGCACCAATACCAACAATTTCCTATTACATCCATAATCAATTAAGTGAATTAATAAAGCAACAAGGATATTCTGTTGTTATTTCTGGGACTGGCGCAGATGAAATTTTCACAGGTTATTATGATCACTATTTATTTTGGTTATACGAAATGAGATTAGATAGCAACTTTAAACAGTTAATTGAAGAAATGAAAGATGGTTACGGTTCTTACATTAATAATCCTCTTTTAAAAGACCCAATTAAAATTATAGATGACCCTAGTTTTAGGGGTCATTTATACCAATCCTCTGATGTATTTAAAAAAATTGTTAGAAAGAAAATTGAACGTTCTTTTAATGAACAATCTTTCTGTGAAGATATTTTAAGAAATAGAATGTTAAATGAATTATCAGAAGAAGTAGTGCCTGTTATCCTGTTCTCTGATGATTTAAACTCAATGATGTACTCCATAGAAAACAGATCACCTTTTCTTGATAAGAATCTGGTTGAATTTTTATTTACTATTGAAACAAAATTCTTAATAAAAGATGGTTTTCAAAAATATCTACTTAGAAATTGTTCAAAGAACCTTCTACCTAAATCAATTTTACAATCCAAGAAAAAAATAGGTTTTAATGCTTCAATAAATTCACTAATGGATTTGACTAAAAAAAAAAATATAGACTGGTTATTAAGCGATAGTGATATTTTTGAGATTGTTAGAAAAGATAAAATGGAGAATATATTGAAGAGTGACTTTTCAAAAAATGATTATTCAAAGTTTCTATTTGCTTTTATCTCTTCAAAAATTTTTATTGATCAACAAAAAAAAATACAAAATGGTTAAAATTTTTGATAAATCTCCTCTTGTTTCAGTATATATAGTTAATCATAATTATGGAGATTATCTGGAAACAGCAATAAAAAGTGTATTAAACCAAACATTTACAAGTTTTGAGATAATCTTTATTGATAATGGATCCACAGATTCTTCCAGAAAAAAAATAGAAAGTTATTATTCTAATAAAAAAATAAAAATAGTTTTGCAAAAAAATATCGGACTTAATGCTGCTAATAATGTTGCTTTGAAGTTAGCAAAAGGAAAATATATTATTAGACTCGATGCAGATGATTTTTTTGACAAGAATGCTTTGGAAATACTTGTATCAAAACTAGAAAAAGATCAAAACCTTGGTCTGGTCTTTTCTGACTATTATACTGTTGATCAAAAAGGAAATATAATTGAAATGTTTAGACGACACGATTTTAGTGAAGTTGAATTACTTGATCAACCTGCCCATGGAGCATGTTCAATGGTTAGAAAAGAATTTTTGTTAGCAATAAATGGTTACGATGAATCGTATCATTGCCAAGACGGGTGGGATCTATGGGTTAGATTTATAAAGAACTTTGGTGTTGGAAATATTAATCTTCCACTTTTTTATTATCGGCAACATGGAAAAAATCTCACTAAAGGAAAACAAAAAATTTTGTCAACCCGAGCTAGAATTTTGAAAAAAAATGCGAAACAAACCTTGGGAGTTAATATGAAATGTATTGCAGTTATTCCAGTTAGAGGATCTGAGAATGAGGAAAGTCCAGTTGCACTTCGTTTTTTAGGAAAAAAAAGATTAATTGATTGGACAATAGATGAAGCAATGAAATCAAAAAAAATATCAGACATCATTATTACTACTCCTGATGAAAAGATTTTAACTCATGTAAATAAAAAATATAAAAATGTGTTTACATATAAAAGGGACTTAAGATTAGCAAGGTTTCATATTTCACTGGATGAAACGTTAACAGATTTATTTACAAATATTCGTTTAGAAATTAAATTTGAAAAGATTTTTATCCTTTTTATTGATTACCCGTTTAGGTCATGGAAGTTTTTAGATATGGCATCTGATACAATGGATATTTTTGATATTGATAGGGTTATTTCAGTAAAGCCTGAAGAAAAAAATTTTTATAAGCATAGTGGTAAAAGTTTAATTCCTATTGATACTCAATATTTTTTGAAACAAGAAAAAAACGAAATTTTTTCAGAAACAGGAGGAATTTATTTAATTAAAAGAGGTACCATGTTTAAAGATAAAGAAACTGACAAAAAGATTGGTCACATAAATATAGATCCAATTGGAAGTTTTGATATTAATTCAGATTATGGGTGGGAGCTTGCTAAGGTTCTTGCTAAGTCAATTGTTTAAATTTAGCAAATTAAAAAAAACTTTTATTGTTGCAGAAATTGGCGTTAATCATGAAGGAGACTTTAATAAAGCTCTGGACTTAATAAAGAAAGCTGATGAAGCTGGAGTTGATGCAGTTAAATTTCAGACATATAAAGCGGAACATTATATTTCTTCAACTCAACCAGAGAGAAGGAATAGAGCAAAAAGATTTCAATTGTCAAAAGAACAATTTGTAATGTTAAGTAAAGAGGCAAAAAAAAGACAACTAAAGTTTTTTTCTACCCCTTTGCACATGGATGATATAGATTTTCTAAAAAAAATTTCAGATATAATTAAAATTTCATCTGGAGACTTAACAAATTTAGAGCTTATAAAATATGCAGCAAGAAAATATCAAAATATAATTATCTCAACGGGGCTTGGAACAGAAAAGGAAATTAGAGAAGCCGTAAACACAGTTTTTAAAGAAAAAGCAATCATAAGAAAAAATCAGGGTTTAGTGCTTATGCATTGTGTTTCGGCTTATCCAACCCCAGAAAAAGAACTAAATTTAGCAAATATAAAATGGTTACAAGATAATTTTAATTTATTAACAGGATATTCTGATCATTCTTTGGGTACAAAAGCGTGTGAGTTGTCTATTATGTTTGGTGTAAAAGTAATAGAGAAACATTTTACTTATAGAAAAGAAAACCAAATATTTCATGATCATGCAATTTCAGCAGATCCTCAGGATATGAAAGAACTTGTATTAAAAGTAAGGAAAGCTGAGTTGATTCTAGGAAAATATAAAAGGAGAAGAGGAATTTCAGAAAAAAGAAATTTAAAAAATATGAGAAGATCTTATTGTGCTATTGGCGACTTAGAGAAAGGTCACAAAATAAAAAAAAAAGACCTAATTTTATTGCGCCCAGCTCTAGGTTTTGAGCCAAATGAGTTAAAAAAAATTGTCGGAAAATCCTTAAAAAGGAAAATCAAATCAGGATCTGTAATTAAAAGAACTGATGTTAGTTAAAAAAAAAGTTGGCATCATAATTTTTTCACGGTATGACTCCTCAAGGTTTCCTGGAAAAGCATTAATTAAAATCAAAGGTAGAGAATTGTTAGGTCATGTTTTAGATCGAGCAAAAAAAATTGGAAAAGAATTTACAATAGTTGTCGCTACTAGTTTAGAAAAAAATGATGATAAAATTGAAGAGTTTGCTCTTTCAGAAAATGTAAAAGTTTTCAGAGGTAGTCTCATAAATGTTATGGATAGAGCAATTGAGTGTTGCAAAAAATTCAATTTTAATTCATTTGCAAGAATATGCGGTGATAGACCACTTTTTTGTCCTGATATTGTAAGAGAACTAATTCACTACCATGAAAAAAACTCAATGGAACTTACAACTAATAATAAAAAAAAAACTTTTCCAGCTGGATTTACTTCTGAAATAATTAATGTGCGATCACTTAAGAAAATTATTAAAAATAATAAAGTAGAAGAAGATTTTGAACATATTACAAATTATTTTTATAAAAATTCAAAAGATTTTAAAATTTATAATCTTGAATCTTCACTTGATGGAATTTCAAATTTAAGCTGCACTGTCGATTACCCAAAAGATATAAAAAAAATAACAAAAATTATGGAATATAAAACAATCATTCCAGCTGAATTAACATTTAATCAAATTATAAACAACTTAAAGAAATACTCATAAATTAAATTATGTGTGGAATAGCAGGTATTATTTCTTTTAAAAATTATTTTTCCCAGAAAAAAATTCATTCGATGCTAATTTCGTTAAAGAGTAGAGGTCCTGAGGGAACGTCATGGTTAGAAAGCCAAGATTTAATAAATAAAAATTGGTTGTCAGAACAAATGCATCTGGATCCCAATAAAAAAATTAGATTTGCTTTTGGATGTAGTCGTTTGGCCATTAATGATACCTCTAGGGATGGTTTGCAGCCAATATCAAGTAACTCAGAGAGGTTTTGGACAATTCTTAATGGGGAAATTTTTAATTTTCTTGAAATAAAAAATAAACTTTTATTAAAAGGATATTTTTTTAAGACAAGAACTGATACGGAAGTAATTTCAAATGCATTTGAGGAGTGGGGTGATGAATGTTTTAAATTATTTAATGGTCAGTTCGCGATAGTTATTTTTGATTCAAAGAAAAAAAGACTATTTATTGCTAGAGATAGGTTAGGAATTTCTCCATTATATTTCTTTCATAATGAAAACCTTTTTATTTTTGCTTCTGAAGTAAATTCTATTGTTAAATATTTAGACAAGAGGCTAAGCCTAAACAAAAAAAGAGTGTTCTCTCAAATAGCTTTACCTTATAAACTTCATCAATTAAGTGATGAGACTTTCTTTAAAAATATTAAACAAATAAAACCTGGTCAAATAATTAACTTAAACCTATTAACAGGTAGTATTCAAAAGAAATTATTTTGGACAATTTCAAAGATTTATGAAAAAAAAACAAGCTTATTATATTCAAAAAAACAGATTAATGATATTCTTGTAGATTCGGTAAAAATTAGACTTAGAACAGATAGAAAACTAGCATTTATTATTTCTGGTGGAATAGATTCCTCAGCAACGATTGGAATAGCAAAAAAAATTTTTGGAATTAAACCACAAACTTTTAGTTTGAATTTACCTGATGCGAGATTTAATGAAAATAATGAAATAAGAGAAAATATAAAATTTTTAAACGTAGAACATGAATTTATTAATGTTACACCTGATGAAGTTTTAGATAAACTTGAAAATTTTCATATTAATATGGATCAACCGTTAGCTACTCCAAATACAATTTTACATATGATTATGGCGCAAAAAATTCATGAAAAAAATATTAGTGTTGTTTTAAATGGTGTCGGTGGTGATGAAGTTTTTTTTGGATATCATGACCATTTTTTATATTTTCTTTACAATCAAAGAAAAAAAAATTTTTTTCAATCTGAGCTATCTCATTGGAAGAAAGATCAGAAAAGAGATGAAAGCTTGTTGAATTCATTTATTGATTATATTATGTCAAAAAAAAATAAATGTAGCCCTGATTTTCTATCTAGAAGTAGTAATTATGATTACAGATTCATTTTAATGAAAAGTGAGAGTGTTAATAGTCATCTTGTAAAAGATCTTTGTTATTCAGTGATTCAAAAAAAAAAAATGGACATTAAAAAATATACTCTACCATACTCCATTAGAATGGACGATTTTTGCTATTTTTTATACGCAGTGGAAGCAAGGCAACCTTTTCTAGACCATAGAATCGTAGAGTTAGGATTAGGGTTAGAGGATAAGTATGCTATTAGAAAAGGTTACTCAAAATTTATTTTGCGCCAGGTAATTAAAGATTATATCCCCAAAAGCAGAAGATTAGATAAAAAAAAAGTTGGGTTAAATTTACCCTTTGATATATGGATTAAAAAAGAATTAAAAAGTTGGATAAATAAAAATCTTGAAAAAAAGAATAATCCAATTTTTGAATATGCAAGTTTTGAATACACAAAATCAATTATTTCTGAGCATTTATCTAATTGTAATAATCATTCACTAAAACTTTGGGATTTATGTATATTGAATAAGTGGTTGGAAAAAAATCAAAGATTTATAAAATCATGAAATCTCAAAAAAATCACCGTTGGAATACTCAGGAATATGAAAAGAGAACTAAAGAACTCTTTAGGACTGATCTGCATAAACTTTATCCATCTGAATCGTGGGCGCTTTACAGGATTCTTCCAAAGTGTAAGTCGATTTTAGATCTCGGTTGTGGTAATGGTGCGATGGCTAGTATAAGTAATAAGATCTCAAAACTCTCTAAATATCATGGAGTAGACCATCAGTCTAAATTAATTGAAGATGCAAAGAAAAAATTCAAATATGCAACTTTTCAATCTTCAGACTTAATTTCCTTTTTAAACAAAAATAAAAAAAAATATGACTGTGTTATGAGTTGGTCTGTAATCAAGTCTTTTAAAAATTGGAGAAATTTAATCAACTTAATGGTTGACTCTGCAAAAAAATACGTTGTGTGTGATATTAGGGTTGCTAATGTAGAAGATGAATTTTTTGACGAAAATATTTGTTGGGCAGAATATCAAGGTAGAAGAGGTCCAATAGTAGTAGTAAATTATAATACATTTAAAAAGTCTTTAGAAAGTTTAAAGAAAAAAGTTGGGAGAGCTGAATTCGTTGCTTATCAGAGTGAGTGGGGAAAATTTGTCAATTTCAAAGAAAATTTCAAACCAGATACTTTTCTTCTAACTTGTGTTTTGCATAAGAAAAAGACTGAGAAAAAAATTGAAATTTTTGAAAGATTACCAGATAATTTAAAAAGATAATTCTATGAAAAAAAAAGATAATATTTTTGATTCGAAATATAAGACTCACGACTTTGTGTTTGATGAAAAAGTTGCCAGCGTTTTTGATGATATGGTTTCTAGAAGTGTTCCAATGTACAAGGAATCTATGATGGCAGCTGTGGCTCTATCTAAAAGTTTTGTAAAACCAAATAGTAAAGTTTATGATATCGGCTGCTCGACTGGATCGTTATTAATTAAATTTGCTGAATTATTCGATGACAAATCAATAGAGTTGATAGGAATTGATTCGTCTCAATTTATGTTAAATGAAGCAAAAAAAAAAATACAAAAAACAAACTTAACCCCCAAGGTCATTTTAAAAAAACAAGATATTGAACAAACACTTAACATTAAAAATGCATCAGTAGTTTTTATGAATTATACTCTTCAGTTTATAAGGCCCTTGAATAGACAAAAGGTTCTAGACCAAATTTTTTCAGGGATGAAAAATAACTCAGCATTAATAATTATAGAAAAAGTACTTGGTAATGATTCATTATTTAACCGTATGTATATTGACCTTTACTTTAGGTATAAGGCAAGTGTTGGTTACTCCGACCTTGAAATAAAAAACAAAAGAGAATCTCTAGAAAATGTTTTAATACCTTATCGTATCGATGAAAATATTGAGTTACTTCAAAGATCTGGTTTCAAGTCAGTTGATATTTTTTTTAAATGGTTTAATTGGTCTGGTATTATAGCTGTTAAAGATTAGTGAATAAACCGTCAATAATAATCGAGGCCAGGACATCTTCTAGAAGATTGCCTAGAAAGACATTAATGAAAATTTGTGGGCTTTCAACAATTGAATTGATGATTGAGAGAGTCAAAAGAGTCAAAAATATTAACAAAATTATTTTGGCGACAACAAATAAAAAATGTGACATCGAATTAGTAGAAATTGCAAAAAAACAGGGTATTGATTTTTTTTGTGGAAGTGAAAATGATGTTTTATCAAGAGTACTTAAAGCAGCACAAAAATTTTCTGTTGATGTAATTATAAGTCTTCAGGGAGATAGCGTTTTGATAGATCCTAAATGTGTGGATGAAGCACTTAGTTTTTTTTTAAACAATAAATTTGACTATGTTTCCAGTGCTTTGTCTAATACTTTTCCAATTGGAATGGAAACTCAGGTCTTTAAGAGATCGGTTCTTGAGAAAGTTGCTAAGCTAACTAAAAACCCAGTTGATAGAGAACATGTAACTCTTTTTATTTATAAAAATCCTCAAATATTTAAAATTTCAGGAATTAAAGCTTTAAAAAAATTTCGACGACCAGAACTTAATTTAGTTTTAGATGAAAAAAAAGACTTCGAATTAATAAAAATAATATTTGAAAATCTTTATTTTTCGAACCCAAGTTTTTCACTTAGTGATATCATTTTTTTTTTAGACAACAATCCCCATCTTAAAAACATAAATTCAATGGTAACTAGGACGAATTTCTAAATAATTTATAATGAATAGAATTATAGGATCAATTTTTCACTTTAATGGAATGGCAGTTCAGAGTATTGGATTTTCAAGATATTTACCTATTGGCGATGTACATATCGTTGCAGAAAACTTAAATAATTGGGGAGTTGATGAAATTCTATTACTAGACATAGGTGCTTTTGAGGAAGGTTATAAATGTGATCCAGATTTAGTAAAAAAGATTTCAAAATATGTTAGTGTTCCTCTGGCAGTAGGTGGCGGAATAAATAATAAAAATGATATATATAGTTTGTTACAGAATGGTGCAGAAAAAGTTGTAATTTCTTCAGCACTCTATGAAAAAAATCTTTGGATCCAAAATGCTTCAAAAACCTTTGGTGCCCAAAGTATTATTGCTTGTTTAGATTATAAAGTAGAAAGAAATAAGATTTGCATTTATGCGAAAAGTGGTTCACAGAAAATAAAAAAAAATGTTGATGATATTTTGCAACAACTCAATGAACTTGAAGTTGGAGAGATAATGTTTAATTCAATTGATAGAGATGGACAAAAAAATGGTTTTGATATCGAAACTTTTAAAAAAATCAGACAGAAAGTTAATAAGCCTATAATTTTTTGTGGTGGTTGCGGTCATCCAGAGCATTTATTAAATTTATTTTCCTCAGGAGTTGTTTCTGGCTCAATTGGTAATATTTTGAATTACAAAGAACACGCGATTGGTATAATTAAGTCTTTCATAAAAAATAATTCAAAATTTGATGTAAGAATAGAAAGTGATATGTATTATGCTAAAAACAAAAATATTTAAAATTTTTTATTTTTTTTTCTTAAATTTTAATTATATAAATCTTTATGGGTAAATTAGCACTTCTTGGTGGAAAACCATTATTATCTAAAAAGCTAGAATCTTATAGGTCTATGTCCAATGATGAGAAAAAAGCTGTTATGGATGTTGTGGAATCAGATTGTTTATCCGGTTTTTATGGTAGCTGGGAAGAAGGTTTTTTGGGTGGTCCAAAAATAATTGAATTTGAAGAAAGATGGTCAGATCAATTTAAGTGTAGGTATTCTGTAACTGTAAACTCTAATACTTCTGGCCTATACGCATCAATAGGAGCTGTTGGGACTTCTCCAGGAGACGAATTTATAGTTCCTTGTACAACAATGTCAGCATCCGCAATGGCTCCTTTAATTTATGGAGCTATTCCAGTGTTTGCGGATATTGATACTAACAATTTTTGTATTGATTTAGATTCTGTAAAGGAATTAATTAATGAGAAAACAAAAGGAATTTTAGCAGTTAATTTATTTGGACACCCTGCTGAATTACAAAAACTTAGATCAATTGCTGATGAAAATAATATTTACCTTATTGAAGATAATGCACAAGCCCCCCTTGCTTCTGAAAACGGGAAATATGCTGGGACAATAGGTCATATAGGTGTATTTAGCCTTAACTATCACAAACATATACATACTGGAGAAGGCGGAGTTTGTGTTACTCAGGATGAAGAACTTGCAACAAGGTTAAGAATGATCAGAAATCATGCTGAGGCGGTAGTTGGACCAGCAAAGGTTCACGACTTGACGAATATGATTGGTTTCAATTATAGAATGACGGAGTTAAGTGCTGCTATTGGGCTTGTTCAACTCAGTAAAATAAAAAAACACGTTGGATTACGAAAAGAATTCGCTGAAAACTTATCAAATAAAATTGCTAATCTTCCAGGTATAAATATACCATTTGTTAGAGAAAATTGTTCTCATGTTTATTATAATTGGGCATTAAAGTTTTCTGAGGAAAAAGTTGGTGTTTCAAGAAAAATATTTGCTAAAGCACTGCAAGCAGAAGGTTTCCCATGTAGTGAGGGCTATGTTGAGCCTTTATATATGTTGCCAATTTTTAGGGATAAGCAAGCCTTTGGAAAGTCTAACTATCCATTTAATTTGACAAATCGTACATACGAATACAATATGTGCCCACAGGCTCAGAATTTATATGAAAATGAACTTCTAATAACAGAAACCTGTCCTTTTAAAATTGATAATGAAACTATTGAGACATTTAGCAACATTTTTTTCAAAATTTTTGAAAATATAGATGATCTAAAAACTTACGAGTCCAAATTATAAATTTTTTTTTTGATAATAAATTATGATTGGTGTTGTTGACTATGGTTTAAGCAATATTACCTGTGTTTGCTCTGCAATAAGTTATTTAGGGAAAGAGTTTGTTAAAATTGATAAACCTGATGAATTAAAAAAAGTCGATAAAATAATTCTTCCAGGTGTTGGTGCTTTTGGAGACGCAATTAAAAATTTAAAGAAGAGAAAGTTATTTTATGAACTTGAAGAACAGATTTTAGTTAAAAAGAAGCTTTTTCTAGGGATTTGTCTTGGAGCCCAGCTTATTTGCAAAACAAGTGAAGAGTTTGGAAATCATGAGGGTTTTGGTTGGATTGATGGGCATGTAAGAAAAATTTTATCAAATTCTCAATCTATAAGAGTTCCCCACTCTGGGTGGAATAATTTAGATATTAAAAAAGATAATATTTTACTTAAAAATATTGGTGAAGAAAGCTTATTTTATTTTACTCACAGTTATGGGATTTTTCTAAAGGATAAAAGCCAGGAGACTGCAAGTTGTTCTCATGGTGAGAGATTTTCAGTAATTATAAATCATAAAAATATTTATGGTGTTCAGTTTCATCCTGAAAAAAGTCAACAGAAAGGCTTAACGATGTTATCGAATTTTTTATTTTTATAATTTATGCTGAGAAATAGATTAATTACTGTTCTAACATTTTATAATGGTGTTTTGTTCAGAACCAAATTATTTAAACCTGACTATAGATATACCTCGAATTTTGTAGATATGTGGTCGGTTGATGAAATTATTATTATAGATATCTCAGAGGTCAAATTTAAAAAAACCTTTATAAACGTAATTAATAATTTTGCAAAAAAATGCTTTGTACCTCTAACAGTTGGAGGCGGAATAACAAAACTAGGTGATGCAAAAAAATTCTTAGACGTAGGTGCTGATAAAATTATTTTAAATTCTGGAGCAATCAAAAAACCAGAACTAATAAATGAAATTGCAAAATCTTATGGTTCTCAGTGCGTGATCGTTGGAATAGATTTTAAAAAGATCGATAACAAATATAGATTATGTTCAAATAGTGGAAAAAAAATTGAAAAAATTGATCCAGTAAATTGGGCTTCAAATTTGGAAAAACTAGGTGCTGGAGAAATTTTTTTGAATTCAATAGATAGAGATGGATCATTATCAGGTTATGATTTAGATTTCTTAAAAACTGTAGGTCCGAATATAAGTATACCTATTATCATTGGAGGTGGTGCGGGTAGTTGGAAGCATTTTTTAGATGGTATTCAAAATGGAGCAGATGCAATTAGTACGAGCAATATTTATCACTTTACAGAGAAGAGCATAAAAAATGCTAAAAGCTATCTTTACAAAAATAATGTTTCAATTAGGATTTAAAAACTTAACTTAAGTCAACTATGAAAAATCAAAATGATATCATATATTGTAAAAACTGCTTGATGCCATCAAGTAGACCGAGAATAATATTTAATGAGGGTATATGTAATGGTTGTAGAAATAAATTAGATAAAAAAAAAACAAACTGGGAGCAGAGAAGACAAGAGTTTCTCGAAGAAATTGAGCCATATAAAAATATGAAAAATAAATATAGTTGTATTGTACCCTGGAGTGGCGGTAAAGATTCTACTATGATTGCTCTTAAATTAAAGTTGGAATTTGGTTTGAATCCGCTGTTAGTTACATTTGCACCAGTAATACCTACAGAAATTGGTATCCATAATAGAAAACAAATAATAGATTTAGGTTTTGATCACATATATGTTAATCCCAATAGAGCAGTTGCTAGAGAATTATGCAAAAGATTTTTAGAAGAACGAGGAGACCCAAAGATTGCTTGGAGTGCTGGAGTCACAGCAACACCGGTTAACCTTGCTACTAAAATGGGTATTCCATTAATTTTTTATGCTGAACATGGGGAAAGTGAATACGGTGGTCATGTTCTTAGTGAAAAGCATAAAAAGGAAAGAGATGTTAATGAATTTTTAGAACACTTAGTTGGCGATGATCCAATGAATTGGGTTAACGAAGATACAATCAATGATTATGATATTTTACCGTACACATTTCCTGACGCGGAAGCTGTTAAAAAAAATGGAGTAAGACCAGTTTATTTTTCCTACTTTTTTAAGTGGGATGTATATGAAAATTTTAAATATGTAAAAAATAAAATTAATTTTAAAACAGCATTAAACGGAAGAACGGATGGAACATTTACAAATTATGACAGCTTGGACGATAAAATTGATGATATATATTACTATTTTCAATATATAAAATTTGGTTTTGGCCGATCTTTGAGAGATGCCTCAAGATTACTGAATCTAGGATACATTGATAAAAAAAAAGCTATAGAATATATTGAGAGGTATGACCATGAATTCCCAATAACTTACTTTAAAGATGTTAAAGAATATTTACAAGTTGATGATAAATATATTGATTCGATAATCGATAGACACAGAAACAGGGAAATTTGGAAAAAAAAAAAAAATAAATGGAAATTAAGTTGTCAAATTAAAAGCTAAGAATCTATTTGTTATATTAATAAAAGTTTCTTGAAATTTGATATATATTTGAGTAAATCTTTACAAATATCTATTAAAAAAAGTCTTACCTGAAAATGAATTTAGAAAAAAAAAAAAAAATTATAGTCAATTGCGATGTATGTGGCTCTGATAATCCAGTTGAAATTAAATGTTTACTTCCATACACAAATAATCAAAAAATTTTCACATGTAAGAATTGTGGATTTGTTTATGTTAGAGAAAGAAGGTCTGCAATAGACGTTGCAGAAGACTGGTCAAAAAAAATTTTTGAAAATGACTCTTTAAAAAACTTTTACACAACTAAAATCCCAGCGTTAAAAGCAAGACAAGTTTTTGTAGCAGATTTTATTGATAGCGAAATTGGATTAAAGAATAAATATTTATGTGATGTTGGTGCAGGAGAAGGTGAATTTTTAAAAATAGTGAAAAATGACTATCAAGGAAAAATATTTGGAATTGAACCATCTAAAACACTTTGCGAGGAATTAACAAATTTAAATATAAAAAACTTCTGTGGTGCTGTTGAACAAATTAAAACCCAGAAAGATTATAAAAAAGTCTTTGATGTAGTTACTATAATGTGGACCTTGGAAGCATCTTCTGATCCAAATGAAATGTTAAAAATCTCTTATGATTTATTGAAAGATGATGGCTTTATAGTTATTTCAACAGGAAGTAGAATTTTGGTACCATTTAAAAAACCATTGTATAATTACGTAGATGATTCTTTAGTTGATACACATCCAACTAGATATACTAAGAATACTCTCTCTTTAATTCTTAAAAAAAATGGATTTAAGGTATTTTCTATTAACAGATATATTGATCAGGATTGGCTTTGTATAATAGCCAAAAAGGGTAAGGAAAATAAAAAAATACCTGGTGATAATTATTTAGAGGTAATAGATTTTTTCGAAAGATGGGACGTTGAGTCTCAAAGGTATAATAAAAATTAAATAATTTAAAATATTTATTTGTGGTTTCTCGACTTAAAACTCTTTTAATAGGATTTGGGAATGTTGCTGAAAAAATCGGTAATGACAAACTGATGGGCAAATTTATTAAGTACCAATCTCATTCACAAGTATTAAGTGAACATCCCAATTATTTGTGGAATGCCGTAATTGAAAAAGATAAAAAAAGAAGAGAAGTAGCAAAGAAGAAATGGAAAATTCCAATCGTTGTTTCAACTCCTGAGAAATTACCGAAAGATTACATACCTGATGTTGTTGTGTTGACAACACCTCCTGAAAGTAGATTAAACCTTTTAGAAAATATCAAAATTAAAAAAGCTGTGTTGGTAGAAAAGCCTCTAGGAACATCTTTAGAAACATCAAGGAAGTTTGAGAAAGTTTGTAAAGACAAAAATATCATGGTGCAAGTTAATTATTTTAGGAGGTTTGATTCGACAAACCTTCTTTTAATTGAAAAAAAATTTAAAAAAAAGTTAGGAAAACTTCAAGTAGGTTTTTGTGTATATGGTAATGGATTGCAAAATAATGCTGTACATATGATAGATTTAGCAAGAATGTTTTTTGGTAAAATCAAATCGATAAGAGCAATTACTCAATTAAACTGTGGAGCAAATTCATTAAAGAATGACAAAAATATAATATTTAATCTAGAATTTTCAGGTGGTTCAATGATTACATTCAAACCAATAAACTTTGAGTTTTTTAGAGATGTTTACTTGGACCTTTGGGGAACAAAAGGAAGAGTAGAAATATATCAAGAAGGACTTTTTATTAGATATTCACCTCTTAAACCACACAGAGCTATAGAAAAAAAAAAAGAGATTTCTTTGGATAATTCTACTATTGAAAAAACTGAATGTGGAAGATCATATTTTAATTTATATGATAATTTATATATATCTTTAAAAAA
>MDTD01131552.1_pt1 | contig 15015 bp, 25 predicted proteins | sample 811221 | NCBI WGS metagenome assembly MDTD01 (sample SAMN05326646, study PRJNA326480) | marine metagenome | isolation source: seawater | place: Pacific Ocean: South West | collected 2011
ACTTCGACAATATGCTAGCTGTGTTCTTGTTGATGTTGATGACTCCCTCGATTCTATCTTTAGCTCTGATATGGCTATTGGCAGATACGTTGCACAAAGGGCGGGAATCGGTATCAACGCAGGCAGAATCCGTGGCATCAACGCTAAAATCAGAGGCGGAGAAGTTCAACACACAGGCGTTGTACCTTTCCTTAAAAAGTTTGAATCAACTGTCAGGTGTTGTACACAAAATGGAATACGAGGTGGCTCAGCGACTGTCCACTTCCCAATCTGGCACCAAGAAATAGAGGACATCATTGTACTTAAAAATAACAAGGGCACTGAGGACAACAGAGTCAGGAAACTGGATTATTCTATCCAAATCAGCAAACTCTTCTATGAACGATTCATCAAAAACGAAGACATCAGTCTCTTCAGCCCTCACGCTGTTCCAGGTCTGTATGATGCTTTTGGGACTCCTGAGTTTGATGAACTATACGTTCGTTATGAATCAGATGACTCTATTCCGAGAAAGACTATCGGCGCTCAAGAACTCTTTCTGGACCTCTTGAAAGAAAGGGCAGAAACTGGTAGACTGTATATCATGAACATTGACCATTGTAACTCTCACTCGTCCTTTACGGACAAGGTTGAGATGAGCAACTTGTGTCAAGAGATCACTCTCCCAACAAAACCACTTCAACATATTGACGATGAAACTGGAGAAATTGCTCTCTGTATCCTTAGTGCTATTAATGTTGGAAAAATTAGGGATCTTGAAGATCTTGAAGTTCTCTGTGATCTTGCTGTTAGGTCTCTTGATGAACTCATTGATTTTCAAAACTACCCCATCAGAGCAGCAGAAATTGCAACAAAGGCACGCCGCTCACTTGGAATTGGTTACATCGGTCTAGCACATTACCTTGCTAAGAACGGTGAAGGGTATGGTGATCCAGGCGCTTGGAAACTTGTTCATAACCTGACGGAAGCATTCCAGTACTATCTCATTCAGTCCACCGTGAACCTTGCTAAGGAAAAGGGTGCCTGTGAGTACAGTAGCCGAACCAAATACGGAAATGGAATTCTTCCTATTGATACATATAAGAGTGATGTAGATGAGATAGTGCCAAATGAGCTTCACTATGATTGGGAAGGTCTTCGAGCACATGTCCGTCAATATGGAGTCAGGAACTCAACTCTGTCGGCTCAAATGCCATCGGAGAGCAGTTCCGTTGTGTCAAACGCAACAAATGGAATCGAGCCACCTAGAGCCTTTCTGTCCGTTAAGAAGTCAAAGAAAGGAGTTCTCAAACAGATTGTTCCTCAATATGGAACTCTTAAGAACTCTTATACGCTTCTTTGGGATATGGAGTCCAATCGTGGTTACATTAATATTGTTGCTGTGATGCAGAAGTTCTTTGACCAAGCGATCTCTGGTAACTGGTCGTATAACCCGACTCACTTCCCAGACAATGAGGTCCCAGTTTCTGTAATGGCACAAGACCTTCTGACTACATACAAATACGGTTGGAAGACCTCATATTATCAGAACACATACGATATCAAGACTGACGAGGTTGAAGAAACCAAAGAGTCACTTGATAGTTTAATTGCTCAACTAGAACAAGCCGAGGAGGAAGAGTGTGAGTCTTGTAAGATTTAAGACAAACAGCGAGAGTAAACCAATGGTCGATTCAATGACCGTTTTCAACTCAGAAGAAGTTGACACTAAAAAACAACCTATGTTTTTCGGTAAACCACTAGGTGTTCAGAGATACGACTCTTACAAATATCCAGTTTTTGAAAAACTCACAACACAACAGTTAGGTTACTTTTGGAGACCCGAGGAGGTCTCCCTCCAGAAAGATCGCAGCGACTATCATCTGCTGCGCCCAGAGCAAAAGCATATCTTTACTTCTAACTTGAAGTATCAGATCATGCTTGACTCTGTTCAAGGTCGTGGTCCTGGTATGGCGTTTGCTCCATACTGCTCACTTCCTGAACTGGAAGCGTGTATGAAGGTCTGGGAGTTTATGGAGATGATCCATAGTCGTTCCTACACCTACATCATTAAGAATGTCTACTCAGACCCATCTGATGTGTTTGACCATATTCTTAATAATGATCGTATTGTAGAACGTGCTAAGAGCGTTACAGAAGCATACGATGACTTCATTAACGCTGCCCATCATTATGATAACTCTAATGACTGGAAGCACGCTCTTGAACAAGTCCCATATGCACTCGAAGGAAGGTATGAACTCAAGCGCAAACTCTACAGAGCAGTTGCAAACGTTAATATACTTGAAGGTATTCGCTTCTACGTATCCTTTGCTTGCAGCTTTGCGTTTGGCGAACTCAAGCTTATGGAAGGAAGTGCAAAAATCATCTCTCTGATTTCGCGTGATGAGAACCAGCATCTTGCCATCACTCAGAATATTCTGAAGAAGTGGTCTGATGGTGATGACCCTGAGATGGCACAAATTGCTAAAGAGGAAGAACCTTGGATCATTCGCACATTTGAAAATGCCGTGAACCAAGAAAAACTTTGGGCAGAACATCTGTTCAAGGATGGTTCAATGATTGGTCTTAATGATAAACTGCTGCAGCAGTATGTTGAATGGGTTGCCAATCGCAGAATGAAAGCCATTGGACTCAAACCGATCTATGACATTGCCGCAAAGAACAATCCACTTCCTTGGACAGAGCATTGGATCTCTTCTAAAGGTCTTCAGGTTGCCCCACAGGAAACCGAAGTCGAATCCTACATCGTTGGAGGAATCAAGCAAGATGTCAAAGCAGACACATTCTCAGGATTCTCCCTCTGATTTAGAGGAAGTTTGGGAGGAGATGGAGAAGATTGAACCTCTTACTCCATCTTCCACAGATGTAGAAGACTCATACAGAGCATATAAAGAAGCAGCATTGTCTGATGCATATATGTTCGGTGAATATGATGGATATGAAGCATTTAAGAGAGAGGACTGAGGTCCTCTCTTTTTTTATAAATATCCATATAGGAAAAGTGTGAACACATGAAGTCGTTCAAAAATTTTATCACTGAGGTTGATACACCACAACCTCAGCGAGAGAGACGTAGAATAACTAAAGAATTATCTCCTACGGCACCAGCACCTACACCAGCACCGGAACCTCCTCCAAATCCTGCAGGAAGAAGGAGGACCAGATCTAGTGCCGTTGTAAGAGACCTTGAGACAGCAGCTGCATCAAGTGCACCTACTCTTACCGCTGCACAGCGTGCTGCTATTGAAAAGGGATATAGAACCCCATCAGGACAACAAACAATAAGAGGACTTGAAACCTATGCTACTCGTAGGGGTGCAATGGGTTATGGTGATCCTGGAAAAAATCCTGCACAGTATGGTGTTGACCCTAGAGCAGTGTCTGTTCAGTCAAGAGAAAGAACCGCTGCTGCAGCTGCAGGAGACCCAGTAGCAAGAAGTGGAATAAAATCTGACTACAAGAAGATCGATGCAAAATACCCAAATCCAAACCCAACAACTGGATTTGCTGACTTTAGTAGAAGAGCTACTGCTGCTGCAGACATAGTTGGTCAACCAGATAAATCTCAGTTGAGAAACGTTGCTGATACTCTCAGAACACAAACGGACGATGAAATTCTCCAAAAGGCAAGCTCTAATATTCTTGGTGGTGGAAGAAAACCTGATTCCTCTGATGAACTTGTAGGATCTCCTACAGCAACCTCTGGAACTGGTGAAAGATTTAGAAGACAAAGAGCACAACCCACACCAGAACCTCCAGTAACTAAACCAGAAAGAGCACAACCCACACCAGAACCTCCAGTAACTAAACCAGTTGGAACTGGTGAAGCATCTCGTGCTACGGCTAGAAATGATGCATTTAGAGACATTGATGCATTAAGAAATAAAGATCTTGATGATGCAATGAGAAATCTCACAACAACTGGTGATGTAAAACCTAAAGGAACTATAGGAAGGACCAGACAAGGAGCTCCTATCACAACTAGCACCACACGCACTTCTACTGCTCCACCACCAGCACCAAAACCTCAGGTTGCTGTAACTAGTGCTATAGATAAACAGAGACAGTCTGCTGCTGCTTCAACTCCTGACGCAATTAAGAAGCAGAATGCTGCAGTTATGGGTTCTGCTGCTAGAACTTTGGGAAGAGGTTTATCTGCTTACAGTGGATATAACACAGGAGTGCAACGGGGTGAAGGTACTCAGGGTGCTCTCGTAAGAGGAATTGGTGCCGCTGCTGCCACAGATGCTTTGTCTGCTGCAGCATACAGAATGCTTCCAAAACCACTCAAAACAGTTGGTGCTGTTGTTACTCACGCTGCATCACAACAAGGAGTTAACTCTCTCATCACAGTACTCAGACAACAGTTGGGGATGAAATGAAAACATTCAAACAATTTTCCGAACAGGCATACTCACAGGCGCACTTAGTTGAAAACCCTATCTTGAGTTATGCTAGTGGTGTAGCAAAAGATATTAAAAATATACCTGGTAACATCAGACAAGGTGTTTCGTCACTGAGAAAAGATCCAGTCGGAACTATCAGAAGAGGTGCAAGAGGTTTAGGATCTATGATGGTTAAAGGTGAGATTGGTAATCAAATAACAAGACCAATTAAAAACTTGACTGGTAATAATCCAGCAATAAACTTTGCTCTTGATAGTGCCACTGAAGTTGCATCAGTAACTCCAGGATGGAGAAGTGCTGCAAAAAGGGTATTACCTGCTGTAGCTAAACCTCTTGCACTTGCTACTGCTGGTATTCTTGCAACACCCACAGCAACTGCTGATGGAACACTTACTGGTGCTCAGAGAAGAGAACTGGATCAAAGAAGAAGAAAGAATCCAAACAAGATGGGACCTGCATATTGATAAATAAAAATATACTTTAAGTTAAGAAGATGTCTGGGTTATCTCATAAAAGTCATGGTGAGTTGAATCAAATCACCAGTAAAATTATGCTTAGTGAAGCACCTGGTGATGGAGTTAATACAGGAGTAGGTGGTGCTATTCTAGGTGGTGTTGCTAATGCAATAAAATTTGGTAATACTGCAAGGAAATTTGCACAAGCCAAGGGAACCGAGCTGGCCAAGTATGCACGGAAAGAATTATCTCCTATTATCAAAAGGAACTTAAACCTTGATCCAAACAAACCACTTGCACAAAGTCTTTTGGATGCAGGTGCTAAAGCAACAACTAATATCGGTTCAAAACTTGTGAGAGATGCTGGTAAAACTGTCAATACTCTTGCAGGAACTACATATAGACAGGCAAGATTTGTTGGAAAAAAATTAGCTCCAGCAGTTCCTTTAGCAGGTGCGGCATATGGAGTTGGAGAAATTGTTAATGACCTTCAAAAACCACCTGGAAAGTCTGGTATCAAGAAATTTTTTAAGAATTTGACAGGAGGAGGAAATACTCAAAAAGAAGAAGTTGAAGTCTTGAGCGAAGAGTTTATCGCAGAGAGCACAGAATATCTTTATCATGCGATTACTGGTTATCTTCTTGAAACTAAGTTAGCGGATGATCTTGATAGAGCTCATACCATCATGGAAAACATGAGTGATGAATGGGCAGAAGAAATTATTCAAAAAGTTGTGCTTGCAGACGATGAGTAATTTAAACGAATATAATCTAGGTTTAGATTTTCTTTCTTATCAGGGACAAAAGCAGGGTGGTAAATATTATTCACCAGGACGTGTTCCTATTACTGGATGGAGAACACCTTTTGGTGGAGCATATGTAGGTCCTGATGAATATAAAAAAAGGGAGGGTAAGTATCCCCCTGGATACAGTAAACCATCCGACCCAAGTAATACCGTCCCTGCAGGGTCAATGAATATTTCTCCTAAGGGTTCTACCCGTGAGAAAGAACTTGAAGCACAAATCAAACGTGATAATGCTGCTAGAAAAAGTAAGACAGAACCTGCACCTGCACCTACTCCCGCTCCAGCACCTGCACCTACTCCCGCTCCAGCACCTAAACCTAAAGGTTTAGATCTTGATACTATGAGACAATATGGTGGATATGGATATGATAACACACTTACAAATACCGATAACATTTACAGACAGATGAAAAGAAAGTACAAAAAGGAATCTTATGATGTAGTTCTTGAATACCTGCTCTCTGAGGGGCACGCAGAGACCTTAGAGGAGGCGAATTATGTAATGATGCAGATGACCTCTGAGCACCTTAGAGACATTGTAGAGGAAGGAAGAATAGGACGTTCCAACCCATCTATCAATGGTAAACCAATTCCAAACCCTCCAGGTCATCCTAAGGTAGATGAACCTGTGTCATACTCTCCTTCAGAGAATGCTGATGCAAACAAATACAGAGAGGCAAGTCAAAAAGCTGGTAGAAAAATCCGCGCAGACGAACCACTGCCCAAAAAATGAAGACGTATAAAGAATTCTCAGAGAGGGCATACTCATCTCAAATTGATGAGGGTGTTAGAACATTTTTGAAAGGTGTTATCAAAAAACCACTTCAAAAAGCAGCAACAGGTGCTATGAATTGGTTTAACAAAGGAAAGAATACTCGCATTCCAAACGAGGCACAGGCACCCTTTGGATCGCCTTTAGAGTACTTCAAGAAGAATCCTAACCCTAAAACTCTGTTTGGTGATGATGCCTTACAGAGAGGTATGAGTAATAAGGCATACAAGGCAGGTGAAAAACCTGGACTTCTTGGAAGACCTGACAGAGCATTTGGTATTGATATTCCACAGTCAATCAAGCAAAGAAGGATTGTAGGAGTTCCTGCAAGTCAGGGTGGTCCTGGATCAGGTCCAACTCCAATCACTAGAGAACTTATAAAGAGACCTATAAGAGCTCTTAAAGGCTTGACAAATAACTAAAATGTCAATAGACTAGGTTTGTCACGGTTAAAGATAAATAATAGCTCATAGAATTACATAATATGAGTTATGAAAACCCCTGGGTTTTTGAAGGTAGAACTTTTCTATCTGAGGATATTAACGATCTGTACGGTTTTGTCTACAGGATTACTAATATACAATCAGGTAAGAAATACATCGGTAGAAAGTACTTCTGGTCATTTAGAAAACCTCCAGGTAAAAAAAGAAAAGTAAAACAAGAATCTGATTGGCAGAAGTATTATGGTTCTTGTCCTGAGTTGAAGGAAGATATAAAAAAGTATGGTAAAGAGATCTTCAGTAGAGAAATACTGAGTCTCCATGAAACAAAAGGAAATTGTAATTTCGAAGAGACTAAACAACTATTCTTAAACAACGTCTTGTCAGAAGCTCTTGACGACGGTAGTCCTGCGTACTATAATAGCAACATCCTTGGACGCTATATGCGAAAAGACTATGGTAACTTTACAAGAAACTCTGTCCTCAACGAATGACTGGGTAATTGATCGTATACATACTCTCTGTGCATCCAAGTTAGATGAAGATGCTTTTGCAATTCAGTGTGAATTTAACGAATGGTTAGATCCTAATACACAATACCACGACGTTTATTCACTAGAATACTTAGGAGAAACTGATGATTAACACTCACGGACCTTCAAAGGAATTTAAAGAACGAATACTAGCAGAATGCAAAAGACTCACAGAGTCTGGAAAACACGTAGAAGCGTCCTACCTTTATAGAACATACTTTCCTGAGGAGGAAAAACTTGGTTATGATTGCTGAACTACTCTTGACGCTTACGCCAGTTGATTATCACAACTTAGCAAAAGTTGTTCAGGTTGAAGCTGCAAAAAACACTGCAGATGAATATTGTGTTGCTGCATCTGTTCTTAACAGAGTAGCATCTGATAGGTTTCCAAACACTGTCCATGAAGTCATCTATGCTCCTGGTCAATATGAGGGCATATATACTCGCAGATGGATCCCAGTGAACCCTGCCATCAAAGAACGTATTAGTTCTGAAGAAGGTAAGAAACAAATATTAAAATGGTCAGTGATTCTAAACGGTAGAACTGACTTCAAAGGTCAGTCCATGCTAAAATATCGTATGGCATCCGAAGACCCAATGTGCCATCCCAAAGGAAACTACTATCACTATCATTGGCAATGAATTTTAAAACGCTACTCAAAGGCGCTCAAAGTGTAGTCGAACAAGTGTTTATTCCAAAGTCACAAACTCTAGAGTGCTCTATTGATGATACGCCCATTGATTGTGCAGATCTTCAGGAGAACTATGATCAAGGAGAATGTTTCAAGCAAGACGCTATCAATTATTACACGGGTGTGCCTGCTCCTGCATATCTCGCTGATGATGACTGGTTTGGTCCTGCTCCTGTTCGTTCAGAAAAGCAGTTAGACTATATTGAGCAAGAGACTATTGCTAAGCAAGAGAAAGAAGAAAAGCGTAAGGAGTATGGTGGTGAACCTTGTAGTATGCATCAACTGATGTATGAAATGGCTACAAGTAACTGGAACACCGTTAAAGAAAGTCAAGGTGGTTCAGAAAACTTCCAGGAAGGACCTGGTGGTTGGAATTCTGGTAATGGTTGGAGTATTAACAACAAATGAAAAAACTTATGATGGCACTGGCAGCAGCACTTATCTCTGCTCCAGTATTGGCAGATCCACTCAAAGAAAACGAGTACTTCACTCCTCACTCAATGGGATGCATGTTACTCAGGGAATGCACCGATCATGTCAAAGAACTCAAAACAGTCGCAGACCTCAACAAGGATAGTTTCCTTGCTGACGTTGATTATAGTATTGTTGCTGATGAGTTTGACTCTCTCGTCCGATCACTTAATAAGGTCGGAGCTAGGGTTTTTCTAGCAGACCAACGATACTTCCCTGTCGGTCATCGTGGTGTTTATCATACCGTAAGCAATAACTTCTTTTTGAATGTCGCTCACATGCGTCGTCCTGGCACTATGATGTCAGTCATGCGTCATGAAGGATGGCACGCTGCTCAAGATTGCATGGCGGGTAGCATCAAGAATAACTTCATTGCTATCATTAAGAATGAGGAGGAAGTTCCTCGTATGTATGTGAAAATTGTTGAGAGTGCTTACAAGTTTCAACCAGAGGCAATTCCTTGGGAGAAAGAAGCATACTGGGCAGGTCACACTAAAGGTATGACTGCTAGAGCACTTGAGTCTTGTGCTGCTGGCACTATGTGGACTGACTACGAACCAACACCAATGACTCGTGAATGGTTAGTTGAGAAGGGGTTTATCGCTAAATAAAGCTGCCTAACCTCTCTTACCATGCCCGAAGAAGTAAAGAAGGAAGAAGTAAAAGAAGAAAAGAAAAAAGGACCTATTGGAAAGTTGAAAGAAAAGGTTGAGGATTCTGAGGAGCACCTTGCCATTCTTTCAACTTTTGTTCGTTTGGGGATTCTTGTTTGGTCTGGTGGTATTCTCACTCTTAACTATGTGACCATTCCTAATTTCCCACAAGGGAAGATCGATCCAACTTTCATAGCCTCTGTCTTCACTGGGGTTTTAGCTACTTTTGGGGTCCAGACTGCGAAAAATAAGAATGGCAATGGTAGTAGTGCCCCTGCAGGTGGTGTGAGCAAAACTGATCTGGAGAAACTGATCAATGCCGCCGCTCAAACTGCCCCCGCTCAAACGATTAGGATTGAGCAGGCACCTCTCCAAATCGGAAACGGACCAGCAAAGTCAGACGATTCCTACAAGATGTGATGTCATGAATATAAAGTGGGCGATATTGACAGTGGGAGCATTATTTGGTTTTGCTCATATCGGTATTTTAGGACATATTCTTAATAGACCACAATACCCTATTATCAATTTTCCAGACGGTGATTATTCTTCGTTTAAGGTTCAGTCTGGAAAGAATGGTTATAGTTTTGAATACAAGGCAAACGATCCTACTGTATTAGAATCAACTAAATCTTTGATGGTTGATAAAGACAAGCGTGGACTATTCGGTCCTAAGACTGAAATGCGTCGTGAGTTTCGTAATGATCAATATACGATGGATGGCACTCGTAACATAGGAGGTGCTGTGAGTCCTGAGGGAAAGTCCCCTGCAAAAAGCGAAGAGTGCATCAGGGCGGACGCTGGCGCACGAAGTCAAGGTGCGATGGCGGGAACCGCGATTAGTGCTGGTCTAGTCGTCCCCGCAGTTAGTGGTATTCCTTATATTGGATGGTTAGGATCTGGATGGGCAATGCTTCTAGGTAACAAGGTAGGTTCAGAACTTGGTTCTGAAATTGGTTCTGAATTCAATGATTGCTAATGAACTTAGTTTTGAGACCTTTAAATGATATTAACGACGTAACTTGGAGTATTATTATTTCCATTTTGATACTCCTTGCTGGCGTTGCTTATTACATATATACAATCATGAAACTCGCATATGGGGAGTTAGACGATGAGCGATCTGACAAATAAAGACGCAGAACAGGATACTAAGATTGCTGTAATGGACAGCACTTTAGAGAATGCTATTCGTCGCATTGAAATGGTTCATAGTCGTATAGATAAGACTGAAGAAAAAATTAAAGAACTTAAGCAACAAGTTACAGACAACAAAATTTGGATTCAGAGAGCGTCTGCGGTCATTGGTGCAGCAGTAGCTCTTATTGGAATTATTGTTGCAATGCCACAAGATGCAGATTCAAAGGAGTTAAAAAATGGGAGCAATGACCCCGCCAAGCAGGAAGTCGTGTTACAACTTTCGAGTAGTTGAGATAAACCGTGTTGTTGACGGTGATACTATTGATGTCACCATTGATCTTGGTTTTGACTTATTCAAGAAAGAAAGAGTTAGAATTGCAGGCGTTGATACGCCAGAGAAAAGAACGAGAGACCTTGACGAGAAAGCACTAGGTATTGATGCTACAAACTGGATGAAAGAAAAACTAGAAGGTGCAGTTCATGGAGACGATGATCTCATCATTCGAACTGAACTGGTTGGTGGTATGGGTAAGTACGGTCGCCTTCTTGGTTGGTTATATATCGGAGATGCGGAAATATCATTGAATGAACAAATGATTGACGAAGGATATGCCTGGGCGTATGATGGTGGCACCAAGCAAAAGAACTTTGAAGAACTTCGCGAAATCCGCAGGGCACATGGTACACTTGTTTAATTTTTTATTTGCTGTTACACTATGGGTACAAGTTCCTCAGTGGTCAGATGATTGGAGTCATTGTGCTGTTGATGTTCCTGATGCATCTTGCCACTGGTATATTGTTAACGCCGACAATACCTTTGGAGAGGGATTCGACTGGGAAACCGCACCGTGGTATTCGGTAGAAGGTCTACAGGATATTGCAAATTTGCATGATGATGTTATAGATAGTGGGTATCAATATACTGTTGAGGCACTTAACAATGCAAAAAGTAATTAATGTACTCGCGTTGTCGTCTTTTGTTGTATCTGCTGCCGTTGTTAGTGGCGGCGTGTATGTTTATCTTAACAAAGATGCAATGATTGAAGATGTAAAGGAAAGAGTCACAACTGCTGCTACAGAAGCTATCGCAGGAGCACTTCCTGGAATGTTGGATGCAGTAATGCCCGAACTTCCTAATGTAACTGGTGGTGTTGTTCCAGTTGGTGAAGGTAAAGGAGGTTCTGTTCCAGGAATGAGACTTCCCTGATGGCAGAGATTCGTGATATTCGTAATGTGGAAGTTCGTGATATAAATGTCCCTAGTTGGATGACTGCCCCACCAAGAATCCCATCTGCTCCTCCAGTGACGGTGCAGGTGGGACTTCCTGTTATTGATATTCCTGGATGTGTTGAGGCACACCTTGATAATAAGAAGGGAACCAATGATAAGTTGACTGAGGATGACCCTGATGGTGCTAGGGTCTTTTGTGATGGCAATATGCCATCGTTCAATCCTATTAACTACAACCCAGAAGAGTTGAAGTATGAGCAACCACCACCAAAACCTCCTGTCGTAAGACCACCAAAAACTCCTGCACCACCAGAGGTCCCTAAGGATGCTGTGCCTAAGACAGAAGAAAAAGAAGAAGTAGAATGTCCTCCTCCTAATGCACTACGGATTGGTGACGTGGCACAGAACCAGAAGGAGAGGGTGTCTGGTTATGAACTACAGAATGGTATCTGTGTGACTCTCTACGAAGATATTCCTCTGACTGCACAATACTTACCTACACCACAGGTTGCTGCTACCACTGCTGCAATCGCTGTAACTGCTGCATCATCTGCTCTTCTGGCAAAACCACTGGCAGACTTACTACTTAAAGTATTCAAACCTGTAATTAAAAAAGTAATTACAAAGGTATCAAAACTTAGGGGGAAGAAGGTAAAGATCGACTCTTTAAAGGAGCGCCGAGATCTTCAGCGCGAACGCTCACAGGCGATTCGGACTTTGCGGAGGATGAAGGACGGGAAATAGAGTGAACGTGTGGTGCGATAGTGGTAACATTATCAACTACTACATCGGCACATATAGAATAGTATGGACTCTTTGGATGAAAGCGAATTCCTTTCTTCATCAAATCACCACAATTCTTGAGTCTGGCTATTTCAAAATCCAACCTCTTATTAGCAGTTAGTTGTTGCTGCAATGCAATCTGAGTTGCCGCTGCTTTTTTACACTGGTCTTGTAAGTCTTTATCCAAAGGTGTACTCCAAGTCATGGAGAAACCTACGGATATGTTACTATTATTTTTCTGTCCCGTTCTAGTCGGTACGTGATATAAAATATCTCCTGGATTATCTGGAGCTCCGTCTCCCGTGGGATTACCATTCGCATCAAAGTCGCCTGTCAGGTCACGCATATCAAATACGGGATCCATATAGATGTCTTCATATGGATGTTGTTGAGAAAGTGAACCTGTAACGAAGGGAGTAAAGTTTACGGTAGGACCCTGACACTGGATCCCTCCCCCGTAAGTATTGGTGATATAGGGACCTTGTAATACTTGGATCGCCTGATTGGTCACTGAGCCTGAACTATTTGCGATTGGAGATGCAGTAGCAGATACGCCACCAACACCTTCTGCTCTTACGGGTGCCGCAAATAGTAATGCGATTATTGCTGGAAGATACTTGTAGTGTCGGTTACGCTTGTAACGGTTGTCTCCCTTTGGATAATCGTGTGATTGCTTAAACCTGGACCAGAAACTGTTTGTGTAAACTGAAACGCCGCTCCTGGTGTTGTTTGTTTGAATGTTGGTGTCGCTGTGACCCCTGTCCATTTTGAATTCACTCCTTCAATTGATACATTAACATCACCTGTTGTTGGTGATAAAGTTCCACTGGTTGGTTCTACTCCACTGCCAGTTACAGAATATTGATATCCTGTATTATAATCCATAGAATTAATTGTTTCAGTCACGGTAGAAGTTGTCTCCGTGTGGCTAGTCATTGAGCCCTGTGTAAAGTTCGGGACTACCGGAACGCTGTATGCGGGTTGTACTAATCCATGAACGATACCAAGAACCAACCCTAGCCCGATTGCTTCTTGTAGTCTAGTCATCAGTCAATAACGGTAACTTCCGTGACGAACTGGGCAGTTACACTTGTACCAGCACCTTGAGTAGTACCAGTGACTGTAAGACCATGATCAAGACCAATGGTGCCAGGTGCGGCTGAACCACCACTATAGTCACCAGCACTTCCTGCTGTGTATACAGTACTTACAGTTCCAGTTGCATCGGTAGCATCACCTGAAGTAAATGAATTACTGTAAGAGAATGCTTCACCAGCAGTTGTTTGGTATGCAGTTGAGAAATCTCCTGCTGCTGAACCAGTTGAAAGAGTTCCAAGACCACCGACAATTTGATCTGCGGCACTGAGGGAACCACCGTCATTATCCATAGTAACTCCACTACCAGCAACTGCAAAACTGTTTGCAGTTCTGGAGGTAATGGTTCTAGTCGGGTCTACAGTGTGCTGGAGACTTGACTGATGTCTAGTAACGAGTCCGCCAGCGTGAGATGCACCAGCAGTCATCAATAACATAGCAAAAGCAAAAAGACCTGCTTTCATGGGTGTAGAGTGATTTATTTTTATTTAGCTTGACGTTTTTTGAAAAAAGCGTTATACTGTATACATTCCAAGGGCAAGTAGCATAATGGATAATGCCACGCTCTTCTAAAGCGTTGATTGGGGGTTCGAGTCCCTCCTTGCCTGCCTAATCCTCTGTAGTTCAGCGGTAGAACCCGCGACTGTTAATCGCGTTGTCGCAAGTTCGAATCTTGCCGGAGGAGCCGCCCCTATAGCTCAGCGGATAGAGCAACGCTTTTGTAAAGCGTAGGTCGTTGGTTCAAATCCGACTGGGGGCTTGACCACACAACATATTTCCTTTATAATGACTCTCGTCCGTGTGAAGGATGTGTAGGGGGATACTTCCCCCACCACTTGCGGAAGTAACTCAATGGTAGAGTCCCTGCCTTCCAAGCAGGTTGTTGCGAGTTCGAATCTCGTCTTCCGCTTTCGGATATCCGAAGTTATCCGAAATTATACCTAGTATAAATATTTTACCTTTTGTAACAAAAGGTTTACATACAGGGAAATGTCGATTCCCTTTCATCTGTGGGTAACCAATCCACAAGCAAAAATAACGAGGTACTAACTAATGTTCAAATCCGCAATCGCACTTGCTGCCGCTGCTCCCCTGATGGCAGCACCTGCCCTTGCAGGTCCCTACGTCAACGTCGAAACCAATGCAGGTTGGACCGGTGGAGATTACACCGGAGCAACGACAGACATCCACCTGGGCTATGAAGATGCTCTGGGTGAAGCTGCTTCCTACTACGTTCAAGTAGGTGCTTCTGTCGTCTCCCCTGATGCTGGTGATTCTGACACTGTTCCCTCTGGTAAGGCAGGTCTGGGTGTAGACCTGACCGACCGTCTGGGTGCATATGGTGAAGTCTCTTTCATCGGTTCTGGTGACGCCAGCGTTGACCGTGGTTATGGTGGTAAACTGGGTGTGAAGTACAGCTTCTGATATAGACAATAATACATCTAGATGCTATGATGGGGGTGCGACGGCACCCCCCTTTTTAATGAAAAGGATTTTACTATCCCCCGTTACTCACTTCAACGTATTGCTAGTGGG
>MDTD01090363.1_pt1 | contig 15013 bp, 12 predicted proteins | sample 811221 | NCBI WGS metagenome assembly MDTD01 (sample SAMN05326646, study PRJNA326480) | marine metagenome | isolation source: seawater | place: Pacific Ocean: South West | collected 2011
AGAAGATATTGATATTTCAAGAATATATTTGTTTAATATTAATAGAATTGAAATAGAATTTAATCACCTAGATATAAACATTATAAGAAATAAGATATTAGATTTAAAAACTAAGTTAAAATTTTTAGTTAAAAAAGAAAAATATTGGTATGGCAAAAAAAATATTTCAACTTATAATTCTTGATTAATAAAGTAAATTAATTTCTTAAGGTAATTGAATTCCTCCGAAGATTATGTTGAAGAGGTAAAGAGATGGATTAGGCCTTTGCAAAAGTCTTTAACAATAGAGAGCGAATCGCAATTTATTAATATACTTGGAAAGGAAAAGTTTTTTAATGAATATTTAAATTTCTCACTAAAAGATATAGATAAATTTAATTTTAAAAAGGATTATGAGAATAAATTTCAAGACTTTTCTAAAAGATATGAAAACTATAATTCTTTAGAGAAAAATCAAAGAAAACGATTAGTAATAGACACAAGAAAGACTTTATTCGAATTAGGGAAATCTTTGGACTCAGTTCTAGAGATTAAAGTTTCTCAGAATTATCAGAATCAGCAGAATCTTTTAAAAGGTACATCTCTTAATTTAAAATCTGATATCTCTAAAATTCAGGGAGTTGGCAAAAATATTACTTACAAATTAAATAAATTAGGCTTATTCAATATTAACGATTTAATTAATTATTTTCCAAGAACTTATCTTGATTATAGTTGTAGAGAAAAAATAATAAATTTAAGGCCAGATAATTTATATACCTGCATAGCAAATATAAAGCGATTTTATATGTATAAAAGTAAGAATAAAAATAATCTTGCCATAATGAATATAATTATATTTGATGAAACTTCCTCAATAAGAGTTACAAAATTTTTTATAGGAAAAAGATTCAGATCCTATTCCTTTTTTGCAAGTCAAAAGGAAAAATTCAAAATTGGTACTAAGATTGCAATCTCAGGTAAAGTTAAATTAACTGAGTATGGTAGATCATTTGTAGATCCTCAGATAGAAATTATCAATAACAAAGAAGATTATTTATTTTATGGGAAAATATTACCTATATATTCTTTATCTGATGCAATAACTAATATACATTTTATTAAAATAATTAGAAAAATACTTCCTTGTTCTGTAAATTATCCCGATATCTTAAGTGAAAAGCAGTTAAAGTCACTATCCTTACTCTCTTTAAGTGATGCGTTAATAAATATCCATTTACCTAGGAGTCAAAGTTTTCTCGATGAGGCAAAAAAACGTTTGGTTTTTAATGAATTATTATTGTTACAACTAAAGTTTATACTAAGAAAGAAGAAAAGAAGACAAAGAAATTTTAGTAGGAATTTTTTAGTTAAGAAAACTTTTTTAAATGAATTTCTCAATAATATTCCTTTTACTCTTACAAGGTCTCAATCAGAGGTTCTTAATGAGATAAAAGAAGATTTAATGGGTGAAAGTCCAATGTCGCGCTTGTTACAAGGTGATGTGGGAAGTGGTAAAACTATTATTGCTATAGCATCTTTGTTATTGATAGTTGAGAAAGGATATCAAGGGGCAATGATGGCTCCTACCGAGGTTTTAGCTGAACAGCATTACAAAAATCTAATAAAAAATCTAGATCCTTTGTTGATTTCAGTTGGCTTGCTAACTGGAAATACTTCTCCCAAAAAAAGGAAAAAACTTTTAACAGATTTAGTAAATGGACAAATTAATATTTTGGTTGGAACTCATGCTTTATTTGAGGATAAGGTGATTTTTGAATCACTTGGTTTAGTTGTAATTGATGAGCAACATAGGTTTGGAGTAAATCAAAGGAATAGATTATTAAAAAAAGGAGAAAATACTCATCTACTCTCTATGACAGCAACTCCTATACCTAGGACATTAGCACTAGCACTTTATGGAGATCTTGATGTTAGTCAAATAAGGGAACTTCCCCCGGGAAGATTGCCTGTTGCAACAGAAGTAATTAGCGATAACAAGTTGACCGAATTATTTAAGATTGTTGAAAAAGAAATTTATAAAGGTAAGCAAGCTTATGTAATATTACCTTTGATTGAAGATTCGGAAAAACTAAATCTTAATTCAGCAATTAGAATATATGAGTATCTGTCAAATGAAATATATCCACAGTTCAAAGTCGGACTCTTGCATGGCAAGTTAAATTCAGAAGAAAAGAATTCAATACTAGATCATTTTGAAGAAAATAAAATTAATATCTTAGTTTCAACTACAGTTATTGAAGTTGGTATTGATGTACCTAATGCTTCAATAATGATTATTTATAATTCTGAGAGATTCGGATTATCTCAGCTTCACCAATTAAGGGGAAGAGTTGGAAGGGACTCATACAAATCTCATTGTTATTTAGTTACGAGTGATAATAATGCTGTTTCAAATAAAAGGTTAAAAGTTCTTCAGAACTCTAATGATGGTTTTTTTATTGCTGAAAGAGATTTAGATTTAAGAGGGCCAGGGCAGATACTTGGTTATAGACAGTCTGGCTTACCTGATTTTGTATTAGAAAATCTTCCAGAAAATAAAATATTAATAGACAAAGCGAAAGTTGAGGCTATAAAAATAATAGATTGTGATCCAAAGTTAGATAGTTATCCCTCTTTAAAAAGTCTACTTCTTGATAAATCAGGGAATAAATTTATTCATGAATTCTTAAATTAATTGCTTACTTGAAATTTTTTAAAACTATGCAACTATAAAATTACATATTTATTTTTTATTGAAACCTTGGAATATTGTCCCCATAAATGATAATGGTGAAAAATTAATTCCTATACCAGAAATCTTTAATTTCATAAATCCTCATCCCTATTTAAAGTTGGGAGCGCCCTATAGTAAGGGAAAAAAACTTTGGGCACTTAGAGAGGGTGTTGTCTCAAGATTAATAAAAGCTAATAAATATTTAAAGTCAAAAAAAAAGGAATATTCTTTAATCCTTTATGATTCTTGGAGACCTCTTGAAGTACAAACTTATATGTTTCATATGGCTTTTAGAAATGAATGTAAAAACAGAGGATTAAAAATTAGGATCGAAGAGATGGATTCTTATCCTGATATTATAAATAAAATTGAAAAATTTTGGGCATACCCTAGCTTCAATCAAAAGACTCCACCACCCCATTCAACTGGAGGGGCTATAGATCTATCAATAGCTGATACTGAAGGGAATTTGTTAGAGATGGGATCTGATATTGATGAAATGGTTGACAAGTCAAAACCAGAATTTTTTAAAGATTCTGAATCAGAAAAAGAATTTATATGGAACGATAGGAGAATTGTTCTTAAAGAAGTGATGAATAAATTTGGATTCGTACAACATCCAAATGAATGGTGGCATTTTAGTTATGGAGATCAATTATGGGCATGGAAAAATAAAATCAATGAAGCTATTTATGGTCAGCTATAACTTTAATTTTTTTTATTTAATAAATCTAAAATATAGGAATCTTTATTTTCACTTATAAAGTCTCCAAAATCTAATTCTGAAAATGACTTTTTCCACACTTCAAGTAGTGGCCTGAGAGTATCTTCTAAATCATTTAGATCCATTCTTTGGAGGTATGGCTTGGCTAATCTTTGTAAATTTCTGCTTCCTCCCAGCCAAACCTGATATTTATTTAATCCGCTGCCTACCAAGGCAAGCTCTGCCATATAAGGCCTAGAACATCCATTTGGACAGCCTGTGATTCTAAATAAAATTGTTTTCTCAATATTAAGACTTTTAAGTAGGTTATCAATCCTTTTTAGGATATCTGGTAAAAATCTTTCTGCTTCAGTCATAGCTAATCCGCAGAGGGGTAAAGCAGGACATGCTAATGCGTGTCTTTCAATCTCATTAATGTTATCTAAATCACCGTAACCTATTTCACTCAAAAGATTGTTTATCTCGGTTTTGCTTCCCTTAGGCACATTGCATAGAAGGATGTCTTGATTTGGTGTGAGTCTAAGATCTAAATCAAACCTCTCAACCAACTTTCTTATAATTACTTTTTTATGACCTTCAAGCCTACCTGAAAGTAGAGGTAGTCCAACAAATAAAAAATTCTTATTTTGTTCTTGCCATCCTAGGTAATCAATTAGTTGATTTTTAGGTTCCTTTCTAATTGGTTTTATTTCTTTTTTAAAATATTTATCAATAAGAATATTTTTAAACCAATTAATACCTTTGTCGTGGAGTAGATATTTCATGCGTGCATTTTTTCTAGTTTTTCTATCTCCGTAATCTCTTTGTACAGCCACTATGCTTTGTATTAATTGAAAAATATCTTTTTCTTTTACATAACCCAAAGGATCAGCAACTCTTGCGAAAGTCTCTTCATTATTGTGTGTTCTACCCATACCACCACCAATATAAAAATTACATCCCTCTAAATCTCCCGAATTATTTGTAAAAGCAACAATCCCTATATCGTTTGTTAAGAGATCAACTGAGTTATCGCCTGGAACAGTTACAGCGCATTTGAACTTTCTTGGAAGATAAGTAGCCCCATATAGTGGTTCATTCTTCACACCACTATATACATTTTCATTGAATTGTAGCTTTCTATTTAATTCAATTTCATTATCTGGCTTGATTCTGTAAGCTAAGTCTCCGTCCGCCCATAATTCTAGGAAAGTTCCTTGTGCTGCGACCGGTGTAAGAAGATCGGCCACTTTGATTGCTAGATCTCTAGCAATTTTGTATTCAGGAGTGTCAAAGGGAGCTGGTGGAGCCATAACATTTCTATTGATGTCTCCGCATGCTGCCAATGTAGAACCCATTGAATTTACAATAGTATTAATTACCCTCTTTAAATTCTCTTTTCTTATGCCATGCATTTGAAAAGCTTGTCGAGTCGTTGCGCGCAAAGTTCCATTACCAAGCGAATTAGATAAATCATCCAAGCATAAATATAATTTGCCAGGTATTTCACCTCCGGGACTCCTTAATCTCAACATCATTTGCCAATCTTTTATGCCAGGCTTTCTATTCTCCCTATCATCCTGTTGATAGCTTCCATGAAATTTTAAAAGTTGAACAGCATCGTTAGTGAAATGATCACTATTATTTTTTAACTCGCTTGCGAGAGGTTCTTTTAAAAATTGACTGGTTTTCTTGAAATCTTCAAATTTAGATACTTCTAAACCATTAGCCAAGCAGACAGTTGTCTTCTTTTCTACTTTTTTCTTCTTTTTTACCTTTTCGACCTTAATCACAAATTGACTAAAAAAGTATCTCTTTTTATACAATAGCTAAAAGCTTATTTAACTGGCAGTAAATTATAGTTGTAATAGTTAAAATTTTTCATTGTCTAAATATTTACTAGAAATTGGTACAGAAGAGTTGCCTGCAAGATTCGCTAATTCTGTCATTAAACAAATGAAAACTCTTACTGAGTATGAATTAAGAAAAAACTCAATACAATTTGATGATCTCTTTTGTTCTTCAACTCCTAGAAGAATAGTTCTTTTGATATCTGGCTTAATGGATACAAGCGTAGATAAGGTTGAATTGAAGAAAGGTCCAAAAGCTGAAGCATCCTTTTTAAAGGGGAAAGCCACTTCAGCAGCAAAGGGCTTTGCAAAAAGTTTAAATTTATCTGTGGAAGATTTGACAATAAAAACGACAGAGAAAGGTGATTTTGTTTTTGGAGAAAAGATAGAAAAAGGACAATCTACTAAAAACTTAATATCCATAATATTACCCAAAATAATTAAATCAATACAGGGCCAAAGATTTATGAAATGGGGTTATGGAAGTTTTAAATTTTCTAGGCCTATTAGATGGATTATTTCACTGTATAATTCAGAAATTCTTAGTTTCAACATAGAAAATATTGATATAGAACTTCTATTAAAAAAATCATCAAGAGGTCATAGATTAATAAAAGAAAATTTAGAAATAAAGAATGTTGATGAATATTTTGAACTGATGGCAAAATCTGGAGTTTATGTAGAAAGAGATGTAAGAAAAAAAAGAATATTAGATATGGTTGCAAATAAATCAAAGGATCTTAATCTTTATCCCGATCTATCAGATAAATTGTTGAATGAATTAACTGATTTGGTTGAAAATCCAAATCTTATTGTAGGCAGTTTTGATAGTAAATTTTTAAGTTTACCTGCAGAAGTTTTATCTACCGTTATGAAGAATCATCAAAGATATATACCACTTTTAAAAACCAAGAAGAATATGAGCAAAATGAAAATCAGTTCAGAAGATATTCTTAGTACAAAATTTTTTATCATATCTAATGGATTAAGTGATTCAGATGAATTAATCAGAATAGGTAACGAAAATGTTTTAAAAGCAAGATTTTCTGACGCAAAATTTTTTGTTGATACAGATAAAAGAATCTCCTGTAAAGATAGAAATCAAAAAATAAAAAATATATCTTATTTGAAAGGATTAGGTACTCTTGATGAGAGAGTAGAAAGAATTGTATATATTGCAAATAAAATATATAAAAACTTAAATGATTCAACACTCAATATGGAGGAATTACTAGAAGCTTCACAACTTTCAAAGAATGATTTATGCAGTGAAATGGTATCTGAATTTCCTGAGTTACAGGGAATAATGGGAGGTAAGTATTTAAAAAATGAAGGTTATAGCGATAATGTTTCTTTAGCAGTTTCTGAGCATTATTTACCACGCTTTAATGATGATGATTTGCCCTCGACAAGTTATGGAGCTATTACATCTATATCTGATAAATTTGAGACAATAATAAGTCTTTTTGTCAGTGGGAAAAGGGCAAGTGGTTCATCTGATCCTTATGCATTGAGAAGAAATCTAAATGGAGTTATTCAAGTTATTTGGCAATATGACTTCAATTTAAAAATAGATAAATTTGTTTCAGATCTAATAAATTACTGGGATTTTAGATTGAGTGATTTAAGTCTTGACACAAAAAAAATTGAATTTGAACTACTTGAATTTATTAAACAAAGAATAATAAGTCATTTAGAAGAATTAAATTATGAAAAAGATAAAATTAATTCTATAGCTTGCTCAGAATATATAGATAATCATAGAATATTTGATATCCAGGATTTAAAAAAAAGGATTCGAGTACTTAACGAGATTAAATCTAGTGATTATTCAGCAGAATTTATAAATATCATTTCTAGATTTAGTAAACTTGCTAAAAATGGAAATTTAAATATTGAAACCTTATCTTCGCTGAGTCAAATTAAAACTAGTCTTTTTGAAAAAGAGTCAGAATCTAAAGTCTTTGAGTTTATTGAGCAAGTTGAGCTATTATTAACTTCAAAAAGTTGGGAATATGATGAACTAGTAACTTTATTTAAGAGAAATTTAAAGATCTTAGAAGATTTATTTGATAATGATAAGGGTGTCTTAATAATGTCGGAGGATACACAAGTTAGAAAAAACCGTTTAAATTTAATCGGTTTAATAAGAAATTATTCACTATTAATTGCAGATTTTACACTTTTGATCCTTTAACTTTAATACCGCCCTTTATAGTAAAGTTCTCCAACATTTTGTCGACTTCTTTTTCATCTCTGACTGCACTTTTAACTGGTTTGTATTTAATTGGGGCTAAAGCTTTACCCCTTAAAATTGAACCAATGGTTAGAAGTGTAATTTTTAGTTGTTGTAGTGGCTTCATTGCTACTACTTTCTTATATAGATAACTATCAAAAGTTAATCTTTGAACATCCATGTCATCACACATCTCAACAAATGCTTCCCTAGCAGAATCATTTCTATAAAAAATATTTTGTAGTATTTCAAGAACTTTATAGGTTGTACCATATTTTTTATCCCATTTTTTTAAATAGTTTTTTAAATCACTTTCGGTTGGAATGACTTTTCCATTTTTTGATGCTTGAACAATCTCTTCGGCACACATTCTTCCGCTTTTTGCTGCAAAGTAAATACCTTCCCCGGAACTCTTGGTTACATATCCAGCAGCATCTCCGACCAAAGCCATTCGTCCTACAACTCTTCGAGGCCTGGGATGTTCAGGAATGGGGTGAGCCTCTACTTTTATAACCTCCCCATTTACTAATCTTTTTTTTGCTCTATTTCTAACTCCTTCTTGAAGACTTTTAATCAGAGATTGATTTTTTTGCATAGTCCCTGTCCCTACAGCAACATGATCATATTTTGGAAATACCCACCCATAAAAATCTGGAGATACATCTTTACCAACATACATTTCTGCAAGATCTTCGTAGTAACTCATCTCTTCTTTTGGTAAACGTATTCTTTCTTGGAATGCAACGGCTACATTATAATCTCCTGCATCCATTGCTTTAGCAACTCTACTATTAGCTCCATCAGCTCCAATTAAAATGTCAAAAGTCAATTCCTTTACATCGCCTTTGGAATCCTCCTCTGAAAAATCAGAGTATTTGATTTTGTATGGACCTTTATTGTCTTCTCCTGTATCAATAGAAGTAACAAGACCATTTATCAGTGTAGCTCCAAGTTCAGCGGCTCTATTTCTCATGAACGCGTCCATAACTTCTCTTCTACACATCCCAATGTATTCATTTTCGCTTTTGCCATAAACATTATCTAAGCTTATGTCAACCTCTCTGTTTGAAGGAGAAATCATTCGCATGTTTCTAACTTTCCTATCTATTATTGATTCTGGAAGGTCAAATTCTGAAACCATACAAAGAGGTATTGCCCCTCCACAAGGTTTAGCATTATCTAATTTTCTTTCGAATAGCCAAGTTTGTATCCCGGATTTAGCAAGCGTTTCCGCAGCACAAGAACCACTTGGACCACCACCAATAACAGCAACTCTTAACATAAACAAATTGAATCCTTATTAAAAATACAACTATTTTGCAAATAAAAGGGCTTTTTTTTAAAAAATAGATAATATCGAAACATGTTTTTATTTCTTATGTTAGGAAACGATATAAATTATAAAAATTCTGATGATATTGAAGTCGCAGAAAGGAAATATTTAAAAGTTAGCATCAAAAATAAATATAAATTAATTATCTTATCTCTAATACTTTTGTTTTTAATTCCAATAATTTTTTTTCTTGACTTCAAGATGAATTTAAATCTTTTAATGAAAAATGATTTTAGTGAAAATACTGATGGTAAAGTTCTTGGGCATTTCCCTTACAAGGAGGTTCCAAGAGATTCATTAATAGAAATTTCTCCAAATATTTATGTACATAAACAAATGTCTAAAGATCTTTTAAAAATGCAGGATGATGCTTTAAAAGATGGAGTTTATTTGGTGTTTTTGAGCGGCTTTAGATCTATTAAATTACAAAATAAAATTTTCTATTCTCTTAAATCCATTCGTAATCAAAACGCAATAGAAAGATCTAGAGTCTCTGCACCTCCAGGTTTTTCTGAACATAGTACAGGTTTTGCTATTGATATAGGTGACTTATTAAACAGAGAAACTGATTTTGAAGTTGAATTTGAAAATACAAAGGCCTTTAGATGGTTGATTAAAAATGCAGCTAAGTATCACTTTAAGATGTCTTTTGATAAAAACCAAAAAAATGTTGATTATGAACCATGGCATTGGAGATATGAGGGCACAATTGAAGCCTTGAAAATATTTGAAGCTTCGAATAGGAATCTTCGATAAATTAGATATTAAACATAAGAAATTTTAATTTATTTTTTTAATACAAACGATTTAAAAAAAATCCCCTAATTTTGCTTGCATTGGGGTAATCTTAATTATGACTAAATAAAAGGTTATAAGTTTAAAAGTATGCCTTCCTCATTAAACCAAATAAGAAATGTTGCAATAATAGCTCATGTGGATCATGGAAAAACCACCCTTGTTGATGCTTTATTATCACAATCTGGGGTATTTAGAGATAATGAAGTTGTACCTACATGTGTAATGGATTCTAATGATCTAGAAAGAGAGAGAGGGATTACAATTCTCTCAAAAAATACAGCTGTTAATTACAAAAATACAAGAATAAATATTATTGATACTCCTGGCCATGCTGATTTTGGGGGGGAAGTTGAGAGAGTTCTTGGAATGGTTGATGGCTGCCTATTAATAGTTGATGCGAATGAGGGCCCTATGCCACAAACAAGATTTGTTTTAAAAAAGGCACTAGAAAAAGGACTTAGGCCAATTGTATTTGTGAATAAGATTGATAGGCCAAGGGTTATACCAGAAATAGCAGTTGATAAAGTCCTAGATTTGTTTTTAGAACTAGGAGCTGATGATGATCAATGCGATTTTCCCTATCTTTTTGGTAGTGGATTGGGTGGATTTGCAAAAGATGATATGGAATCAAAAAGTGATAATATGATTCCTTTATTTGAGGCGATAATTAGACATGTCCCACCCCCTGTGGGTGATGAAATAAAACCTTTGCAGCTTCAAATAACAACATTAGATTACTCAGATTTTTTAGGAAGAATAGTTATTGGCAAAATTCATAATGGTAAAATAAGAACTGGCCAGCAAGCTAATCTTATTAAAGAAGATGGAAAAATAATAAAGGGAAAGGTTAGTAAATTGCTTGGTTTTGAGGGTTTGCAAAGAGTAGAAATTAATGAGGCATTCGCTGGAGATATTGTTGCTATGTCTGGCTTTGAAGATGTTAATATTGGCGAAACAATTGCTTGCCCAGATTCCCCCTTACCTTTGCCATTGATTAAAGTTGATGAGCCAACTCTTCAAATGACATTTGTCGTGAATGATTCCCCTTTCGCAGGGAAAGAAGGTAAGTATGTTACTAGTAGGCAATTAAAAAATAGACTTGAGAGAGAATTACTCACAAATGTTGCATTAAGGTGTGAAGAAACAGACTCACCGGATAGATTTATGGTTTCTGGTCGTGGTGAATTACACTTAGGTATCTTGATAGAGACTATGCGAAGAGAAGGATATGAATTCCAAATTTCCCAACCTCAAGTAATTTTTAGGGAGATAGATGGCATTGAATGCGAACCAATAGAAGCTTTGGTTTTAGATGTACCAGAAATCGCCGTTGGTTCTTGTATAGAAAGATTAGGATCACGCAAAGCTGAGATGCAAAATATGCAAACTAGTGCAGATGGAAGAACCCAATTAGAATTTTTAGTGCCTGCTCGGGGATTAATAGGATTTCGTGGGGAATTTGTAAGATTGACAAGAGGGGAGGGAATTATGAGTCATTCTTTTTATGAATATAAGGCAAAAGGAGGGGATTTTGATACAAGAAGAAACGGTGTTTTAGTAGCTTTTGAAGAAGGCTTAGCAACATTCTATGCTTTAAAAAATGCTGAAGATAGAGGTGTTTACTTCATAAAGCCAGGTGTAAAAGTATATAAAGGCATGATAATTGGAGAACACAATAGACCTCAGGACCTTGAAATCAATATTTGTAAGACTAAACAGCTTACCAATATGAGATCATCAGGAGCTGAAGAATTAGATACATTACAGTCACCAATGGAAATAACACTTGAAAGAGCGTTAGAATATATAGGACCTGATGAAATGTTGGAAGTTACTCCCGAATCAATCAGATTAAGAAAACTAAGTAAGAAAAGACTACTAAAGAAATAAAATTATGAATGATCTGACATCAAAAGAATTTGTAAAATCTTTTAATGAAGCTCTTGATTTATTTAATAATCAAAAATGGTACGAAGCTCATGATGCTTTTGAAGATATTTGGAATGGACTTCAAGGTGATGAAAGACAAGTGATACAAGGGATCCTTCAAGTATCAGTATCACAGTTTCACTTAAGCAAGGGTAATCTAAATGGCGCAACGATTTTACTTGGTGAAGGTTTAGGGAGAATTAAAAATAGGGTTACTACAAATTTAGGTATAGATTTAGAAGCTTTTTGTTTATGTCTTGATTCATTGTTAGGTAAACTTCATCATGAAAGACAATTAAATAAAAATGATATCCCATTTCTAAAAAGAAATTAAATATTTCATGAAAAGACTTTTCATCACAATAAAATACTTTTTTATGATTTTTTTTCTGTCTTATAATACAGAATTTATTGCAGAAAATCATGATAAGGCTGGAATTCAAAATATTACAAAAAATGAAATCATAATTGAGTCGGATAAGCAAATGTCTGAAACCTCAAATTCTATTTTCTATGCAGAAGGTAACGTCCTTTTAACTAATCTCAAAAAAGACTTTGTTGCCAACTCGAACAAAGCAATATTTTATAAATCAGATGGAAAAATAATATTAGTTGGTAATGTAGAAGTCAAATTAGATAGTGATAAAATCATTAGAGCTGGCGAGGTTGTCTATTACCTAAATGAAAATAAATTTGAAGCAATATCTAATCAAAGCCAAAGAGTAAATACAACTTTGTCAATAGATGAGTTAGAAATTTCTAGATAATGAAATTAGAAATTAAAAATGTCTCTTTTGATATAAATGGAAAATCTATCGTAAGAGATGTATCCCTATCGGTATCCCCTGGAGAAATTGTTGGCTTATTAGGTCCAAATGGCGCAGGTAAGACATCAACTTTTAATATTGTTGTAGGAAATATCAGGCCAAGGAAGGGAAATATCTTTATGAATGAGAGACTTTTAACAAATCTCTCATTACCTTTGAGATCAAAGTTAGGTCTGGGTTATTTACCGCAAGAATCAAGCATCTTTAGAGATCTTACGGTAAAGGAGAATATTAATTTAGCATTGCAAAATTCTGGTTTAAGTAATTCGATTATTAGAAGTAGACGAGAAAAAATAATTAGTGAATTCAACCTCAATAAAGTTATTGATACTTTTGGCTATCAATTATCTGGAGGAGAGAGGCGAAGATGCGAAATAGCAAGAGCATTGTCAGTTGGAAAATATGGGCCAAAATATTTACTTCTGGATGAACCTTTTGCAGGTATAGATCCTTTAGCCGTTAATGACTTGAAAAATATAATATTTGGATTAAGTGAAAATGGCGTTGGAATGCTTATAACAGATCATAATGTAAGGGATATTTTATCGATAACTAATAAGTCTTATGTTTTAAGTGAAGGTAAAATCTTGGCTCATGGCCTTTCGATAGATTTAGCAAAGGATAAAATTGTGAAAAAGTTCTATCTTGGAGATGATTTTAAACTTTAATCAAATTTAAAGAATCAATTAAAACTAAATTTTTATAAATATTTTTTATATTCAATTGTATTTAAATTATATTAAAAAAAATTTGATTAAATCAAGCTTTAAATTGTGATCCCTAATTATCTAGAAATTTTGTTAATTGATCCAGTTAGCTCAATTGGAATAATTGTTTTTTATATTTTATTATTCTTTTTACCAATACATTTATATTCTCTCTTTACCAATAAAAATTTCGTTTTTACTAGATATATTACCGTTTTCTTAAATTTATTGCTTGCACTTCAATTGCTTTTCAGATGGCTTATTTCATCCCATTTCCCAATAAGCAATCTCTATGAATCCTTATGCTTTTTGTCTTGGGCAATAACACTTTTTCAATTGCTGCTAGAAAGAGAATATAAAACACCTATTATTTCAGTTATTGCTAATTGTTCAATATTACTAACCTTAGGTTTTGCTTGTTTTATTTTACCGGAGAATTTGAGGGCTTCCTCTAATCTTGTTCCTGCTTTAAGATCAAGTTGGTTGATAATGCATGTAAGTGTTGTAATGCTTAGTTATGCTTCATTATTAATTGGTTCATTATTATCAGCTTCTGTTTTGCTTATTGAAACTAATGAACCTCTTCAAATAAGAAGTAATGCAGTTGGTATTGGTGGATATAAATTTTCTAGTGAGAATTCTTTTAACAAGTTTATTCAACCTTTAGATTTTTCTCACATAGAAAGATTAGATACTTTGAGTTATCGCTCCATACTAATCGGATTTGTTTTACTAACATTAGGACTTATTAGTGGTGCTGTTTGGGCTAATGAAGCTTGGGGTACTTGGTGGAGTTGGGATCCTAAAGAGACATGGGCATTGATTTCTTGGCTATTTTATGCCGCATACTTACATATGAGAATTAGGAGAGGTTGGCAGGGGAGAAAGCCTGCTATGTTGGCAACTAGTGGCTTTTTCATTGTCTTGATCTGCTACTTAGGGGTGAACTTTTTAGGAATTGGTCTACACAGCTATGGTTGGATTTTCTAATAAATAGATTTAATTTGGCTCTGGCAGGATCTTTCCATTTTGAGCATCTAAAGCAACTGATCTTAATTCATCGCACCCTTCTTTTAGTGATGGGTAGGCAAACATTCCGCTCCCAGCTATAAAACAATTTGCACCAGCGGCGGCACATTGTGAAATAGTCCAATTTGCTTTAATTCCCCCGTCAACTTCAATATCTACATTTAAATTATTTTTGATTATAAAATCCCGAATTTTTCTAATTTTATTTAACATTGTTGGTATGTAAGCTTGACCACCGAATCCTGGATTTACTGTCATAACCAATACATGATCGACCATATCCATAATTTCCATAACCATTTCAAATGGAGTATGCGGATTTAATGCTACAGAAGGTGAACCTCCTAAGTCCCTAATCCTTCCAAGAATTCTATGTAAATGAACATTCGCTTCAACATGAGCAATCACAACTCCTGCCTCTCCATTTGGCCCTTTTGAAGCTTTAACATAAGCCTCTAACATAGTTTCACAGTTATATTGACTTACCATTAGTTGAGTTTCAAATGGAACATTACAATAATTTCTGCAAGCTGAAATCATTTCTGGACCAAAGGTAAGATTTGGTACAAAATTTCCATCCATAACATCAAATTGAATTCGATCAACACCTGCTTCTTCTAAATTCTTCACACAAGAACCCATATTTGCCCAATCAGCAGGCAAAACTGAAGGAATTATCTGTATAGGACGATTAACACCCACAGGATTAGATAAATTAAAGTCGTTCATTTATTTTAAAAATATTTAATAAAGATACTATAAATAGTCGCTTATTACTAATTTAACGACATGGCCTGATAAAGTAACTTCTGCAAAGAGTTAAAAAAAGCTTATTCCCATGAATAATTCTTATCAAAATGTCATTTTTGTGAGACTATATTTTTA
>MDTD01118797.1_pt1 | contig 15012 bp, 11 predicted proteins | sample 811221 | NCBI WGS metagenome assembly MDTD01 (sample SAMN05326646, study PRJNA326480) | marine metagenome | isolation source: seawater | place: Pacific Ocean: South West | collected 2011
GGGTCAACTTTATGAATATCTTGCAATGCTTTGAGTTTCTCCTCTGATGTCAATCTGAGTAAGTTAAATAAATTTTGCAAAGCTTCAGCTCGGTTATCCGCGCCTCTTATTCCCTCGAGTCCGAAGCCTAGGTAAGCTACCTTGCCTGCACCGAAGGTATTGAGAATCCCGGCAGAACCCAATAATGAATATTGAATAATTGATTTTGAATTTTTACCGAAAGGCTTTAAAACATCAGGCTTAGACTGGTTGTCAGCACTATCACTGCCATTCAGCTTCAACTTTAGCCCACTCTGCTTAAACTTAATATTACGAAACAATCGACGTTGATATTTATATCGAGCCCCAAGCACTTCATAGAAAAAATTAGTATCTCTAAGGTCATTACCGATACCGTGGCCACTTAGAAGTAATTGGCCACCATACTGTAAGTACTTTTTCATAGACTTCTTTTCGGAGGTATCGAGCACAGTTTCTTCGGAGTCGCCTGTAAACCAAATAACTCTTTCATAAGACATCATCCGTGCAATATTTGAAACTCTTGAAGATTCACTATGGTGAGATACCTGATTTGCTCTGAGAGCAGCTGAATAGTAGCTGGCAAAATCTGAATTTGGGTCATCATTAACTAAAAGACAAGTTGCTGCCTCACTAAGTTTTACTTCGAGATCTAGATCACTAATTAAATTAATTTCAAACGTCTGACTCAAGTAGCCTCGCCTGACTACAGAAATTTTATAATTTCCGTGAGGTAGACTTTGGGTAATCTTTCCCTGGTTAGTGGTCAAAATTTCCAAAGGGGAGTCATGCACTATTACCCATGATTCATCCTCAGTGCCGGCTGTATTAACATACAGTTGAGATACCGGCAAAGCTTCAAATTCGAGAGATAATTTTGTAGTCTTTAAAGCCGTCAAATTGATTTCTTTTACGATTGACTTATAACCAAATTTATTAATATTGATGGTATAAGAACCCTGGGGTAAAGCTATATCTAGATCTTCATCATTAGTTAGTTCAAAATAACTGTTACCAGGTTCAATTTTTATAATCAGCTTACCTTGTGAAGAATTTTGATTTTCTAGGACTAAACGACCACTATTCAAAGTTTTCTCGACAGCTGCCAAAGCATTGACGCGACCATCACCGAATTTATAATCAAAGCCTTCGTTACCAAAATCTACCGCGGTGGCTTTTAGAATATCTTCAATTGCTGCTACACTTAGCTCGGGAAAAGCCTGAAACATTAAGGCAATTACTCCGGCAACATGGGGTGCTGACATGGAAGTACCGCTCATATTAACATAGCCACCGTTGAGGTCACCGGAATAAACGTCAACACCAGGTGCTGAAACATTAGGCTTTCGAAGTAATGTACCGCCTCTCAAGACAGGTCCTCGAGAAGAGAATGTGGCAATAGCATCATCAGAATCAGTTGCCCCAACAGCGATAGTCTCGGGGAACCCACCAGGATAACCAATGGTTTCCTTCCATGGACCGCTATTTCCGGCTGAGAAGACGGGTACAATGCCTAACTCCCGCCAGGTTTGTACTGCCCTCTGAAAAGCACTCGGATCAGGCATTTCTTTGAGCTTCCAGCCCCAAGAGTTAGAAACCAGTCTTGGATGATCAGGCGTATTAGGATTACCATCCGGATCAGCCATCCATTGCATGGCCTCCAATTGTTTTGAAACTTCAGTGCTCGCATCATCACGGTAAATCTTACCTACTATGAATTCTACATCGGGAGCAACACCAATTGATTTACCACTAGTTGCTGCACCACCGATCGTACCAAGACAATGCGTGCCATGACCGTGTCCGTCATTGGGTTTGTTATCTGGTTTATTAGAAACAAAATCTCTGGAGCGTTTCACGCGATCGCCGAGGTCCGGATGCTCTGCCCAGCCAGAATCTAATAGACCCACAGTAACACCTTTACCCGTAATACCGTATCTCTTACGCAATTCGGGAATTCCCATTCGAATCAATCCGTAAGTAAACACTTCTTCTTCATCAATCTCACTACTTTCTGAAACAACTGGTTCATTTAAATAGACCGTTCTATCCAAAATTATCGACTCAATATCATCTCTGTTCATTAGGTGGTTAATTTCAGATCCCTTGAGTCTCATGATTATGGAATTATTAATCCACATTGACTTTATAGACCGATTCTTAAACAATCCTAACTTGGCCGTATCAGCAAGAAAAGCCGTTTGAGCTCTTCTAGTCGATCTAATTTTTCTACTTTGCACAGATAAGTTAATGTCTTGTAATCCTACGCTAGATCTAATCTGCTTAAATAAGATAATCACCGGAATGTCTTGTTGTGTATCTGCTTGCATGATGGTTCTTAGTTCTTCATCTAGATGAGGGTTAGCAATACAGTTAGTCACAATGGAAAGTGTTAGTATAAATTTCAAAAAATGCATAAAACAGTCTACGAACTTATAGCGCTATAGTTTCCAAAATTGACAAAAATACAAATACGTATTCGCTTAAACACCTCAGATAGATTTGAAAGAATTCACGATGCGAGCTTCAATCTTGATAATGTGTGTCATAATCGTTAGATTTATCAAATCGTAAAACCGTTCATAATTTTGGAGTGAATCATGTACAAAGTGTCGAGCTTGATAGTCATCGCTATCTGTCTTTTAAATACTATAAGTCTGGCATCAGATACCACCACACTAATAAAATTTGCTTACACTACCTTATCGAAAACTCAAAATAATGCGGATTTAGACCTGACTGGAGCCAGCCTGTTGTATGAGAAACAAACTTGGCAAACCTCCTTTGCATCGTACTATGCCAGAGTCAGCCTTCTTGATTTGAAAGCCACAGCAGGCGCAATCAGTGATGAATCTTCCAATGCCACTGGTATTGATCTAGGAGTTAAATTCAATCTAAGATTATCAGATGTAGATGAATATTCTGAAGGTTTAGAAAATGGTATGCCGTACCTGCGTTTAGGCTGGGAAAGAGTAAGTTTTGACACCACCACTGAATTTCAACAGATGACCGCAAATAATTTAAATGATTCTAAATCAGGTGCAATTTTTAGTTTTGGATATGAAAAAAACGTTGGAGAATTTGGAGCTTTCGCTGAATACACGCGCCACTCAAATACCTGGGAAGATAGTTCAATCACTGTCGGTGGATATCTTAAATTCTAGACTTAAAACATTGCTAGATAATATCAATTTTTGAACTAAAGAATTGATTTAGCCAAGCATGACTAAAATTCATATCTTAAATTCCTCCCGACTCACTTTACGTCAATGGCAAGATTCAGATTTTGAACCTTTTTCGAGGCTTAATGCAGACAAGCTTGTGATGGAATATTACCCTAAGCTGCTTAGTGTCGATGATAGTAATCTTACAGCGAAACGCTTTCAGACTCTTATTGCAAAGAATGGGTGGGGATTCTGGGCAGTAGAGAAGAATGAAACTCATGAATTCATAGGCTTCATAGGAATTCACAAACCCGATTTAGCCTATGATTTTGCGCCCTGTACTGAAATTGGATGGAGACTCAAAAAAGAAGCCTGGGGAAATGGGTATGCTACTGAAGGCGCCATTACAGCGATCAACTTTGCCTTTCAAATACTTAATATCGATGAAATTCTGTCCTTTACTTCCATACATAATCAAAGATCAGAAATGGTAATGAAACGGATTGGAATGACAAATACAAATCAAAATTTCAGACATCCCAATTTGCATAATAATGATCGCTTAAGTGAACATGTTCTTTATCGCATCACCAAATCTACATTTTTAAGCACAACCAAGAATTGATAATAAACACAATTAATTAATCAAGCTGATCGCGTAAAGAGTCAATTTGATTAATTAACAACTTGTTTGAATGATCCCGTGGTTTGGCGAAGGGTGCTAATAAACTATAACCCAATGGAGCTAGATAGAAAGTTACTAGTGCCGATAAACCAAGCCCCCCAAAAACAACCCAACCAATCGCATGGCGAGCTTCCGCTCCTGGTCCCGAACCTAAAATAAGAGGTAAACTACCTAACACAGTAGAAAGAACCGTCATGATAACGGGTCGTAATCGATGGCGAACGGCTTCTTCTATTGCAACAGGTATAGAGCAGCCTCTGTCTCGTGATTGTTCCATGAATTCAATTAATAGAATGGCGTTTTTGGTCATTAAGCCAACAAGCATTATAAAACCGATTTGACTGTATAAATTAAAAGACTGACCACTTAAAATAAGGGCAAATACCGCAAGGGCCACTCCAAACGGTACTGTAAATATTACAATAATCGCACTATTGAATGATTCAAACTGAGCCGCTAATACAAGAAATACCACCAATAAAGAAATACAAAAGGTGATTAATATCTGACGACTTGATTCGTTTAATGTTGCAGCTTCACCGAGAAAAATAAAGCTGCAATCGGAGGGTAATTCGGACAGCAAAAACTTTTGTACTTTTTGTACTACTGCGCCGATTAAAATCTTCTCATCAAGACTAACACTAAGCTCAATGGCTCGCCTCTGTGCGTGACGATCTAATTCAGCTGAAACACCTCGTTCACGAACACTAATAAGAGCTTGGAGGGGAATGAGTTCATTATTTTCATTGGTAACGAAAATGTTTAAAAGATCGTTCGGATCTTTAATTGATCCCTTGGAGCTACCAACTACCAGGGCAATAGCCTGATCATCTATACTCAAATCCAACATATCATACTCATCAACCATCACTTTGAGAGTTTCGGATATGGTATCCATAGAAACATCCAAGTCCCGTGCCTTGTCTCTATCTATACTGTATTCGATTTCAGGTTGAGAAGTATCAAATTGAACGGTGACATCCTTTACCTCAGAAATCTCTTCTTGAATTTTCTGTGATATCAATAGAGCTACATCGTGAATTCGGTCGTAATCTGTACCAAGTATGGCGAATTTTAATCCACGCCCGGCCCCACGAATTTTTAAGCTGCGAGGCTGACTAACCGTGACTCTAATACCAGGTATTTTTCTAAGTTTAAAACCTATCTCTGAGGCCAAATCCATCTGAGAGACTTCTCTTTGGTCCCAGTGATGTAGTAATGCTTTAGTGTACACCCTATTTTTATCCCAGCGACCGACAACAGTATATACATCTCGGACGGTGCCCGCCTTCACATATGGTTCGAGTACAGACTCTATCTTCTGAGATTGCCTGCCAGAATATCTTAAAGAGACCCCATCAGGTCCGGTGGCTATTATGTTAATACTACCTTTATCTTCTTTGGGTAAAAGCTCTTTATCAAGATTCAAAAAAGTGAACACACCTCCGAATGCCAGCAATAAAGAAAGGACAATAACAAAAATTCTATATCGTAAAACAAATTTAAGGCTACTTAGATACAGATAAGTTATTTTCAAGCCTGCTGCTTGGAGAAAGGCTCTAAAATAGCTAATCGATGGATTTGGATCATCATCGGGTAAACGGGATGCCATTAAGGGACACAGTGAAACTGCAACAAATGAGCTTATGACTACCGCAATTGCTAGAACTAAACCAAACTCACGAAAAATTCCACCAGCTTCTCCCGGAAGAAACGTAATCGGGACGAAAACCGCCACAAGAGTAACAGTAGTTGCTACTACAGCAAAAAACACTTCCTGAGTACCAATAATCGCTGCCACTAGAGAAGGTCTGCCTTCATTACGATTTCGCTGAATATTTTCAAAAACTAGAATGGCATCGTCAACAATCAAACCACTGGCTAAAACAAGCGCTAAAAGGGTCAGCAAATTGATACTGAACCCAAACAGCCATATTGCTGCTATTGTGCCGATTAGGGAGATTGGCATTGTTACAGCAGGAATCATCACAGCTCTTAGCTGACCGATGAACAACCATATGAGCAGTAACACCACTAGAATTGAAATCATAAGCGTAAAAACAACTTCAGTTAATGCACCTTTTATATAGACAGAGTCATCTGAAACAGTGCTTATTTGGTAATCTCTTACGCGAGAATTTAGCTGAGCTATTCGATCATTGACCTGCTTTGATATTTGTATAGTATTGCTACCAGACTGACGAATAAGCTCTAACCCTATTACCATTTGGCCATTCAACAAGGTGTAAGAATCTGCTCGCTCTGGCATCCAAGCCACGGAACCTAAATCGCCAATTCGAATACTATCTGTCACCATCAAACGCTCGAGGCTAACGGGATCAATGACTGAGGCATACGCCCTAATTAGCAACTCTTGGTCAGATGACTTATAAGAGCCGGCAGGCACATCAAAACGAGCAGTTCGCAAAATACGTAAAACATCTCCTACATTGATGCGAAATCTAGCTAATCTCGCTGGGTCGAGCATAACTCTAAGCGTTCTTGCTTGTAATCCTTCAAGTCTTACATCAGCAACACCTTGAATAGAATTCAGCTGGGGTACCACTTCTTTTTTAATACGCTCAGCAAGTACTTGTTGAGGAAGGCTAGAACTTGTAGCGCTTAGCTGAATAATCGGTTCTGCATCTGAATCAGCCTTCACAACAACTAATTGAGTAATACCTTCAGGTAACTTTCGCTGAACACGATTCACGGCCTCGCGAATATCACTGGCAGCAACATTTAAATCAATAGATGGACTAAACTCGGCTCTTAGTCGCATATTATTCTCTTCACTTGATGAAGTAATATTTTTTACGCCCGAAACTCTAGATACAGCACCTTCGATGACCCTGGTTACCTCAGAATCCATAGTTTTGGGCGAGGCACCCTTGTATACAGCTCTAACTCCAACAACAGGCCTATCTACATCAGGCAATTCTCTAACATCGATTCCGAGATAACTGGAAATTCCACCAATAATTATAAGTAAGTTCAGAACAATAATTAATACGGGGCGACGTATACCGAGCGCAAACCAGCTATCTCGATATGGAATCATGAATCATTTCCCAGTACTTTTACAGCTAGCCCATCTCTTAAGCGTTGCAAACCCTCTATAACAACTTGATCACCAATTTGTACAGGACCCTCAACAAGTACCATAGAGGCTTTACGAGCTTCCACTTTCACATCAACCTTATATACCGTGCCTTGTCTTACTATCCAGATATAAGCGCCGCTGCGACTCCATTGTAATGATATTTCGGGTACAGCCGGAAAAGATTCTCCAACAATCTCCCAACGAGTGATAAATGACATACCAGGGCGCAAGCGATCTTTAGAATTATCAATTTGCGCCCGCACCATTAAAGTCCTGCGCTTAGGGTCAACTCTGCTCTCTTGGGCCGTTAATATAGCTTGAAATGTTTGACGCGGAAACGCGGGAGTAGAAGCTACAATCTGTTGAATTGTATTATTTTGCAATCTGCCCGCTAAAGATTCAGGTACTTCGAAATCCACATGCAATATCCTGCGGTCGTCTACACCGGTAATTAATGAAGAAAGGTTGACTCGATCGCCTGGGTCAACATTGGGTATACCAACAACCCCATCAAAAGGCGCCAAAATTTTACGTTTTGATAGATCCAAGCGCCTCTGCTCAATTTCTAATAGTGCAGTATCGTGATTCGTTCTTGCTCGATCTAACTCGGTCTGACTGGAAGCTCCGGTTGGTGTTGCCTGCATAAAACGTTTCAAGGTTTTTTTTGCGTCAGAATATTTGAGCCGAGCTAATTTGAGCGCTAACTGAGCCTCACGATCATCCAATTGAACAAGTAATTGACCTGATTTAACCTTATCCTGAGTCTTAAAACTAACCTTTACAACTTCTGCCGATACTTCGGGATAAATTTCTGCAGACAATCTAGCCTTACCGGTACCCAAAGCTTCAAAAACCCTATCACTACGCAATGTAACAATTTTGCTAGTAAGTACTTTAACTTTAGAAAATCCTTCAGTTCTCGTACTAATTTTTACCGACGAATCAATCTTGGTACTAAAATAATTAGAACCAAAAGCCAGAACAGCGACAACTGAAACGACTAAAAAAGTCACAAAGCTTTTGATGATTGTCCTCCCACCCAAATTGTATTGAGTTAATAATATATACACAAATTAACAATCAACTCCATCTATTCAAATAAGACTTTATAGCTTTATTTGATAAATGAATCCTATTTAAGAGAACATATAAGCAAAATTGTACATTTATCGTAAGGCAGGTAATCCCAATGATAACCGTCCATCATCTAGAGAAGTCTCGATCTCACCGTATTATCTGGCTTTTTGAAGAGCTTGAATTAGACTATCAATTAAAAACTTACTATCGCGATCAAAATACAAATCTAGCTCCAGTCGAATTAAAAGAAATTCATCCACTGGGTAAATCACCAGTGGTTACTGCTGATGATCTAGTTCTTGCTGAATCAGGCGCAATTATTGAAACAATAATAGAGCAATATGGAGAAGGGCGCCTCAAACCAGCAGAAAATAGTGCCGCAATGATCCGCTATCGTTATTGGATGCATGCGGCAGAAGGTAGCCTAATGCCGGCACTGGTACTTAAACTAATTTTTAGCAAACTTGAAACTACTCCGCCGTGGTTCATAAGGCCAATTAGTCGCGCAATATCTAAAAAGGTCAATGAATATTACATTATGCCCAATATTAAGGGTCTATTGACTCATATGGATTCTGAATTAAGTAAAAGTAAATGGTTTACGGGCGATGACTTTACAGCTGCCGATATCCAAATGAGTTATGGAGTAGAAGCTTTGTGTAGTCGCGATGAGGTGGTGAGCAATTATCCCAATCTCAAAGATTATTTTGAAAGAATCAAAGCAAGAAAAGCCTACCAATTAGCCGTTGCAAAGGGTGGGCCAAGGTTTCCAACTTAAAGAAAGGAGTCTCTGTGGGTAAACTAATTGAGGGAGAATGGGTCAAAAAGTCAATCATTACACTTAATAAAAAAGGGGCCTACGATAGACTACCTAGAACCTTTTTAAGCACGATTTCTAACGAGCATGAAATCTTTAAACCGCAATCAAACCGTTATCACCTATACGTAAGTCATGCCTGTCCATGGGCCACCAGAACGATGATTTATCGCAAATTAAAGGAACTTGATACACATATTAGTGTTAGTGTTGTGAATCCAGATATGCTCGAAGACGGTTGGATATTTGACGACTCCTTTAACGAAGCAACCATTGATCATCTGCACGGCTTTAAGTATTTGCGTGAAGTCTATCAAAAGGCTGACCCAAAAATTACAACCAGCGTCACTGTACCCATTTTGTGGGATAAACAGACCGATACCATAGTAAATAATGAATCATCGCAGATTATCAGAATCTTTAACTCTGCATTCAATGAACTGACTGGTAATCAAGATGATTTCTACCCAACGAGTAAGAGGCTGGAGATTGATCGATTCAATGAACTAATTTACGAAAGTATCAACAATGGCGTCTACAAAACTGGTTTTGCAACAACTCAGAAATCCTACGATACAGCTGTGAGCAATCTATTTGAGGCCCTTGATAAACTCGATGGAGTATTAGCTAATTCAAAATTTTTAACAGGTGATTTGTTTAATGAAGCTGATATTAGACTGATACCAACCTTGCTCAGATTTGATCTAGTTTACGTGACTCACTTTAAATGTAATCTCAAACGAATTATCGATTACTCAAACCTAAGGCGTTACATGAACGATATGTTATTAATACCTGCGATTGAAGAGACGTTCTTTCCAGATCATATAAAACGTCACTATTACTACAGTCATTCGAAAATCAACCCTTACCGAATCATCCCAAAAGGTCCCGTGGATTTAACATGAATAATCGAAGCAAGGATGCGTAAGAGGCCTACAACGTCACCGGTACGAGTTTCCCCGAATTTGGTTAAGAACTCAGGTGACTACAAATTAGAAATATCGACCTAGTGAAAAACCTCAATGAACCTTAACTTGGTTGCTTCACCTTACGTAAATATGGCTTTACAGTTTCCCAACCATCGGCATAAATTGACTTTGCCTCTTCGTTTGAGATAGAAGGGGCGATAATTACGTCTTCGCCTGACTGCCAGTTTGCTGGTGTTGCGACTTTGTACTCAGCAGTCAATTGTATAGAGTCTATCACCCTCAATATCTCGTCAAAATTACGACCCGTAGACATTGGATAGGTCAGGGTCAGTTTTATGTTCTTGTCTGGCCCAACTACAAAAACAGATCTTACAGTAGCATTTGTTAATGCTGTACGGGATTCAGCACTACCTGATTCGTCAGCAGGAAACATACTATACAGTTTGGACACAGTCAGATCAGTATCAGCTATCACAGGATAGTCGATTGAAGTACCCGCAAGGTCCTCAACATCTTTAAGCCATTCCTTATGATCTTTAATGTTATCTACACTTAAACCAATCACTTTAGCATTACGTTTCTCAAATTCTGGCTGTAATGTGGCCAGCTTAGCTAGCTCCGTCGTGCATACTGGAGTAAAATCTTTTGGGTGCGAGAATAGTACAGCCCAGCTTTGTCCAATCCATTCATGGAACTCGATCTTTCCTTGGGTAGTATACGCATTAAAGTTAGGCGCCTGATCGTTGATTCTGAGTGACATGATTTACTCCTCATCTATTATGCGAAAATCCGATCGCAATAATACATTAGAAGCAATTCATTGCCTATAGTATTTCTAGATTACCAGTGATACCACTAGTAGACGTCAAACTTTGAATTAGCAACGTCAGATTTCAATAAATCCCATATGGATTTAATATTCTTACGATCACTAAATCTCAAATCTGGCTGAGATTACTCACAGCCGAAAGAAAACTCTAGTAAATGAACCGATTTTTCAATATCGAGATACAACAGATGCAAGTATTGAAGCATACACTCTGCGGCCTCAATCATTGCCTCATCACTTTCAAAAAATTCGGGCTTAAAGGAACTCAACCCAAAGCGTCTATCGAAACGTAAATTGCCAAGAATCTTAAATTTTTTAGCGGCAAAATATATCCTGTAATACCAGTGAGACATCCCATGATGCATTTTAATGATAGCCGGTCCGTTGAAAGTATTGAGCCTCCAGCGGCTAATTTGATAACTATTTTCTTGCTCTTCCGGCAAGTAACTGGAATACAATGATAAAAAATCCCCGATAACTCCACGCTTAAAATTAGAGAGATGAAGCTTATGTTCTTCAGAGCTTAGCTTTCTTACTCGTGAAATTCTTTTAGATAAGTCAATATAAAGCGCAATTATTTTAATTAAAAGCTTCATATAACTATCTTTATTCGAGGAAGTTCTGGAGAGTAATTCTAAATTATCCGGTAAGTCCAGAATCAAGCCATAATTGTTTCGGTACTGAATATCATTAGACAGCTTGGTGCCTGCAATCGGTTTTTGAACATTTAAAATATCTTCTCTTTCAGCCTTGTCAAAATGATCTAGTCTAAGACGATGTTGCGCTCTGTGCACGTCATATTGCATGCTGTATTCATTCCCTTCGTAGTCATCGGCCAAGAAAATATCCTTCTCTTGATCTATAATAAGGTGCATATCTCCCTCCGAGAAAATATATCTTTCTCGAGATAGTAAATTGATATCATCAAAGAATTCACGACGTCCTTGGGCTTTTAATTCATCACTAGATGAGTAAGCCATGAAATAGGAGGGTAGCTTAACATTTACTCTAGATACTTGATCGGGTGAAAATACACTCTCATCATGTAGACAATTCTGTAAAAGGGTAACAAATTCTCCAAATTCAACGGAACTAGGCTTCAAGGGGTTTAATGACTCTAATAAATCTTGATCTCGAACTATGTACATAATGCTTTGTTAATACTTCAATAAGTCTCAATACAAGCCTTCAGCCTCTTCGATGTTATCAAAAAATCCTCTCGAAACACACGAACATATTGAACCATCGATTCAGTAGCTTTGATCAAATCCTCATCATTAAAAAAATGTAATGGGTTAATACCGGGTATCTGGATTCCCCGCGCCAGATTGAATTGACCCAAAGTGGTGTTCGCGACCCTAATATGATCTGTGTAAAAAAAAGTCAGACCGCTGGTACCTACTCCTTGATAAGGTTTGTGGTTCTTCCAAGAAATCGTCATTTTATCTAACTCAAACTCTCTTTCCCAATAATTTGCATCATAACTAATGTCCCTAGCCTGCTTCATTTTGATACCAATATTTTTATAAAGTGACATGAAAATATTACTGGTCTCATCAATCTGAAAGGTACTATTTTCGATAAATTCTTCAGTAGATAAGTCGCGAGCTCTCCGGCCGTTAAATAAACTCGGCAGGGATACGATATTAGTCCTTAACAAATTCAGTAAAGCAGTCAGATAACCTTCAGTACTGCCGAAATTCGAAGTAAACAAGTCTAAATTATCAGGCAGATCCACGATCAATCTAATTCTTTGACAGTCGGGCACCTCTCGAGTATCCATATTTAGCGCGCCATATTTTCCCTTTTTTGGGATAACATCTTTATGATTCAGTAGAATTTTAGAGTTTAGTTCGGCTCGTCCATTCATAATTGTAGCTTTTTTAGGATTTGTACGTGATTGAATCACTGCTTCCCTTTCGATCGATTCCGAACTAGTAAGAAGCAAGCGATGAGTCCTACGGGTCACTCTTTGCAAATCGCCATGACAATAGTTTGGATTCTTAAAATATATATCGCGATCTTGATCAATGACTAGACAAAGTTCATCGCAAAAAAATAAGTATCTTATACGCGATACCAAATTAAAATCTCCAAAAAATTTATGACGTTTACGAAGGTTTGGTGTACTCATTTTTTTAGGGTTACCAATTAGCTCCGTTGGTAGATCTACTTTTATTCGAGACATATTTGCTTTGGTAAACAAGCCTTCATCGTTCATACAAGACTGCAAAAGATACACAAATTCATCAAACCTTCTTGAATCGGGAGCTAAAGGTTGAAAGGTGTAGGGATCAAAATGAGTAAGTGAATGGTTCATAAAGGTTAAAGGTAAAAGTTCTACCAATTGGGAAAAATAAATTCTAATACGTCAATTACAAATGGGATTTGTAACAATAAGCCTATTCCAGCATAAATTAGTCTACGTGTTTTCTCGGAATAGCCTTTGAAACGAGAATAAGAGTCAACAACTGGGCCCCAATTGGTAATTGCTGAAATTATTAAGACAAATCCCAATACAGACAGAAATAATGTTTCTGCTATCGCATCGTTCCATATACGCATAGATTTGGACCTCCAATTAAAATCGCCTAGGAAAATCTGATTATCCAATACCAAGAGCAAAACCAAAGATAGGATTTCAGAACTTGCGAGGTTTTACAAATATCTTCATGAAGTAAGGATAGATACTCCATTAAAACTACTGCCACATCAAATATAAATGATAATCAAAAAACTTAGAATCTATAAAAATTGGCGTACAAAAATACCTGTGTATTGTCATGCGTCCTCTTTCGTGAAATACAGGCAAAGAGGGTTCCTTTGGTATTATAATTGATTTCAAGGGCTGGGAGAAAAGACTGAAAATTACAACACAAAATTTCGACAATGCTATCTAATGGTGAAAAACCGCTATTAATTCTATTGATGCAATGAGGAAAAACCAAGCTTTCGGTTAGCACCGTCAGACTTTAGAAAATCCAATGCCGATTTGATATTTACGCGACCTTCACCAAAAATATTATCTTTACCATCCTCGCCAAGATCATTTGATGTCAAAGATATTAAGTGCTCAAGATCTTCAACACTCAGAGATGGTTCAGCTTGTTTTAATAAAGCTGCCACACCTGCGACATGCGGACAAGCCATGGAAGTACCACTCAAGTACCAATAACCACCTCCAGATTTTGCTGAGTAAACTTTGACACCAGGCGCAGTCACATCTGGTTTAATGAACTTTTTACCCAACCATTCGATGGGTCCACGAGATGAAAAATATGCAATTTCGTCCTGATTATCTGTGGCACCTACCGCGAATGAATGAGGGAAGCCTCCTGGACTCAGCATAGTGTCAGGTTCACTGCCCGAGTTGCCAGCGGCAAAAACCGGTAAGATACCAAGCGCTCGCCAGGTTTCTACAAGCTTCCACCAACTCTTTACAGTAAAGTAAGTTTTTAATGCAGCACCCCAACTATTAGATACAATGTGAGGCTGATCGGATGTACTTGGATCACCATCGGGATCAGCCATCCACTGCATAGATTTCAATATACGACCAAACATAATGGAGCCAAGAGGGCTAAATATGCGCCCTACAATTAGCTTAACATCTGGTGCGACCCCGATAGATTGTCCGCTAGCATTGCCACCAGCAATTGTTCCAGCGCAATGGGTACCATGACCATTCGAGTCTTTAGGCTTTCTTGCCCATCCTGCGAAGTCTTTCCAGGCAATAATTTTACCTTTCAAATCGGGGTGCTCTGGGTCGATCCCTGTATCTAATATACCGACTCGAATTCCTTCACCAGTAAGTCCATATGCTTTGCGCACTTGCGGTACTCCAATTTTTTTGAGTCCATAGGTCCATTCTTCGGTACTTCTTTCAGCTTCAAATTGTTCTACTGGCTTTTGAAATTTTATTTCCCGATCGAGCGCTATCTGTTCTATATCTTGTCGTTTACTTAAGCGCTCGATGGTCGCTGCCTCGGCCTCAATCCATAAGGAGTTGGAAGCCCAATTCCGATCAAGCACCTTACTTCTCTGCGATTTTGTAAATGATTCTAAGCTATTCAAAACATCTTTTGAGGACAACTCATGAGCCACCATCAATGCTCTCTTTATTTCACGAATATCTGATTTGCGAATTGAATTGCGGGTACTGAGCTTATCTTTCAATGAAAGGATTACTCTGACTCTTTTATTAGTCTGAAGAGCTTTTTGAATTTGAGGGTCAATCTCCAGAGCCTGAAGATTAAAATTAAATTGTATGAACAAAAAGCCTGCAACAACGCAACTAATTCTCATTAGATCTCCCGGATAATGCTATAGGCGAACCCATAATGATAACTAATATTGTTATTAAGACAAGGTGTTTTGATAAAAGAGA
>MDTD01025651.1_pt1 | contig 15011 bp, 14 predicted proteins | sample 811221 | NCBI WGS metagenome assembly MDTD01 (sample SAMN05326646, study PRJNA326480) | marine metagenome | isolation source: seawater | place: Pacific Ocean: South West | collected 2011
ATTGGATTAGGTTTTATAATTTTTCTTATGTTTTTTGCTTTATGGAATGATTTAAATTTTTTAAATATATTTTAATAAAATTATATATAATAACGTTGTAAATTTAACAAAAGAAATATTATGAGAACTTTTTTATATAATTCTGTTTTTATTGCTTTTTTCGCATTTTTTATCTGCGCAACTGATCTGCATGCCAACAATCATTTGATCAATAGAATTGATGTTACAGGTAATAACAGGATTGATGAAAATACAATACTTAATTATGCAAAATTGAGTGTTGGCAGTGCTTATAATCAAGCCGAGATAGATGAAGCTCTGAGAGACCTATATAAAACAGAGTTATTTTCTGACGTACAGATTAATTATGATGACTCGAGGATCGTGATAACAGTACAAGAAAATTTTCTTATTAATCAAGTTGCCTTCGAAGGTAATAAAGCAATAAATGATGACTCGCTTAGGGCACTTGTATCATTAAAAGCTCGCTCAACATTTTCAAAAAATAAATTAGAAGAAGATATCTCAACAATCATAAGCTCATATCGATCAGCAGGCAGATATAGTGTTGTTGTCGAGCCACAAATAATCAAGCTGGATTTCAATAGGATTGATCTAGTCTACGAAATTAGCGAAGGCTCGATTACAAAAATTACTGATATTAATTTTATTGGAAATAAAAATTATTCAGATAGAGCATTACGTAGCGTGATTTCAACGGAAAGAAGTACTTGGATTGATAAAATATGGGGGACCGGAAGGTCTTATGATAACGCTATTATGGAGTATGACAAAGAGCTTTTAGGGCAATATTATAGAGATAATGGATATATTAATTTCAGTGTTGTAAATGCAATTGGGGAATTAAATAATAGCTCAGGAAACTTCATAATTACATTTACTGTGGATGAGGGAGAAAGATATGAGTTTGGAGATGTTTCAATTTCAAATACACTTGATGACACATATACGCCTTTAATTGCCAGTATGATAACTACAAATGCGAACAGTTTCTATGATGAGTCCGAGATAAACGCAAATAAAATTAAACTAGCTGACTTTATGAAGGCAAATGGTAATCCTTTCGCGGAAATCAATGTGGTTCAAGATATTGATGAGAACTCAAAATTAGTTAATTTAACGTATATTGTATCAAACGGACCGCCGGTGTATGTTGAAAGAATTGAAATATACGGCAATCAGAGGACGTACGATTATGTTATTCGAAGAGAGCTTAAGATTTCTGAAGGTGATGCACTCAATCAAACTTATCTCGCTCAGTCAACAAGAAATCTGAAAATGCTTAATTTCTTTTCTGACGTAAAATTAAATACATTGAATGGATCAGCGCCCGATAAGAAGGTAATCAACATTCAAGTCACAGAAAAACCAACAGGATCACTCATATTCGGTGCAGGCTATTCGAGCCTTTCTGGGTTGGTTGGTACTATCAGTTTGAATGAAAATAATCTTCTTGGAAAAGGTCAAAAGGTCTCAACTCAACTGAGCCTTGGTGGCAATCAAAGCCTAATCAATATACAATTCACTGAACCGTCTTTCTTAAGCTCTGGTGTATCCGCAGGTATCGATATTTTTGGTAACGAAGACGATTATACTGAAGACTCGGGTTATAAAACAAGAGAACTCGGTGCTGGCTTAAGATTCGGTTTTCCGTTATCTGATGACCTACATCTGGCAACTAAATACAGATACATTAATAATGAAGTATTTGACGTGGCCGCGAACGCAAGTAACTTGCTTACCCAGCTTGAAGGCACGAGTGATCTATCCGAATTTGGATATGATTTGAGGTATAATAACCTAGATAACATGGTTTCGCCAACCAGTGGTACATTAATCGACTTTAGTCAAGATTTAGCTGGTTTTGGTGGAGATACAAAGTATATAAGAACAGAGGCATCTGGACAGCATTTTATGGGTATTACAGACAGTCTCGTTGGGTCGATAGCCCTAAATATGGGACATATCTTTGGGTTCGATGGTCAAGATGTAGCAATTTCAGACGCTTTCAGAGATCCGGGTGCATCGCTTAGGGGATTTGCGGCAAGTGGTATCAGCCCAAGACTTACAACAAATGAGAGTAGTGATGAAGAAGCTATCGGTGGAAACACGTATATTTCTACTTCTGCTGAATTAATATTTCCATTTGGATCAATAACAGATGAATACGGCTTGAAAGGCGGTCTTCACTTGAATGCTGGCTCTGTATTTGGTTCAGATCTAGATTCTTCTAAAATAAATGATTCCAGTTCTATTCGTACATCAATCGGCGCGTCTGTACTCTGGGACTCACCGGTAGGTCCAGTTAGATTCGATTTTACAGAGGCAATTAATAAGGAAACATTCGATAAAACCGAGTTTTTCCAATTTTCTGGTGGCACAAACTTCTAAATTGTATAAACTTCCATAAGGTAATTATTAATCTAATGGTATTTATATGAAAGATGCAATCTTTGCAAATAATAATGGTCCTTTTAGAATAAGTGAGATTCTAAAAAAAGTGTTACCCAATCATAAGTTATCTGGAAATGCAGAAGATAAGCTAATTGAAGGTGTTTCAACAATACAGAATGCCACCTCAAAAGAGATTACATATTTGAGCAATAAAAATTACCTCAATGGTGTTAGTAGCATAAAAGCTGCAGCTTGTTTGATAACAGTTGATTTAGTGGATGTTCTGCCAGCAAATGTCTTCCCAATATTAGTAGATAATCCAGAGTATACTTTTATTGATATCATGGGGTTATTTTATGGTGATTTAGATGACGGTATTGATAGTCAAATCAGTGATTTGTCGCATATTGCAGTTAATGTAGCTATTGGAGAAAATACTCAAATCAAACCTGGGGTTGTTGTTAAAAGGGGTGCTGTAATAGGTGATAATTCTACCATTGACTCAAACACAACTATAGGAAGCAATGTCATGATTGGTCACAATGTACGAGTTGGTTCAAATTGCACGCTTCAAAATTGTATATTAGGTAATAATATAATCATACATCCGGGTGTTCGCATTGGTCAGGACGGATTTGGTTATAATTTAGGTGATGAAGGTTTAAAGAAATTTCCACATATTGGCCGTGTTATTATCCAAGATAATGTAGAAATTGGATCTAATACAACCATTGATAGAGGATCACTAAATGACACCACCATTGGTGAAGGAACTAAAGTTGATAATCTTGTGCAGATTGCTCACAATGTCACAATTGGTCAAAATTGTGCGATTGCAGGTCAGGTTGGAATATCAGGAAGCGTAAGCATTGGAAATAATGTAATGATTGGGGGTCGGGCGGGTATCAAGCAACATAGAAAAATTGGTGATAATGTACAAATTGGCGCAGGCTCAGGTGTCATGCATAGTATACCGTCAAATCAAAGAGTAGCTGGAAATCCAGCAAGGAAGCTTGAAACATATCTAAGTGAAATAAAATCTATCTCAAGAATAGCAAGAAAATAAATATAAATTGGGCCATTGATGTGCTATAAATTATACATACCCATTGGATACAAAAATGAAGACTTATACGATGAATGATAATCTCCAAACTGCTGATATTAATGTCATTAAGAAATTACTCCCACATGCATATCCGTTTTTATTAGTAGATAAGATTGTCGAGATGAACGGTGACGAATATGGCATTGGGGTAAAAAATGTAACAATAAATGAACCATTTTTTCAAGGGCATTTTCCTGATAATCCGATAATGCCTGGAGTATTACAAATTGAAGGTATGGCCCAAACTGCTGCTATAATGTGTATGCTGAAATATAATGCAAAAACCACAAATGTTTTCTTCATGACCATCGATAAAGCTCGTTTCAGAAAGCCAGTAATTCCTGGCGACATACTCTATTACCACCTAAAAATTATAAGAAAGAGGGCCAAAGTTTGGAAATATAAGGGCGAGGCATATGTGCTTGGTAGCCTTGTAGCGGAAGCTGAAGTAAGTGCAATGATCGAAGCGGATACATAGAATGATACATTCCGCGGCTATAATCGAAAATGGTGCAATTATAGGTAATAATACTTCCATCGGTGCATTTTCTTACATTGGAAGTAACGTTGTTTTGGGTGACAATATTAATATCTATCCACACGTTGTCATTGATGGGCATACAAAGATCAAAGATAATGCAAGCATATATCCCAATGCAACAATTGGAATGATCCCCCAGGACTATAAGTATAAAGATGAGATCACATATATTGAGATCGGTAAAAATTGCGTAATCCGCGAGCATGTTACAATACATTTAGGTACAAAATCTGGTAACTCTCTGACAAAAATTGGTGATAATTGTTATCTTATGGTTGGTTCGCATGTGGCGCACGACTGCGTAATTGGTAATAATGTAATACTTATTAATCAAGCTGCTGTTGCTGGACATGTAATTGTTGATGATTATGCCATTATAGGAGGCTTATCGGGCGTTAAACAACATGTAAGGATTGGTAGGCATGCATATATTGCTGGGATGACTGCGGTCGAAATGGATATATTACCATATGGTGTTGTGAAGGGGGTGCGAAGGTGCTATTTGACTGGGGTAAATATTAAGGGTCTCAGGCAAAGAGGGTTTTCAAAAGAGGAAATTCATTTAATTCGTGATATTTATTTGGAAATATTTGATGGGCCATCCATTGAAATCCCAAAGAGAGCTCAGTCTCTGCATAAAAAATATGCAGATAACGAGAAAATAAATATTTTACTCAAATTCATTCTAGACCACCCAGAGAGGCATTTATGCCTTCCGACCGAAGAGAGTATAATTAAGTAATTTAAGTAGCTATCGATATGAGTGAAAATCAATTAGCTATAATAGCGGGAGAAGGTAGTCTATCAGATGTAATTATAGAGACCGCCAGAAAAAAAGGTTGGAATGTAACTGTATTTGCAATCGGAGACTTGAGTATTACTAAAAATCAAAGTATTAGCCTTATTGAAATGAAAAGGCTGGATATTGGAAGGATTATTAAAACATTAAAAAGTCAAAAGATTAAAAATATTTGCATGGTTGGATATATACCCAGACCAAATAATCTCAGAGACTATTTAGACTTTCAATATCTTAATCCTCAAACATTAAGTTTATTATTTAAATCTATCGGCATATTACGTGGTGGGGACGCATTATTATTTAAGAAAATAAATTCATTACTTGAGAATAAGGGGTATAAAGTTATCGGCGCATCAGAAATTGCACCAAATTTAACATTAAAAGAGGGGTTATACTCTTCAAAGAGGGTGTCAAAAGTAGAATTTGAGGATATAAAAAAAGCTCAACAATGCGCTGAAATGACGGGTTATTTGGATATTGGCCAGGCAGTTGTCGTAAAGAATGGTCGAGTCCTTGCAATTGAGGCTGTAGAAGGCACTGATGCAATGCTTGAACGGGTTGCGTGTTTGGGTGGAATAAGCGTAAAGAGAGGTGGTGTTATTTTAAAGTCAGCTCAGATTAATCAAGACAAGAGAGTGGATATGCCAACCATTGGTCCGGACACGATCAAGAACATAGTAAAGGCAAATTTATCAGGCATAGCTATAACAGCTGATGATGTAATTGTGCTTGATTTTCAGCAGGTTATAGAAATTATTGAAGATAATAATTTATACTTTATAGTAATTTGATTGATGATATCGTTATGAAATCAGAAAAAAGAAAAATTGCAATTATAGCGGGCGAGGTGTCTGGAGATAAAATCGGATCTGATCTGATCGGTGAAATAGCGGCAGTATATGATATTGATTTGTTTGGTGTTGGTGGAGAAGAGCTTGCGAGGCATGGATTAAAGTCACTATTTCCATATGAAGAATTATCCATAATTGGTTTATGGGATATAATTAAGAATATTTTTACTCTAAGAAAAAGGGTCAATTCTACTGTAAAATCAATTGTATCCTATAAACCAGAGTTATTAATCTTAATTGATAGCCCTGAGTTCACTCATAGGGTTGCCAAAAAAGTAAAAAAAGTAATGCCAAATATCACTATAATAAATTACATTTCTCCTACGATTTGGTTTTGGCGACAAGGCAGAGGAAGGGAAATGAGTAAATATATAACACATATTTTATCTATTTACCCTTTTGAGCCTGCTTTATACAAAAAGCTAAATGGCCCCCCTTGTACATATGTTGGCAACCCGCTGTTTGAGAGTATTATCAATAATAAGTTGAGCAGAAAAAAAATAGCTAATACAAATAAAACAATAGTTTTTATGCCTGGAAGTAGAAAAACTGAAATCGAGCAACTTTTACCACCCTGTGTAAATGCCTTCAGAGAAATAAAAAAATTAGGTTATGAATTTAATTTAGAAATACCAACGTTTGATCGCTTTACAGATCTTATCAAAGAAAAATTTGTTAATACCGGCCTAAATTACTCAATATATACAAATGCGAGCAAGAAAATAGATAGTTTCTGGCATTCAGATTTTGCAATTACAGCATCTGGTAGCGCAACTCTTGAGTTAGCGGCTTGCAAGTTACCAATGATAGTTATTTATAAATTAAACAAAGTTAACTCTATCCTTGTAAAAATTATCTTAAAAATAAATAATTTGAAGAACATCTCGTTTTCACTTCCAAATTTAATAAGTCAAAAAAAAATAATACCTGAATTACTGCAATCTGACTGCAATTCAAAAAAAATTACTGCTGAGCTGATAAAAATGTTAAACGATGGCAATATAATTAATGATCAGTTATCGGTCTTTGATAACATACATGAGATTATGAAAGTTAAAGTTAGGCCAGAAAAGGCCGCTGCTGATATTATTAGAGGATATCTATAGGATACTATCTGTCTTCAATCTTTATGAAATCTTTTGATGCATTGCCCATATACAATTGCCTTGGTCTACCAATTCTTTGTTCAGAGTCTTCAATCATTTCGTTCCATTGTGAAATCCAACCGACTGTTCTCGCGAGCGCAAATAGTACAGTGAACATATCCTTTGGAAATCCAAGGGCGCGCAATATAATCCCAGAGTAGAAATCTACATTTGGGTATAGCTTCTTTTCAACAAAATATGGATCTTCAAGGGCAATTTTTTCAAGTTCCATTGCAACTTTAAGTAATGGGTCATCCTTTAGACCGAGAGCATCTAAAACCTCATGACATGTTTTTTGCATAATCTTAGCACGAGGGTCATAGCTTTTATAAACTCTATGCCCAAAACCCATCAGCCTAAAAGGGTCACTCGAGTCTTTAGCTTTCTCGATAAATTTTGAAATATTATCAGGTGTTTGAATTTCATCAAGCATATTCAAAGCGGCCTCATTCGCTCCCCCATGCGCTGGTCCCCACAAAGATGCAACCCCGGCTGCGATGCAAGCAAATGGATTAGCGCCTGAGGAGCCCGCGAGTCTGACTGTTGATGTGGATGCATTTTGTTCATGATCTGCATGGAGAATGAATACCTTATCTAAGGCACTGGACAGAATCTCATTGACTTTATACTCTTCTGGCGGTACGGAGAAACACATGTGCATAAAATTCCCGGCATAGTCTAGGTCATTTCTGGGGTAAACAAATGGTTGACCAAGTGTATATTTATAGGCCATTGCGGCGATTGTTGGCATCTTTGCAATTAATCTACGGGTTGCGACCATCCTTTGATAGGCATCGCTGATGTCAGTGGAGTCATGATAGAATGCAGATAATGCACCAATTACCCCGCATGTAATTGCCATTGGGTGAGCATCTCGTCTGAAGCCTTGGTAAAACCTTGTCATTTGTTCATGAAGCATTGAATGATAGGTGACGGCATTATCAAACTCTTCTTTCTCTTTTTTGTTTGGAAGTTCTCCATTTAGAAGTAGATATGATACTTCAAGAAAGTCTGTGTTTTCCACAAGTTCGTCAATTTTATATCCGCGATATAAAAGTATGCCATTTTCACCATCTACGTAGGTTATTGTAGAGGAGCAATTCGCAGTCGAAGTAAACCCTGGATCGTATGTAAAAACATTTGCTTGTGCATATAATTTTGAGATGTCGACCACGTCTGGTCCGATAGATGGTTTATATATTGGTAGATCATATTTTGTACCACTTATCTCAATTTGTGCGGTACCAGTTTCATTTTTTTTTACTGCCATAATAACTTTCCGTTAACTCTACGGTACATTGTTTTTATATATATAAAAACTAATATTTTCAAATAAAAAATTATTTATACAACTGCTCCGAAATACGTTTAAGCGTATCTTCTTTTCCAAGTGCATAGATAAGTTCATAAATCCCAGTTGGGACGATACGCCCTGTAAGTGCTACACGTAGAGGCTTGGCAATATCAATTAATTTGATATTTTGATCTTTTGTAAACTTTTCAAATAAGTATGTTATTTCTTGAATGCTCCAATCCTTAATAGAGCTTAAATCACGATGAAAAAATTCTAATAATTTAATTTTCTCCAAATTTAGAATCTTCATCATGTCACTATTTATAATTGGAGGGCGCCCCATTAGCAAATATTCAATAAGTTCAATTAATTCATTTAACGTTTTTGATTTAGTTTTTACGTGATCCAATATGAGTTTGATTTTCTCTTGATTCTCGATCGGTATCTCAACTCCTTTGGATTGAGATATTAACTCAATTATTGCATCTTCGCTTTCTTCATTAAGGTAATAAGAATTTATGCTTAGTAACTTTTTATTGTCTAGTCGTGCTGGTGATTTATGAATATTTTTGACGTCAAAATATTTGATCATTTCATCTTTTGAAAAATATTCTTTGTCACCATAACTCCATCCTAATCGTAGAAGGTAGTTCAATATTGCCTTTGATAAGAATCCTTCAGATTTGTAATCTGAAACGGAAAGCGCACCATCTCTTTTTGATAATTTTGTACCATCAGAGGAATGAATTAGTGGAATATGACTATATTCTGGTATTTTCCAATTCATTGCTTTGAAAATGTGGTATTGCCTTGCTGCGTTATTTAAGTGGTCGTCCCCTCTTATAATATGTGTAACCCCCATGTCATGGTCATCAACAGCGGACGCTAGGAGATAAGTTGGACTCTCATCACTTCGTAAAATTATAAAATCATCTAAATCTTCATTCTCGAAACGAATTGCACCCTGCACGCTATCATTAATTTCCGTTGTTCCACCCTGTGGTGTTTTTATTCTAATCACTGGCTTTATGTTTTTATCTTTCTCATTTGGTTCTCGGTCACGCCATTTATTATTATAAAACGAGGGTTTTTTCTTTTTTATTGCCTCTTTCCTCATCTTTACCAATTCTTCCTCTGTACAATAGCATTTGTAGGCTTTTCCTTCCTCTAGAAGCTGCAAGGCGATCTCTCGATGTCTGCTGATGTTATCACTCTGGTATGCAATCTCGTCATCCCATTTGAGACCAAGCCAGTTTATGCCCTCCAAGATATTTTGAAGTGCCGCATCAGTGGATCTTTTGAGATCCGTATCTTCAATACGCAAAATTAGTTTACCATTATGTTTTTTTGCAAACAACCAATTGTAAAGAAGAGTCCGACAGCTACCAATATGCAAATTACCTGTTGGCGAGGGTGCGAACCTTGTAATAACTATTTCCTTCATAGTCCTTTTTCCACTTGGGCTAATTGGTTTTAGTGATAGTTTCGGATAAGATTTACAAGACAACCCTGTATTTTAATTCTATCTGATGAGTATATTTTTGTTTCGTAGCTTTTATTGGATGGCTCTAGTGCAATGCTATCGCCTTTTTTTCTAAATCTTTTAAGGGTTGCCTCTTCACCATCGACTAGCGCAACAATAATATCACCATTTTGAGCAGTCTGGCATTTTTTTATAATTACTGTATCACCATCAAATATTCCTGATTCAATCATCGAGTCACCCCTTATCTTAAGTGCGTAGTGCTCATGATTTCCGAGCATACCTTTAGGCAGATGAATATTATCAATTTTTTCTTGGATCGCGGAAATAGGGGAGCCAGCTGCAATATTACCCATAATCGGTATCTCTACGAAAGTATCATTCATTGACTCAAGTTTATCCAATGGCATCGTGGATTTATTATAATTGATATTACTTTCAATATTATCAAATGGATGTTTTAATATCTCTAGTGCCCTTGCTCTATTTGGAAGCCTTCTGATGTAGCCTCGCTCTTCGAGCGCATTAATCAGTCTATGTATACCTGATTTAGAGTGTAGATTAACAGCAACCTTCATTTCATCATAAGAAGGGGAGATTCCACTTTCAGTGATGCACTGGTGAATATATTTTAATAATTCAAATTGTTTCTCAGTAAGCATTATTTACTCCAATTGTTTGCACAAAACAAGAACATTATTACATGTTCTTTTTATGTTCTACAAGAGTAAAGTTAATAAATCTCTAACTAAAAGTCAATTTTCACGATTTGTACTATTTCGCCTATTTTTTTCGAGGGTGCATTTGGCTCCCTAATTATAAACACATTAGATGAGTTCAGGACGCTCAATGACGAGGAGTCTTGCACCTCATGTGGTGTGACAAATCCATCTTTGTAAAGCCCACGCATAAAATCATGCCTTTCATCATTTTTTTTCAAGGCGGTTGTAAGCCTTGCTTCTGTTATGTATAAATTTTCAACTTCAAAATTCATGAGTTTATTTATCATGGGTTTCAAGAAAAGCTGACAGCAAACGTGTGCTGATACAGGGTTGCCGGGTAGACCTAAGAAATGCGCCTCCCCCAAACGGCCATATATAAGGGGTTTACCTGGCCTCATTGCAATTTTCCAAAATTTGAGCTCCAATTCCCTATGTATACTCTCTTTAACCAGGTCAAAATCTCCAACACTTGCCCCACCAATTGTCACGATGATATCATGACGGGCAGCTTTTTTTATTTTTTCTCGCAGAGATTTAACATTATCCTTGGCAATTCCAAAATCGGTTACATACGCGCCAAGCTGTTCCAAATAGGCTTTTATACCGTAATTATTTGCGCTGATTATTTTATTTTCAGCATCTTTTGAACCAGGTTCAACAAGTTCATCACCGTTAGATATGATCGCTATTTTTGGTTTACGGTACACCACGAGAGTCGTGTGGTTCATAGAGGCAGCCAGAGATATGTGTTTGGGGGTTAATTTTGTTCCTTTTCTTATTAAAATATCATCAGTTTTGAAATCAAACCCCTTCTTTCTAATATTTTCATTTTTTTGTGGTATTTTTTTTAAAATAATATCACTAGCATTCGTTTCTGTATTTTCTTGAATTATCACAGTATCTGTCCCAGTAGGCATTACACTCCCAGTGTAAACCTTGACAGCCTCTTGTTTTTTTACCTTCCTTGCAAAAGTTGTACCCGCTGGGCTCTTGCCAATTACGGATAAAGTCTGATTTTCACCAATATGTGGACCATACTTAAATGCATAGCCATCCATGGCTGATAAATCAAATGGAGGTGAATTTCTGCGGGCTGATAAATTTTCAGCGATAACATAGCCGTTTGCCGTCCCAAGAGGAATATTTATTGAACCACCCACCTTAATCTCTTTCAGGCACCAACCGATTGCATTTTCAAGTTTTAGCAAGCTCATCTTCTCTTGTATATTCCAGATTTACCGCCAGATTTGAAATCTAACTTTATGTCTGTTATTGACGCTTTTTTATCGCGTGATTTTATCATGTCATAGATCGTAAGGCAGGCCACAGAGCATGCCACCAAAGCTTCCATTTCAACACCTGTCTTTTGAGTTGTTTGGCTCTCACAGACCACATTAATGGAAGTCATTTTGTTATCAACACTTATGTCAACCTTAATAAAATCTATATTTATATTGTGGCAAAGCGGTATAAGCTCATGGGTTTTTTTTGATGCCATTATACCAGCAATTCGGGCGGTAGAGAATATATCGCCTTTTTCTATATTATCGTTTTTGATCAGTTCTACGGTTTTTTTTGAGACATTCACACTACCGGATGCAATTGCAACTCTCTTACTGGCTTTTTTATCAGATATATCAACCATATTTGCTTCGCCAGAATTATTTATGTGAGTAAAATTTTTCATCTTAATCAAGGAGGTCCTGAATTGTCTTTTTCATATTATCTGATTTAATTATACTTTCGCCAACTAGAAAGGCGTTCACATTTATCTCTCGTAACATTTTGATTTGGGTATTGTTGTAAATTCCACTTTCAGAAATAATAATTAGATCATCACTAAATTTTGATGCTAAATTAACGGTGGTATGGATATCTGTTTCAAAAGTATGCAAATTTCTGTTATTTATACCAATGAGTTTGGCATTCATGCTCAGCGCTCTCTCAAACTCATTTTCGTTGTGAACTTCAAATATGCTATCTAATCCAATCTCTTGAGCTGTCTGATGGAGTTCGCGTGCCTGAGAGTCACTTAACATAGATAATATAATTAATATGCAGTCTCCACCAAGGTATTTTGTTTCAAAAACTTGATATGGGTCAATGAAAAAGTCCTTTCTCAGCAGGGGTAGGGGTGAGCTGTTACGAGCAATACCAAGATCCTCCTTCGAACCCATAAAAGAGGGTGTATCAGTTAGCACAGAAATACATGTGGCCCCCGCTGCTGAATATTCCTTTGCTATCTCTGACACATCAAATATTTCCTTTAAAATTCCTTTTGATGGGCTAGCTTTTTTTATTTCGCATATTAAAGATATTTCACCAGCAAGAGTGTTATCTCTGATTGATCCTAAAAATGATCTCAACCTACCTGAATCTCTGCTAACGTTGTTTATTAAGTCATTGATTGAGAGCAATTTATAGCTATCGCTAACTTCAATTTTTTTGTATTCATATATTTTATCTAGTATTGAATTCATCAGTCTAGTCTATTTGACACAGTAATTAAATGCTCAAGAGTTTGAAGTGCCTTACCACTGTCCAATGACTCTTTTGATATTGCTATTGCATCTTCCATATTTCTGGAAAAGCCACACATAACTAATGCTGCCGCAGAATTTAAGGATACAATTTCGCGATAAGGATTTTTTTCACCTTTGAAAATCTTAATCAATTCTTTTGCGTTATAACTCGCATCTCCACCAACGATTTCAGATATTTTTGCAGGCCTAATATCAGTATTGTTAATTTCAAAAACTTCCTCCGAAATATGTCCACTGTCTAATTTATGAATAAATGTTTTATCTGATATCGATATTTCATCAAGCCCGTCATTACTGTGGACCAACCAAGCTTCCTCAGAGCCAAGGTTTTTAAGCACTTCAGTCATTGGACGTAAGAGGGCAAAATCATAAGTACCAATGAGGTGTTTTTTCACATTTGCTGGGTTACACATAGGACCAAGTATATTAAAAATAGTTCGTGTTTTGAGCTCTGCTCTAACTTTTGCAACATGTTTAAAGCTACCATGAAATAGTGGAGCAAATAAAAAACAAATATTTGTCTCGTTTATGCATTCCATGCAAGAGTCTGGTTTTATATTAATATTTACACCAAGCTCTGTTAATATATCGGATGATCCTGATAAAGATGATACTGATCTGTTGCCATGCTTTGCCACTTTAATACTGTTTGATGCGACTACAAGTGCGGATGCTGTTGAGATATTTAATGTTTTGTAACCATCACCTCCGGTCCCAACAATATCTATTGCGCCATTGGGAACCATTATAGTGGTCATTTTTTCTCTAATCGCACGCACAGCCCCTATGATTTCATCTATTGACTCACCCTTATTTTTAAGGCCAATAAGAAAGTTAGAAATATCACCATCAACGCAATCACCAGACATTATACTCATAAATGCATTATAGCTTTCCAAAACCGAAAGGCTCTGTTTATTATTTATCTTTTCAATATAATCAGTAATTTCTGACATTAAATTAACTCTATCTATAAGATTATAAAGTTTCTTAATATATCAATTCCATGCTCTGTTGCAATACTTTCTGGATGAAACTGTATACCAAAAGTCGGATATTCCCTGTGTGACACCGCCATAATATAGTTATCGTACGCTGAACGAGCGGTGATAGACAATTCGGGGCTCAGTTTTTTTTCATTAATAATGAGAGAATGATATCTGGTGGCAGAGAATTTCTCTGGAATATCCTTAAAAATTGGACACTCAGTATGTGTAATTATTGCTGTTTTACCATGCATTAAGTGATCAGCTTTAATAATTTCCGATCCAAAGGCTTGTCCGATCGATTGATGACCCAAACAAATTCCTAAAATTGGCAATTTCTTTGAAAAAGATTTCACAACATCAACAGAAATTCCTGCTTGACTGGGTGTGCAGGGCCCAGGGGATATTATTATGTGACTTGTATTACTCGGTATCTGATCAATGGATATTTGATCGTTACGAACCACAGACGACTGTGCGCCTAAGCTGCCAATGTATTGCACAATGTTAAATGTAAAGCTATCATAATTATCAATAATTAATATCATTTATCTGCCCTGCTGCTGTTGATATCGAGGGCATCTTGTGCTGCATTGAATAGGGCGGAGGCCTTTGATTTACATTCCTGGTATTCACTTTCCGGATTAGAGTCCGCAACGATTCCAGCACCCGCTTGAACATACATTGAATTATCCTTAATTATTGCAGTTCTCAATGTTATGCAAGTATCCATATCTCCTGCTGCTGAAAAGTAACCAACGCATCCAGCATAGATAGACCTACGCTCCTTCTCGAGTTCTTCTATTATTTGCATTGCTCTTATTTTAGGTGCCCCTGATACTGTTCCAGCTGGAAATCCAGCTTTTAGGACATCAATCATATTGAATTTACTGTCAAGTTTTCCGATTACATTAGAAACTATATGCATAACATGGCTGTATAACTCAACAAAGAATTTATCTGTAACCTTTACACTTCCAAGTTGCGATACCTTACCTACGTCATTTCGTCCCAAATCGAGCAGCATTAAATGCTCAGCAAGCTCTTTCGGATCAGAGAGTAATGAGTCCTTATTATTATCATCTTCAGCCTGATCTTTTCCTCTTGGTCTAGTTCCTGCA
>MDTD01089953.1_pt1 | contig 15010 bp, 16 predicted proteins | sample 811221 | NCBI WGS metagenome assembly MDTD01 (sample SAMN05326646, study PRJNA326480) | marine metagenome | isolation source: seawater | place: Pacific Ocean: South West | collected 2011
AAAAAATAAGCAAAAACTCTCATGAATTACATTATTTAAATTAAAATTTGTAATTTGGCAAATACACCGTATATATAAATTTATGGATATATTACTTATTACACTTATAGTTGTTTTAATAGCCCTAAATATCTTTGTGATACTTTTCATATTGCGTAACAAAAAGCAGAAAGCAGAAGATCCTGCTCAGACCTTCAAAGACGAGTTTAATTCTTTTAAAGAAACTTTTAGTCAATCCTTCGGGCACATGTCCAAGGATATTGCAAAAGATATGTCAGGGGCTTTAACAAGAGTAGATGAGAAAGTAGGTTCGTTTAATAAGCAAGTGGAGGCTTTAAATAAAAGCCAAGATAACTTTAGTAGAATTCTTGCAGGAGTAAAACAATATGGTGTTCTAGCAGAGTTTTCTCTTGCGTCACTTTTAAAAGATTTATTACCTGCATCTCAATACATTGAAAATATCAAAATGAAACCAGAAGAGACAGGAGACACAGTTGAGTTTGCAATTAAACTTCAAGATGTTTTAGTTCCAGTTGATAGTCATTGGCCAATTGAAAAGTTTAAAGAGATAGATAATGCTTATCAAGCTAAAGACAAAGAAGCCTTAGCTGGTGCTAGAAAAGATTTAGCTACAGCTTTTAAAAATAAGGCAAAAGCTGTAAGTTCAAAATATATTGCTCCTCCTAAGACTACAGATTTTGCAATTATTTATGCACCCACCGAAGGTTTATTTGCAGAACTTTCAAGTTATAGAGACCCAAAAACAAAAGAACTTTTACTTGAGGAACTTAGAACAAAATATAAAATTACTGTTGCAGGCCCTAATACTTTATCAGCGCTTTTGCAATCCTATCACCTGGGTTTCCAAACACTTAAAGTTCAAAAGCATGCAACACAGATTTATAATGATCTTAAACTTATATCTAGAAGGTTCGAAAAGCATTTTGATGGAATTGTAGATTTAAGAAAGAAATTAGATCAAGCTATGACTGCAACTGACAGTTTTGGTAGAGACGCACGTTCAATAATGAATACTCTGAATAACATTAAAGATCCTGGAACGGTAAAAGAGACAGTCGAAGAAAATTCTGATAAAATTAAAGCCTTTAAGTAAGTAAATTTCCTAAATGTCAAATTTTGTATTTTATGATTTCGAAACTACCTCATCTAATAAACAATGGGGCCAAATAATTGAGGTCGGGGCAATTCTTGTTGATGATGAATTAAACGAATTAGATCGATTTGACTCCAGATGCAGACTTTCAACTGGCATTATTCCTGAAGCTATGTCTCTGATTGTAAGCAACACAACTCCAAAAAAATTAAAAGAAACTAACCTTTCACACTATGAAATGATTAAACAATTTGTTGAAAAACTAAAAGCTTGGGGAAAGGTTACTTATATTGGTTGGAACAATATTGAGTTTGATCAAATTTTTTTAAGAAATACACTATTTCAAAATTTGCACTATCCTTTTTCATCTACAACAAATGGAAATAAAGAGGGTGATTTACTTAATTTAGCTAGAGCAACTAATTTATATTATCCTAACACTTTAAAGAATGCTATTAATAAAAAGGGGAACTTAGAGTACAAACTAGACACTATGGCTCCTCTTAACGGGATTAAACATGCAGCTCATACAGCTATAGGCGATTGTAGCGCAACTTTGGAAATAGCCAGAATAATTAAAAAGAAAGCTCCAAGTGTTTGGGATAGTAGCCTTTTAACATCAAATAAAGAAGAAAGCTTAAAGATTATAAAAAATGAGAAACTTTTTTGTGCTAATGAGTTTTATTATGGAAAAGTAGTACCCTTTGTTCAAACTTTTGTTTGTCAACACCCAGTGTATCAGTGGCCAAAAACATTTGATTTAAAACACGATCCAAATATTTATATGAATATGCCAATTCAAGTTTTAAAAGAAGAATTAAAAAAATCTCCAAAGATTTTAAGAACTTGCCGCCATAATAAACATCCAATTGTAATGAATCCATCTTATATAGATCACTTTGATGAATATAAAATGATTGGTATTAACAAATTGAAAGAAAGAGCAGATATCATTAAAAAAAACAGAAAATTTTCTGAAAAGGTCGAGGTAATACTAAGTGATGAAGCTCAAGAAAAAGCTGAAACCCAATCTCAAGAAGATATATGTGAAGAAGAAAGTTTATATAATTTTCCACCATCAGAAGATAATAAAATTTTACCAGGTTTTCATGAGACAGATTGGGATAAAAAACTATCTTACTTGCAGAAATTTAAAGATAAAAGGTTTCATTACTTTGGAAAAAAATTGCTTTATCAAGAAAAACCAAACCTTCTACCCAAAGAAGATTATGATGAAATTCACAGCACAATAGTTAAAAGAGTTCTCTCTTCCACTGATATAAAAAAATGGAACACAATTCCTCGAACTTATAAAGAAATAGATGACTTAAGAGCCAAGTTCGAAAAAAACAAAGAGACGCAGAAACTAAAAATGCTTGAGGAAATAAACGCTTACGTTGAAGAGTTAGAAAATTTTTATTCACAAACTTAGTTGACTTTAATAAAAAAAACTTTATTTATAACTTTATGCCTACAAAAAAAGTAACAGACGAAAATTTTGAAGCTGAAGTAATAAAGTCACAAAAACCAACAATTGTTGATTTCTGGGCAGAATGGTGTGGACCATGTAAGCAAATAGGTCCTATTCTAGAGGAAATTTCTGAGGAAATGTCTAGTGAAATAATAATTGCAAAACATAATATTGATCAAGAACCAAATACACCAACTAAGTACGGTATTAGGGGAATTCCAACTATGCTTTTATTTAAATCTGGAGAATTAAAGGCTACAAAAGTAGGAGCTACCACAAAATCAAATATAGTTACCTGGATAAAAGAAAATATTTAATTTAAACCCAAGACGTAACCAACCAGATATAAACTTCCAAATATTGTGACAATACTTTTTTCCTTTTTTGGAATTTTTTTTAAAGCATCTTTAAAGTTTTTAGATCCAATTGCATCGAAACCATTTTTGCTAGCAATTTTCCTCAAATAATCATCTCCCAAGGCATTTGGTTCATGTGGTATTTTGATAGTTATTACTTTTTGAAAAATACCTTTAAAATTTCTAATAAGTTGTTCAGGTTTTTTATTTTTGAGACTTCCCCAAATGCAGTATATTGGTTTTTTATATTTTTTTAAAAATCTTGCTAAATTTTTTGTTGACTCGTTGCTATGACATCCATCTACCAGAATTTGAGTTTTTTTTAAATTTTTTGTTAATTTACCCTTTAAAAATTGTACTCTTCCCTCAAATCTAATTTTGGATATAGTTTTTTTTATTATTTTTGAAGAAACACCTAAATCTAACGCCACTTTTATTGCTAAACCTACATTTTCCCATAGACCATCAGAATTTATGTACTTTGAATGAAGAACAATGGTATTTTCTTTGTCTCTATAAAATCTAAGGTTGCCTTTATTGATAATTTTCCAATATCCATAATTTATTTTCCGACTATAATTTTTTTTCAAAATTTTATTTATTATTTTAGATGTTTTAGTTTTTTGTTTTCCAATATATATAGATGTTTCATTACTTAAATAACCAACTTTTTGTTTGCAAATTTCTCTTATAGTTTTAGGATTGATCCACTCTTCATGTTGATAATTAATGTTAGTTATTATTTGCGCTAAAGGGTTTGACCACAGATTCGTACTATCTTTTTTGAAAAATAGACCACTTTCAATGAGGTTATAAGTTTTATGCTTTTTTTTACTTGCTGCTAAAATAAAAATACATGTAAGCAATTCAAATAGGGTGAGCCTAACTTTTGTTTTTTCTACAATTTTTTTATAATTTTCAATCTCTTTTAATGAAATAAATCTTTCTCCTAACCAAAATCTGTGCCTCAGATCATATAAATGTGGACTAGTAAAGGTATTTACACTTTTATTATTTGCTTCAAGAAAATACTTCAAAGAAGTTAATACACTATTTTTCCCGTCACTACCTATTATGTTTATAACATTAAATATTTTTTTTTCAGGATTATTTAATTTTCTTAATGCTTTTTTTATTCTTGTTAGATCTAGATTTATCCTTCGACTATACTGCTTTTGAAGTCTTTGGTAGAGTATTTTCGAAGTTAGCGGCATTATCTTTTTCTGATATTTGCAAAATTTCTTTTTTCTTCAATAAAATTGATAATAAAGTTGAAATAGTTGATCTCAAGAATTTTCTTTCTATAACTAAATCAAGACCCCCATGGCTCTTTACAAATTCTGCAGTTTGAAAATCCTCTGGTAAATCTTCTTTAACAGTGCTTTCAATAACTCTACGACCAGCGAATGCACAAATCGCTTTTGGCTCTGCAATTAATATGTCGCCTAAGGATGCAAAACTTCCTGTGACACCGCCAGCCGTAGGATTTGTCATCACAACAATATAGGGCAAATTATTTTTTTTTAATTCATTTACTGCCAAGACTGTACGACTCATTTGGACCAAGGCTACACCTGACTCCATTAATCGCTGACCTCCACTGCAACTAAAAAATACATAGGGTGTTTTTTTATCTATTGCATTTTGTGCACCGTAGATAAAAGCTTCTCCCGAAGCTGCACCAACCGATCCTCCTATAAAATTAAAATCTTGAGCTCCGACAGTAACTGAAATGTCATCAAGCTTTCCTTCAGCAATCAGAATTGCATCTGACTGATTAGTTTTTGATCTGGCAATTTTTAGTCTATCGGAATATTTTTTAGTATCAATAAACTTTAACGGGTCATCTTTTGGCAATGGTGTTTTTAAAATTTCAAACTCTTTGTTGTCAAAAAAAATCTTAAATCTATCCTCGCATGTGAGCTTATGATGGAAACCACAATTAGGACAGACGGATAAATTTTTAAATAAATCATCTTTATAAATTAAGTTTTTACATTCACATGTAGTCCAGAGAGTTTCCTTGGTTTCTGAAGACCTTTTTTTAAAAAGTGATTTTATTTTTGGTTTTATAAATTTTGTTATCCAGTTCATTGTAACTTTACTCTTAAGCTTTTTACCATCTTATTTAGTTTTTTGACAGGATTTTGACGATTTTTTAACGAGTCACTTATCCCTCTACATAGTGCACTTCCAACTACTAAACCATCTGCTTTTTTAAAAGCAGCGATATTTTTGCTTGTAATACCGAAACCAATTACTGTATTTTTTGTTTTATTAACCTTTTTGATTTTAGAATAATTTTGTAAAATTTTTTTTGGGGAAACTTTCAACTTACCACCAGTTGTTGATAACATGCTTATATAGTAAACCATGTCATGAGAACCTGCCATAATTTTTTTTATCCTATTCTTAGAGGTTGTGGGCGACAATAGCTGAACAAATGTAATAGAGTTTTTTTTACACAATTTTGCAAACTTTTTATTATCAGGAAAAGGAAGATCTACAATAATTAAACCATCAACACCAACTTGCCTACACTTTTTAATAAATTTTTTTTCCCCATATCTAAAAACTATTTGATAATAACCCATAAGTATACAAGGTTTTGAATTAACATTTTTTTTGTAAATTTTAACTATCTGGAAAACATCCTTAAGTTTTATTCCATTTTTTAATGCTCTGTAAGAACTGTTTTGAATTTGGGGTCCATCAGCAGTAGGCGCGTTATGTGCAAAACCTAGTTCAACAATATCGGCATGCTCAGAGATTGATTTTAGAATTTCTAACGATCTTTCTTTTGTATCATCACCAGCTACAATATAAGTTAATAAAGCAGGTCTATTTTCTCTTTTACATTTTTGAAAAGCTAAATTGATCTCAGATTTCATCTTGGGTAATTACCTAAATGCTTTTTAATAATATCTCTATCCTTTAAACTATCACCACAACTATCAACCACAATAATGTTTGACTCATCAAGGCTTGGAGCAATTTTTATTGCTTCTGCAAATGCATGAGCAGGTTCAAGACTTGGTGAAATTTCTTCAAGCTCAGTTACTAATTTAAAAGCAGCAAGAGCTTCTTCGTCACTTGCCGAGGTGTATTTTGCTCTACCAGTGTCTTTCAAAAGGCAATGTATTGGGCTTACAGATGGATAATCAAGCCCACTACTGATAGATTCCGTTTCATCAATTTGACCATCTGAATTTTGCACACAGTAAGCAGCAGCACCATGTAGAATTCCTAGTTTGGAATTTTTACTTAGTGGTGCAGCATGAAGATTACTTTTCGATGAACCTCCAGCCTCAACTCCTACAAGTTCAACTTGATTTTTATTATAGTCAATAAATTCACTCCAAAATCCGTATGCACTAGAACCACCACCAACACAATTAATTAGTTTTAATTTATTAGGGATTTCGCCAAACTCTTCTAATAGTTGAACTTTAAGTTCTCTAGAAATTTGTGCTGTGCTCCACCCGCAAATTTTTACAAAAATGTTGGGACCAACAAGACTACCTATTCCCATATGGACCTTATCACAATTAGATACCCAGTATCGTATACATTCACTGACAGCATCTACAAGTGTTTTACTTCCGGTATTTACTGGAATAATTTCAGCACCACTTTTTCTTATCGAATCACAGTTGGGCTTTTGTCTTTGAATATCTCTTGTGCCCATAAAGACTTTACATCTAAGACCAAATTTCTTTGCAACCATCGCAAACATTTTCCCATTGTATCCAGCACCAGTATCAGTACAGATATATTTCTTTTTTGCTCTCTTGCATAACATTGCGTGGGTAATAGCATTATATATTTTATGAGCTCCCCCATTCGCATCAGAAACCATCTTGGCATAAATCTGAGCACCGCCTAAATGATCTGAAAGATTTTGTAGTTTGATAAATCTTGTAGGGCCTCCTACATAATTTTCATAGAGACTATCTCTTTCTTTTATAAAATCTTTATTCTTTCTACATTTTTTAAATAAAATAGCTAAATCATCTATTGGCTTTTTAAGGGTTTCAGCAATGTAATTACCTCCAAACTTTCCGTAAAAGCCGTTAATATCTTGATCGATTAAGGGTATTCCTCTTTTAATTTTCATTATGAAATACGATAAATTTTACTAATTTGCAGACTCTATAATTTTTTTAATGTTTTGACCAGCATCCCCGTTTTCGTAGATTGGTCTGCCTATTACAGCAAAAGCTTTATCATCATTTTTTGAAATATTACAAAATTCTGAGTAACTCATTACTCTTTTTTGGTCATCTTTTTTATCTTCTAGGCCTCTTATTCCAGGACAAAATATCTTAATATCTTTAGACAAAGATCTAACTGACTTGTATTCTTGTGCAGAGGCTATTACTCCACTTAATCCAGACTTAATACCCAATTCAGCCAAAAATTTTACTTGTTCTTTAGTTGCAGTTTGTGAGGTTAATATTGTTACACCTAATAACTCTAAATTAGCTGATGCCTCCTTTGCTGCCTTAAGCATATCGTAACCACCACTTATATGGAGTGTTAAATATTTTACTGTATTTAATGAGGCAACGCTTGCAACAGTTTTTCCCACTGTGTTTGGAACATCGTGTATTTTTATGTCTAAAAAAATTTCAAGTCCGATTTCCGCAAGTTTTGAAAGCCCGCCTTTCCCACAAACTGCAAAAAGTTCATTAGTAATTTTGATTCCTGCAGCGTGATTTTTTATACTACTTGCAACCTTAAAAGCTTTTTCGAAATCTGAGAAATCTAACGCAACAAAAATATTTTTTTTCAAGACGAACTTCCTTTATTAATTTTACTTCTTAATACTTTTGACATTTTAAAAGATATTGAGTTTCTATCTTTAGTTTGAATATTTTGACCTGTTTTTGGATTTCTTGCGTTTACTCTTCCTTTAATTTTCTTTAAAAAAAAACGACCAAACTGTCTTATCTCAGCTGATTTTTGTTTTTTTACATTTGAAATTATGGTGTTTAATATTATATCTACAATTTTTTCTGTTTCTTTTTTTTTTATTTTTGGTTTGATTTTATCTGATAATTTTGAAACTATCTCAGATCTGATCATGTAAAATTACTTCTTTTTTTTGTCCGATTTTTTTGAGCTAAACACTTTTCCTAAAATATCTTTTAAAGCTGCACCGCTACTTGAGCCATCTTTACCGTATTTTTTAATAGCTATCTTTTCGTTTTGAATCTCCATCTCTTTTATTGACAAGCTTGCTTTTCTCTTTGATAAATCTAGATCCACAATCATACAATCAACCTTGTTACCAGTAGTAAATATTTCAGGCCTACAATTTTCTGGATCTTTCGCTAAATTATTCTTTTTAATCAAAATTTGAAGTTTTTCCTCATTACCTGGTGAAACTATTATTCCATTCTTTAAAACGGATTGAACTTTCGCAGTAACAATTTCTCCATTTTTTTTGTTGCTGAAATAGTCAAATGGATCTTTCTCAAGTTGACGAATTCCTAACCTAATTTTCTCTTTTTCTTTGTCAATCTCAACTATTTTTGCTTTAACAGCCTGGTTCTTTTTAAATTTTTTTAAGTCTTCTTCTTTTTCCTCCCAGGATATATCTTTAAAATGGAGAAGCCCGTTTAAACCATAATTTTCAATACTTAAGAATAAACCAAAATCAGTAATATTTTTAACTTGAGCGTTTACTATTGACCCTACTGGTTTTTCTTTAATAAGTTTATCCCAAGGATTTTCTAACGTAGATTTATAACTTAAAGATATTCTCCTTTTTTCTGCATCAATCTCGATTATTTTAACGTCTATTTCTTGTGAGGGAGATAAAATTTTACTTGGATTAACATTCTTTTTAGTCCAATCAATCTCAGAAGAGTGAACTAAACCTTCTAATCCATCAGCCAATCTCACAAAAGCTCCATAATCAACACACCTTGTAACTGTACCTTTGTAAATTTTATTTAACTTAAATTTTTTCTCTATACTTTCATATGGATCCGGGTGCATTTGTTTAACACCGCAACTAATTCGTTTTGTATCATTATCGATCTTGATGATTTTAACTTTAATTGTTTCGCCAACTGATAAAAGATCAGAAGGTTTTTTTACTCTAGAGTAACTTAGATCACTGCAGTGTAATAATGCGTCTGCTCCATTCAAGTCAATAAACGCTCCCCAATCCAAAATAGCTTTAACTTTACCTTCTACAATATCGCCCTCTTTTATTTTAGAGAGTATATTTTTTAATTCTTCAGTTCTTGTTTTGTCAAGAATTGCTCTTCTAGATACAACAATGTTTCCTCTTACCTTATCCATTTTAACACAAATAAATTTTAGGGGTACATTCATTAATTCATCTATTTCAGAATTCTTAAGTGGCTTGGAGTCAATTTGTGATCCTGGTAGAAAGCACAAACACGAATCAATATTACAAATATATCCACCACGAGTCCTATTTGTTATAATTCCCTCAACTTCTTCCTCATTTTCAAAAGCTTTTTCCATTCGTTTCCAAGAGCTCATTCTTCTTGCTTTTTCTCTGCTAACAATCAGCTCCCCCTTAAAGCCTTCAATCCTTTCAAGGTATACTTCGATTTTTGAACCTATTTTTAAACTATCAAGCTCTTTGGCGATTTTGAATTCTTCTACAGGAATAATACCCTCAGATTTTGCTCTGAGATCAACAAAGATAAATTTTTTCCCGATTTCACTTATGGTTGCCTTAACTATTGTACCTTCTTTTAAGTCTCTTTTTTTGAAATCTTCCTCTAAAAGATTTTCAAATTCTTTTGAACCTTTTTTATTTTCGATATTTGTTTCTAAAGCCATATATTTAATACTTATCTTAACTTCCTATCAATTATTTTTTTAATTTTTAGAAAGCCCTCATTTATAGATAGACGCGTTGTATTTATCAACCTTGAATCTTTGGTTTTTTCTAGCTTACCTTGTTTTCTTGACCTATTTCTATCTGATTGATCCCTTTTTCTTAAGCTTTTGAGAATATCTTTAAAATTTGTTTTTTTTCCAAGCTTTTTAAGCTCTAAAAATCTCCTTTTACTCCTCTCATTAAGACTTGCAGTAACATAAAATTTAAGATCCGCATCAGGTACAATATTATACGTTATGTCTCTCCCATTTAGTACACTACCATTAAATCCTTTCGGAATATCGTAAGCTACCTTTTTTTGAAAATTATGAACCAGTTTTCTCAAATCAACATTACTTGATAATTCCGAAGTAACTTGAGCCACTTTATCATCTATAAGTCTTTTACTATTTAAATCTTTAAGATTAAGTTTTTTTATTTTATTTTTTAAAAATTTAATTTTATTTTTTGGATTATTTTTTATTAATTGCAACGCACACCAACGATAAACTTTTCCTGTATCAAGGTATCTAAGCTTATAATATTTTGCCAACTTAATTGCCAAAGAAGTCGATCCAGACCCTGCAGTTGAGTCTATTGCAATTTTAATGAGTTTATTTCTTTTTAATTTCAACTTTACCCCCTAATGTTTTGATTAATTTTAAAAAAGAAGGCGAAGATGTATTTACAGTTTCAAAGTTCCCAACAAAACTTTTAATACCAGTTAAAAGTGAAATACATACGCTGGCCATACATATACGATGGTCTAATAAATTTTTAACTCTAATTATTTTATTTTTTGTTTCAATATTTTTTTTTCCATATACCTGGATTTCGTTTTTTTTTAAAATACATTTTACACCAATTTGTTTTAAAATTTTTTTCATTTCAAGAGCTCGAGAGCTTTCTTTATTAGATAAGTCAGAAATTCCTTTGAAAATTGAAACACCAGGTATCATTGCAGCACAAACAATTAAAATTACATATTCATCAGTCGTAGAGGGATAATATTCAGCACTAGCTTTCAAAGGTCTTACTTTACTACTACTTATATGCAAATCTCCTGTAGTCTCACCAAAATTTTTTTTTACCTTTCTAAATTTAATATTTGCCCCATGTTTCTTTAATAAGTTGTAAAATCCCAATCTTCTTTTATTAAGACAAACATTTTTAATTTTCAAATTTGATTTATTTGTGAAAATTGTTAAGGCTGAAAAAAAGGCTGCCGAAGAGGGGTCACCAGGTATAGTAAGATTTAAGGGTTCTAATGGTTTTTTTCCAAAAATTTTAATATTTTCTTTTTCTACTTTAATTACTCCGTAGCTTTTAAGCAGTAAATTTTCTGTATGATTTCGACTTTGACTTCTTGAATTCTCTTCAATGTTTGTAGATCCAAAAGAATTCAACCCCGCTAATATAACTGCACTTTTTAATTGAGCAGAAGTACCTGATTTGTAATTTATGCCTACAGGCATATCAGAAGAAATTAAATTAAAAGGTAGAAAGGATTTATTATTCTTAAAACTTGCACCAAATTCACTCATCAAATTAATAAGTTTTGACATTTTTCTTTTTCTTAAAGACTTGTCACCAGTCATAATTAAATTAATATTTGGTGTTGTTGATAAAATTCCAATTAGTAATCTTGCTAACGTCCCAGAGTTTCCAAAGTTTAAAACAATATTTTTTTTTGCACTAAGAGATCCAAGACCTTTACCATAGACATCGAAACTTTTTTCTCCAGTTTTTTTAATTTTTACACCCAGTTTTTTTAAACATTTGATCGTAGAAATAACATCATCTGAGATAAGAACATTATTTATTTTAGAAACACCTTGGCTGATTGAGCTCAATAAAAAAGATCTTATAGATATAGACTTGTCGCTATCAACTTCAATAACTTTATTAAAAATACCAATCTTTTTTTTTGATATTACTGAATAACTCATGCTAACGTATTAATCTACTCGTAAGATCCAAAGTATAATTCTCTTGCTTTTGCTGATTGCAGGATTTCTTTTGGCTTACCTTGAGCTATGATTGTTTGTTCTCCTATTACAATACACTTATCGACAACTTGAAGTAAATTTTGAATGTTGTGGTCAGTAACAATTACTCCAGTTCCGTATGATTGAAGTTTTAAAATATATTTTTGGATATCTTGCACCACAATTGGATCAAGCGCAGCCATTGGCTCATCTAATAAAATTACCTTAGGGTTGTTAACTAGTGTCCTAGCTATTTGTAAACGTCTTACCTCACCACCTGAAAGTAAATTTGCATTTATATTTCTTAAATGTTGAAGATTAAATTCTGTTAATAGTTGCTCAACTTTTAAGCGTTGTTTATCTGTTTTTTTCTCGTTTAATTGAACCACTGCCAAAAGGTTGTCGTAAGTTGACATCGAAAAAACTGATCTATACTGACTCAAGTATCCAATTCCTAGCTTTGCTCTATCATGAATTGGAAGTGAGGTTATATCTTTTTGATTTAAGTAAATTTTTCCGTTATCCACTTTGTATCTTCCAAGAATACAGCCGTAAAGACTTGTTTTTCCACAACCATTTGGACCTAACAAACCCAAAATTTCACCAGCGTAAAGATCCATATTAATTTTTTTTAATATTGGTCTTCCCTCAAAAGATTTACTTACAGATTTAATTTGTAATATAGGTTTATTTTTTTTAAATTTTATTATCCTAAAACTTTTTCTCATTTTATTCTTGTCTTAACATTAACTTTTTCTTGTTCATTGTACATTGAAATCTTTAATTTTTTATCATTAAAATCAAAATTCAATTTATCTGCAATTACTTCACCGTTTGGGCTTTTAGTTCTAACGTTTCCCTCTACAAACAATCTGTTATCAATATTATTAAAATCGGCTTTATCTGAAAACAAACTATTATCTACATAAAACATATTTACATTTTTTGCAAAACTTATGTCAAGACTTACATTGTTATAAATTCCTTTATCACTTCTTACTTCTAAAGTAGTTCCATCTGTAAAATAAAAATAACATATAATTTTATCCATATTTATAATTTCTGGTTTATCCTCTCTGAAGTCTGAATACTCAGCAAAAATAACAAATTTATTTCCATTGTTATCTATCCCTTTATATTCCAAATTTTCAAAAGTACTTAAATTTTTATCTATTTCATTATCCAAATTTTGAATCTCAAAATCACTATCTGTTTTTTCAACAATTTTGTCATTGGTAATTATATTTGAAAAATATATTATAAAAATTAATAGAAGCCCTAATATTAGAAGAGTGAACTGAATAAATTTTTTATCTTTAAATATTTTATTTAATTCCATGTGAAAGAAGATGATGAATATGACATATACCCTTTATTTTACCTGACTGTGAAGATACTACTAAAGATGTTATTTTTTTCTGATTCATAATCGCAAGTGCTTTTTGAGCTGGCAAATCTTCATTTATTTTAAGAGGATTTTTTTTTGCAATTTTTTCTACTTTATCTTTTTTTGAAAATTTAACGAGACACCTTCTTGTATCTCCATCGGTACAGATAGAAAATACTTTACCTTTTTTTGTTACTAGTACTAATCCTAATTTTTTTGCCCCTATAATTCTAACCGCTTGTTCAATGGTTTTATTGTGGTCCACAACAGGAATTTTATTTCCAGTAACCATTATATCCTTTACCAAAAGTAAAGTTCTACCTAGACTACCGCCCTTGTGGTATCTTTTAAAAATTTCCTTAGAAAACTTCTTCTTATGCTGAATAGCTGCACAAAGAGTATCTCCAAGGACCAAAGTAATTGTAGTACTTGATGTTGGTACAATAGAAGTGATATCAGCTTCTTTTACTTTCGGAATTAATAATTTGATGTCACTTGCTCTTAATAACGTACTATCTTTCAAACTTGCGACTCCAATAATTTTAATTCCAAACCTATTCGCAAAATTAAGCATCTCATTCAATTCTTCCGAGTTTCCAGAATAAGAGAAAATTAATAAAATATCCTTTTTTTGTATTTGTCCCATATCGCCATGTCTGGCTGTTCCCGGGTCACAGAAAAAACTTGAAACACCAATACTAGATAATGTAGCTGAAACTTTTCTAGCGATTAGACCAGACTTACCTACGCCAGCACAAATTACTTTACCTTTACAATTTGCTAATGAGTCGACTGCTTTAACAAAAGAACTATTAAAAACTTTATTAATTTTTTTAAGTTCAGCAATTTGAATGCCTGCAGATTTTTTAGCAATTTTTATATAATTATTTTTTGCCATTAATGTTCAAAAATATCAAATCTGAAACCTGATTGATCAAGCTTAATTCTTGTATCTAAAAATTTGATACAACTTTTGTAAAGATCCATTCTATTTTCCCTATTTAACATTTTCTCTAATTCATTTTTTATTTTGTGTAAAAAAATAACATCGTTTGCAGCGTACTCTAATTGTTTATCTGTCAATTCATTTATATCTTTATTCCAATCACTGCTGCTAGTTCTTTTATCTAAATTTTTGTTACAAAATTCAAATACGAGGTTCTTTAGCCCATGTTGGTCCGTATATGTTCTAACTACTTTACTTGCAATCTTAGTATCAAAAATATTTTTAATTTTACATTTTAAAAAATATTCCAAGGCATTTTTGTCGAATCTTAAAAAATGGCCTATCTTCAGTATTTTTTCATTTTCTAAAACTTTAACTAAATTTGGCGCAATATAGTTATTTCTATCGGGCTGTATTATATAAACTACACCATTTTTGTCACAAATTTGGATTAGACTAAGTTTGTCTCTTTCAGGTATTTTTAAACCTGTAGCTTCAGTATCAATAGCAATAGACTCTTTAAATGAATTAGCTAGTTCTTCATTTATGTCTCCTTGAAATTTATGTATTTTTGCCATAACTATTCTTAAATACCATGAAAAATTACCCGATAGCAACAATTCTAGGTGGTGGTGGATTTATAGGACGGTATCTTGTCAGAATTTTGACTAAGAAAAACTTTCGATGCATTATACCGACTCGAAATCCCTTCACAAAAGGTTATTTAAAGACCCAAGCACCTCCAGGAGCTATAGAACTTATTAAATTTGGTCAAAATAATTTTGAAGAGATTAAAAATGCAGTAAATAACTCAGATATTGTAATTAATCTATGTGGAATATTATTTGAAAATAGAAAACAAAAATTTAATAGTATTCAC
>MDTD01100081.1_pt1 | contig 15010 bp, 20 predicted proteins | sample 811221 | NCBI WGS metagenome assembly MDTD01 (sample SAMN05326646, study PRJNA326480) | marine metagenome | isolation source: seawater | place: Pacific Ocean: South West | collected 2011
GGCCTCATCTTACTTAATAGCAAAGGGTTTTAAAAATGTATGTCAATTAGATGGAGGAATACTTAAATATTTAGAAAATATTCCAGAGAGTAAATCACTTTGGAATGGTGAGTGTTTTGTTTTTGATGCAAGGGTTTCCTTGAGAAATGGATTAAAAGATGGCACATATAAAATGTGTTATGGTTGCAGAATGCCCCTAAGCTCAGAGGAGACAAGTTCTAAAAAATATATCAAAGGAATCTCATGTCCAAAATGTTTTGAAAAACTAAGTTATGAAAAGAAAAAGAGACTTATTGAAAGGAATAAACAAATCTCGATTGCAAAGAAAAAAGGTATATATAATAGATATATTCAGAAATCTGTTACGGACTATGATTAAAAAATACTTTATTTCATAGTATTATTCTGTATAGACACTTCATGGCAAAAAAAACCTCATTTGCATTGAAACAGTTAGTTCCAGAGGAAAATCCAAAAACTGGAACTAAATATATTGTTAGAAAACCAACCAAAGGTCTTAAAGTAGCCGAAAAACTTCGCATGAAAAAATATGATCCGGTTCTAAAAAAACATGTTTGGTTTGTTGAAAAAAAGATGCCACCTCACAGTAAATAACTGTTTAAGGCCTTTATTTTATATCAAATTAAGTTAATTTTAAATTATGGCTGTTAAACTTGGTATTCATTGGTTCAGGCAAGATTTAAGGTTAATTAATAATCCTTCTATTGAAGCCTTATCTAAACAAGTCGATAAAATTATACCAATATTTATTTTTGATCCAAAACAAAGAATAGGTTCTGTTTCAAAATGCTGGTTAGAGAAATCATTAGAAAGCTTAAGTGATGCTATAGCAAAAAGAAATGGGAAGCTAAATATTTTCGTAGGCAATCCATTTGATGTAATCAGATCATTGATTTTAGAAAATAATATAAATAGCTTTCATTGGAATAGATTGTATGATCCCTATTCAATCAAGAGGGATAAAAAAATTAAATCAGAGCTAATTTTAAATGATATCAATTGTGAAACATTCAATGGTTTTTTACTAAATGAACCTTGGAATATAAAAAATAAAAGTGGAACTTTTTTTAAAGTATTCACCCCATATTGGCGTTTTTGTGACGAAATTACCAAAAACAAAAATTTTAATAAACAAATTCACAAATTAAATTTTTTAAACACTATTTTGAATAATTCAAAAAAAATTAAGCATTTAAATTTAACAAATAAAAAAATGAATTGGATTAATAAAATTCATAATAATTGGCTTCCTGGAGAAAGTAATGCTCAAGTACAGTTAAGGGATTTCATAGTAAATAAAGCAGATAGTTACTCAATTGCTAGAGATCGACCTGATCAAAATCTAACTTCAAAGATGTCACCTTATTTACATTTTGGGGAAATTTCACCTATGCAAATATATACTGAGGTCTCTTCGTCGAAAAAAATAAGTATTCAAAATAAAAGTAAGTATTTGGCTGAGATAGGCTGGAGAGATTTTTCTTATAACTTGTTATACCACTACCCAGATATGACTAAAAATCCAATTCAAAGTAAATTTAATAATTTTCCTTGGCTAAAAGATAATAAAAATTTAAAAAAATGGCAAAAAGGTTTTACTGGAATACCAATTGTCGATGCTGGAATGAGGCAGTTATATGAAACAGGCTGGATGCATAATCGAGTAAGGATGATTGTAGGATCATTTTTAACAAAAAATTTATTGTTACATTGGAAACATGGTGAGGAATGGTTTTTTGATACTTTAGTTGACGCAGATATTGGTTCAAATACGGCTGGTTGGCAATGGATATCAGGCTGTGGAGCTGATGCTAGCCCATATTTCAGGATCTTTAATCCTATTTTACAGGGACAAAAATTTGATCCAAATGGAGAATATGTTAAAAAATATATTCCCGAGCTGAATAAAGTTCCTAATAAATATATTCATAATCCATGGGAGATGTCAAAAGACAATCAATTAAGTTGTGGTTGTACGATTGGCAGAGATTATCCAGAGCCAATTGTTGATTTAAAAAAAACAAGAAACAGAGCGCTTTCTGCATTTAAAACTATCAGTTAATGTGAAAGAAAAAATAGCAGTAATAGGTTCAGGTATTTCAGGGTTAAGTGCTGCTTTCTTTTTATCTAATAAATATGATGTAATTCTCTTTGAAAAAAATAAAAGATTGGGCGGTCATACAAGAACTTTATATGTTGATGAGCCATTAAAAAAAATTCCAATAGACACAGGTTTTATTGTCTTTAACGAAAAAAACTATCCTGATTTAACAAAGTTTTTTCAGTTACTTAAAATCGATTGTAGAGACTCTGATATGTCATTTGCTGTTTCAAATAACATACCAAAAATTGAATATAGTGGAAAAACAATATTTTCATTATTTGCTAATTTTAATAATTTATTTTCATTAAATTTTTATAAAATGATATTCGAAATTAAGAAATTATATTCACTATGCGATAATATTAATATTAATGAAATAAATTCAGAAATGACTTTAGATCAATTTTTAAATAAGCATAGATTTTCTGAGTATTTGAAAAAATATCATATCTTACCTATGATATCCTCAATATGGTCAAGCGATATTGATGATGTAAAAAATTTTCCCTTAATTACATTTATTAATTTTTTTAAAAATCATGCTTTGTTTAAATTTAAAAATAGACCAAAATGGAAATATATATATGGAGGAAGCAATGAATATATAAAAAAATTAATTAAGTTAAATAAATTTAAATATTTTACAAACTTTAATATTGCTAAGATAGTTCGAGATCATAATGCAATTAAAATTTATGATAATGAGAATAATTTTTATATTTTTAATAAATTAGTATTTGCTACTCATGCCAATCAAGTCTTACCTCTGTTAGATAATCCAACTGAGTTAGAACTAAAAATTTTTAATAAAATTAAATATTCTATTAATTCAGCATATCTTCATACTGATATTTCCTTGATGCCAAATTCAAAATTTACTTGGTCTAGTTGGAATTTCTTAAATAGATCTATTAATAAAAAATTTACACTTACCTATTGGATGAATTTATTACAAAAATTGCCTACAGAAATAAATTACTTTGTAACTGTTAATCCCTTTAAAAAACCAAATAATGTTATTAACCAGACTAAGTTTGAGCACCCAATGTATTCAGTAGATACTTTAATTGCTCAAAAAGAAATCATGCAAATACAAGGCATAAACAATACATATTTTTGTGGCTCTTATCTTGGGTATGGTTTTCATGAAGATGGTATTCAATCTGCAGCACACATATCTAAATTATTAGATTGCGATTTACCTTGGAACAGAGGTAGAAATTTCTATAATAGAATTGAAATTAATAATTAATGACTTCACAAATATTATTATCAAATATTATTCATAAAAGATTTATACCTTTTAAGCACAACTTAAATTATAAGGTTCCAAGTTTATACCTAAACATAGATGATTTAATAAATATTGATAAAAAATATTCTTTTTTTTCTCTAAATAAATTCAATCTATTTTCATTTTATGAAAGTGATCATGGTTATAGAGATCAGCGCACTATTAAAACATTTGTAGTAGATTCACTTTCTAAATATAAAATTAAATATCAAAACTTAAAAATAATGATTTTATGTTTTCCTAGAATTTTGGGATATGTATTTGACCCTTTATCAATCATATATTGTTTTGATAACAATAAATTAATTTCTATTCTTTATGAGGTAAAAAATACAACTAATGAGCAACACACATATATATTTAAAGGTGATACAGACTCAAAAGATTTTAAGTTATCTCACCAATGTGCAAAACAATTTTATGTTTCCCCTTTTATTGAAATGGAGGCCTATTACAAATTTTTTAACAATATGTTTAAAAATAAAATAAATATAAATATTGATCTTTTTGATAAAAATAATAAAAAAGTTTTAACAGCATCCCAATATGGTAAATTTATCGAGTTTAATTCTAAGAACATGTTTAAGTTTGTTTCTTATAACCCTTTGCTAGGTTTTAAGGTTATGATTGGCATTCTTTACGAGGCAATAAAAATAATTTCTAAAGGTGGAAAATATTATGCAAGAAATAAAAAACCAAATGACACAGTAAGTTTCGAAGGTAATTTTTAATTATGAGTTTTCTTAGAAATAACATAGATAAAACATTTGAAAAGGTATTAATTAATTTTTTAAATAAGATTAAATATGGAAATCTAAAAGTAAAATTTCCATCAGGAGAAATTAAAAATTTTAATGGAAAAGAAGCAGATGTATCAGCTTCCATAGAAATACATAATTATAAGTTCCTATCATATATATTAAAAAGAGGATCAGTCGGTTATGCTGAAGCTTATATCAAAGGTTTTTATTCTACTTCAAACCTAACTAATCTACTAATATTATCACACAAAAATGAAAATTATTTTTTAGAAAATACTAATTCTAATATTTTTTATTTAACCTTATCTAAAATAAAACATTTTTTAAAAGATAACTCAAAATCTCAAAGTAAAAAAAATATTAAGTATCATTATGATCTAGGAAATAATTTTTATGAAAAATGGTTAGATCAAAGTATGACATATTCTTCAGCAATATTTGATCACCAAAATATAAATCTTTCTGATGCACAAAAAAATAAGTATAAAAAAATTGCTGATTCATTATCATTAAATGAAAATTCTAAGACTTTGGAAATAGGTTGTGGTTGGGGAGGTTTTTCAAGTTATATTGCAAAAAATTATAAATGTAAGGTAGATGCCATAACAATTTCTAAAGAACAATATAATTATACAGCAAGCAAAATTCAAAAAGAAGGCTTGGGTGAAAAAGTATTAGTTCAATTTAAAGATTACAGAGATGTACGTAAAAAATATTCTAAAATTGCATCAATCGAAATGTTTGAAGCAGTAGGAAAAAAATATTGGAGTAATTATTTTGAAATAATTCACAACTCACTTTCTGAAAATGGAAAAGCCGCCCTTCAGATTATAACAATTAATGAAAAAAGAGCACGAGACTATCAAACTAGACCAGATTTTATTCAACAATATATATTTCCTGGTGGTATGCTGCCAACAAAAAAACAATTAGAGTTTAGCGCTAAAGAAGTTGGTTTAAAGTGTCTTGAATTATTTAGTTTTGGTAAGTCTTACGCAAAAACATTAAATATTTGGAACTCTCAATTTCAAGATTCTTGGAAAGATGTTTCAAATATTGGGTTTGATATTCAATTTAAAAGAATGTGGGAATATTATTTTTCTTATTGTGAGACAGGATTTTTAACAAATTCAACTGACGTTTCACATTTTCTAATAAAAAAATAATTTATGAACAAAGTTAAATTGTTTCTTACCTTAACAGGTTACCAAATAACTTGGCTTGGATGTGTATTTGGCGAAAAAATATTTAACTCATCTCTTATTGGAATATATGTTGGAGTCATATATTTAATTTTATATACATATTTTTGTAAAAATAGAGTTAAGTTTTTTAAAATAAGCTTTTTAATTTCAATTCCTGGATATTTTTTTGACTCGCTAATGGTGTTTTATTCTATCTATGAGTTTAAAACATTTTATACTTTTGGAACTTTACCTTTGTGGATGATTATATTATGGTTGAGTTTTTCAACTTTATTTGATGAAGTATTAATTTTTTTTAAAAAATTTAAGTATTTAGGAATTATTCTGAGTAGTATATTAGGCCCCTTTACTTATTATTTAGGGGTATCAATCAACGTATTATCAATAAATAATTTTATTTTATTTTATTCATTGATGACAATATTTTGGTTTTTCTTGATGATTTACTATTTGGAAATAGTTTTAAAAAACTATTCAGAGTCTTGAATTTGCTTTTTACTAGTTTTTCGATTAAGCGTTTTTTCAAGATCTTTATAAGTACATAATCCAACATCCATAGGGCTTTTAGTCTCTAAGACAGCTTCTCTATAAGTCCCACTTTTTATTGCCTCTACGGTATTTTTAGTTGAGCCTGTTAGTTTGGCAATTTGTGAACTTGTTAGTTCATTAGGATATCTTTTAATTAACCACAATATTGCAAAAGGCTTTTCTTGTCTTAATGATAAGGGAGTATACTTAGTATCTTTTTTTCGAGGTGGAAGATCCTCTATAATTGAGGATTTAATAAGAACAAGGTCTGCGTCTTGATCATTTTCACATCTATCAATTTCTTCTTTTGTTAACTGATTGTTATCTATTGGGTTGTAGCCTCTCATGCCAACAGCAACTTCTCCATCCGCAATACCCTGAACTTCTAGCTCATGTAGACCACAAAAAACTGATATTTGTCTAAATGATAATCCTGTGTTTTCAACTAACCAAATGGCTGTAGCTTTAGGCATTAATGGATATTTCATATTTGTAAACACGTCATATAATATATAATCTAAATATAAAATAAAATAATGTAGGTATGATTAATTATTTTGAAATTGATGAAAAGAAGAAAACTGTAAGATCCTTAAATTTAGACGATTTTAGCATTGAAGAATTAGACAAATATTTAGAGGAACTAAAATTAGAAATGGAAAGAGTTAATCTTGAGAAAGAGAAAAAAAATGAATTTAAGAAAAATGCAGAAAACGTATTTAAATAACTATTTACTTAACTTTAAACCCTTAAACCTTTTTTGAAACCTTGCGACTTGACCTTCAGACTCATTTAAAGTTGATTTTCCACCAGTCCAGGCAGGGTGAGATTTTGAGTCTATATCTAACTTAAGAGTATCGTCTTTTTTGCCCCAAGTTGATCTAGTCTTAAAAGTAGATCCATCTGTCATTACAACATTTATCTCATGATAATTAGGATGTATTTTTTTCTTCATTTCAGCCTTATATAAACAATTTAATCAAAGTAAAGAGAGTTTTTCTCTCAATTGAATATGAATTCTATTATTTGAAGCCAAAACCTCGCGACAATTAACATTCCAATCTTCACCATTAGTTTTGGTAATTGAGCCTCCAGCTTCTTTGACCATTAAAACACCTGAGGAAATATCCCATATATTAATATCTTTTTCCCAAAAACCATCTAACTTTCCAGAAGCAACATATGCTAGGTCTAAAGCAGCTGAACCAATTCTTCTTATGCCAGCAGTGCTTTTAAGAATTTCATCTATTTCTAAAAGATAATTATCATAAATTCCTTTGCCAAATGGTAGTCCAGTTCCAATTAAACAATCAGGTAATTTCGTTCTATTCGATACACGCAGTCTTCTATCATTACACCACGAACCTTTTCCTTTAGAAGACCAAAAAAATTCATTTAATATTGGATTATAAATAACTCCATCGGTTATTTCATTATTGATCATTTTTGCAATTACAATACTTACATGAGGTATGCCATGTATAAAGTTTGATGTGCCATCTATAGGATCTATTACTATTGTATTTTCATTTCCCTCTATTAAACCACTTTCTTCAGTCAAATAGGTATATTCCGGATAGTAATATTTAAGGGTGTCTAAAACACTTTTTTCTACTTTTAAATCTGCATTTGTAACAAAATCACCCAATGATTTTGATTCAATTTGTAAGTTTTCTAATTCACCAAAATCTCTTGTTAAAATTTTACCTGCTTTTTTTGCTGCTTTTTCAAAAATATTAATTGTTGGAGGCAACATTAATTTTTTGCTTTTTCAATGTATTTACTATCAACAGTACTGATTACAATTTTATCATTCACATCAATAAATTGAGGAACACTGGTTTTTATTCCTTTCTCTAAAATTGCTGGTTTATAAGAAGAGGCTGCAGTTTGACCTTTAACTACACCCTCAGTTTCTATTACTTTCATTATAACGTTATCCGGTAATTCTATACTGACAGGTTTATCATTATAAAATTGTAAAATAACCTCATCATTTTCTATTAAAAATTTAGATTGATCATTAGAAATTATATCAGATCCTAATTCTATCTGTTCATAAGTCTGTTGATCCATAAAAAAAAATTTTTCATTTTCATTGTACAAATATTGAAATTCTTTTTCATCCATAATTGCTCTTTCAATAGATTCTGATGATCTAAATCTTGAATTCATCTTTGTGCCTTCTTTAATTTCCTTTAATTCAGCTTGGATGTAAGCACCCCCCTTTCCAGGCTGTGTATGTTGTGTCTTTAAAACTCTCCATAATTTTTTATTAATTTCAAGTATGTTCCCAACTTTAATTTCATTGCCATCAATTTTCATAAATTCTGTCTCGTCTGTTTAAATTATTATCAAAAATTTTATTTTCTATATTAAAAACTGGATTTAATACAACATTATTTTGCTTTGCAATTGATTCAATTTTTTTTAAAATAATTTTATTTGATTTTAACTTTATAAAATCAATATTATTTCTTATTAAAGTTATACTTAAACCAAAATCATAACCACAGTCTACGTAAAATTGTATTTTATGATTTTTATGTTCTTTGTTAATTAATTTAATCTTAGTTTTAATCCATTCAATACCAAACCCTTTAATCAAAAAATTTTTAATGAATACTATTGTTGTATTGTATTTATGTTTCCTATTTTTTATTAGTTCGTCAAGTTGACTGTAAGTTAGTATTGAATAGCAATTTTTATTTGACACTAGATATATTTTTTTAAATCTAACATTGTCTCTATCATACGATTTGAAAATCCCCACTCATTATCATACCAAGACAAAACTCTACAAAAATTATTTTTAACAACTTGAGTTTGAGTAGTATCAAAAACTGAACTACTTGCATTATGATTAAAATCAATTGAAACCAGAGGAAGATTATTAATAGTTAGAATATTTTTCAGAGTCCTAGAATTAGATGCTTTTTGAACTAATAAATTTATTTTTTCTACAGAAGTTTTTTTTCGACTTAAAAAAGTAAAGTCAATAATTGAGACATTAGGAGTAGGCACTCTTATTGCGGTACCATCTAATTTGCCTTTTAGTTTAGGAAGAACTAAACTAAGAGCCTTGGCTGCTCCAGTTGAAGTTGGTATCATGGATTCAGCCGCAGCTCTTGCCCTTCTTAAATCTTGATGCGTTTGATCAACCGTTCTTTGATCACCAGTGTAACTATGAATCGTAGTCATAAAACCAGATTCAATTCCTAAGCCTTTATCAAGCACCATAGCTAAAGGAGCCAAACAATTAGTAGTACAAGACCCATTCGATATAACATTATGTTCTTTTCTTATGAGCTGATTGTTAACTCCTTGAACCACAGTCATATCAACGTTTGTGCCGGGAGCAGAAATAATTACTTTTTTTGCTCCTGCATTTATGTGTGCAATTGATTTTTCTTTTGAAGTAAATACTCCACTACATTCTAAAACTATATCAACTTTCAGGGATTTCCAAGGCAAATTGTTTGGATCTTTTTCTGAATAAAAATTAATACTGTTACCTCCAACCCTAATACCTTTTTTTGTTTTTGTAATATTTAATGGTAAGACTCCATGAATACTATCAAATTTTAATAAGTGAATACTAGAATCTAAACTGCCTAATTCATTTATTGCAACAACTTTAACATTTTTAATATTCTTCTCTAAGAAAGCTCTTAGGACTAATTTACCTATTCTTCCAAAACCATTAATAGCAATTCTCATAATGTATCCTATATTTATAAAGTTTTTATTATTTTTTCAATTAAGTAATCATCGTTGATTTTAAAATGATCATACAATTCTTTATATGGACCACTTTCGCCAAAGGTTGACATGCCAATAAAGTTATTAGTATCTAAATATCTTTCCCAACCCTGAGATATTGCTGCTTCAATTCCAAATATAGGTTTATTCCCAAGTATATTTTTTTTATAATTTAAATCATTTCTTTCAAATAACTCAAATGAAGGCATACTAATTACTCTTATTTGAAGATTATTATTTTTGTTTAATTTTTTAGATACTGAACACGCAATTTCAACTTCTGAACCTGAAGATAAAATAGTTGCATCATAATTTTCATAATTAATAATTTCATATGCCCCCATTTTAACAAGATTATTCTTACGAGTATGTGTTTGATTAAGTTGTAAGTTTTGTCTAGTCAAAACAAGCACTGTTGGCTCTGAGTTCTTTAACGCAACTTCCCAAGCCTCAATTGTTTCAATTATATCACTAGGTCTTATAACAGTTAGATTTGGAATTGATCTTAGTGATGCTAAATGTTCAACAGGTTGGTGGGTTGGGCCATCTTCCCCAAGTCCAATCGAATCATGTGTCATTACATAAATAACTGGTATTTTCATAAGAGCAGATAATCTTATTGAAGGTCTACAATAATCAGAAAAAACTAAAAAAGTTCCCCCATATGGTTTTAAGCCACCATGTAAGGCTATTCCATTCATTATACCCGCCATACCATGCTCTCTAATACCATAGTGAATATAATTCCCACTAAAATCATTGGAAGTGATTACATTCATATCGCTTGCTTTTGTATTATTTGATCCTGTTAAGTCAGCTGAACCTCCCAATAAATTTTGATAATGATCAGTTATTAAATTTAAAGTTAGTTCACTGGCTTTTCTAGTAGCACATACAGTTTTTTTATTAAAATGGTAATTCTTGAAATTTATTATTTCTTCATTAAAATTTTTAGGCTCTGTTTTTGAAAAAAAACTATTATATTCATTACTTTTAAACACTTCACTATTAATTTTTTCCCATTCATTTTTTAAATCAATATTTTTTGTATGAAAATCCCTCCAAGAATTTAATAAATCGATTGGTATTTCAAAAGGTTGATAATCCCAATTTAGATTTTTTCTAACTAAAGCTACTTCATCTTCGCCAAGTGGAGAACCATGAGAAGAAGCTTTACCAGATTTATTAGGTGATCCATAGCCTATAGTTGTTTTACAAGCAATTAATGTAGGTCTGCTACTTTTTTTTGCCTCAGTAATTGCTTTATCAATTTCTTTAAAATTGTGACCATCAATTTTAAGATAATTCCAATTATATGACTCAAATCTTTTTTTTATATTATCAGATGTTGAAAGATCTGTTGAACCATCAATTGAAATTGAATTATCATCAAAAAATACAATTAACTTGTTCAATTGTAGATGACCTGCCAAACTACAAGCCTCATGGCTTAATCCTTCCATCAAGCAACCGTCTCCTGCAAAAACATAAGTATAATGATCAATAAGTTTACTTGTAAACTTAGATGACAGTTTTTTTTCTGCTATTGCCATTCCAACCGCATTAGATAACCCTTGAGATAGTGGACCGGTTGTTGTTTCAATTCCTGGTATTGAATTAAACTCTGGGTGACCTGCAGTAGGATGATTAATCTGTCTAAAATTTTTTAAATCTTCAATTTCGATACCATCATAGCCAAGTAAGTAAAGACAGGAGTAAAGAAGCATTGAACCATGACCATTAGACACAACGAATCTATCTCTATCAATCCAATTAGGATTTTTTGGAACAAATTTAAGATGTGATTTAAATAGCACTGTTGCAATATCTGACATACCCATTGGCATACCTGGGTGACCAGATTTTGCTTGCTGAACAGCATCGATAGATAAAAATCGTATACAATTAGAAAGATCCTTTAAATCTAAATTTTTATGATTATTATCCAATTATTATACCTTTTGTTTACCTTATATTTAATTTATTCAATTAATTTAATAATAATTGCTTCATTACAGTGACATTTATAAAAATTCAAATTATAAAATATTGATGGATAGTACCAGCAAAATTAACGAACTAAATGAGAAAATCACAGAATTACGAATACTAATGGAAGATTTTATAAATTTACATCAAGCAAAAAAAAATAAAATAGTAAATCTTGAAAATGAAATTGAGGGAATTAAAGAAAATATGAATAAATATTTAGACGAACTAGAAGAATTAATCGATCATAAATAATGCCGGTTTATAAAGCTTTCATTCTAAACAAAGAAATAAATGTAAATTACGATGATAATCAAAAAGAAAAATTAATAGAAGCTGTTAAAGAAATAAACTCAAAACTCAAAAATTTTGATAATCAAAATGGGAAAATAAGCGATAGTACATTATTGTCTTTTTTAGCTATTAAATTACAAGCAGAAATATTTAATTTAAAAGAAAATAATCAAAAAAGAAAGACACTAGAAAAAAAAATTAATGAAACTAATAACGAAAACATTAATCTTAATGATAAAATTTATAATTTAGTTCATGAAAATAATTTAATCAAAAAAGAAAAAGAATTGATGTGTGAGGAACTAAATAAAATAAACAATCAAATAGATATAATAACTAACCTAATAAAAAAAACTTATGAAGAATAATATATTTGATAACAAAATTGCTTTGAGAAAAAAGCAACTTGTTTTAAGAAAAAAATTATTTGCTAACGTAACACAATATTTTAATAAAAATTTATTCGATAGGTTAATTGAAATAATAAATTTTAAAAACATGAAATCAGTATCAAGTTTCATATCAATAAATACAGAAATAAATACTAATAAATTAAATAGCTATATATTAAGTAAAAATAAAACATTATGTTTACCAGTTATTATAAAAAAAAATGATCATTTAACATTTAGACAGTTTACAAAATTTGAAGATATGATTGATGGTTTTATGAAAATAAAAGAACCACCAATCACTAATAAAGTTATCAGTCCCGAGCTTCTTTTCGTGCCATGCCTTGCTTTTGATTTAAATGGTTTCAGATTAGGTTATGGCGGAGGTTATTACGATAAGACATTAAATTATTTAAAAAAAAATAAAAAAAAACCTATTTCAGTTGGTTACGCTTTTGATGATCAGAAAGTTTTAGAAGTTCCTAAAGATAATTTTGATATGAAACTTGATTATGTTATTACTGAAAAAAAACTTTACAATTTTTTATGAAAATACTTTTTATAGGTGATATTGTTGGCAAGTCTGCCCGTCTTAAAGTAAAAGAAAGCATTGCAGTCATAAAAAATAAATATAACCCAGATGTTATTGTTGCAAATGCAGAAAATGCTACCGGTGGATATGGTCTTTCAAAAAAAGATGCACAAGAATTGCTTTCTTCAGGAATAGATGTTCTAACTTTAGGAAATCATGCATGGGATAAAAGAGAAATGTTAGCATTTATAGAAGAATCCCCAAAAATAATAAGAGCATTAAACTATCCCCCAGGTGTACCTGGCAAAGGTTTTTATACATTAGAATTAATTAATGGAAAAAAAATAATAATAGTGCAAGTCATGCTAAGATTATTTATGGGTATGTCGTTAGACGATCCTTTTAAAACAATGAATAATTTTTTAAGCTCAGAAAAACTGGGCTCTACATGCGATGCTATATTAGTAGATGTACATGGAGAGGCTACTTCTGAAAAAAATGCTTTCGGCCATTTTGTTGATGGTTCAGTATCGGCCGTGCTTGGCACTCACACACATATTCCAACTTCAGATCATAAAATTCTTCCAAAAGGTACAGCATATCAAACTGATGTTGGAATGACAGGGGATTATAATTCAATTATAGGTTTTGAAATAGAAAATCCTATACATGGTTTTACAAAAGGATATAGAATGGAAGGTGGTTTTATACCTGCTAAAAATTCAATTTCTATATGTGGTGCATTGATAGAAATAGATGACACTAGTGGTTTAGCAAAGACCATTATTCCAATTAATGAAACTTAAATTGCACATAATAGACACATTTTAGTACTAGATTATAGTCTTTACTAACAACGAACTATTTATTTATAAACACTTAATATATGGCAGGGCATTCAAAGTTTAAAAATATAATGCATCGTAAAGGTGCTCAAGATAAAAAGCGCGCAAAAGAGTTCTCAAGACTTGGAAGAGAAATTTCTGTGGCAGTTAAAGTTGGCGGTGATGACCCAGAAAGTAACATTAGACTAAGATCTGCAATTGCATCAGCAAAAGGATTAAATATGCCTAAAGATAATATTGAAAGAGCAATAAAAAAAGGACAAGGTAATGATCCGGACAGCAATTATGAAGAAGTAAGATACGAAGGATATGGACCTGCTGGAGTTGCAGTAATTGTAGAAGCACTTACAAATAATAAAAATAGAACTGCTGCAGAAATTCGATCTACTTTTAGTAAATATGGAGGTAATCTTGGTGAAACAGGTAGTGTAAGTTTTGGTTTTGAAAGATTAGGTAATATTTCATTGAATAAAAAGTTAGTAAGTGAGGAGAACCTGTTAGAATTTTTAGTGGATAATGACATTGATGATTATGAGGTTGGTGATGAGGAATATTTAATATTTTGTGATCAAAATAAATTACATCAACTAAATGAAAAAATTATCAAATCTTTTGGTCAAACAAACTATTCAAATTTAATTTGGAAAAGTAAAAATACAATTAATATAAATAAGGAGACAGCTGATAAATTATTTAAATTTCTTGAAATAATTGAAGATAATGATGATGTTCAAGGAGTTTCCTCAAACTTTGAAGTTGACGAAGCCGTCTTGTCATCCTTAACATCTTAATGAAAGAGGTAAAATGCCAGATAAAGCTTGGAAAAAAAGAGAAAGAGACGTAGCTACCTATTTTAAAGGTACAAGAACTCCTTTAAGTGGAGGCAACGGTAAAGTTACACGCGCTGATGTCATTCATGATGATTTATTTATCGAGTGTAAATTACGTGCAAAGCATACGGCAATATCTTTATGGGATGACACTGCAAAATTAGCTAAGGAGGAGGGCAAAACCCCAGTTATAGCTTTATGTGAAAAAAACAGACCTGGTTTTTGGGTTATGGTTCACAGTAGTGATTTGGAAAAATTAAAAAAATAGATTATGTCGGATATAAATAATATAGATATTGTTACTGAAGCACCAGATTTCTCAATGTTTGGCTTGTTCATGCAAGCAGATATTGTCGTTAAATCAGTCATTTTGATTTTAATAATAGCATCAATATATTCTTGGAATGTAATAATATCAAAAATTTTAAGAATGAGACAATTAAAAAAACTTGA
>MDTD01156220.1_pt1 | contig 15007 bp, 13 predicted proteins | sample 811221 | NCBI WGS metagenome assembly MDTD01 (sample SAMN05326646, study PRJNA326480) | marine metagenome | isolation source: seawater | place: Pacific Ocean: South West | collected 2011
GGTCTACAAGCTACTGGAAACCGCGCAGAAGCGCTGGAAACGGATCAAGGGATTTGATCTGCTGGCCCTCGTGGTCAACAACGTGAAATTCAAGGATGGTGAGCAAGTACAGGATCAGTCAGACAGGAACGCCGCCTGAGCCCGTACACCAGATTTGACAATAACTCTACACACGTTCTCAACATAATGCGTGTTTTCTGGCAAAGGTGAAAGCTCACCCCCTGCAGCACATAAACGGCTCAGGGCAAGCCGGCAAAGCCTTCCTGTGACGTTCAGAGCAGTTAAAGACCCTGGCTGACCTGGTTCGCTTCATTTCCTCCCACTCCCCTTTTTCCTTACAATTCCCTGTTCCATTCAGAACCCTGAACAAGGCAAACCGGACACGTCTCATGTCAGCAGCCCAGACAGACCTTTCCAAGCACACGCCGATGATGCGGCAGTACCTGAAAATCAAGGGGCAGCACCCCAATGAGCTGGTGTTCTACCGCATGGGAGATTTCTATGAGCTGTTCTATGACGACGCCAAAAAGGCGGCGGAGCTGCTGGACATCACGCTGACAACGCGCGGGCAGTCCGGCGGCAGTCCGATTCCCATGGCGGGGGTTCCCTACCACTCCGCCGAGAGCTACATCGCCCGGCTGGTACGGGCCGGGCAGTCCATAGCCATCTGCGAGCAGATCGGTGATCCGGCCACCAGCAAGGGCCCGGTGGAACGCCGGGTGGTGCGCATCGTCACCCCTGGCACGCTGAGTGACGACGCCTTCCTGGAAGAACGCCGGGACAACCTGCTGGTGGCCATCCACTGCCACAAGGCCCAGTTTGGCTTTGCCTCCCTGGACATTTCCAGCGGTCGTTTCGCCGTTTCCGAACTGGACGGGGTGGAAGCACTGCAGGGCGAGCTGCAACGACTGCGTCCGGCGGAAATTCTGATCAGTGAGGACTTTCCCTACGGCGAGCTGCTGGAAGGGTTCACCGGCGTACGCCGGCAGGGGCCCTGGCTGTTCGAAGCGGACACCGCTCACCGGCTGCTGACTCAGCAGTTGCAGGTGCGGGATCTGACCGGCTTTGGCTGCGAGGATCTGAAACTGGCGATCTGCGCCGCCGGTTGCCTGCTCCAGTACGCCCGGGAAACCCAGCGCACCGCCCTGCCCCATATCCGCAAACTCAGCCGCGAACGGCGCGAAGACGCGGTGATTCTGGACGCCACCAGCCGCCGTAATCTGGAAATCGATACCAATCTGATGGGCGGCCACCAGCACACCCTGGCCTGGGTCATGGACCGCACCGCCACCGCCATGGGCGGGCGCGAGTTGCGTCGCTGGCTGAACCGGCCGCTGCGGGACGTGGCCGTGGTACGCCAGCGCCAGCAGGCGGTCGCGGCCCTGCTGGATGGTTTCCACTATGAGCCGGTGCACGACCTGTTGAAACAGGTGGGCGACATCGAGCGCATCCTGGCCCGGGTGGCCCTGCGTTCGGCCCGGCCCCGGGACTTGGCGCGGCTGCGGGATGCCTTTCAGGTGCTGCCGTCGCTCCAGGAAGCCCTGACGCCGGTGGCGTCCCCCCATGTGGCCAAACTGGCCGATACCATCGGTGAATACCCGGAACTGGCAGACCTGCTGGAGCGGGCGATCATCGACAACCCACCGGTGGTGATCCGGGATGGCGGCGTAATCCGCGAGGGTTTCGACGAGGAGCTGGACGAGTTGCGCAACATCAGCGAGAACGCTGGCCAGTATCTGCTGGACGTGGAAACCCGGGAACGGGAGCGCACCGGCATCAGCACTCTGAAGGTGGGTTACAACCGGGTGCACGGCTATTACATTGAAATCAGCCGGGCCCAGTCGGAGCAGGCGCCGGCGGACTACATCCGCCGCCAGACCTTGAAGAACGCCGAACGTTTCATCACCCCGGAGCTGAAGGAATTCGAAGACAAGGCCCTGAGCGCCAAGAGCCGGGCCCTGGCCCGGGAGAAGGCACTGTACGACGAGCTGCTGGAAACCGTGGCGGCCGAGCTGGCGCCGCTTCAGGATGCCGCCCAGGCACTGGCGGAGCTGGACGTACTGAGCAACTTCGCCGAGCGGGCCACCAGCCTCCGTTTCGCACCACCGGAGTTCTCCGACGCCCCCGGCTTCGATATCGAGGAGGGGCGCCACCCGGTGGTCGAGCAGCTGCTGGATGAGCCCTTCGTGCCCAATGACCTGCTGATGGATCCGAAGCGGCGAATGCTGGTCATCACCGGCCCGAACATGGGCGGTAAATCCACCTACATGCGCCAAGCGGCGCTGATCGCCCTGCTCGCCTACACCGGCAGCTTCGTGCCCGCCACCCGCGCGGTGATCGGTCCGGTGGACCGGATCTTCACCCGCATGGGTTCCTCCGATGACATCGCCGGCGGCCGCTCCACCTTCATGGTGGAAATGACGGAAACCGCCAACATCCTGCACAATGCCACCGAGCACAGCCTGGTCCTGATGGACGAGGTCGGCCGGGGCACCAGCACCTTCGACGGCCTGTCGCTGGCCTGGGCCACGGCGGAGCACCTGGCTCGGGAAATCCGCTGTTTCACCCTGTTCGCCACCCACTATTTCGAGCTGACGCAGCTGGCGGACGAACTGGAGCACGCCGTCAACGTACACCTGACCGCCACCGAGCACGACGACGCCATCGTGTTCCTGCATAACGTGCACGACGGCCCGGCCAGCCAGAGTTACGGCCTGCAGGTGGCCAAATTGGCGGGCGTGCCCCAGGACGTCATCCGCAATGCCAAGGCACAGCTGGCGCATCTGGAGAGCCAGGCCGCACCCATGGTTCCCGGTGCCGGCCGGCCGGCCTGGACACCGCCGCAAGCCGCCAGGGGTGGCCACCCCGGATGCCCGTCGCCGGCGCAGCCGATCCGGGAACCCGTGGCGGTTCAGGGCGACATGTTCGCCAGCCTGGAACCCAGCCCGGTGGAGGAAGCCCTGAAAACACTGGACCCGGATGAGCTGACGCCCCGGGAAGCCCTGAACCGGCTGTATGAGCTGAAGGCCCTGCTGGAGCGTTGAGATCCGGCCCGCGGTGCCTGGCCGGCGGAATAAGGATATGACCGGGCGCCGCTTGCCCCTGGGGGGGCCGCTCCCTACAATATCGCGCACAAAACGATAAGTGGGGGCCTGTTGTGATGCGCTCCTGATGAGACCGAACCTTGCAATAGACCAGGGAGCTGAGTATGGCGTTTGTCGTTACTGATAACTGCATCAAGTGCAAATACACGGACTGCGTGGAAGTCTGCCCGGTGGACTGTTTCTACGAAGGTCCCAACTTCCTGGTCATCGATCCGGACGAGTGCATCGACTGCGCCCTGTGCGAGCCGGAGTGTCCGGCCGAGGCCATCTTCTCCGAGGACGAGCTGCCGGAAGATCAGGTGCAATTCATCGAGATCAATGCCGAGCTGGCACAGAAATGGCCGAACATCACCGAGAAAAAGGACCCGCTGCCGGACGCCGCGGAATGGGACGGCAAGCCGAACAAGCTGCAGTATCTGGAGCGCTGAGTCTCAGCTCAGCGCCAGCTTCGCCCCCAGCGCCACGAAGAACCCGCCGGTGAGCGTCCCGAGCATTCGTCTCAGGCGCTCACTGCTCCCGAGCCCGCGAAACCGCCCCACCGCCCAGGCCAGACCGCACTGCCAGATCATGGCGACCCCGAAATGCACCGCCGCCAGCCACAGGGACTGCTGAAAGGCACTGCCCGCCGGATCGATGAACTGCGGCAGCAGGGCCATGTAGAACAACGCCGTCTTGGGATTGAGCAGATTTGACAACAGCCCTTCCCGCAAGGCCTGGCCAATGCCCAGCGGACGCCGGCCGGGCGGCGGGGCCACCGCCTCAGCGGCCGGCCCCACACGGGCCACGGCACGCCGCAGCGAGCCCAGCCCCAGCCAGATCAGGTAGAGCGCCCCCGCCCATTTCAGCAGGGTGAATGCCCAGGCGGTCTCCACCAGCAGCACCGAAATGCCCAGAGCCGACAGGGTGGCGTGCACGAACAGCCCCAGGCAGATTCCGAGACTGGTCACACAGCCATCGACAACCCCTCCCCGGCCGGTGTTGCGCACCACCAACAGGGTATCGGCGCCCGGGGAAACGGTCAGCAGGGTAATGGCCACCAGATAGGCCCAGATCAAGTCCGGCAACGGCGTACCTCGCACTTCAGTCAGCCGCCAGACTCCGGAGCTCCAGCCGCGCCCGACAGCAGGTTCCGCGCCGCCGCCGAGCGATAGAAGGAAGCCAGCCGGCGACGCACCAGGGCTTCAAGATAGCCCTCTTCGCGCAGCACGTCCATGAGGGGGAAACCGTAGGCGTCGATCTCCGCCCAGATCAGATCGCGGGTCACGCCCAGGTCCCGCAACAGGGTCTGCACCGGCTGCGCCCCATAGCGCTCGAACAGATGGCGCACCACGGTCTCGGCGCAGGCCTCGAAGTAGCCGGTTTTTCGGAATGCCAACCAGAACTCATAACCGAGCACCACGAACTCCTGCAGCTCCAGGTCCCCCAGCCCGTCCTGCAGGTCGGCCAGGGTCCGGTCCTCCAGCGCCACCCAGGCCGCCATGATGGTGTCGCGCAGCTCATCGTCGCTGAGCGCCTGATTGAGAAATTGCTCACTGCGCCGGATCAAGCCCGGTAGGCTGTCCGCCAGCCATGCCTTGACCCGGCGCTCGAAGGTCTCGTCCAGCCCCGGCACCGCCTTGTTCGCCATGCGCTTGCCGAACTTCATCATCGAGCCGACCCCCGGCACCGAGCGGGCGATGAGGTTGTCCTCGTACAGGTAATTCACCAAGCCGTGGTACACCAGGTTGGATACCAGCTCCTGGTACACCGGATGCGCCATGATTTCCCCGATCACCCGCTCACGCTGGTGCCGGAGGGTCAGCGCCTGCTCCAGGAAGCCGGCGACCTGCTCGCGGGAGATAATGTCGCCCAGCCGGGTCCGGGACTGGGCCTCCGCGTTCAGGACCCGGGTCGCCATCTCCGCCGCCAGCTCCGGCACGCCGGCGTCCAGCTCCATGTTCACCACCACCCGGCGGATCACGCCCATGACCTGTTCCGGGCTGCTGAGCCGGCTCAGGGTGACGCGGCCGGCATGGTCCAGCAGTGCGTCCAGTTCCTTTTCCACGAAACGTTTCAGCCGCGTGCCCTTGAGCGCCGCCAGTTCGTGCTTGACGTGCGCTTCGAGCAGAGCCTCGGCCAGGGGGGCATGGGTCTGGGTCATGGCGGTATCCTTGTGCGGTCGGAAAACAATGGAACGCTAGGCTAACACGCCCCCCACGGGCCGGCGTTCGCCGAAATACCCGGGCGCCGGCGTCAGCACGCCCGACCGCGCCCCCGGATTACTGGAAGTCGCCGAACGCATGGGGCTCGGCGGCCAGTGCCAAGCAGAGGCTGCCGGGGCCAATGTAGAGGCTGCTGGTGATGCCCATCTGCGACAGCAGCAACTCCACGCCATGGCGCTCACAGGCGTCGCGCAGCCGGTTCAGACCGGGCAAGTCCTCGATCTCCGTCCAGGTCAGGCCGCAGGAGAGGCTGACGTAGGGGGTCAGCAATCCCGCCTCGACCCGGGCGGTGGCGTAGTTCATCACCTTTTCCACCGCCACCTCGAAGCTGCGGGTCTTGGCCACCGGCTGCCCCTCGGCACCCTGGCCGAACAGCACCGGGGTAATGTTCAGAGCCTTGCCCAGAAACGCCACCAGCGCCGACACACTCTTGTCGCCCCGGCGCCGGGCCCGCTCCCGGATGTAGTGCAAATCCCTGGGAATGACGCAGGTGTAGATCCGGTCGGTGAAAGTTTCTACCTCGTGGCGCAGCGCGTTCTTGGACAGTTTCTGCCCGATCAGACGCAGGGTGTGGGCGGCCAGCAGACCCTGGCCGGCGAAGATCTGCTTGCTGTCGATGACCCGCATGGAAAACTTGCCGGTCCGGCCCGCCGCCGCCCGGGCCTGCTCATAATTGGCCATGACCGCGTTCATGGCCTCGGTGGCATTTTGGAAGATCTGGCTCCGGCTGCGGGTCACCGTCTCGCAGATGGCGATATCGAACTGGGTCACGATCTGTTCCATGAACAAGCTGTAGATCTGCTCGGTGGTGAAGGCGCGGGTCTCGGCATGGTGACCCTTTTGCAACAGGCCACTTTGATAGAACTCCTGGGTGCGCACCGGGTCGTGAGTATCGACGTAGGTCTGGCCATCGATGACGGCGGTCACCGGCAGAATGAACAGGTCGTGCTTGCGACGGAACTCGTAGGGAAGATCACAGGCGGAGTCGACGATCAGACCGACTCTCATGGCGGACGGGGTGGACATGGTGGGCGCCTCCAGCTCCGGGCCCCTCCTTCCTGGAACGGCCCGCTGTTATTGTTGTTGACTGGACAGTGTTGCACATGCCGCGCAGGATTTCAGCACCCCGGACCACCGGACCCGGCCGTCGCCTCCAGTTCCTTCAGGTTGCGCCGGAGCAGGTCGCGGTTGTCCTGTTGCCAGGGGTGAAAATCCTTGCGCAAATAGGCCAGAAACTCCGGCAGGCACCGGCGGATGATTCCCGGCCGGCCCCAAAGGAAATTCAGCCCGCCGAGCCAGGTTTTCAGGCTCCAGAGCTTGCCGTCGGTTTTCAGCAGGCTGCAGGTATTGAGGAAGGTGTACTTGCAGAAATTCCAGGTCACGAACAGAAACACGATGCGGCGCAGTCGCTCATCGCCGACGCAGGCCCGGTAGACATCAAACGCGACGGACTTGTGCTCGGTTTCCTCGATGGCATGCCAGCGCCAGAGCTGCCTCATGGCGGGCGTGGCACCCTCCATCCACTCCGGATTCTTCAGGATCGCGTTGGCCAGGACAGCAGTATAGTGTTCTGCCCCGCAGGTGCCGGCCAGCTGGCGGCTCGGGGGCAGTTTTGCGACCCACTCCATATGCTTCCGGAAGCGCCGATCGATGTCCTCAATGTCATAACCACGGGCCTTCAGTGCCTCGTTATAGCTCTTGTGCTCCCGGCTGTGCAGGGCCTCCTGGCCGATAAAGCCCCGGATCTCCTGCTTGAGCTTGGGATCGTCAATGCGGTCCCGGTACAGGCGCACGGCATTGATGAACTGCTGCTCACCGTCGGGAAATTGCAGGGACAATGCATTGAAAAACGCGGTGCGGAAGGCGTTGTTGCCATGCCAGAAGGATTTCAGATCCTCGCTGACGTCAAAGTGGATGTGCCGGGGTGAGACAGACACCCCTTCCGGGGTCGAGCTGACTGACATGGTGGCCTCCTGTCGTCAGGTTATTGTTATCAGCGCATTGGACTTCGTCTATTTTTTAACCGGTAAAACCAGTTTAACCTCACCGGGATTCTGCCGAATAGACAGGATTAAGATAAATGAGACAATTTGTCACGATATGACAAATTGTCAATACACCACGCTGATTTCCCGCCTGTAACGATCAGGATCAAGGCCACACCCAGCTCAGTACACGTCCTCCAGATAACGCCCCTGCGCTCTCAAGTCGTCCACCTCCAGGCGCAACGGTCTGAGAATCTCTTCCAGAACCTGCTTTACTCCGGCAGCCATGTCCCTGCCGCCACACACCAGAATCTGGGCTCCGGTATCAACCATCTGTCGCAAGGCTGTCTGATCCTGCAGGAGCCTGTCCTGCACATAAGCCTTTTCTTCGGATCTTGAGAAGGCGGTGCTCAAGCCCGTCAGCCGTTGATCCTCAAGGTAATGCCCCAGCTCCGGCTGATAGAGAAAATCCGAATTCGGGCTTCGCCCGCCCCAGTACAGGTACATGGGATTGCGGGCGGTATTTTTCCGGATGAATCCGGTCAACGGGCCGATCCCTGCACCGGCACCAATCATGATGACCGGAACCGGGCCAGTGGCCGGGCGGAACTCCGGATTGTGACGGATGAAGGCATCAATACACTCCCCTGGTTGCAGGCCATGCAAGTAACCGGAACAAAGACCACCCGGCTGTTTGCGCACACAGATCTCCAGCACCCCGTCACTGGAGGACGAAGCCAGTGAGTAGAACCGGGCCTCCTCACTGCCGGGCGGCAGAATGCCCAGCAGGTCACCCGCCTCAAACGTTGGCAGGCTATTGCTGCCAGACCGGAAAAACCGGGATTGCCAGCGTTGCCCCTCGCCTGCCAGCCGGAAACGCAGGATGCTGGTCGGTGCCTGTACCGCCAGGCCGTAATCAACACGCCCGGCAAGTTCCAGCCGGGAGGTGCGTGGCGGCATCGGATCATGGCTCAGTGAGAGCGGAGCGCCGAGCGCAGTGCCCAGCCCCTCACCCCAGTCACTGAATCGTTCAGCGGAACAGCGGTCAATCAGCTCAACGGGCTGAATTCTGCTCAGGCCCTTGCCGGCGAGTGCCGCATCGACTTCCAACGCAAACCGGCAGAAATGCGCAAACTGCCTATCTCCGAACCCAAGCACAGCATATTTCAACGCGTTACAGGCCCTGAAATCGCGAAGCCGAACCATGAATCGCCGCGCAGATGCCGGGGCATCGCCATCACCGTAGGTGGAGGTCAGCACGAGCAACAAAGACGCCTCAGGATACGTCGTCTCCAGCGCGTTCATCTCCGCGCAATGTACCTGAAAGCCGACACTGGTCAGCCCCTGCTCCAACGCACGGGCAAAGCCCCAGGTTGAACCGCCCTCCGACCCCACCAGGACAATCACATCGGCCTCGGCTGCAGGGGCATTTTTAACTGCCTGTGATGACGACCGACGCCGCTGCCACCAAACGATGGCTCCGGTTACCGATAGTGCCGGCACGGCAAGCGCAGCCACACCAAGTATCAGGCCCAGCCACCAAAGCCCCTCACCGGTATGCAGCCTCATGATCCATTGCTGGACAACACTGCCGTTGGACCGGGGCTGGAACTGCAGCAGCTCACCGGTCGCCGGATCAACGAACCCGGAGCCCCCCGAGGTGGTCAGGGAGTACACGTCCTGAGGGTCATCAGGATAGGGAAACACGAGTTCCCGGAGATCGTTAAGATCAACCTCGGAGAGTGCCTGGAGCCGGTCTACAGGACGGGGCTGCCCCCCGGAAACCTCAGCCGGGAAGCCTGGCCCCAGGTCGGAGACCTCGGGCAGCAGACCAAATCGCTGGGCCGAAAGGAAACTGCCGGTCAGTGCCGACAACAGGAGCCCCAAAACCGCCAGCCGGGCGATTTCGGCGTGAAGGCGTTTACTGCCAGTGCCGGCCATTGGCCGCATCAATGCTCTCCAGCCACCGCAACGACGGGCCAGCAACACCAGGCCAGACAGGCAAACAACCAGCATCAATGCGGCCGAGATGCCTGCCATCATCCGGCCTGGTGTATCCAGCAAGAATGAACGATGCAGGTTTTTGATCCAGACAAAAAACGCCGATGGCTGATAGGCCCCCAGGCTGTCGCCGGTCACCGGGTTGATGAGATCGGCCCCGGCCTGGCCATTTTGACTGTAATAAACGATCACCTGGCCCGAGAGTTCGCGCACAATCTGTTCCGTACCCGGATAGTTTGCAACCACCCGTCCTGCCAGCTCGGCAACGCTAACCTCCCCGGCCGGGGGCACCACAGCGCCGGCCCTGTCCAGCGCCGGCGCAAGGCCCAGGATCGCACCAGTGACAGCCAGTGTCACCAGGACCAACGCTGCAATAAGACCGGGCAGCCCATGCCATTTACGCAACATCATTCTTGCTCCCGGCTATGCATTAAAAGTCGTAACGGAATGAGCGAACGTAACCGTGTCCGGAAACCGCCGTGCCCGCTCCGTCGGTGGTCAATGGAAGCGCGATATCGGCGCGATTGTCGCGCATATCCTCAACTGCTGTGTCGACACGGACTTCGTAGCCGCTGTCGAACAGCGTATCATCGAGATCCAGCGTGATCTTGAGGGTTCGGCCACTGGTGATACTCGCTCCTGTCAGCCCGTCGTATTCGGCGGGGTCCAGTCGGCTGCCGCGGGCCCAGCCGCTCAGGTGCTTGTAGTACTTGGACTTTTTCCCGGCGACCCAGAGGGTGCCCTGGTACGCGCCTGCCTCATCCGTCAGGTAAAGGGCCATGTAGGCACCGTCTCCGCCGTAATCGTATAGCTCGGTTGTGAAAGTGACTTCACGAGCCTGCGCAAACGCGGGCAACGTGACCGAGACAACCAGGCCCAGAACAAGAAGAATCTTTTTCATACCGTACCTCTTCATACCGTACTTCCGGCATCACGCTGAATTGCAAAAACATTGGTTAAAACAATGGGCAGGTTATTCCACCGTCATTGTCGGACGGCCCTTGACGATGCCGTTGCGGGGAACCGGACGATCGGCCTGAGCCTGGTCCCCGGCTGTACCGTCACTCCACTCATCCCTGTTGTCATCGTCGTCTTCCCGCTCCAACTCCATAAGTTCCAGGGAAGCCGGTGCAAAGGAAGCCTCGGCACGAAATCCGTCCGGGGCCAGCCCCTTCACTTCATAACAACCGTCATCCACCTTGATGCGGTATACCGTCCAGCCCTCCGCCTCCAGTTTCTGACGCAGCTGCTCCCGTGGCTGCCAGTCAGCCATCGGGTCGTCACAGTCATCGTCCGCCAGCACCGGTGCGCTGAGGCAAAATAGCGCGAGGCTGATAATCACAGGTTTGGTTTTCATGGGATATCTCCTGTTGAATCCACTGCAGCTATTCTGGGGCGCGGACCTGACAGTGGCCTGAACGCCCCGGCAATGGTTAACGGAACTGGAAGGCTTCCTTATGGAAGCGCGACAAACGCAACGGTGCCGCCCTTAATCCCCGCTCCAGAGCCTGCCCCAGCCCGGCCGGGCCACAGAACCAGACTTCGGCCCGGGCACCCAAGAGTTCATTGGCGGACAGGGTTTCTGCCGAAAGGCTCTCCCCTTTGCTGCTGTCGTGAATCTGGAGTCTGATGCCGGGGAAATCACGGCAAAGGGCCTGAAGCCGCTCGACCAAGGGGTCCCGGGATGCGTTACGGGTGCAGTAATGCAGGTCGGCTTCGGGTGTCGGCTGGTTGGCGGCACCCGCCGCTTCAAGCCAGGCCAGAAAGGGCGTTACACCAATACCGCCGGCAATCCAGATCTGATGGGCTTTGCGATTCCTTCGATTGAAGTCGAAACAACCGTAAGGGCCTTCCACGGTCACCCGCTGACCCACCCTGATCTTATGGGCGAGGTTGCGGGTGAAGTCGCCGAGAGACTTGATCAGGAATGTGACCTGGCCATCACCGCCATCGGCACTGGCAATGGTGAAGGGGTGCGAACCTTCCAGCTTGTTGAACGTCACGAGGGCAAACTGTCCGGGCTTATGCCCCTTCCAGGCCTGACCCAGGTCCAGCGTCACCTCGGTGATGTTGGGTTCCGGGGTATCGATGCTTGCAATCGTGCCCTGAACCTGACGATGGCGACCGACCCTTCCGGCCAGTGACAACACGCTGGCAAGACTGCCGCCGGCCAACAGAGCGGCCATCAGCCAACCGATGGGTTGCCGCCACCAGTCCAGCGGAGCCAGCCAGGCAGCATGAAACGCCAGCAGCATGTAAAGTGCGGGCATCGCCCGGTGCAGATAGCGCCAGTACCGATACGGGAACTTTCGCCACAGCGTGATCAGCAACATGGCGAACAACAGGTAAATGGCAAACTCACCCACTTCCTCTGCTGCATCGCGCATGACCTCGATCAGCCCACTGTAGTGCAGGTCGTCGAGCCGGCTGATACCGCCGAAAATTTCTTCAATGGCATCGTCACCCATCTCGATCAACCAGTGGGCCGCCGCAAAGGTCACAGCCAGAATACCCGCCCACTTATGGGTACGGTAGATCTTGTCCAGTCCGCCCAGAGGCCGCTCAAGCCACGCAGGACGAAGGGCCAGCATCATGGTCAGAGACAACAGCGCAATGGATAACCACCCGCTGAGCAGCAGCCCCTGATCATAGACAGACCAGGGCCCGCCGGTTGTTGCCAGGCTCCACGCCCACAGGCCGGTAACGACAAGCACGAACGGTAATATCAGCCGGATCATGGTTTCTCCTCTGATCAGCTCCGGGAATGTTCAGGATCAGGCTAACGCCGGAACCTGACAGCCAGCTGAAGCCGAAGAGAAACAGGACCAATCCTTGACTTTTCAGGCTGCTGTCAGGTCCTGGCTGTAGTATCTTTCTCTCAAATCGCATCAAAGGTGGGCTATGCGAATATTGCTGGTGGAAGATACCGAGGGGCTGGGTGAGGCCGTGGGAGCCCAGATCACCGAGGACGGCCATGCGGTGGACTGGGTGCAGTCTCTCCGGTTTGCCCAGAACAGTTTGCGGACCACCACTTACGACCTGATACTCCTCGACCTGATGCTCCCGGATGGCCATGGTCTGGATTTTCTGAAAACCATCAGAGCCAGCGGAAACAGCACCCCGGTGATTATCCTCACAGCCAGGGACCAGGTTTCAGATCGCATCAACGGGCTGAATGCCGGTGCGGACGACTACCTGATCAAACCCTTTGATCTCTCCGAATTGTCCGCACGTGTGGCCGCGGTGGCCCGTCGTTACCGGGGCAACCCGAACCCCCTGATACGGGTGGGCAACCTGGAGGTGGATCTGCACGATCACCGAATCCAGCGCAACGGCCAGCCGGTGGAACTGACAGCCCGCGAGTGGGCCTTGTTTGAGGGCTTCCTCCAGCGGCCAGGGATACTGCTCTCAAGGCAGCAACTGGAAGACAGACTGTATGCCTTCGGGGCCGAAATCGAGAGCAACACCATTGAAGTCTATATCAGCCGCTTGCGAAAAAAGCTCGGGCGCGACGCCATCGTAACGGTCCGGGGCATGGGCTACCGCCTGGAAACCGATGAGACATAACCGAAGCCTGCAAAAACGCCTTGGCGTTGGTCTGACTCTGGGAGCCACCCTGCTGTGGCTGCTTGGTGTTGCTGCGTCCGGGCTGGTGGCACAGCATGAAATGAACGAAGTCTTCGACAGCGCCCTTGAAGAAACTGCCCAACGCATTCTGCCACTGGCTGTGACAGACATCCTGAACCGGGAAACCGCTACCGGGAGCCGGACCGCACCGGCCCTGAAGGAACATGACGAGTACCTCACCTATGTGGTCAGGGATCGCCAGGGAGCCCTCCTGCTTCAGTCCCACGATGCGGACCCCGATGTCTTCGCTGCTCTGCCCCGTGAAGGCTTCACCGACACTCCCACCCACCGCATTTATGGAGCCTCGGCGGTCAGCGATACCATTTACATCGAAGTCGCCGAGCCACTGGCCCACCGGCGCGAGGCCGCTCTTGAGGCCGGCCTGGCTTTGCTGGCGCCCCTGTTCATCCTGATTCCGGTCAGCCTGTTCGGTATCTGGTGGGTGTTAAGGCTGTCACTGCGCCCGGTCGTCGAATTCCAGCAGTCGATTGAATCCCGGGGCGCGAGCGACCTCTCCCCCGTCAACCAGGATGGGCTACCCGAGGAATTCGAACCCACAGCGGTTGCCGTCAACCGGCTGCTGGAGAGACTGAACCGCGCACTTGACGCAGAACGGAGCTTCACCGCCAACAGCGCGCACGAATTGCGCACACCGCTGGCCACGGCACTGGCCAAGGTGCAACGGCTGAAAACGCAACTCGAGGATCAACACCTGCGAAAGAATGTGGTTGAAATTGAAGAGGCGCTGCGCAGCCTGTCCACCTTGTCCGGAAAGCTGCTTGAGCTGGCCAAAGCCGAGGGTGGTGGAGCCCTGTCACAGAGTCCCCATAACCTTGTGCCGATACTCGCCATGATCGCCCGGGATTTTGAATCTCGAACGCCCGACCGGATTCGGCTCACGCTGCCAGAGGGTGAGGTGCAATCCCTCCTTGATCCGGATGTTTTTGCCATTCTTATCCGTAACCTGATCGAAAACGCCCTGAAGCACGGCGATAAACAACAACCCGTGGACGTGTCCTTGACCGGCGCAGGCATCCTGAGAGTCTGCAACGGCGGCGATATCGTGCCACCTGACCAACTGGCCTTGCTCCGGAACCGTTTTTCCCGCTACGACACCAAGGCAGCGGGCTCCGGCCTCGGACTCGCCATTGCTGATGCCATTGCTTCAGGCTCCGGCATGACCTTGCATTTGCGTTCTCCGGCAAGCGGGCGGGCGGATGGTTTTGAGGCCGAGGTCAATGTTACCCATGCCGGCGGGAATTCTGGCCCGTGTACCTGACTCTGAACGACCTCATTCTGCTGACCAGCATTATCCAGGCGCTGAGCCTGGCCACGTTCCTGTTGCTTCCCTCCAATATTCGACTGGTAAGCAATCAGCTGCTTGTTGCGACACTGATTTTCTTCGCAGCCGGACTTGGAGAGATTTTTCTCTATAGCAGCGGTCTGGCGCTCGAACATCCCAATCTGGCTTACCTCGGCACCCTTATCGGATTGCTGCAGGCAGGCACGCTCTTCTTATACGCCCGGGCGTTGATGTGTCGGGAGTTTCGATTGCGCAAGGAGCACCTCGTGCATACCCTCCTGTTCTGGGTTGTCGGTGCCATTTTCCTGGTCGAGTACTATTTGCAGCCAAGCGACGTAAAGCTCCGGATTCTGAACGAACGTGACCATCCGGGCGTGTTGACCTCACCGTTGCTGGCCGGGGCCGGTGCGGTGACCGGATTTCTGTTCATCAACTTCCTGACGGTTAACGCGCTCCGGTAACCGGCTATATTCACGGGGCTGGCTGCCGACCAGGCTGCGTTACTGAACGACACCACACTTCCCGAGTTTGATCAGCACCTGAAACAAGAACTGGCCCGGTTTATGGAAGAGGATAAACCCTACCTGAACTCCAACCTGACACTGGAGCAACTCGCCCAATTACATCCATTACGTCGAAGCCGTTCACGGTGCAGCCGGTGCGGGTAAACACGGGCACTGAATCTGCCCGAAATCGGGATAGGGGGGAACCAATAGGTTCCGCCCCTCCCACACCACCCGGCATGCGGGTCCGCACCGGGCGGTTCGAGAAGTTGAGGTTTCACGA
>MDTD01047317.1_pt1 | contig 15004 bp, 8 predicted proteins | sample 811221 | NCBI WGS metagenome assembly MDTD01 (sample SAMN05326646, study PRJNA326480) | marine metagenome | isolation source: seawater | place: Pacific Ocean: South West | collected 2011
CCTAAAATATTCAAAATACTTCTCTCAATAGTCAATAGAGTTTCTTTGTCACCTTTTAATTCAGCAATTTCATCACCACTTGAGACTTTCTTTCCATCTTTGGCGAACCAGGATATTTGAACAGAGGGGGCCCAAATTTGGATAAGGTGGTCTACCATCGTAGTACCCACGATGATTCCGCTTCCTCTAGCAATAATTGTAGCACTAGCATCACTATTTCCTCCCATAAATGGCATTTCAATGCCGTCATCAGCTAAAATTGTGTTAATCCATCTGTCCATGCTAGACAATAACATACGACTAGGCCCTTCATCGGCAGTCCACAATAGATGGCCACGGTCATGAGGGAGAGAGTTACTATCCGCCATGAGTGGTGCTAGAGGTTCAACATCTTGAAAACCTACCCTTAAAAGTTGGTATAAATTAATCGAAATATAATATTTCCAGCGTAGGATTCATGGCTATTGCCTTTCTCCACTGAATTAGAAGAATATGTTTGACACTATTATTGGCGGGCATATCACCCTACTCTTTACCGTTGAAAAAGATGGAAGACTACTGCGAAATCAGGGCAGCAGAGGTATTGGTTTGAATATCGATCATGGGGTTAGAGCATCGGTTTCTGAGATCAAATCTAGTCAAATTCGAAAAAAGCAGGAACTTTCAGCAGGTTCTGCTTTGGACGGGAAAATAATGATTGAGGATGGCTTGATTGAAGTTAGAGTTGAAGACATGTTCGGTGAAGAGATGCCAGATTCGACTGGAATGTATTATGACCTTGTTGAAGAGTTAAGGCACGCAAAATTACTTGACCGAGCCTCGTCTTACAAAATTGAGGTAAAATTAGACTTACCAACCAGTCAGGGATTTGGTATGTCTGCAGCAGGTCTAATCGCCGTTGCTTATGCATTTAGAGAGTTAACGGGCGTAGGGCTCTCAGGGCAGTATCTACGTTTATGCCACCGCATAGAGAGGTTGAATGGTTCCGGTTTAGGAGATGTTTTGGGAATTTCCGCAGGTGGTGTTGAAATTCGTATTCAGGCTGGTGCCCCAGGTGCATCAGGAAGAGCACTGGGTTTTGCTTGCCCACAACAGATATTGCTGGCATGGCAACCATCAGAAACAAGACATACTTCGAAATATATCGACGACCCTCAGTGGCAAAATAAAATCACCCAGGCTGGAAATCTCGCAGTAAATAATATGAAAAATAAATCTTGGAGTCATGACCAGTGGGGTCAAATTCTAACACAGTCACAAAATTTTGCGGTTCAATCTGAATTACTCGAAGAGGTTGAGAGAAAGCAGTTACTAGCTAAAACCCGAGAAATAGTTCGTGACCTAGATTTACAAGCAAAAATTAGCATTCGTCTTTGCATGCTTGGCATTTCGGTAGTAATCTTACCTAGAAAATTAACAAATCCGCTAAAAAAACATGAATTAGAAAACATTTCGAAGAAACTGGAACAAATTGGCATCGGTACAAAGATAACCAAAATATCAGGGTGAAGCGTCTTCAAGCGGCGATAAGTCAAGTGCATTCGCGTCAAGTAAAGTGCAGCCAGGAATGAATAGATTCTCGCTAAATCCATGACGATAAACCACTGCCCCTGAACCCCATTCTTCGATATATCGATTCATCTGTTTAGTCATTTTCTTTCGCTGAAAGTCCACATCTGCACCATAGAAGTGTTTAGCATCTATCCAAGCAATTGGTTTCCCGTTGATTTCTACAAGATCTAAAAATAATATATCTGGTGTTCTTACCGGACGTCCATGTTCTAACTTTTGTTCGGAAACCATTTCGGTTTGGCGCCTCAGTCTCACCCCTTTAGATTCGAACCAATCGCTAAGAATATCCTCAAATAAATCAGCACGTAAATGAGTTTCTGATTGGTCGACATTTGATACTCTGTCCGCTGCCTCTGCTCGTTCAAACTCGTCTTTTTCTCTTTTTGAGAGCTTACTCGGCGTTCTCAATGATTCTTTAATTTTCGACTTTGACCACTTTTTTTCGGTTAGTATAACGCGGAAAATATTCATTGGTGGGAAATCAAAGCGTTTTGAGAGGTCGACTACATTTACCCCTTCATTGTAAAGGCGAAGGAGTACTTTGGCGCGTGATTTCAATCGACCGTGTCCGTATACTGTCTTTTGTTGTAGAAGGGCAGAACGTAGTGACAGAACTTGGTCTAAACTCATTTCCTTTCCTTCGACCATTTCACCAATTTCATCAACCCTATCGTCATCAAGCCATCCAAATTCGCCTTTGCGCACAACTAACTTAGCCATCTCGGCTTCAACCTTTAGTGGAATAGGAGAAGTTGGCCACTTAAATGAGAAACTTTTCGGTTCAATCGGTTCTTCAGGAAATCCCATTAATGGTGGAGAAACGCTAAACCTTTGCAAGGCTTGATTTTCCATATTTTTAATTTGTTCAGCATTCTTCTCAATGATGTGTTTTTTTGGTGTCGTTCCATAAGGTCTAGGTTTCGTCTTATTCTTCGGACGTTTATTTTTCGACTTATTTTTTTTAGAATTACCTTTAGGTGAAGATATTTCAGAATTATCTTCTCCCGCCATAAAGTGAGGTTGTCATAGCCCCTCCATGAATACTACTATTGTTTACTCTTCTTGGAACGTGATTTCTCGAAGCATCTTGAGTTCACGGGTGGCATTTTTAGACAAATCTTTCAGCCATTGTTTAGGTATTTGTCTAACACTATTTTCGACTTTTGCTTTGAAAAAATTAGACCATTTACTTATTTGCCACCAAGCAGCAACTTCAACTCCCCCCTCATTTTGACATAGTATTGTTATCTCTAAACTTAGCGACTTTATCGCATTACCACTTTTTTTGCCGTTAGAAACTTGCCCAAGCCAATCAAATCCGATTTCGAGATACTCGGGATTATCACCCCTACGAATAAATTTCACTTCCCACATCTCTTCGATTAATTGTTGTCTTTCAATCCGGTGAAGATCGAATCTTTGTCCCGGCTTAAGTTCACCTTTCTGCGATGATAATAATCTTTGAGCGGTAGAATTCCACTGTGGCCAGTTATCTAAATTTAGTAGATTTACTGCCACGTGACGTGCCAATTCGGGCTCCAAGAATTCTCTCCAGACACCGTTGGGTGAAACCATCTTAACACCCAATTTATGCGTAAATTATAGACGGGCTAAGGGGCAAAGAGGATTTTGTTTTGTCCGAATCAGCCTCATTCTTTTCACTTGTAATTACAATGATTTCATTTAGTCCTAGTTCCGCTTTAATGAATTCCTTTCTTTTTGAGAGTAATTCCAATTCATTTAGTTCGCCTGTGATTAGTTGTTTTGATTTGTCATCCCATTTGAAAATTTGAGGCAACATCTTTTTACCCCAAAATGCGAATATTTCGCCCGAATTTTCTCGTTTTGCTAAATCAGAATTTTTTAAGTGATTCATGAACGACTTCACATTACCACCATCTTCAACAAATTTTATTGCCATAATTGCTAATTCTCTTTTCCAATCAGGGCAAATTGTCAGAATTAATTTTTGAGCTGGACCATCTAAATGTCTTTCAGCAATTGTTTTGACCTTACGAGCATTTTCTAGAATATTTCGCATGACAAATTCATCGTCTAGGATTGAACTTTCGCGAGTTGTAAGTTTACTTTGTGCGGCAAATTCGGAATTTGAAATTAGACTATCATTGCCCAGTAATCGCCACCACTCCTCTGCGAGGTGGGGAGTCGAAACTGAGAGTAGGTGAGACCATGTAGTCAATAACTCAATGCCTAAATCTCGATTGTTTCCACCTCTTCGAATATACCAGTTCATATCTTTGATTAGTTCATAATGAGAAATTTCAACCGCTCTTCTTAGATCATAATTATCCATGGCTTCCTCAAACTCTAGCACTCTTTGCTTTATCCTAAAACTCAACCACTCATCAATTTGATTTTTTTCTGAGCCCCAGCCAAGTATCTGGTTCGGAATACCCATCAATTGAAGCATTACGCGATGATTTGCTTCCAGCGCAGTATCTGACCAGTCCATACCGGCTGTAGGATTCGCTGCGAATAAGATAAACAGTCTTACCGTATCGGCTCCATACTTTTCGATCATATCTTCAGGCGATACAGTATTACCCAACGATTTACTCATTTTGGCGGAACGAAGCCCTAGTTCGCCATTGCAGTGTGGGCACGGATTTCCGATGTGGTCAACGGATAGTGTGATAGAACATTTTTCACACCACGGAGCCTGTTTGTTCACCATACCTTGACAAAGTAGTTCCTCGAATGGCTCATCGATAGAATGAAGTCCTAAATCTCGGAGAGCCTTTGTCCAAAAACGAGCGTAAATCAAATGCATTTGGGCATGTTCAATTCCTCCACAATAGAAATCAACATTCATCCAATGATTAGCAATTTCTTTCGAGAAGCATTCTGCATCATTTCTAGCATCGGTATATCTCAAGAAATACCAAGATGAATCAACAAATGTATCCATAGTATCGGTTTCTCGTCGTGCCGGAATGTTACATTTGGGACAGAAAGTGTTGATAAACTCGGAAGAACTTTCTAATGGGTTCCCTTTACCAAAGGTTACATCTCTGGGCAACTCTACTGGCAGCTGGGATTCCGGAACAGGTACAGCACCACATTCGTCACAGTGTATAACCGGAATAGGAGTACCCCAGTATCGCTGCCGTGAGATTAGCCACGGTCTAATTTTCCAATTGATAGTCTTGATACCTTTGTGGTTTGTTTCTAAATAACTGATAACCTTGCTTTTTGCATCATCACCGTATAGACCTTCAAATTCAGTAGGGCAATTTACCATCCATCCTAAACCAGTCTCGGCTTTTTTCATTTCTTCATCGGGATCTCCGTTTTCGTTTACCACCAGTGTTCTCTGGATGTGAATGTCATATTTCTTCGCAAAATCAAAATCTCTTTCATCATGACCAGGAACCGCCATTACTGCTCCAGTTCCATACGAAGCAATAACAAAGTTTCCAGTCCAGATGGGAACTTTTTCGCCGGTTATTGGATGTATAGCGTTCTTTCCAAGTGGTGACCCTTTCTTCTTATTCATATTTTTAATTCTATCAAATTCAGTCATAATTGAGACTTCATCGTACAACTGTTGCCAACTATCTTCAAATTCCGTACCCTTCACCAAAGATTCAGACAACGGGTGTTCAGGGGCTAAAGTCAAAAATGTTACACCAAAAATGGTGTCAGGTCTTGTAGTGAAGACCTTTATTTCCTGATCAGAATCTTCCACAGCAAATGTAATTTCAGCACCTTCTGAGCGGCCAATCCAGTCTTTTTGCATAGCAGCGACATTTTCAGGAAAATTGATTTCGTCAAGCCCATCAACTAATTGTTGGGCATATTTACGTGTATCAAGGAACCACTGACTCATTTCCTTTTGTATCACAGGACCATTGCATCTCCAACATCGGCCTGCTTTGACTTGTTCATTAGCGAGAACGGTATTACATGAATCACACCAGTTAACAGGGGCGAATTCTTGATATGCAAGACCATTTTCCATAAATTTAGTAAAAAACCATTGATTCCATTTGTAGTAATTAGGGTCGTGACTCTTAACCATTCGACTCCAGTCATAGGAGAATCCCATTCTCTTGATTTGTTGAGTAATGGAGACCATATTTCTCTCAGTGATGTCATACGGGTGACCGCCTTCTTTGATGGCAGCATTCTCTGCTGGCATACCAAATGAATCAAATCCCATTGGATATAATACATCGAACCCCATCATTCTCTTGTATCTCGCAACTGCATCACCAATTGAGTAATTTCTAACATGACCCATATGCATCTTTCCTGATGGATACGGATACATTTCCAAACAGTAGAACGGGGTTTTATCACTGTTAATTTTAGATTCAAAAATCCTTGATTCAGCCCATTTTTGTTGCCAATAGGGTTCATCAACAGTAATACTATTTTCACTCAAAGCAATCAACCCTCTTCTCCGAGATATTACATCCATGAATTACCCCCCTTTCAATGACACTCTTGATGTGGTAGTAATCATTCGATTGTTCATGGCCAAGAGAATAACCGTTCGAGCGCCTTGCCGAATAGATTTAGCTGGAGGTTGGACTGATGTACCAAACTTTTGTCGTAGTAAATCAGGCGAAGTGGTGAATATTGCCATCAATAAGTACACAAGATGTGTTATGGAACTAGATGATGAAAGGAAAATCACTCTCTCCTATTCCACTGATATGCCTACAGGCTCTGGCTTAGGGACTTCTGGTTCAATGAATGTGGGCTTGATTGGGACAATTCTAGGCTCTGAATTTGAACCGACAGAAATAGCTGAGATTGCTTACCAATTCGAGGCATTACTGGGCAATAAAGGAGGTCGTCAAGACCAATGGGCAAGTGCGCTAGGTGGAATCAATCACATGTCGTTTAATGGCGAAAAAGTAGCAACAAAATCACTCAATCCTTCTACTGAATTTATCTCCCAATTAGAGGATAGGTTGTTACTTTTCAATAGCATGATTAGTCATGTTTCTGGACAATTACATCAGAATATTTGGGACAGGTATGCGAATGATGATAGCGGTATAGTTCTAGCCTTGGATAAAATAAGAGATGCCGGTTTACTGATGGCTAAAGCAATCAGTGAAGAATCTATTACAAGTATTGCTGAGTCCTTCAAGATTGTAATGGGTGCAGTCGATCAACTTGGGATGGAGTTACATGACCCATTTAGAACCATTATAGAACCATTTACGAATTCTGGAGAGGTATTAGCATGGAAAGCGATGGGTGCCGGAGGAGGTGGCGTTGTTGGAGTACTTTTATCTGAGCATTGTGACAGACAAAAGATAATAATTGATTTTACCACTCAGGGGTGGAAGAATATTGATTGGAAAATGGATAAACAAGGTCTTCAAAGAGAAGCAATCACTCTTTAACCTTGAAGTCTATATCGGTCTCGAGTAAAAACAAGGCTTCCTTAGTTAACTTGTATCTATTTTTAAGCCCCATTTTTCTTTTTTCTACGAGACCAAATTTTTGCAAAGTTCGTAAGTGGTGAGAGATTAGTTGTTGGCTCTTTTCTAGTTGTATCGATAATTCCGCTTGCGTTGGGAATTTACCGTACTGGTGTTCGTCATCGAGCAATGTTAGGATTTTGCCCTGTAGGCTATTTGGGTCTGGAGACAATAAAGGAATAGGTAATTGGTCTGGGTCCATACCTGGGTATAATGAGTTGTTGAGTGGATAATATCTTACAAGACGGCCATCTTTTAGCCTCCAAATTAATTCCTGATTTTCTAATAATCTTAAGTGGTGAGTAATTTGCCCATTACTCATGTTCAATGCGGCCATTAACGCCCGGAAGTGACACCCGGGGTTAGCGGTCAAATATCCCATTAAGCGGCCTCTCTGGAATTTACCATCGGTAGTTTCCTGTGTTTTTCCTAACAATCCTAGTAACCATAATCCTGCCGCAGTCGATGGTATTCTTAGAGATTCAGTGTTCATCACAAAAATTCCAAGTAAGGCGAAGATCGAGGAGGTAGATACAACAACTATAGCAACAGTTGTTACTTCTTGTAGGTCTACAGTTTCAGAAATCTCTTCTTCAGGGTTTTCGTTGACCACTGCCTGCTCTTCAATGACTATTTTCTGTTCATTGTATATAGAGAGAATTTCTATCCCCGCTATGTCAAATTTTGACTGGCACTCATCTAGGGTTGAATCTGATTCGGAGACTAGATATTCTCCTTCCCATCCATTTTTAGGAGTCCATGGAGATAATTTCGCCGAGCTAACGAGTAAATATGACTGGTCGACATTGGATAACATCCAGCAATCTCTGTCGTTGGTTCCAATATTTGTCCATATACCTTGGAATTCAATCAAATCTATTTTTTCTTCTTCCAGTTCGAAATAATCAAATTGGAATTCGAGATACTGCGAGAATCCCATTTCTAGATAGTGTTCGATTGTTAAGGAATAGTCAATGGTCGAATTTGAAAAATTGTCAACTGTCGGTATTTGGAAACTTTTTTCTAAAATTAGACTTTGACTTGAGTCATTTATTTTCAAGTAATTACCTAGAGTATATTCGCAAGAGGATTTAGTCAAACTTATCTCTTCAATAGTATTCATTGCTTCTAAATAAATTGAATTAATACATTGATTGTTAATTTTGAGAATATTATTTTCTGAGGTTATAGATAGTGATACAAACGCAGTGTCGTCGATAATCTGCATTGAATAATCAGTATCAAGTGAATCATCACCGCAATTTTTCTCTCGATAATTATCTTGGTGAATGTATTCTTCAAAGTGAGTTATTGAGTATTCTAGAATTTCTATTATTATCGAATATTTACCCGAGTTTATCGAACAGCCGTTTCCGTTTTCTAGGTACCAATATGGCATTTTGAAACTCAAAGAGCGGTCATTGTCAATTGTATATGAGGTGAAAACTTCTTGACATGAATCTTGTGAACTGTCAAAGATTAGTTCTCCTAAGTCATTGATAACAAACATTTGGAATTTACAATTATTATTGAATTCAATGGCTTTTTCAGAATCGTCCAAGTTCTCTATATTTATCGAATATGATAAGAAAGAAACGTGTTCTTTCTCCATTTCGACTTCTTTACTAAGATATGTTGAAAGACCATTTTGAAGATAATTTGGCGTGGATACTTCACTATCAGCAGCGTTGATAATGACTTCATCAATTAAATCTCCGCCTGGAGAAATTACGGAAACATAATTTTCACCAGATAGTAATGAACTCGATTCTATTAGCACACCTTCGAGGTATGAGTACTCATTCGCATTTAGCATTGAATTGCTACCATAACAAGAGTTAAGCAGTTCTTGAACCCCATTAATCTCAAAAACCAATTTACATGACTCAGTGGGGAGTTGAATTGAGTCACTCGTTGGATTGGAGAGAGTAATCCCAACCAGAGCATGTTTATTGGTAGGGTCACTTCCACCAACTTCCACGACGTTCAAATTTAGTTCAATACCGTCATCAAATTTGATGTCTTTCTGGAAATAAAAATCAAAGTTATCTATTAGGTTTGTACCGCTGTGAGAAATCTCTAAATTATACCATCCAGATTGAACCATTTCTCCTTCATAAGATGTGAAATCCCAAAGCATAGTGCTAAATTCGAAATTTGTATTGCTGTTAATAATCAATTCTTGACTTTGACCTCTACAGGTATTGGAATTATCAAAAATTTGGTTTGATTCAGAGTCCGTGATGGTAAAGAAGACATCGCACGAGGGGTCATTTGGTATTGAAATCTGGTCAGCAGAATTGACTAAAAAAGAGTTTATTTCCAAAATTTCGCTTTCTAAATACCATTGCTTAGTCTCGACATCGATATTCAATTCTAACTGAGAATAATCAGCGGTTTCATCAGCAGAAATATGCGGTACAGCAGACAAAAGAAATAGACCACAAACTAAGATGATCAGTGGCCGACCGCTCCCCGCCATGTGTTGCAGATAAAGTCATTACTTGAAAGGGCAGCGGTCCATAATTTATGTAGAAATTACGTTCTCAAAAGAAAATGGTCTATTTATAGGCCTAGGTCATCAAGATTAATCATCTTGGGTATTGCTGCGTCCTCTTCTTGTTTTTGTTGGATTTCGAATTGTTTCCACTGGGGTATACTAGTTGCTACAGGTTCCGACCAGCCTAATGCTCTGGCCTCATCCAATTGCCCATTAGCGACATAGTAGTCAATCCATGCCAATCGTCTTTCTTCATCTTCAGAGAATGCTAAATTGACCATATTTTCTTCAACTTTGCCTCTCAAAGCTCTTTTCTTACCAGCTGCTTTAGCAAACTGTGCTACAATAATTATCGCTAATAAGAATACAATAACTCCTGCCATAATTATCAGCGTTTGGTTAACTGAGTCTGAGTTAGCTTGGCTTGAGTCGGAAGAAGAATCATCTTTGTTCGGGTCGGATTTAATGTTACAAATTACCGAACCGGCTTTGCCGATTGAAACTTCGGGATCCCAAGGACAAGGGTCGACAATATCCGACACTCCATCACCATCAGAGTCAATGCATCCCCACTGGCCGCTAGAGGTTGTCTTCCTAGAAGTCCCTGCTACAGTCGGACAATCATCTGGTTGATACGCTCCAGACGTGAAATTATCCCCAAACCCATCACCGTCTTCATCACTCCATTGAGAAGGTTCTTGGTAGAAGTAATCAGGCTTGAAATAACTACTGACGTTATCTCCATACCCATCACCGTCAGTGTCATTCCATTGTTCAAATTCTTCAGGGAATGCATCTCCGAATTGCTCTCTTAGAGTAATAACTCTGTTTGGGTCATTTTCATCTACGACTGTGTAGTTATTCCAGTAGTAATTATCACCATAGCCGTCTCCATCGCTATCAAACCATTGATTACCATCATTCGGGAATACATCATCGACATCTGCCCATCCATCACCATCAGAATCAGGACATCCAAACCGGTTATTTTCATTGGAAAGACCGTACTCAGTAAGGCAGTCATCACCACCTGCTCGATTGACTTGGTCACCATAACCATCTCCATCTTGGTCAGCCCACTGCAGAGGATTTTCTGGGAATGCGTCTTCAGGGTCAACAAAACCATCACCATCGGTGTCCGGACATCCTCTAGTTGCGGGGTTAGGTGATGACCCAGCACGAAGCGGGCAAATGTCTCCATTTACCGAACCAGATTGATTGTTATCTCCATAACCGTCGCCATCGGAATCCATCCATTGAGTCGGGTCAAACTTGAACGCATCACCATTGGTGCCAGCAGAATTATCTCCGTATCCATCGCCATCCGTGTCGCGACACTGAGTGGGATCGTCTGGGAAAACATCGGGGTTATTGCCAGATTGGTTGTCTCCCCCACAATCTAGGGAATCTCCATCTCTGTTGGACCACTGTGTACTATCGGACGGGAATGGGTCGCCTTGGTCAGAATAACCATCACCATCGGAGTCTGGACAACCTAGTCTGTCTATTGATGAGGTACCATACTCAGTTGGGCATTCATCAGGATTATTGCCGCTTTGGTTCTCTCCGTATCCGTCCTCGTCAATATCGCACCATTGGGTTGGGTCTAGGGGTAAACTATCGGCTTGGCAATACCCACTGTCATCAATTGCACCCCAGTTACCAGTTGGGTCAGAGTATCCATCACCATCAGTATCGATACAGCCAAAGCGATCATATCTTGAATCTCCGAATGTCATAACACATCCATCAGCTAAATCACTCAACTGATTATCGCCATACCAATCTCCATCGCTATCGACCCACTGTGTTCGGTCAAGAGGAAAAGCGTCGATTTCATTGGCGGAGCTCAACAGTTCACCAGGCCATGAATCTGGTCTGAATTGGTCCCATGTTGAATTTTCATAATTATCTCCAAAACCGTCACCGTCGGTGTCATTCCATTGACTTGGATTACTTGGGAAAGCATCTCCTCTTTGATTGAGGTGGAAGAAATTTTCATCTTCGTCATAAAGGTAATTATCTCCATAACCATCACCATCACTGTCTACCCATTGTTCAGGATTGTTAGGCGCCCAATCTCCCGTATCTGACCACCCATCATCATCGATATCTGGGCAGCCAAAAACATCCTCGGTAGAGGTTCCAAAAACCGTCATGCACGCATCTGGTTGAAATGCAGGTACCGGATTATCTCCGTAACCATCACCATCTGTGTCATTCCATTGGGTTCCTTCACTAGGAAAAGCGTCTACTACTCCATCTCCTTGGTCAGTCGTATTGTAGCCATCATTGTCCTCATCGATGTCGGCATACCAATAGTGAATACCCTCATCATTTCTTCCATAGGTTGTAACTAGTTTCATTCCATCAGAACTCCAACTCAGTCCCTTAACTTGACCGCAGTTATTTCCTCCACATCCATTCGGCGCAGGGGCTCCAAAGAAATCAACCAGTGTTCCGTTAACGGTATTGAATATTTTGACAGAACCACCATCTCCTTGATAATAGGAATGGCCGTTAGCCACTTGTCGACTATCTCCGGAGAAATCAGCAGCAAGGCATGATGAGGTTGTGCTTTTCTCCCATATTCGGGACAGCCCATTGGAAGTAAATTGGTACATGTCGAAACTAGCACCACTGCCTTCCCAAGCGCCGCACATAGAGATGAAGTTTCCATCAGGTGACCAGTCGATGTCATTAATTCCACTAGGTGGGCTAGACACTGAATAAACCGTATTCCTAGATGAAATATTGACTATGTAAAAGTCTCCATTTGCTGCTGCTGCGAGGTGCGTGCCGTCGGGCGAGAATGCTGATGCATAGAAACGGTCTTCTCCGTTAGGATTAATTCCGTTACCTAGTTGCTGACCATCAGAGACCTTTATCAACAATATTTGGCCATTAGTACCAGCATTTCCTGACCTACCTATTGATACCGCTACTAAACTACTGTCTGGTGAGAATTCCACATCATATACGTAGTCCCCACTACCTACATCGACGCTGATTGAGCCGTGAACAGATGAGATATTAGTTGAATAGTAAATATTTATTGTATCATCATCAATTCCAGCAGCAACATAATTTCCATCTGGTGAAAAAGCCACCGAGGTAACCACACTGTTAGCGCTAGATTGTGCGGAACGCAAATTGACATACGAAGAAGAATTCCAAATTCTTAACCATCCATCCTCATCACCTGTGACAATTCTCAGCCCGTCGGAAGAAAAGTCTACATCATTGTAATCTTGATTTGAAGAAATAGTAAATTCATTTTGGAAATTAGGTACATTCGCAACCCACCCATCATTGAAGTCAGAGGTTCCGTCGCCGTCTTTGTCAGGGCACCCATCACGATCGGCATTTGAAGTTCCATAAGACCAGGGGCAGTCATCAGATGAATCGGTAATTCCATCTCCATCACTGTCTGCGGATGCTAGTGGGGCTACTACCACTAGAAGCATCAGTATCACGGCTAAAAAACTTGATAGCCGATATGACATAACTATCGGGCATATCTAATCTTAAAAGGTGTTATGGTTATTTTGTGTAAACATCACATCCGGAAAAATAGTAATCGCTTAGAGGTATGAATTTTTGGGATAAGCGTGGGCGAAGGTATCCCCAAGGTCAATATCCCAGTTCAAGACCGCGTATTGCTGCATTTATTGGAAAATGATGAGCAGGCCGACCGCTATTTAGTAGACTACTCTCTAACTAGACCTGGTGTTGCAGAGGCTTGTGCACTCCACCCTCCAAATGTAAGTCGAACAATGAGAGACTTATTGAAACGTGATCTTGTTTCTGAACATACAAGGAATATCAGGGGCGAAGAAAGGCGTCAGAAAACATGGCAGTTAACCGATGAAGGCAGAGTCAAAGCTTCGAAGAGTAAGAAGTCAATGGGCCAAATAAAGGTTGTAATCAGAGATAGCAGTGGGGAACTAATCGAGATAATCGCCTCGGATGCTTCACGAAGACTGGCGACAGATATTTCATTATTGCAAATTTTAATGCATGCTCAACATGAGGGAGTTTTGACCTACGGAGACATTAGATTTGGGAAAATTAGCCAATCCAGTATTGAGGAATTAGCGCCTCCAGGGCGCCTAAAAGCATTGACAGGAGCCCATGCAACATATAATACAGCGCCACCTAGAACTAGGCCGGTTCATGGCCGAAAGCAAGAGGTGAAGGATCTAGAAACTTGGTTTTCAGGACGTAGACCATGCGCAGTAATCCACGGAATTGCTGGTATTGGCAAGTCCACATTAGTTGCTCATTGGCTTAAAGAAAATCTAGATGTAATGCCAAATCTATCGGTTTGCTGGTATCCTTGTCAACCATGGGACAGGGCACTAGGCATTGCAACAAGTTTGCTTCATAGATTTGGAATAGATGAATCTCACGACCCGTATAATTTAATCGAGACATTACCGCTCCAGCCGGCTGGAAAAATCGATGTCGATACATGGAGACGTAGATTAACTGCATACCTGACGGATGCTGACACAATCAGGGAGCGCTTCAAAGATGAATCGGGCGGTCCTCCACCATACTGGCTTATCATTCTCGACGATGTTCATCACATTGAAGATGAGGCACATGAGTTGCTGGGCGCATTATTGCAGATTTCCACCAAAACACCACTTCGTATAATTATGATATCAAGAACAAAGCCGACTATCTATGACCGCCGAGATGTCCATACACGTGAATTAGTTGGTGAATTTTCTCTCCAAGGATTAACAAAATCTGAGATTGAGTTTTGGTTGAATGATATAGACTCTGAAGGCGAGTATGAACTTGAACAAGTACATCAAAAAACCGGCGGCCATCCCTTAGCACTAGAGTTACTAGAGTTATATGGGCAAGAAACACATGTCGATTGGTTGCAATTCCTTGATGACGAAATAATTCTAAAACTTCCTAAATCAGAACTTGATTTACTTTCAGAATTGGCTGCACAAAAAGTTCCTATCAAGTGGCAGGTTCTTGCTGAAAGTGTAGGTTGGCAAGGAAAACCACCTAAGGATTTGATTCAACATGGCTTATTGCTAGAATTAGATGAAGGGATGTGGCTTCATGAGGCCCTAAAAGAAAGGCTTCTGCGTAATGTGAAGTGATTAAAAATCATCAGCAGTCATGTGGTCATCGATCCACTTTAGCAGTTGTGGTTTAGGCATAGCCCCACTTTGCTTAGATACGATTTCGCCGTTGTGGTATAGAAATAGAGCAGGAATTCCTCTAACACCTAGTTTCGCTGCATTGGCAGGGTTAGTATCAGTATCGACCTTTGCAATCAAAATTTCTCTTTCACCTGCTACCTGCTCCAAAACTGGCGCTATTGCTTTGCACGGTCCACACCACGGAGCCCAAAAATCAACTAGAACCCATTCATTACTGCCAACCGATGTCTCAAATTCAGAATCTGTTACTGCACGTACTTCTCCCATCTGTCCCACTA
>MDTD01076010.1_pt1 | contig 15004 bp, 9 predicted proteins | sample 811221 | NCBI WGS metagenome assembly MDTD01 (sample SAMN05326646, study PRJNA326480) | marine metagenome | isolation source: seawater | place: Pacific Ocean: South West | collected 2011
ATGGTTGTGCTAGTTACTGGAGCGAGTGGCTACATTGGTAGCCATATAGTTGCAAATCTACTTTCCAAGGGAAAAGTCGTAAGAGCTACCGTTAGAGACGCGTCTGATCCTGAGAGAATTGACCATTTAAGAAATATGGAAGTAGCCAAAGGAGGGTCTCTTGAAATTATTGAGATGAATCTGTTAGATTCGGAATCTGTTCACAGAGCTGTATATGGATGCAAAGAGGTGATACATACTGCGGCGGTAGTTGTACTCAAATCAAAAAACCCCCAAGAGAAGATTGTGGATCCCAGCGTAGTCGGTACTCAGAATGTTCTTGATGCCATAGATTCGTCTGAAACCGTGGAATGCCTTGTCCACACGTCTTCAACTGCGGCAATTAGGCCTCAAAGATGGGAGGATGGTCAGACCCTCACAACTGATACTTGGGCAGAGGACGCCAACATAGAAGACAATCCATATGGTCTAGCGAAGTTCAGTGCAGAGCGCTTAGTTAGGAAATGGCACTCCTCAAATAAGAATGCACCTCGAATGGTCACCATAAATCCCTGTGTTGTTCTTGGGCCTCCACTGAGTAAAAGACATCTCAGGGGGAGCCCTTCATTCATCATGATGCTTCTGAAAAGGGAGATTCCATTCGTGATTCCGATGCATATCAGTATCGTAGATGTGAGAGATGTGGCTGAAGCACATGTAAGGGCGCTTTCTAGAGGAGATTCGGGAGGAAGGTATCTCGTGGTCTCTGGTCAAATGTGGTGGAAAGAAGTTGCCATGGCAATAAAGAAGGGCAATCCAACTATGAAAATCCCAACGAAGCAGATTCCATACTTTCTGTCACTAGTAGTTTCTATTTTTCATCCGAGAGTGAGTCTTTCGTGGGCGAGGATGCATCTTGGAAAAAGGTTGTATTGGGATGCTTCTCCCGCCGAAAAGGATCTTGGGATGGAATGGAGGAGCCCTGAGGAATCGCTACTAGATACGATTCCTCCGATTCTAGAAAATAGATGGGTAGGTTGATTTTTTGATAAGAGTGGCTCATATTCTGTGTCTGTTGATTTTGACATCGACAACTACAGGATGTATGCTGTGGGAAGAAGATACGGAGGAAGTATTGATAGAGGACGTATTCGACTTTGGACGAGAGATCCCCCTCACAACATGGTACCACTTCCCTGGTACTCCGTCTGAAAGGTGGGCAGTAGATGCTTCAGACCCTGATGCAGTTGCTTCTTCGAGTATTGCTTTTGATTTCTCAGGAAATAGTACTCCGTTCTATTCTAGTGCAACATATTATGGGACGGGTTTCGATACATTCGAACCGACGCTTGGGATCACTTCATCAGGAGCAATTTTCTTCACTAACTATAACGGACTTGGGGATGGTACCCATATCATCAGGTCTACCGATATGGGGCAGACTTGGGAGGACGTGGGGCCGTTCGGGCAGATTGATGATGACTCTGGACAGACCCCTAACTCGAATGATCCTTACATCTATGTGGATAAATTCACAGATAGGCTTGTCAAATTCGATATGCATGTCCTTGCATCCATGTTTGTCGAGTTTTCTGATGATGACGGGGATAGTTGGAGTGTACCTTATCCGGTGGAAGGCTACTATGTTACACAGGATCATCAGAGTATAGCATCGATGCCGCCTCCACCGGGAGTTACCGCATTTCATCCTGTAATTTACGTCTACTGTATCAATACGGGATCTCCAGCGGCGGGCGCGCAATGTTCCAGATCTCTAAATGGGGGTATGTCTTGGGATATTCAGAGAATAGGATTTCCAATAGAGAGCTTTCCTCAGTGCTCTGGCCTTCATGGTCATGTAGCTGGGGGAATTGACGGGTCAGTATACAGAGGAAATCCCTCGTGCGATGGGCCCGCTGTCTATCGGTCTCTGGATGGCGGGTACAGTTGGACGGAGCACACAATCACTACAGAGATAGGGATGCAAGACGGTTGGCATGCTCACGAGGTAGCTACTGCAGTGGACGATGGAGGGAATGTTCACGCGACGTGGATAGGCGAGGATCTCATGCCTTGGTATGCGAATTCTCAAGATCAAGGAGAGACTTGGAGCCAGCCCATGATGGTGGCAGCACCTGGAGTCAGTGAGACTGGTTTTCCTACAATCTTCGCTGGATCCTCGGGCAGGGTTGTAATAGGATATATTGGCGAGGTTAATGATGTAACTTCGAATAACTCGACCGTTGGCGGAATAGGTTGGGGCGGATATATGGCGATAATGACTGATTCCTTCGCTGAAAGGCCATTGATAACTAGCGTGGCCGTGAACCATCCAAATGATCCTCTGGATATCACGTCTGACTGTGGTGATGTCAGGTGTGGCGGTTTTGGGGATTTTATAGATGTAGAGATCGATGACTGGGGTCGCCCTTGGATCGCTCTTGCTCACAATGCTGCAGGGTTCGAAGAGGCGATTATTGGGACATTAATGGAAGGACCTTCTCTGTATGGCGAGCTTGACTATCTCGATCCACTGCCCGAAGGTGGAAATTCGACTCTGCTTCTTTCATAATCATGATAATCTGGTCATCTACAATCAGTTTAACTGATGTAGGATAGGCTAGGCCGGTAGTGCATGCGAGCCGTTGCGTTGGGTATTGCCTCCCTCCTAATCATGGTGCCGCTCACTGGTTGCTTTGGCTCCGAAGAAGGGGTTTTGGAGGAAGGGAGTTTATTCGACTATGTTTGTTCTGAAAGTGGAGGATCGATCAGCAACACGACTTGGTATCACTATGATAATGCCACGGATGCAACCAAGGTCACAGATTTGATGAACGGAACCTCAGTGCTTACGGGAGAAAACGCTCCTGTTTGTGCCATTGGGACATATTATGGAATCGGGATGACCACTTTCGAACCAACCATTGGTGTTTCGTCTTTGGACAACCTGTATATGACAAGTTGGGGCAATGGGCCTGCTGGTTCAACCGCAATAGTAAGATGCTCTGGATTAATTGGAATGACCCAAATCAGTGACTATGTATGTGAAGACGTCTACAATGCAATTCTACCTGTGCCTAATAGCAATGACCCGTATGTATACGTAGACCCTTGGACGGACAGGATCATGAAGTTCGATATGCATGCCCTTTTGGGAATGACGGTAGAGTGGTCAGATAACGAAGGTCAGAGTTGGGTCGGTCCGTCTGTCGCTACCGGTTGGTCCGTTCAAGATCACCAAACTATAGCATCCTCCCCTTACCCCGCAGCATTTCACCAGACTACTTGGGTGTTCTGTGTGAACGGAAATTACCCATATCCCGTCTGCTCAGCTAGCAATGATGGGGGCCTCACATGGGGGCCTGAGCTTCCAGGAACTCCATCAGATTGCGATAGTGGTGGTCTTACTGGGCACATCACTGGAAGTGAGAATGGGAACTTCTACAGAGGTAACAGAGGCTGCAATGGAGGAGAGGGCTATTCGATCTACAGAAGCGCAAATGGTGGAATTACTTGGACTGAGCATCCTCTTCCCACCGAGTCCACAGGTACAGCAGAAACCTGGAACTTTGAGGAAGCCCAGGTCGCTACAGACTCAGAGGATAACGTGCATGCCTTCTGGATGGGCATAGATAACATGCCTTACTACTCCTATTCAAGAGATGAGGGAGGCTCTTGGAGCGACCCAATAATGATCGCACCTCCGATAGGCCTGAATGGCACTGGATTCCCGGTCATAGCTGCTGGAAGCTCTGGAAAGGTGGCGCTAGGTTATCTCGGAGATTCTGGTGGTGACACTTGGAACGGTTATCTAACAGTAATTACCGATGCGTTCAATGAGAAGCCTCTACTAACTACCGTCCAAGTAAATAGTTGGGGGGATCCTCTGGACACGTCTTCTGGATGTGGATACAACAGATGTGGTGGGTTCGGTGATTTCAATGACATTATCATCGATCAACATGGAAGAGCTTGGTTTGGCCACGCTCACAACGTCGGAGGAGAGATTGGTATTTTCGGGACTATGGCCATTGGGCCTTCGCTAAGGGATGTGCCTATTCAGTCGATGCCATTGGGTGGGCCGTTGACCCTCTAGCTAGAATATCTCGGGCGTCAATTCGTATGCTTGGAAAATGAATCCTGTGGCGAAAGCGAACATGCCAACTCCGCATATCCCCAGTGCAAAACGATATCCACGCGAAGAAAGTGAGCCTCTCGTTCTATCAAAGAATAGTGCTATCGTCATTTTTACAAGTATTATGGATATAAGGAAGGAAACAGCGTATGCCAAGGGTGCGAGGGGCTCCTCGTCTGCAGCTGAAGCCATCAATGGCCCTCCAATTATGAACCAAAACACGTATACATTGGGGTTTAGTAGGTTGGTGATTACACCCCTTCTGAATGAGCCGCTCAAGTTCTTTTGAGCTAGATCAGGATCAGGAGGTTCAATTCTGAAGCAGCCTATACCAAACCAGACTAGGAATCCTGCTCCCAATAGAGATATGCAAAAAAGTACCCTAGGTTGTTCTGCAATCCATCCAGATACTAATACACTGATCAAGATTAGCGGACCATCTGTGAAGATAGGTGCTGATGCAGCTCTGGCGCCTGCTGACCATCCTCCAGCTAAAGTCTCTCGGATTACCATAGTAAGCAGTGGACCTGGCCTAATTCCCTCTATTACGCCGAGTGTGATTCCTGCTGCTGCTAAGGCCAAGATGAGATCGATTTGCATCATCTAGCGCCTCGAGTAGATTGCGATTTTAGCAAGTAACTTGAGTATCTCCAGGTATAGCCAAACCAGGGTAACCATCAAGCCAAATGCCGCTCTCCACTCCAATTGCTTTGGAGCGCCCATCTGAACACCCCTTTCAATAAAATCAAAGTCTGCAACAAGACAAAGTGCGCCGATTCCTATAACAAAGAGGGAGAAGGCTATCCCCACTGGCCCAGCACCGTGGATATAGGGAACATGGAACCATCCCGTTATTGAACCCACAAAAGAGAAGATGTAAATTAAAATAATTGCAAATAGCGATGAGTAAACAGCGATCGCGAGATTCCTGTCCCATTTGATTAGACCTGCCCTGTATATTGCAATCATCGCGCCCAAGATCATGAATGTCAAGAGAGCAGCAAGGATTCCGATACCTGGAAGCTCCATGGGGACTTCGAAAAACCAAGTTAATCCTCCAATTACCAGCCCCTCCAAGGCAGCATATGTGCATATCAGGAGGGGGTTCATGGAACCAGAGAATATTACAATCATCGCTACGATGAAGCTCCCTAGTATTCCTATGAAAATCAGAGGAGCTGCTTCAGGCATCGAGAACGCGGTTGCCAAGGCAGTAGCTGTGGTAATCAGAAGAAGCAGTCCTGTCTTTTCCGATACGCCTTCGATGGTCATCATATTGGATTTGTAGTCTTCCCACCAAGGGGAGTCTTTGTATGCTGATTTTTGGAAGGTCGAGTCGCTTAGGGCGGGGTTACCTGATCTGTACATGTTACGTCGGTGTGCGATGTCCTTCTCAAGGGTTGGCACATCTTTTCTCAAATCATGCCGATTAGATGCTGACCAGTATAGCTTCCAGGTTCCTTAGCTACATCGGTCGGAGCCCCATAGGCAACGATTTCGCCGCCCAGTTCTCCTCCTTCAGGACCTAAGTCGATGATCCAATCGGCACACTTTATTACATCCAAATGGTGCTCTATGATTATTACCGTGTGTCCGTTTCTCCTCAGACGGAGTAGTACTTCGATTAGTTGGTGGACATCGGAGAGTGCTAGACCCGTGGTTGGTTCATCAAGAATATAAAACGTATGCTTGCGAGGAGGTTTGTGCAGTTCTGTAGCTAGTTTGACTCTCTGTGCCTCTCCTCCGGAAAGGGTTGTTGCTGGTTGGCCCAATCTAATGTAGCCAAGTCCTACGTCGTTTACCGTCTGAACGATTCTTAGTATCCTAGGCTGATTCTTGAAGAAGACGCATGCCTCTTCCATACTCATTTGGAGGACTTCGTGAATTGTCTTTCCTTTCCACTTGACCTCAAGAGTTTCTCGAGTGTAACGCTTTCCCTTGCACACATCGCAAGTTACCCAAACGTCAGGCAAGAAGTTCATTTCCAACTTTGTTGATCCCGCCCCACTACAAGCTTCGCACCTTCCCCCTCTTACATTGAAGGAGAACTGGCCTGGAAGATATCCTCGTTCCTTTGCCATCTTTGTCTGGGAAAATAATTCTCGAATTGGACCAAAAGCCCCGGTATAGGTTGCAGGATTGGACCTTGGGGTTCTCCCTATTGGGGACTGGTCGATTACTATCGCCTTGTCCACCAGCTCAAGACCCTGGATCGAGTCCATCGCTCCTAGACTGGCGTCTGTGCCGTGCAATTCTCTGAGAAGGGCAGGTGCTAGGGTTTCTGTGACCAAGGAGGATTTTCCAGAGCCGGAAACGCCGGTTACTGCTACCATACATCCTAATGGAATTCGCACCTCTATATCTTGGAGGTTGTTTTGTCTGGCTCCTGAGATTGTTATCCACCTTTCTTTGGCTGGCTCCACCCTATCTTCGGGGATTGGGATAGTTTGTCTTCCTGATAGATACGCAGCAGTAAGGCTCTCTTCGTTGGCTAGTAGCTCATCATAGGTGCCATTCACTACCAGCCGGCCCCCATCCTTGCCTGCGCCCGGCCCTAGGTCTACTAGCCAGTCGGCCTGCTTCATTGTGGCTTCGTCGTGCTCTACCACAAGCAGAGTGTTTCCTAGGTCAGTAAGTTCTCTGAGAGTCTCAAGAAGTCGATCATTATCTCTTGGGTGCAACCCTATACTTGGTTCATCAAGCACATACATAACTCCAGTAAGTCTTGTCCCAATCTGGGTTGCTAGTCTGATTCTCTGGCTCTCGCCGCCTGATAGTGTGTTTGCCCTCCTGTCTAATGTGAGATAGTCCAAACCGACCAATGCCAGGAAACGAAGTCTAGACTCTATCTCTTTGATGATCTCCTTCCCTACGTACATTGATCTCTCATCTAGCTTTTCTGTCATGTTTACGGTAGGTGAACTGGGGGGTTCCCTGTCTAGTTTCTTCCAAGTGTCGTCTAGTTTTCCGATACGCCAATTTTGGACTACAGCAAGAGCCTCTAGAACGCTGCACTTTGAAATCCCGGGTAAATTGATCCCGCCGACAGTGACCCTGCAAACGGATTCATTGAGCTTGTCTCCGTTGCAATTGGTACATGGCTCGTCCGTCATAAATGAAGAGAGCCTGGACCTCGTTCTCTCGGAGCTTGTGTCCTTGTAAGTTCGGGAAAGTCTTGAGAAAACCCCTTCCCATGGTCTCGACATCGTATAGGATGATCCCTTCTCTGAATTGAATTCAAAATTGACAACTTCGCCTCCTGATCCGTTGAGCATGATGTCCTTGCTATCTTCGTCCAGATCTTCAAATGGAATATCTGTAGGGATTCCAAAGTGGTCGCAGGTTTGTGTCATTTGACTTCGATACCATCCAGACATCATAGATCTACGGAAAGGCCTAATGCAGCCTTCCCCAACTGAAGCTGTTCTGTCGATTACTAGATCGGGAGAGAATGTTCTCTGTACCCCTAGTCCTTGACAAGACGGACACGCCCCAAGGGGGTTGTTGAATGAGAAAACCCTAGGACTCATTTCAGGAAGAAAGGATCCATGGATGGGGCATGCGAACTCTTCTGAGTATGCTATGGTCTCTCCCTCCTCTGTCCGGAATCTCTGCTCTTCGGAGTTGTCTTCACCTGGCTTGGGGGCGCTAAGACTCTCTACTGCTACCGACCCGGCACCAAGCCTTAGTCCGGACTCTATTGCCTCTGTCAACCTAAGTCGATTTGAGGGGGTGAGAAGCATTCTGTCGACTCTCACATCAATATCATGTCTCAGATTCTTTTCAAGGCGAGGGGGGTCTTCGAAGCTAGCCTCTCTGCCGTTGACCTTGCCTGCTAACAGGCCTTGCTCCACTAGTGCGCTGAAGAGGTCTGCGTGGGTCCCCTTTCTATTCCTAATTGCAGGTGACCAGATTGCGATTCCATGCCCCTCAAATCTCCAAAGAACATCATCCACTATCTCTTGAATGGTCCTTCTACTAACCTCTCTTCCGCACTCAGGACAATGGGGTAGGCCTACTCTAGCCCACAATAAACGCATATAATCCATCATTTCAGTTACAGTGGCAACCGTAGACCTAGGGTTGTGGCTTCCTTGCTTCTGGTCGATGCTTATAGCGGGAGAAAGTCCTTCAATTGAGTCGCAATCAGGCTTCTTCATTTGGCCTAAAAACTGTCTAGCGTAAGAGCTCAGGCTCTCCACATATCTGCGCTGGCCTTCGGCGTAGAGGGTGTCGAAAGCCAAGCTCGACTTGCCAGAGCCGGAAACTCCTGAAATTACTACAAATTTACCTCTAGGGATTCTAACGTCTATATCTTTCAGATTGTGAGTTCGTGCTCCCTTTACTTCGATCCACCCCTCCTCAATGGTTCCGTTCTTCTTTTTGTCAGACATCGCGAAGCCTCGGCTGTACTGAGTAGGTAGCACGCTCCTTTGAAACCATGCCTGAACGGGTTTCAATTAGTATTGCAGCCATAGAGCATCTACTAATTCTCCCGCATCACAATCAGTATCAGGGGGAAGAAGTGATAGCCCGTTGTGAGCGACCAAACTGTGAATGTTTCCACTTCCCTGATGAGTTTTGGTAGAGGCTACCAGAATGTCTCCTTCAAGTCTTATTGAGATTCTCCTCATGCATAATTTTCCTGGGGCTCCTTTGAGGGGTTCTTCCATTAATACTCTGACTCTATTTGCTAATCTTGAGCCGATTGATTGGCCTGACCCCATACTTTCAGAAATCCAAGGTGCGACTAGCACTGTGAAAACTACATGACTACTGACAGGATTGCCAGGTAAACCGAAAATTGGCGTACCGCCCCATAACCCGAACAATGGTGGGCCTCCAGGCCTGATCAAGATCTTCCAGAATCTAATATCTCCCTCTTCTTCCATGATTCTTCTGACGAAATCCCATTTTCCCATACTAACCCCCCCGCTTGTGATTATAGCGTCGCAGGTCTCAGAAGCCTCATCGAGTGCATCACGAAGACTATCGATATTATCTCGAATTAGATCGTATCTTTTGGGAATAGCGCCCATCTTCTCGACCAGCGACGACAGCCCGAAAGTATTCGACTCGTATATGGAGCCTGCATCTAGTGGTTTTCCCGGAGAGGTCAGCTCGTCACCCACTCCAATTACAGCAATTTTCGGCTGGGTTGTAACACTTAGGTGACCATACCCCATTGTCGCAGCCAGAGAGATTCCGGCTGGTGTAAGAAGGGTGCCTGAGTTCAGTGCCACCACTCCCTCTTGTAGATTCTCTCCCTTTCTACGAATGAATCCGGATCTTGCTGGGCCGTTTATTGTAACAAACCCATCTTGGTACGACGATTCCTCGATTATTACAATAGCATCTGCGCCCTCAGGAATCGGAGCTCCTGTCATTATACTACACGCCTCTCCCACGCGAACTGTTGGGATCTGATGGGATCCTGCCTGACTGGTTCCGACGACTCTTAACTTGGTACTGAGATCTGAGCAGTCCGTCATTCTCACAGCCCATCCGTCCATCGCCGAATTATCGAATCTTGGATCGTCCACTTTGGAAGCTATATCGTCTGATAGTATTCTACCTGAAGCCTCCTCCAAAGGCAGTGTTTCTGACGTAGTTTTCATTGTTTGTTGGCCCACAATTTCCAATGCCCGTTCGAGGGAGACCCCGATTTCCACGACTGTGGGGGACCGGTGGAGTTGAAGTGTCCTTCCCAAAGCGGTCCTCATGGTATCCACAGAGTTGTTACTAGTTCTTTTTGCCCTTTTCGCAGTAGCATTTCTCTACTCTTCAGTTGGTCTGGGAGGGGGTTCTGGCTATCTTGCGGTTCTATCAATGACCTCCTTCGCATCGTCAAATACGATTTGGCTAAAGCAATATGCATGGTCATTGAATCTTATTGTCGCAGGGATGGCTTTCTGGTATTTTCAGAAGTCTGGCCACCATGTTAGAGGTTTGTCCGCTCCTTTCGTCGCTGCGAGCGTACCCATGGCTGCTATCGGTGGGTTCTTCCTAGTTGAAGGCGCGATATACGATGTACTGCTATCGATCACATTGGCTGTAGCAGCTTGGCGCCTGGTTTCTAGTGATTTGGCGGAAATCGAGGTGTTTCGACCTAGAATTAGTACAGCCATAGTGGTGGGAGGAGTAATTGGTTTGGCGAGTGGGGTGATTGGCATAGGGGGTGGGATTTTTCTTCTTCCAGCACTAGTGCTCGGAAGGTGGGCGTCGGCAAAGGAAGCTGCCGCTACAGCCTCCATTTTTGTCTGGTTAAACTCTCTTTCTGGCTTGATTGGGGCGAGTGCTGCGGGTAGAATAGAGTTTGAACTGTCTCTCTTACTTCCTTTCGGATCCGTGGTTATGATTGGAGGATTATTTGGCTCTAGATTTGGATCCAGGGTTTCATCACAGAGGGGAGTCAAGGAGTTACTAGTCGTTATACTGATGATTGCAGCCTTCAAGAGATTGAGCGAATTATTGCTTTAGGTATCCAAAACGTGTCTGATTGCGTTATGGAAAATTCCCATGCCTTCGCCCTCCCCGTGTTTGGTTTGCTCCCTGGTCCATGTGGCTCCTAGCCAGGTCGAGTGATTAGCCTCTGGATGTGGCATCAATCCGAAAACTAGCCCGGATGGGTCGCAAACACCGGCAACGTTTCTCCAGCTCTGATTAGGCGAAATCGGGTAAGAAAGTATGTCATCGGAAATATTTGGATAGGGTATTGATGGATCCACATATCGCGCGACCAACTGGCCTGAGGCGGACCACTTGTCCATCAACTTGGAGTCGTCTGTAACGAACTTTCCCTCACCATGTCTGACCGGGACTCTGATTCGTTCTAATCCCGTGGTCCAAATACAGGGACTTTCTGGGTCGAACTCCAACGTTGTCCATCTATTCTCGTAGTGTCCGCTGTCATTGAGTGCTAACGATGCCGTCTGGGTCAAACTAACTTGTTCGTCTCCAGGGAGTAGCCCCATCTTCACAAGGACTTGAAACCCGTTACATATTCCTATTACAGGTTTTCCGGATACCACGAATTCTCGGACCTGATCCCTAATTCCGAATCTGAGTCGGTTACCTAGTAGTCTTCCGCTTCCTAGGTGATCTCCGAATGAGAATCCTCCTGGGATCGCCATGATATGATAATCGGCTAATTTTACTTCTCCGGATACTAGTCTGTTGACATGGATTCTGTCCGAAGAGCCCCCAGCCATTTCGAAGACTGCCATGGTCTCGATCTCGCAATTTATTCCGAACCCCGAAAGTACTGCAACCTTTGGTTTCAAAGTTCATCCCCTCCATATAGTGTCCCCTTCCATAATTTCCTCAGTTCTTCCATGGATGCATTCAAAACTTCGTTTCCTTCTCTGGAAAATGAGATTACATCATCATTGGATACTTCGCCCAAATAGTGACAGGTTACGCCTATCATAGAATCCATGAAAGCCTCCTTGTCATCTGGACTTGTGCTAACTAGAATCCTACCCAGACTCTCACCGAACAATGCCCCCCAAATGTCTAGATGTTCACAATCGGACCACAGGGGAGCAATATCTAGCATTGCTCCTGAATCTGACCCGAAGCAGCATTCGGCCAGTGTGACTGCCAGGCCCCCGTCGCTACAGTCGTGTGCGCTGGCTACTAGCTCGTCGCCCATCGCCGAGGACAATGCCCTGTATACGGCCATATTCCTATGCGGGTCAATCTCCGGAACCGCCCCGCCTATGCCTCCTTTGCCTTCTTCGCGGAGCATGTAGGAGAGTTCGCTGGCACCAATTTCTTGGTGTGTCTGTCCGACTAAGAATATGGCATCTCCTGGATTTTTGAAGTCAGATGAAACCGCTCTGCGAACATCTTGATGGTTTCCTAGCAGGCTGAACAAAAGAGTAGGTGGGACGCTGATTTTTTCTCCTCCAAGCATCGCGTCGTTCTTCATTGAGTCTTTTCCACTGATACAAGGTAGGCGGTATGCCCTGCAAACTTCGTCCAGAGCTCGATTCGCCCTAACGAGCTGAGCGAGTTTGTACTTCCCATCGGGTGTCTTAGAGGACTCGATTGGATCGGGCCAGCAAAAATTATCCAATCCAGATATAAGATCCAAGTCTACGCCAACACAAACTGCATTTCGGAGTGCTTCATCTATTGAGGCAGCGGCCATAGCGTAAGAGTCGATGTCAGAGTACCTAGGAGCGATCCCATTCGAAATGACGAGCCCCTGAGTATCTCCGTGCAGCGGGGCGATTACTGCGGCATCCCCGGGTGCATCGTGGTTGATGCCACCAAACGGCTTGATTACGCTCTGAGCTATGACTTCATGATCATAAGATCTGACCCACCATTCCTTACTGGCTATGTTCGGCCTAGCTAGTAGTCTGCCGAGTAATCTGCCCATTTCTATCTCATCTAAGTCGGGTGTTTCCACTGGCATGTGAGCTGGTGGTTGCCATTCGGACTCGAGTTTGAGTTGGGGGCAACCATGAAAGAGGAGTTTTATTGGGAGGTTAGCAACAGGGGTTTCTCCGTGTCTGACAACAAAGTTTCCGGAATTGGTGAATAGCCCCACTTCGGTGGCCTCAACCTCGTGCATTCTAGCTAAATTCTCAAAATCTTTGCAGTCTTCTGGCCTCACGCCAACCGTCATTCTCTCTTGTGATTCAGAAACCAGTATCTCCCAAGAAGATAACCCTGACTGCTTAAGAGGTACTTTTTGGAGGTCCAGTTCTGCACCTCCGGTTAGCTCGGCCATCTCTCCAACGCTGCTGGAGAGCCCCCCTGCTCCATTGTCTGTTATGACTTGAATTAGTCCGGCATCTCTAGCCTCCAATATCATGTCGAGCATCTTCTTTTGAGTGATGGGGTCGCCTATTTGTACAGCGGAACTAGGGCTCTCCTCGGTCAACTCTAGGCTGGAGAATGTAGCTCCGTGAATCCCATCACTTCCCACTCTACCTCCGACCATGTAGACAATGTCGCCTGGTTGGGGCGTTTTCACGTGGCTCTCCCTCCCATCTGGAAGCGATTTAGGCATTATTCCAACGGTACCACAGAAGACCAATGGCTTACCTAGATATCTTTCATCGAATACTATTGCACCATTGACCGTTGGAATTCCAGACTCGTTACCGCCAGACCTGACCCCTGAATGAACACCACGAAACACCCTAGAAGGGTGAAACAGACCTGGAGGAATTTCGCCTGAATAGTCCGGGGGTCCGAAACAGAAAACATCTGTATTGGCGATCGGTCTGGCACCTAGGCCAGTACCAAGGATGTCTCTATTCACCCCGACTATTCCGGTAATTGCCCCCCCATATGGATCTAGTGCACTAGGGCTATTGTGAGTCTCTGCCTTGATGCAAACGCTCCAGTCTTTGTTCCATGAAATGACTCCGGAGTTATCATGAAATATACTTAGCAACCAATCGACTTCTTTTTGAATTTCAAGAGTGGGTTGCATTATGTGGGTCTTAAACAGTGAGTCGATTGTGGAGTCCTCTCCCGTCACCTTGTCAACATGTCTGATTCTGGCAGAGAAAATCTTGTGTGAACAGTGCTCCGACCACGTCTGTGCTAGGCATTCCAGCTCTGCGTCTGTTGGTCGGTCCGAAGGGAGGCCTGCCTCCTTTCTCACGGACCTAGTGTGTGAGTCTCTGTAGTGTTCTTGTATTGCCTTCATCTCATTGAGATTTAGGGCGAGTAATCCCCTCTCGCTGATCTCAATTAATCGTTCATCGCTTACCTCTAAATCAACTGTTGCTGGCTCATGGAATATTGTAGTTGGAATCATTGGGAAATCGAGAAGTGGCCAGGCGCCGTTAGCACAATCCTGTCTACCTGCAACAGCTGCTCTCTCTATCATTGGATTATGTAGATAAGAAGCTAGCTCTGAAGATGATATTCGTCCTTCAATGCCCCAGAAAGCGTAGGTAGTAAAGGTGGCCAGTCTCGCATCAGATTGATCTGGGAACAGAGTCTTCAGTCCGTCCAGTCCCGCTTGACCAGAGTTATCAGTAACTCCTGGCTTGAATCCAACTTGAATGGCTGCATCGGGCGGATCTGGGAATTTATCTAACAACCTCGCGTTCAAAGACCCGACTTCGATTACAGGGTCAGCGAATAGGTCGTAAATTAGTGACTTTGCATCTGAATCTGAAATATTTGATATTACGTGATAACCCAGTATCACCCTCACTGAAGAAACTTCTATGCCATAGTCTACTTTGAGCATGGACCTCACGCTCTCCCCGCGTGCATCGGGAAGGCCTTCGAGATCCTTGGTTGTTACTTCAAAAAGTCTGGAGTGGTTTTCGGAAGGCATGCTGTCACCCTATGTTAAGAAGGCCTCACTCAATTGCCAGCCGAGCCAAGCAGTAATTGGTGCCAATAAATTGAGTGCGATGTACACTGACGCGGCCATTGTACTTTCGTTTCTTAGGAGGTTTACTGTCTCTACCCCAAATGTAGACATTGTAGTAAAGCCGCCTAGTAGGCCTGTCCCTAGAAAAAGAAGTGTATCTGCCTGAAGAGTTGTGGACATGAGTATGCCAAGGAGAAATGCTCCTAGAAGGTTCACAGTTATTGTAGCCCATGGAACGTCACCAGATCCTGCAGGCATGGCTTCGGCTACCGCCCATCGGAATATCGAGCCAATTGCCCCTCCTAAGCCGACCAATGCCACAGGATGCATGGTACTGGCGGAAGCTGGAGGGGCTTCATATTTCTCAGGAGGGAAAGAGTTGACATATGGGCTAGCATAGGAGTCACAATGAGTGCCGAGGATGCTTGGGGCAAGAGGTGGTCTAACTGCGCTCACCCTCTTTGCCACGAGTTCATGCGAGTAGCTACTGAGAAAGAGTCGTTGGTAGTATTGGCTGCAGATGAGCCCAGTGTAGG
>MDTD01133855.1_pt1 | contig 15003 bp, 12 predicted proteins | sample 811221 | NCBI WGS metagenome assembly MDTD01 (sample SAMN05326646, study PRJNA326480) | marine metagenome | isolation source: seawater | place: Pacific Ocean: South West | collected 2011
GGAATTCCAATTAAGTCGTGTTTTTTAAATTTGTTAGACATATTTTCATCAACATCATCTAACAATACGTCAATATTTTGATTTTTAAGTTCTTTATAAATTTTAACAGCTTTTTCAAAGTTTTCTTTATTGTTTTTGTTAATACTAGGCAATATTACGACATCGAATGGGGAAACAGATTTCGGCCATTTCATTACTTCATTATTAAAATTAGCTTCAATTATTGCACCAACAAGTCTTGAAACACCGATACCGTACGAGCCCATTTTTACACTGGTTTTTTTCCCATTTTTATCGTCGATTAAACAGTTCATTGGATTTGAATATTTGTCACTAAAATAGAAAATATGACCTACCTCAATACCTTTTGTGATCATTTGATTTTCTTTTTTAACATTTTTATTAAATTCATCTTTATTATATTTTTCATCAGTTACTGCATAAATTTTTGTAAAATCTTCTCTCATTTTTTGAAGAGACAAATTATTAAATTCATATTTATCAGGGTTTATCTCAAAAATATTTTTGTCAGCATAAATCTTACTTTCACCAGTTTCTGCTAAAATTATAAATTCGTGTGATAAATCTCCTCCAATTGGTCCAGTATCTGCAGCCATCGGGATTGCTTTTAAACTTAGTCTGTTAAAAGTTTTTAAGTATGAATAAAACATTTTATTATAAGAAATTTTTGCATCATTGTCAGATAAGTCAAAAGAATAAGCATCTTTCATATAAAATTCTTTACATCTCATTACACCAAATCTTGGTCTAATTTCGTCTCTAAATTTCCACTGGATATGATAAAGTAGTTGAGGAAGTGATTTATATGATTTTACGCTTGATCTAAATATGTCTGTTATTAATTCTTCATTTGTGGGTCCGTAAAGCATCTCTCTACCTTGACGATCTTTTATTCTTAACATTTCATCACCGTAATCATCATATCTTCCACTTTCTTTCCATATATCTGATGATTGAATAGTAGGCATCAGCATCTCTTGAGCGCCAATAAAGTTTTGCTCTTCTCTAACTATTTGTTCAATTTTTTTCATTACTTTGAATCCTAATGGTAACCAAGAATAAATTCCTGCGGAAGATTGTTTTATCATACCAGTTCTTAACATTAGTTGATGTGATTTTACTTTGGCTTCAGCTGGCAGATTTTTTGTAATTGGAATAAATAGTTTTGATAGATACATTATTGTAAAAATTCTCTTAAATTTAGTAAATCAATTTCAACTAGATAATATATCACTAAGAATATTATAGTAGTAATTATTGTTGTAATTAAAAATTTTTTTGCGATTTTCGGATTTTTAGGCGCTCCTGGGTCAATACCCCCTATTTTTTCCCTAAAAACTTCTTTATTAGATTGAATACCAACAGGTAAAACTGAAAAAAAAATTATCCACCATATTAATACGTAGACAATTATTGATCCAGTGATTCCCATTAAATCCTAGCAATATTGATATTTGTAAAAGGTTTTTTACCAGTTTTCTCTTTAACAATTCTTCTGCAATTCTGTTTTATTGTTTCAATTAAATTTTGTTGTTGTTTTTTATTATCTATAGAAAATGTTCTGCATATATTTAAAATTTCATCTTCCATATCAAAAATAATTGAATTATCTTCCTCTTTTTGGGGAATTCCTTTGTAAGAAATCACTGGTTTTTTAACGCTACCACTGTTTGAAATGATTAATGTAATTTCTAGGTATCCATTTATTGAAAGATTTTTTCTTTCTTTTATTGACTGAGAGTCAGTTTCGACGTTAATGTTTCCATCTAAATAAACTTTACCAGAGGGAGCTTTATCAATAATTTGAGGCTTATCCCCTGGTAAAATTTTGATTATATCTCCATTTTCTATAAGAAGCGATTTTGGCACTTGCATTTCTTTTGCAAATGTAACGTGTTCCACCATGTGTCGGTGTTCTCCATGTACAGGTATAACACATTGAGGTTTGACCCATTTGTACATGTCTTTAAGATCGTCACGATTAGGATGCCCAGATACATGTACAAAAGCATTTTCCTCGCTAATCATTTCCATCTTATTTTTTACAATTAAATTTTGTAAATAATATAATTTCTTTTCATTACCAGGTATTATTTTGGAGGAAAAAATCACACAGTCGCCACTTTCTAAATATACTTCTGGGTGAGTGCCATTAATTATCCTGTTCATTGCTCCCATAGGTTCACCCTGGCTACCTGTAGCTAAATATAAAATTTTATTCTTTGTAACTTTTTTTGCATCTCTAGGTTCAATTGGCTCGATCAAACCTCTCAAATAACCGCATTTTTTTGCAGCTTTATAAATTCTCTGCATAGATCTTCCTACTAAACAGATGCTTCTCCCAGTTTTCTTTGCACAGTAAAAAATTGACTCCATCCTAGCTACATTGGATGCGAAAGACGTAACTAAAATTCTGTTTGTTTTAATTTCCATAATTCTCAATAAACTATCTCTTACCTCAGACTCAGATCCTGCCCTACCTGGACTAAAAATATTTGTAGAATCACAAATCATTGCAGAAACACCACTATCGCCTATTGCTTTTAATTTTTGTTCATCAATTTGACTTCCAATTAATGGATTAGGGTCAATTTTCCAATCACCCGTATGAAGCACTGTTCCTATGGGTGTTTTTATGCTTAAACCATTTGGCTCTAATATTGAGTGTGTTAAGGTAACAAAGTCTATTTCAAAATCTCCAAGTCGAATTTTACTATTCAAAGGTACTACATTTAAAAAAGATGAAATATCTATTTTTTTTTCTTTAAATTTCTCCAGGATAAGTGCTGCCGTAAATGGGGTCGCATAAATTTTACATTTAAGATGTGGCCATATATGAGAAACTGCTCCTATATGATCCTCATGAGCATGTGTCAAAACAATACCAAGTAAATCCTCTTTTTTTTCAATTATAAACCCAGCATCTGGCATGATTAAATCAACACCCGGTATAGACTCATCAGCAAAAGATACACCCATATCTACGATAATCCATTTTTGATTATCCTCTTTTCCATAGGCATATAAATTCATATTCCCGCCTATTTCACCTGAACCTCCTAATGGGCAAAAAATTAATTCTTCTTTACTCATACAAAAAATTTGTAAACTTTAGATATGCCTTTAATTGTAATATCTTGATCAATAATCGATCTTTTTTTAATAATTTTTTTAAAAAAATTTGCATATCCTCCAGTTAGTATTATTTTATACCTCATTTTCCATTTTAAAGTTATTTTATTAACTATATTGTTTATCAATCCCTCGTAACCCAAAAAAAAGCCCGCATTTAATGCATCTTTTGTATTTTTTCCGTAAGTTATTTTTTTATTTTTTAAATTAAATATAGGAAGTAAAGCAGTTGATTGACTTAAAGTTTTAATAGATAGTTTAACTCCAGGTGCAATTGCACCGCCCTCATAAGTTTCATTCTTAATAACATCAAAGGTTGTTGCTGTACCAAAATCAATTATTAGACAGTTTTTAAACTTTTTCCCTTCTATTGAATTAACGATTCTATCTGAGCCCAGCTGATTAATATTTTTAATATTCATTTTGATTAATTTTTTCAAATTATATCTCTTGATTTCAAAAACTTTATAATTTGAATTTCTAAAAATATATTTAATTTTCCTAAAGGCAATAGGAACAACACTTGAAAATAAGATTTCTTTTTTGGCTTTTTTTTTAAATAGTTTCTTAAAAACTTTTTTTATAAATCCTTTATGAAATATTCTATTTGTATCAAAAATAGTCGACTCAATAATCTTTGATTTTTCGTTCATTAGGCAGACTCTAGTAGAAGTATTTCCTATATCTCCAACTATATAATTCATTTTATTTTTTGTATTTCCTCTTAAGTTCTAAAAAAGTCATTTTTTTTGTTTTATTAAGAAATTTTTCGTATTCAAATAATATGTTTTGTATAACTTTTCGATTATCAATATTTTTTTTTACTATATTTCTTAAAGAAGTAGATTTAAATAATTGGTTTTGAGGTGTGATGTTTGTATTTATGCCAATTCCAACTATTAAATAGTTAAATTGATTAATTTTTATCATCTCTTGTAAAATTCCACAAAATTTTTGATTATTAAACAACAAATCATTTGGCCATTTAATTTTTATTTTTTTTGAGAAATTCTTATAGATTATCTTCTTAATTAAAAATGCATTCAAAATTGCAAATTGTTTAAAATTGATTTTTATCTTATCTAATTTAAAATAAATACTAATAAATAAATTTCCTTTTTTCGAAACCCACTTTTTGCCAAATCTTCCTCTCCCTCCAGTTTGCTTTTCTGATGTAATTAAAATTGGACCAGAAATATTCCTTTTTATAAGTTTTAAAGCAATATCATTTGTACTTTTCACTTTTTTAAATTTTTTAAGTCTAATTTTCATTGATTGATAAATAATGAATTAACTAAATTATTTAAAACTGAAGGATATAAAAAAAACGTTATTAGTATAGTGCAGCTAGCAAATATTGAAATTTGAGCTGTTCGATTTTTAAATGATTCAAATGTGATAACACTGTCATCAAAGTAAACCGTTTTAATAATTTTTAGATAATAAAATGCGGACATAACAGTAGTGATTAGTCCTATAATAGCTAAAACATACATTTGTTGTTCTAAAACCGCCATAAATACATAAAATTTAGCAAAAAAACCTCCTAAAGGCGGAACTCCAGCCAAAGAAAATAAAATAATTAATAATGAAATAGCTAATATTGGATGTTTTTTTGAAATTCCGGATAAATCTGAAATATTTTCTTTATATTTACCGTCTTTTTTTAACAAATAAAGGCAGGAAAAAGCTCCTATATTCATTATGACGTAAATTGAAATATATACTATTGTACTTTGATAACCATTAACTACTCCCGTTGCTACACCAGCTAACGCATACCCAATATGACCAATAGAACTATAAGCAAGAAGTCTTTTAAAATTTGTTTGGACCATTGCAGCCACTGCTCCCAAAATCATAGATGCTATAGAAATAAAAATTATAATTGTTTGCCATTCTAATAGAATGTTGGAAAACGGAATAAACATAAATTTGATAAATAAAGCCAATCCAGCAACTTTTGGGACAACAGCAAAATAGCTTGTGATTGATGTTGGAGCTCCTTCATACACATCAGGAGTCCACATGTGAAATGGAACTGCAGAAACTTTGAACGCAAGACCCACTAATATAAAAACCATTGCAAAAATCGCTCCTGAATTTTCTTTATTTAATTGATTTGCAATTAGGTCAAAATTTGTAGTTCCAGTAAATCCATATAACAAAGAACAACCATAAAGTAAAAGACCAGAAGATAATGCGCTAAGAACAAAATATTTTATCCCAGACTCTGTTGATCGTAAATTATCTCTATCAATCGTTGCCAGGATATAAAGTGACAGCGATTGCAGTTCAAGTCCCATATAAAAAAGAATTAAATCGTTGGCACTTACCATAAAAAACATTCCTAAAATCGAAATTAAAATTATTACTGGGTATTCAAATTTATCCAATTTATTATCTATTATAAAATTTTTAGATGAATTGAGAACGAATAATGAAGAAATTAGAATTAATATTTTAAAATAATTTGAGAATGGGTCTCTTGAAAAACTATCTGAAAATATTTTTATTGCATTATCAGAATTTGTCAAAATTATTATAACTGTAGTGATAATAATTAATGATGCGAGATTAAATACGATATTAAAACTTTTTTTTACAAATACTCCTAACATTAAAATAAAAAAAATTGATAAAGACAAAAACACTTCTGGGAACATTATGTATAGATTATTTATCATATTTATTCTGCATTCAATGCTAGCTGATAATCATTAATTAAACTGTTAACCGAAACACTAAAAGTCTCCATTAACGGAGCTGGATAAAAACCAAAAAATATAACTAGAAAAGCCAAGCTTGCTAGCATTATAAATTCTGACTTGTTTATGTCGCTTAAAGATTTAACATCAGAATTATTAGTTGCACCAAAAATTACTCTTTTAGTTAACCACAACATGTAGGCAGCTCCTAAAACTACACCAAACGTTGCTAATATCGCTGCTAAATAGCTTTTTTGAAAAGCGCCAGTTAAAACCAAAAATTCACCTAAAAATCCTGAAGTACCAGGCAAACCTAGTGCTGCAAGAGCAAAAACTAAGAACAAAAAAGAGTATTTTGGCAGGTAATTTACTAAACCACCGTAAGTGCTAATCATTCTAGAGTGCAGTCTGTCGTAAACTACACCAACGCACAGAAATAATGCAGCAGAAATTAATCCGTGGCTTATCATTTGATAAATACTTCCTTCAATACCTTGTTTAGTTAATGTAAAAATTCCTAGAGTGACATAACCCATATGTGCAACAGATGAATACGCAATTAATTTTTTCATGTCATCTTGCATTAGTGCAACTAGAGATGTGTAAATAATTGCAATAATACTTAAAGAGTAAATTAATGGAGTAAAAAATTCTGAGGCTAAAGGAAACATCGGTATTGAAAATCTTAAAAAACCGTACCCAGCCATCTTTAATAAAATAGCGGCAAGTATAACAGAGCCAGCTGTTGGTGCTTCTACGTGTGCGTCTGGAAGCCAAGTGTGAACAGGCCACATAGGCATTTTCACTGCAAAAGAACTTAAAAAAGCTAGCCATAATAAATTTTGATATTCTTTTGGAATTTTTATTTCATAAATTTGGGTTATATCAGTAGTTCCGGTCAACCAATATATAACAATTATTGCTGATAACATTAAAACTGAGCCAAGTAATGTATATAAAAAGAATTTAAATGCAGAATAAACTCTTTTGGGACCGCCCCAAACACCAATTATTAAAAACATTGGTATTAAACCTGCTTCAAAAAATAAATAAAATATAACTAGATCTAGCGAACAAAATACTCCGATCATAAAAGTTTCTAAAATTAAAATTGCTATTAAAAATTCTTTCACTCTTGTCCTGATACTGTTCACGCAAGAAATTATACAAATTGGTGTAATAAAAGTGGTTAAAACTATGAATAAAATTGAAATACCGTCAATTCCTAATTTAAACTTGATATAATTATTAATCCAAGATTTTTCCTCTACAAACTGAAATTCAGAGGTATTTATATCTAAGGAGTACCATAAAAATAATGATAATAAAAAAGTAGCTACGCTACTAAATAAAGATATGTAAATTGCACTAAAATTATTATTTTTTTCTTTTGATAAAAAAATAAAAAATGAACTCAACAAAGGTAAAAAAATTAGGGTTGATAATATTGGAAAATTCATTTTATTTTAAAATTAGATAAGTTAAAAGTATCGATAAACCTAATAACATTACAAAAGCATAGTCATATATAAATCCTGTTTGAAGTCTTCCCGCTTTATTAGAAATAATTTTTACTAATTTTGAAATTCCATCAGGCCCGAATTTATCAATAATACCTATATCACCCTTTTTCCAAAAAAATGAGCCAATTTTTTTTATAGAGTTTACAAATAATTTTTCGTATAATTCATCAATGTACCATTTGTTTAATAAAAATTGATATAAAGGTAAATTAGTATTTTTGAAATCTTCAAGAATTTTTGTATTTAGAATATAAAGGTAAAACGAAATAGGAATAGAGATAAGGACTAGTCCCGGAGTTATCACTAGAAACCAAATAGGTATCATGTCATGTTTTATTTCATTTAGAAAAAAGATAGATGTCTGCCAAAAATTATTACTGTTATGACCAATAAAAATGTCTTTGAAGAAAAAACCAGAAAATATAGAACCTATTGCTAAAAAAACTAAAGGAAATATCATTACTAAAGGTGACTCATTAACTTCATTTATAGAAATTTTTTTATTATTATAATCTCCATGAAACGTTTTAAAAAATAATCTCCAGGAATAAATCGAAGTAAGAAATGCCGTAGTAATACCAATTGTTGCAGCGTAATTCCCTAAAACTGTATTTTTTAGGTAGGCAAATTCTATAATTGCATCTTTGGAGTAAAAACCTGAGAGAAATGGAAATCCTGTTAATGCTAAAGTTCCTACTAACATAAAAATATACGTAAAAGGTAATTTTTTTCTTATACCACCCATATTCCTTAAATCTTGTTCATCTTTGAGAGCATGTATGATAGAGCCAGCTCCTAAAAATAATAATGCTTTAAAAAAAGCATGAGTAAATAAATGAAACATCGCAACATGATAAGCACCAACACCTGCTGCAAAAAACATATAACCTAATTGACTACAAGTAGAGTAAGCAACAATTTTTTTAATATCGTTTTGAACTAATGCAACTGATGCTGCAAATATCGCTGTAATCATCCCAACTATAGTAACTAAGTTTAATGCTACTTGAGAATACTCAAAAATTGGTGAACATCTAACTACTAAAAACACACCCGCGGTAACCATTGTAGCCGCATGAATTAATGCAGATACGGGTGTTGGCCCTTCCATTGCGTCAGGTAGCCAAGTATGGAGTAAAAATTGAGCTGATTTTCCCATTGCTCCTATAAATAAAAAAATACAAATTAAGGTTATTAAACTTAATTCAAATCCAAAAAAATATATTTTTTTTTCGGAGTATTGAGGTGCAATTTGAAATGACTCTTCAAAATTAATAGTCCCAAAAAAGAAAAATATTAAAAATATAGCTATTGCTAAACCAAAATCTCCAATTCTATTAACTATAAAGGCTTTAATTGCTGCATTGTTTGCTGTTTCTTTTTTGTACCAAAAACCAATCAATAAATATGAACATAACCCTACACCTTCCCATCCAAAAAAGAGTTGTAAAAAATTGTCTGAAACTACTAAAGCTAGCATGGAGAAAGTAAAAAGTGATAGGTAAGACATGAATCTAGGTTTATGCGGATCATGGCTCATATACCCGATAGAATAAATGTGAACTAATGCAGAAACAAATGTGACAACTACCAACATAATTGAACTTAAAGGGTCGATATTTATTGACCAGTTAGCCGTAAAACCACCAGAGGAAATCCACTCAAATATTAAGTAGTTTCCGTAAAGACTCTTTTGAATTCCATTCCAAAATACCAGAATTGATAATATTGCTGATATACAAACGAATAAACTTGTTGAAACTTCTGAAAAGTATTTTGTTAATGATCTGCCAAAATATCCTATTAAAGATCCAATTAATGGGAGAAATAATATTGCGTATTCCATTTAGCCTCGCATGCCGTGAATATCTTCAACTCTAATTGATCCTCTATTTCTGTAATAAACTACAATTATTGCAAGACCTATTGCGGCTTCAGCTGCAGCGACAGTTAATATTAGCATTGTAAAAATTTGTCCCACAATATCTCCTGAAAAGATAGAAAATGAAATTAAATTTATATTTACTGCAAGTAAAATTAATTCTATAGACATCAAAATTACTATAACGTTCTTTCTGTTTAGAAATATTCCAATCACTCCTAAGAAAAAAATTATGGCACCTAATGATAAATAATGACCTAATCCGATTTCAATCATCAATTTTTACCCCTTGATTAGACTCAATTTCTTTAAGTTCAATGGCGGTTGCAGGATTTCTGGTAATTTGTTTAAGATAACTTTGTTTTTTTACACCCGTCCTCTCTCTAAAAGTCAAAAGAATTGCTCCAATCATTGCTAAAAGAAGTACTATACCAGCCAACTGGAAATACAAAATATAATCAGTATACATTACCGAACCTATTTGGTGAGTATTAGAAATTTCAGATAAGACCAATGTGCTGCTGGACATTATATCTTCTTTATATTTCCATCCTCCAACAACAACTAATAATTCTAATAAAATTAATACACTTACTATTAAACCTGTGGGTATATGAGTTGATTTTTTTCCTATAAACCATGATTGTTTTTGTTCAGCAACATTCAGCATCATAACAACAAATAAAAATAAAACAGCTACAGCTCCGACGTAAACTATTAAAAGAATCATTCCTAAGAATTCAGCTCCAACCATAATGAATAAACAACCAACAGATATAAAATCTAAAATTAAAAAAAACACAGAATTAATCGTGCTCCTTGATGTAATAACCATCAAGGAAGAAAAAATAGCTATTATAGAAAAAAAATAAAAAAAAATTGAATGAATGATCATCTATCTGTAAGGTTTATCTAGCTTAATATTTTTTGCTAGCACTGACTCCCATCTGTCACCATTTTCTAGTAGCTTTTCTTTGTTGTAATATAGTTCCTCTCTTGTTTCTGTAGCAAACTCAAAATTGGGGCCTTGGACTATCGCTTCAACTGGACAGGACTCCTGGCATAATCCACAATAAATACATTTAAGCATATCAATATCATAACGGGTAGTTTTTCTGCTACCATCTGATCTCTCAGTTGACTCAATGGTAATTGCCTGAGCAGGACAAACTGCTTCACATAATTTGCATGCTATACATCTTTCCTCTCCATTTGGATATCGTCTTAAAGCATGTTCGCCACGCATACGGGGGCTAATAGGTCCTTTTTCAAAAGGGTAATTTATAGTTTTAGATTTTCTAAATAATTCTTTTATTGCCATATATAGTCCGGAAATAAATTCTACTAAAAATATAATTTTTAAAAGCCTGCTAAAATTCATTAAAAGTTTCCTTTTGGTAATTTATCAAAATAAAATAAGAAACTTGAAGTTAGAACAAGATACACTATTGAAAATGGCAAGAACACCTTCCAGCCTAATCTCATGAGCTGATCATATCTATACCTAGGGACTATTGCTTTAATTAAGGCAAATAACATAAACAAGAATAAAATTTTTAAGATCATCCATACTGGAGGTGGTATCAAATTTAGTGGGTAAATATCTAAAATTGGCAACCATCCGCCGAGAAATAAAATAGATCCCATTGCACACATTAAAAGAATATTTGCATATTCCCCCAACCAAAACATCGCATACATCATTCCAGAATATTCAGTTTGATATCCAGCTACTAACTCTGCTTCAGCCTCTGGTAAATCAAAAGGTGGTCTGTTGGTTTCAGCTAATGCAGAAATAAAAAAAATTACAAACATTGGAAATAGTGGAATAACGTACCACAATTCTTTTTGAGCTATTACAATATCGTTTAAATTTAATGAGCCTACACATAAAAGAACATTTATTATTATTATGCCTATTGAAACTTCATAAGATACCATCTGCGCGGCTGATCTAATTGCGCCTAAAAAAGGATACTTTGAATTTGAAGCCCATCCACCCATAATTATTCCGTAAACACCGAGTGAAGAAACTGCAAATAAATATAAAACACCAACATTGATATCAGATAAAACTAAGCTCTCACTCATTGGAATTACCGCCCAGGCAACAAGAGCTAAAGTCATAGTAACTATTGGGGCAAGTATAAAAACAGTTTTGTTAGCACTTGCTGGAATAATAATTTCTTTAAAAATATACTTTAAGGCATCAGCCAAAGTCTGGAATAAACCAAATGGTCCAACAACGTTTGGGCCTCTCCTTTTCTGTACTAAGCCCCAAACTCTTCTATCCAACCAGACAATCATAGCAACTGAAACAAGAATTGGAACTATTAAGAAAATAATTTTATAAATTTCTAATCCTAGAATTTGTAAATATTCTATCATAAATTATTAGTTCCAGTTTTTTTAGAATTTTGTCTTATTTGTCGACACTCACTCATAATTTTTGATGACCTTGAAATTGAGTTAGTATAAAAATAATCAAGTTCTTTAATATCAATATTCTCACTAAAAAATGGACCAGAAGTACTTTTTACCTTGCTCTCTAGATAACTAGGCAGTTTATTTAAATCTGTAAAATTTGGTATTAGAGTTAAAACTTCTTTTCTTAATAAATCGAATTTATTTAAATTTTCACTTTTATTTAATTTTTTTAAAATCAAATTAAATATTTTCCAATCCTCTAGAGCATCTCCAATTGGATATGAAGCTTTTTTACACTCTTGAATTCTACCCTCTAAATTTTCATAAAGTCCGTTCTGCTCGGTATATGCGGGACTAGGTAGAACTAAATCAGCTAACTCTGCTCCTCTATCACCGTGGCTCCCTTGATAAATAATAAATTCATTATTTTTTTTTATTTCTAAATTATCTGAGCCAAGTAAATATAATATCTTAAATTGGTTATTTTTTAATTTTTTGAAAAAGGAATTATCATCATCTATTTTTGGTAGAATTTTTAAATCAATCAACCCTACGGTAGAGGCATTTTGTGGCAAGAAATTTAAAGCATTCCAGTCTTTTGAAATAAAATTATTTTTTTTAAGATAATCTTTAAACTCCTCAAATATATATTGTCCGCTCTTAAGTTCTAAAGCAGACTCTCCGATTATTACAATTGGTTTTTTTGCATTAGATAATTTTTTTGAAAAATCTCCCTCATTATTAAATATCTTTTTTATATCCTCTGTATTATTGCCAATTATAGTGTAATCATAAGTAAGATCTCCTGGGTCACCTACTGAAAATATTGGTATACGTTTTTTTGCAAATACTTTTCTAATTCTTGCATTAAGCATTGTGGCTTCATGTCTCGGATTAGTTCCAATCAAAAGAATTAAGTCTGATTCTTCTATGCCTTTAATTGAAGAATTAAAAATGTAATTAATTTTTTCTGAAGAGTTGATATAAAATTCCCTTTCTCTAAACTCTAAATTTTTGGAGTTTATGACGTTAAAAAATTTCTTGAAACTTAAAGCATTTTCTAAATTAACCATGTCTCCAATATGACCGCCTATTTCATTTGCATTTACTGACTTAATTTTTTCAACCAATAATGAAATAGCTTCATTCCACGAAGATCTTTGTAATTTATTATCTTTTTTAATATATGGAGCATCCAGCCTTTGTTTCAGCAAACCATCACATGAATACCTTGTTTTATCTGAAATCCATTCCTCATTAATATCATTGTTAAGTCTTGGTAAAATTCTTTTTACTTCCCAATTATATGTATCTACTCTTATATTAGATCCCACCGCATCCATGACGTCCACGCTCTCGGTCTTTTTCAGTTCCCAAGGTCTCGCTTCGAAGGCATAAGGCTTTGATGTTAGAGCTCCAACTGGGCAAAGATCTATTACATTAGCTGAGAGCTCAGACTCCATAGCTTTTTCTAAATAAGTTGTTATCTCCATATTCTCTCCACGACCTATTGCTCCAATTTCAGGAATACCTGCAACCTCCGTTGCAAACCTAACGCATCTTGTACAGTGAATACATCTGGTCATTTGAGTTTTAATTAAAGGACCCATATATTTTTCTTTAACTTGTCTTTTGTTCTCTATAAATCTTGATTTATCCACCCCATAATACATTGATTGATCCTGTAAATCGCATTCACCTCCCTGATCACAAACTGGACAATCTAATGGATGATTTGCTAATAAAAATTCCATAACACCTTTTCTAGCCTTCTCGACGAAAGTTGTATTGGTTTTTATTTTCATACCTTCTGCAGCTGGCATTGCACATGAAGCGATAGGCTTAGGTGATTTTTCCATCTCTACAAGACACATTCTGCAATTTCCAGCAATAGATAATTTTTCATGATAACAAAATCTCGGTACTTCTACCTCAGCTAACTCGCAAGCTTGTAAAACTGTCATGCCTTTCTCAAATTCAACCTCTTTACCGTTAATAATAATTTTAGGCATTTTTATTCTCCAAAAGATGTTGATCAACCAAATAAGGATTATCTATTTTCTTTTTAATTAAAGGCTCCTCCCTACAACGACTTTCAATATCTTTTCTAAAATGTCTTAATAAACCTTGCACTGGCCAAGCAGACCCCTCGCCAAAAGCACAAATAGTATGACCTTCGATTTGTTTAGTTACGTCAGACAATAGATCTATATCACTAAAAGTGGCTTTTCTTTTCACTACTCTATCTAGTATTCGCCACATCCATCCAGCTCCCTCTCTACATGGCGTGCATTGACCACAGCTCTCGTGTTTGTAAAATCTTGCAATTCTTGCCATGCATTCGACGATATCCTGATCCTTATTAATAACAACTATACCAGCAGTGCCTAATCCGCTTTTATTTTCAATTAGAGAGTCAAAATCCATGGTTATAGTATCACATATTTCTTTTGATAATAATGGCATTGATGAACCACCAGGTATGACGGCTTGAAGATTTTCCCAACCACCAACTACTCCTCCCGCATGTTTTTCAATCAAATCCTTTAGCGGAATTCCCATTTCTTCTTCCACATTACATGGAGATTTTACATTACCTGATATGCAAAATATTTTTGTTCCAGTATTTTTAGGTTTGCCTAAAGACGCAAACCATTTACCGCCTCTTCTTAATATGGTTGGAACGACGGCTATTGTCTCAACATTATTAACTATTGTGGGACAACCATACAAACCAACTAAAGCGGGAAAAGGTGGTTTTAATCTAGGCTGACCTTTGTTTCCCTCTATACTTTCTAATAGAGCTGTTTCTTCGCCGCAAATGTAAGCGCCTGCTCCATAATGAATATGAATGTCAAAATCCCATCCAGAACCACACGCATTTTTTCCCAAATAGTTTTTTTCATAAGCTTGATTTATTGCATCCTGTAGTCTTTTACCTTCGTTAAAATATTCGCCTCTGATATAAATATAGCAAATATGAGCATTTACAGCATAACCAGCAATTAAACACCCTTCAATTAATTTTTGAGGTTCAAATCTTAATATATCCCTGTCTTTACAAGTTCCTGGTTCAGATTCATCTGCATTTATTACTAAGTAGTGTGGCCTCGAACCAATCTCTTTTGGAGCAAAAGACCATTTAAGACCGGTAGAAAAACCTGCTCCACCTCGTCCCCTCAGTTCAGAAGTTTTTACCTCGTTAATAATCCATTCTCTTCCTTTTGAAATTATATTTTTCGTATCTTTCCAATCGTCCCTTTTAATAGCGTTTTCTATCTTCCAGCCATAATCGTTATATAAATTTTTA
>MDTD01096521.1_pt1 | contig 15002 bp, 10 predicted proteins | sample 811221 | NCBI WGS metagenome assembly MDTD01 (sample SAMN05326646, study PRJNA326480) | marine metagenome | isolation source: seawater | place: Pacific Ocean: South West | collected 2011
AAGCTCCGTGCAAGCGCTGTTGCCGATTGCCCCAAACCTAAGACAACCCCTTGTTCATGGGCCTCTGAAGCTCGACTCAAGAGGGCCGTTAAGGTCGGGACGAAAAGCCCCTGCCCAATGGCCAAGCCAGCGACGACCGCTAAGGTTGCTGTTAGATTTGGAACGAGAGGTAACAATCCGAGACCAATGGCGAGCAAGGTCACCCCCAGACGGGCAACACGTCGCTCATCCCAACGACGGACCAGCAGACGGACCAAGACGCCCTGACTGAAGATAGCGAAGACACCAATCCAGGTAAAAACCATCCCAAGCCCTCGGGGGCTCATGAGAAACCGATCCTTCATATACATCGGGAAGCTACCTCGCAGCGCGGTGAGCGCAATGGCCGAGAGAAAGCAGGCGATGAGCACCTTGCCCAGAACAGGGTGGCGCAAATACGTCCCCAAGGATTTTAAGCCCGATGAAGAAGGCAGGACTTCGCTTGTTTGCGTCGAGGGGCGATCCTTAAAGCCAACGACGATGATCATTGCGTTTAGCCCCAGAGCGGCAGCGGCTGTAAAACAGGCTCCAGGAAAGCCGTAATCGGCGAGTGCAGCGCCCAAGGCTGGCCCCACCACAAAACCAAAACCCATGGATGCACCGAGAATGCCCAACGTGGCGGCCCGCTTCGAGGGTTCGGTTTGATCTGCGATGATCGCCTGACAGATCAAAATCGCACCCGCAGCGAATCCAGCGGCAAGCCGAGCCATGGTGAGGGCGATGAGATGATCAACAAAGGCGGTTAGAAAGAGCACCACTCCGCTGCCGACCAAACTAAAGAGCAGGACTTTTTTCCGCCCCACTCGATCACTGAGGCGACCCAATAATGGTCCCCCCACGAACTGCCCGCCCGCATACACCGTGATCACCAAACCATACCAGAACCCGGCACCCCCCAATGCGGTGATGAACTGGGGCAACTGGGGCAGCAAAAGACCGAACCCGAAAAGGTGTGTGAACGCGGTCAGGTACACCAACTTGAAGCCAGGCGTGGGACTGGAGTTCATGACTTCAGATCCGATCCATCGGGATCATGAGCACGAATTTCACGTTCCAACTGCGCCTCCAGCTCAGAGCTCAGGTGTTGCTGGCTTACGTACCCTGCGAATCGTTGCACCAAGGGAACACGCTCGAGACGATCGGAGGCGACAAATCCATCGACGACCGCAGGATCTAGGGAGGCTAGAGTCAAGGGGCACACACTTTCGAGGCCGGCACGAATTCGGTCCACGGAGCAACCCAAACCCTCAAATCCCAAAGGATAACCGACGGCAAAGAGAACCTCCGTCTCGGGCAAATACCAGTCGTCGTACAAATGACGGTAGGCGGTCGCAACCTCAGGAAACCGGTCAAAACCCTCCGCCTGTTTTTGCGCCAACGTAAAGAGTTCCTCACGAACCTCTCCTTCGCAATCGCTCCACAGGCTCAACAGTCGCCAACAGAGGTCCCGAGCACGCCAATCCATCGCATCCTCGTTGAGACTCGAGGCCTCATCTTTTTCCAAAGCATCGAGAAAGCCGAGGATCCGAGCGCCAAAGGCTTCAAGGTCATCGGCGGGGGGGGGAAACCATTCCATGAAGTGGCGGAAAGCTTGGCTGTCGAGTCGCTCGCTCTGAGCCTGTGCATAGGCGGTGCCGTCACTGGCGAGATCCAAGCTCTGCCAAGGTGCTGGGCAAAAATCTCCCGCTTCGACGCTCGCACTCACCGCCGCCAACTGCGCTTCAACAAAACGACGTCCCGCCCCGTACCAGTGAGTTTTCTCCGATGCGGTACCCTCGATCGGGCCCTGCTTTGCAGCCTGCTCACAGGCCGAACAAAAGGTTCGAAAGAGAGGCCCTTTTCCTTGGTGTTCGGGGCAGCGACGCAAGCCAAACTCGTCGTGAAAGTACCACAGTGCAACGGGTAAAATCTCCGCCTGCCAGGCTGCCAGCGCATTGAAAAAGTCAGACCCCTCGGGATGCCAAGCAAAACCAACCATGCCGTGCAGATACTCGTGTGCCATCCATTTGGCCCGATAGCTCGAATGGTAACTTGCGACCCGACGGTCATGGGTATGAGCCTGATATTTCCCTTCCACCAACACACCCCGCTGCCAACGAGGCGCCTGGGTCAGATCGGGGCGATTCACCGGCAACCACCTCTCAGGGGTCGGCGGCGGCTCCCAACTCTCGAACTGACTCACGAGCAATCCCAGTCGATCGGCCTCTCGACCGACCCATTGGGCCGCAGGACTGCGACTCAATTCCTCCGCTGGAGGTGAGAGACTGGTGGATACGAGCGTCATGACGCCGCCCCTTACCGGATTTCGGTTAGCTTGGGGGGATCAATCCGAAGGCTTTGAGTTGTCCGAGAATCGCCGTTGAAAGTTGAGCCTCTGAGGGCTCTTGAAGTTGGCGATGGGCATCCATGACGCCATAATCTGCTCGTCTCGCGGGTCCTGTAATCGCTTCGGCTCCATGGGCGAGAACCGCTTCGAGGGCAGGATGCGAGAGCCCCCGAATGGCGACTTTCATGTCCTGTGCTGCCATGCCGGCTTGAAGAAAGTGCATCCGAGCCAAGCTGGTCATAAGGGCCGTCGCGCCAGCGGCATAACAACAGGCCAAATGCACCTGGAGCGCTTGATCCTCCTGCAGACGAACCGGCGTTCCGCCCCACTCACGACTCCAGGTGACAAAGCGGTCAACCCAGATGGAATCCCCCCGAAGACCGACGACACAATCCAAACTTTGGACGTGCTCACCGACGGGAAACGGTCGCATTGGATGCCAAACCGCAACCTGATCTGCTCCGGCCAAGACCGAGATCGGCGTGGCGCCGCTGCAATGAATCAGGGCTTTCGGGGCAAAGCGGTCCAACACCCTCGCGGCCGTCGCGGCGATCGCATCGTCGGGAACGGCGAGGATGACCGCGTCCAAATGGTCAACCAACCCGAGTTCTCGCCCCGTCCAGCATTCGGGGTCCAATCGAGTCGCCAAGTAACGACCCACAGGCCCCCGACCGACGAGACCTAGGCGCATCGGACCTCGGGACCTTCATCGCCCAAGATCAATTGGGCTTCGCCACCATCGCTTAATTCCCCCTTGAGAACCGCTTCTGCCAGTGCTGACTCGAGGACATTTTGGACCGTTCTTCTCATGGGTCGTGCACCATCCGCTTCCGAGTAGCCCTCTTCGACCAACCAATCGAAAACGCCGTCCTCCACATCAACGGTGATTCGACGATGCTCGTGAAAACGGTCCAAAGAGGCTTCCATCATGCGCTCGGCGATCGCTCGTGCCTCGGCAGGTGTCAGGGGTTCGAAGGCGAGAACCTCGTCCAAACGATTGAAGAATTCCGGCGGCAACTTACGCTTTGCCTCAGACAGCACATCGGCGCTGACATCCCGGGAACTGCCCCCAAAACCGACACTCCGCTGACTGACACGGCGAGCGCCTAAATTGGAGGTCAGGAAGACGACGCAGTGACGGGCATCCACCGTAAAGCCTCGGGAGTCACTGACGCGCCCTTCATCGAGCAACGCCAGGAGGACTTGGAGCACGTCCGGGTGACCCTTCTCGATCTCATCAAACAAAAGCACACGGTAGGGCCGACGACGAATTCCTTCCGTTAACTGCCCCCCCTCTTCATGACCGACATAACCCGGAGGTGCACCGATCAAACGGGCAACGCTGTGGGCTTCTGTAAACTCGCCCATGTCGAAGCGAAGCATGTCGTCGTGACGTCCAAAAAGAGCTTCTGCTGTCGCCCGAGCCACTTCGGTCTTGCCCACACCGGTGGGACCCAACAACAGGAAGGACCCAATGGGTTTGTCTCCCCCAAAGCCCGCTCGGTTGCGGCGCAGGGTGGTGGCAATTTTCTGCAAAGCATCTTCGTGCCCAACCACCCGTTCGGCCAACTCCGCCTCGAACTTCAGCAGCTTTTCTTCGTCGCCGCCAAGGAGTCGCTCGATGGGCATACGAGCCCGTTCCGCGACCACCGAAGCAACCGCTTCGACCTCCAGAGCGTCGGCGCCACTGCGCCGAGCTCGGCTGGCCGCCAAGTCCAGCAGATCGAAAGCTTTCGCCGGAAGTTGACCTTCATCCAGATAGCGATGAGAGAGATCGACAGCTGCCCGGAGCGCCGGATCCGGCAACTCCAAACCATGGTGACAGCCATAGGCTGAGGCTGCACCCTGAAGCATCAAAAAGGCTTCTTCCTTGCTCGGCTCGGTAATGAAAATAGGGCTAAAGCGCCGGGACAAAGCCGGATCTTTCGCAAAGACCATTCGATATTCGTCTTCGGTCGTGGCGCCAATGCACGGCAACTGCCCCCTGGCAAGGGCCGCCTTCAGTTCCCCGGCGATCTCCTGGTTCACCCCTTCGCCGGCACCCAACAATCCGTGAATTTCATCGATGAAGAGAACAATCCCTTGATCGCTGTCTTGGATCTCCTGGCGTAAGCGACCGAGTCGGTCGGACAGCGAACCTCGCAGTCCGGTTCCCGCCATCAACCGGCCGATATCGAGTCCTAAAATCCGACGTTCGTCGCCGGATTCTTGAAGCGCATGGGCGAGACCTTCCACCAATGCGGTTTTGCCGACCCCCGGCGGACCGACGATCACGGGATTGTTGCTCCGGCGCTTGCCAAGAATATCGAGGATCTTGCCCAACTCCTCTTGGCGCCCGACGATGGGACTGATGGCACCGGTCAACGCCAAGGCACTCATGTCCTCACACAGTTGATCCAACGTGGGTGTCTTGCTGCGCTCGGGCTCGACCCATTGAGGCGCCAACGTTTTCAGTTCTTCACCTTCTGAGGGTGTGGGGGTCAGGGTTCGAGTCGCTGGTGGACGGGTCCGTGGCCCGCCATGAACGGCTTTGGCTTCGGGGACGTGACCGACCCGACTCTGACCTCGCTGCGCCCGCACCAGAACCCGCTCACAGCGGTCGAGCACCTTCGCCAAACTGACGCCGATCTGAGCACCACTGCGCTGCAGGGCTTCTCGCGCTCGACCTTCTTCATCGGTCGCCAGCGCAAAGAGAAGATGAAGGGAATTGACCCGGTCATCACCCATCCGTTTCGCCAACTCGGTGCAATCGAATTGCAACCGCTGCAGCGCCCCTTCGCGCTCGCCCCAATCGTTCGGGAAATGATCCAGCAAAATATCTTCTGAAAATCCAGACAACCGCAGCAGGTGTCCAGCCTGATTCTCCACCGTAAAGAGGGCCATGAGAATGTAAAAACTGTGGGGATCATGGCGCCGGCCCACCTCGGTACAAAGTCGTTGAGACTCATCGTAAATGGACTGCAAAATTCGCGTCGGTTGCGGTTGGGTCATAGGGCAGCAGCTCCTCGTGATGACCCTCTGCAAAAAAGGGTCCTACGGACCCCAACGACACAAGGCATCCAAAGATCAAATGATGGGTGTCGCTAATGTGACCACGAGGAAGCGACTGCGGCATCAACAGCCATCGGCACTTCTTTGAACAATTCCGCTCCAGCGGTGATCATTTCCCCTTTGACCAACTCGGCGACCGCTGCTCCGTCGGCCCCGGAAGCTTCGATCAAAAGCTCATCGTGAATCATGTTGACCAAGTGGCCATCAAGGTTGGCGCTTTTCAGCGCTTGCTCCACTCGAACGGCGGCTCGCTTGATGAGATCGGCCCCCCCTCCTTGCACCGGAAAATTGAGTGCGAGGGGGCCGATATCGCGGCTTCGATCAACGGCGAGACGGCGCCCCAATCGAGTGCGTAAAAAACCCCGCTGCTTTGGCACCTCGAGGGCTTCTCGGCGCCATTGCGCCAACTGAGGAAAGCCTTCGAAGTACCGATCCATCAAAGCTCTCGCCTCGGTGGTACTGATGCCTAGATCCTGGCCGAGAGACTTCGCTCCCATGCCGTAGAGCAAACCAAAGTTAATGCCCTTGGCTTGGTGTCTTAACTCCGGATTCTCGGTCTTTGACACCGGCTTCTGGAACAAGCGCCGAGCGACAGCGGAATGAAAGTCTGCCTCGAGGAGGGCTTCGATGAGGGCTTCGTCTCGAGACAAGGCGGCGACAATACGCAACTCACATCCCGAGTAATCTGCGCTGACCAGCACCCGACCCTCGGGCGCTTCGACGCACGGCCTCAGTCTCGCCGGAATATTTTGCAGGTTGGGGTGCCCACAACTCATGCGTCCACTGGCGGCACCCAAGGCATGAAACCGGCCAAAAATACGCCCCCCTGCCAAACGGTCGAGGTAGCCTTCGTAGGTGCTGGTTAATTTGGCTGCTTCTCGCCAATCGAGGAGCGCCTGAGCCGCCGGATGATCGACAGCAGCGAGGGCGTGCTTCGAGGTGGACTGGATGGGGTAACCTTCGGCTTGAAACCAGGCCAAAATACGCCCTCGCTCCCCGGGCTCAAGACTGGGATTTCCGGTCAAGTCCGTCCCCACGGAGGCTCCGAGTCGCGTCCTGGCATCCGCTGCCTTGGCCTCAGCTTCTGCGAGTACCCGACGCCACTGCGCTACGTTTAAGGGCAATCCACGGCCTTCCATGGCCTCAAGGACAGGGGCAAAATCAGCCTCGAGGCGAGACACTCCGGTGAGTCCATAAGCGGCGAGATCTGGGGCTAGGTTCTGGAGTTGCCGGTGAATTTCTTCCGGTGGCTGTGCGGGAGAAGGTGGCTTTTTTTCGTCAGCCCCTGCGCGCTGGAGCAGTTGCAGTTGCTGAGCCAAAACCACACAGCGACTGGGCTGATGCCCGGCGCGCAAAACGGCCCGTAAAACGGAACGGTCTGCGACGATCAACAGATACTGCGCAGCGTTTAAGCTACCGACAGCAGGCTGATCCCGTCGTTGGTGATCCGCAAACTGCAGTGATGCCCCTGAACCGCTAAGGCTCGCAGCAATCACTGGACCGAAGGGCAGGTTGCCCATGGACTAAGTCCCCTTTTCGTACGAAGACTGCACCAGCTTGGAGGGGGAGAAAAGCCTTGCGCGTCAGCCTCGTCGAGGACGACCCAGGCGGTCGTCGAGTTGCTGCGGCCATCCTGTCACGGGCTGGCTTTGAGGTCACTGCTTTTGAGCGGGCCGAGGATTATCTGTCCGCCCGACCTCCCGGCGAGGTCATCCTCACCGATTTAATGCTGCCTGGTATGGATGGCCTCCAGTTGTTGGGCGCTCTCAAACAGGAACGGACTGCGCCCGAGGTGGTTTTGATGACCGCTTACGGCACCGCCGACGTGGCAGCTCGAGCCATGGGTGACGGCGCTTTCCACTTTCTCACCAAGCCCCTCGATCCTGACTTGATGGTGGAGACGGTCCGGCGAGCCGGCGAGCGGGTTCGGATGCGCAGCGAAGTGGAACGTCTGCGCCACCAGATGGCGCAGAGTAGCGGCAGTGAGATTCTCGGCGCCAGCGCCGCGGTGGATCAGCTACGACAACAACTGGACCGACTGGCGCCTTCGGATCTGCCGATCTTAATTCAGGGCGAAAGCGGCAGTGGCAAAGAGTTGGCCGCTCGTGCACTTCACTACGGCGGTCATCGCAGCGCCAAGCCCTTCGTGGCGATCAACTGCGCAGCCATTCCGGAAAATCTCCTAGAAAGCGAACTTTTCGGTCACACCCGGGGCGCCTTCACCGGCGCCGACCGCAAGCGAGTCGGTCGTTTTGAAGAAGCCGATGGAGGCACTCTTTTTCTCGATGAGATCGGCGAGATGCCTCTGGGGCTCCAAGCGAAACTGTTGCGGATTTTGGAAAGTGGTGAAGTCACGCCCTTGGGCAGTAACCAGAGCATTTCGGTGAATGTTCGGGTGGTCAGCGCCACCAATCGGGAGATTGGCGAGCGCATCCGAGAGGATCTCTATTACCGCCTTGCCGGCGCCACCTTGACGATTCCCCGGCTCGCAGAGCGCCGTGATGACATCCCCTTGCTCGTGGCGCACTTCCTGGAACAGCAAGGAGGGACCAGTGCACCGAAGTTGGGTCCTCAGGCTCTTGAGGCACTGCAACAGCATCCTTGGCCCGGCAACATCCGTGAACTGAGGCATTACTGCGCCCGTCTCTGTGCCCTCTATCCAAGAGAGAAACTCGACGCGCTGCCCGAGGCTGTGACCAGTCGAAGCACCGAACAAGCGGAGAATGGCCTGCGCATTCAACCCGATTGGGACATGAAAAGGATTGAAACCGAGGTCATACGTTGGACCCTCAAACGCTACGAGGGCAACCGAGAGCGTGCAGCGAAAGCCCTCGGCTTAGGGGTCCGAACCATCTACCGCCGCTTGAAAGACGAAGATTAGTCGCCTCGACGCCGCACGGCGGTGGCCAGTTTCACCATGCCCGTCAGCACCTTCGGCACACGCCGAACCAAGGCCACGCTCGGTGGTCGCTTCTCCATCAACTCGATGGGATATTCCACGACCCTCAAACCGTCGAGGTTCGCACGAATGACCATTTCGCTGGCGAAGAGATCCGCCCGGAGCTCGCAGCGAGCGATCACAGGCAGTAGGCGTTCTCGGCGCAGGGCCTTTAAGCCATGGGTGTCGGTGCCCCGCCAACCGGTGGCCGCCCGAAGCATACGATTAAGAATGCGGGTGGCCATGCGCCGGGTCCAGGGGCGTTGATCCCGAGCTCCCTGCAAAGCCTTCGAGCCCACGACCATGTCCAACTCCGGATCGGCCAACAGCATCGCAAGGGCGGTGCGATGAAAGCGGTCATCACAGAGATCGATCTCTTCGCAGATCACCAGTTCCCCCTGCGCTCGCTCAATGCCTTCTTTGAGCGCTTGACCATAATCAGGCGTCGGGCAGCGGTGAAGTTGCAGACGAGGTTCTTCTTTCGCAAATTGCTCTGCGATGGCTTCGGTTTGATCCACACAGCCATTCATGGACAAGATGACTTCAAAGTCACCGGCGTGGGCTGAGAGGTCTCGAAACAAACCGACCAGGGCTTCTTCGAGGATCGCCTCCTCATTATAGACCGGAATAATAACGCTTAAATCCACTTCTGGTCCTCGGTGCTTGGCGGGATGCTTGCCTTTGTTCTACAGGGCGCTCGCCGCTTAGCAAGCAAAGGTCGCCCCTTGGATCAACAGCCGTTTTTGATTTTAGGTGCCGGCTTGACCGGACTTTCCGCCGCTCATCACTTCGGTGAGGGGGCACGAGTCCTCGAATCCTTAGATCAAGTCGGTGGCAAAGCGCGCACCCGTGAGCGCCAGGGGGCCCGCTTCGATATCACCGGCCACTGGTTGCATTTGCGGGATCCTTACATGCTGGAATGGGTTCCAAAACTGCCGGGACTCACTCTGCAAAAGCATGATCGAAAGGCTCGGATTTTCAGCCACGGCGTCTACACCCTCTACCCTTTTCAGGCCAACACCTTCGGCCTGCCGCCCACGGTGGCCAGGGAATGCCTGCAGGGTTTTGTGGATGCCAGGCTTCACGATTTAGAATCGGGCATCGCACCACGGCAACGCCCAGAGCCCGAGACCTTTGAAGACTGGATCTTGCAGAAGTTCGGTGCCGGCATCGCCGAGCACTTCATGGTGCCCTACAACCAAAAGATATGGACCGCTCACCCCAGGGAGTTAAGCGCCCGTTGGTGTGATCGCTACATTCCCGTGCCCAAAGTCGAGGATGTGATCGCCGGTGCCGTGGGCGCGTCTCGAGAAGCGCTCGGATACAACGCCCACTTTCTCTACCCCCCCTCAGGCCGTGGGATTCAAGAGTTAGCCGATGCCGTGCATCGAGACACCGATGCCCCCATCGAACTTGAGGTGAAAGTCACCGCCATCGATCTCGCCAACAAACGAGTTCAGCGGGCTGACGGACGCTGGGAGCACTACCAAACACTCCTCACCAGTCTGCCCTTGCCGGTGGCCATCGATCTGGCTGCCCAAGTCGCCCCCCTGCCCGAGGCCGTGGCCGAGGCTCGTTCCCGCCTGCAGTCCACCTTTGTGGCCCATCTCGATGTCTTGGCGAAAGGGAGTAATCACGACCAGAAAGGCCCATGGGATGGCGATGGCCAACCTCACTGGACCTATTTTCCAGAGGCTCGCTTTCCCTTTTACCGGGTCGGTAGTTTCTCGGCAGTGGAGCCCAACATGACCGACGGCGACACTCGGAATTTTTATGTGGAGTTCGCCCATCGAGGCGGGTTCGACCCCATGGATCAGTTCGATGCGGTCGCAGCGGGTTTAAGCGACGCAGGTTTGATCGATGGCCCCGATGCCATCATCGATTGCTGGGGCGAATCCATCGCTCATGCCTACGTCCTCAACGACGAACATCATGGCGCTGCCCGGGATCTGTTGGTGGACTGGCTGGCCTCCCATTCGGTGCTGAGCGCAGGTCGCTACGGAAACTGGGAGTACAGCGCCATGGAAGACGCTTTGCTCCACGGCCGTCGAGCAGCCGCTTGGGCCCGTGAGCGCTTAGGCTGAACGGCGGCGACGCCACCCCATCAAGGCGAGCAGACCAAAGCCGAGCAACCAGGCATCGGGGGTGGTGGAGTCACAGGCACAGGCATAACCGGTAGCCACTCCGCCACCCTCCGGAACGCATAGCCCCGGCATGGGGTTGTTGGCTGAGTCGCAGAGATAGCCGGCCGGACAGATGAAGTTCTCGCCACACCACGTCAGGCATTCGCCACCAAAGCCCCACTCGCTGCCACAAATTCCCTGACGGCATTCGATGGCGCTGCTGCACGGACTGCCCACACTTTGACCGCCTTCATCGGCGCCCCGCTCGCAATAGCCATTGCCTTCATCGTCGGGGATGCAGCCAAAGCCTTCAGGACATTCGAAGTGCCCCAGACGACGATCGCATCCCGGCCGACAGACTCGGGTGGAGCCGATGGCAGCGCACCGGTTTGACACGCAATCGCCATCGTCAGCACAGCGCTCGTTGTCCGGCAGATCCCCATTGCTCTGAAAGGGGGTACACTCCCCATTTTGACAGATTTCGCCCCGGCGGCATTCGGTGTCCGCCCGACAGCCGCCGGTCTCGTCCACACAGCTGCCTTCCAAGCAAATCTTGCCCCGCTCACAGTCCCGATCCTCGGTGCAGTTGTTGGCGTAGCAAATGGAGATGGTGTCGCTGATTTCGATGCAATCGAGCCCAGCGCTGCAATCGGCCCGACTGCGGCAGTTGCGGAAACAGGTCCGCTCACCGGCATCACTCAGGCAAGTCAGCCCATCGGCGCAGCGCTTCCGTTGGCAGTTTTCACCCTCCAAGGCCGTGTTCGATTCCACACAGACTTGGACCGTATCGATCCCCGGCCGGGTCAATTCCTGACAGTCTTCTCGCTCGTTGCAATCGTTGTCGCTTCGGCAGCCTCGAGCACAAACATAGCGACCGCCAACGGGAGCACACTCCAAGCCCGCCTCACAAGCGTAGAGGGAATCGCAGGACTCCCCTTCAGCGGTGGTTCCACCGGGTAGGCAGATGGAGATATTTTGACCGTTGGAGGAGAAGGTTTCGCAGATGAAGCCGGCTTCGCAATTGCCACGGTCGCACTCGGCGTAGCAGGTGGCGTCGTTCTGGTCGCCCAAGCAGAGCAGGCCGGGTCCGCAGGCCCGACCGCCGGCGCAGCTTTCGCCTTGCTGAGCGGCCCCACTGCCTGCAGCGGCTCGCTGGCAGACATTGCGACCGTTGTCGGCCCGGCATTCGTAACCATCGGGGCAGTTTCCACAGGTCACGGTGCAGTAATCGTTGGAACCGTCATCAAGGCAGATCCGTGAGTTGCAATCGGAGTCCCGGTTGCAGCCCCAGCCAAGCCCGCCCCGCTGGCCGGGGTAGAGGCTGCAGACGGCGTTGGTGTCGTCTTGGCGGGGATAGCGGAAGGGGTAGCCCACGTAGGACGGGGTCATGACCGCGTCGACGGTGCAGTTTTCGCAGGGATGATCCAGGCCCAGGCTGTGACCGATCTCGTGGACGGAGATGGACTCCACGTCCAAGCCACCACGGCCATTGGTGCTCCAACCGTCGGCGTGTTGCACGGCATTAAATTGCACGTCCGCGTCGACGATCCAGCAATCCCGAGCGGGCCGACCATTGCCTCGGCAACCGAAGCCCGAGAAGGACGTCCCAGTGATGCCTAAGGTCCCCGCGCCGTAGCTCCAGGCGTTCGCCCGGGTTTCGAACCAGACATTGTTGACGTTGTCCCGGCGGGCGTTGGGCAAATTGTTCGTGGTCCCGGACTCCACCAAGTTGATGGTGGAGCAACTCACACCACTCCAGCTGTCGAAGGAGTTTCGAATGGCTTGCAGATCCGAGTCGCCGGCGATGCCGGGCGCCCCTCGGGTGTTTACTTGATAAGCGATGTTGGGCGAGCCATCGAGGCTCCATTTACCGATCTGCGCCTGCCAAGCCGCCGCCGGAGTGGCGAGGCTCAAGGCGGTCATGACGAGGAGAAGACGCATCAGCGCGAGCCCTCCAAGAGACTGCTGATCCAACGGCGAAAGACGCTAAGTTTCACGGGCTTGCTGGGGGGGGGGCCATGCATGAAGCGCATCTTGCCCTTCGGGTTCCGCTCGGCAAAAGCCACATCGCCGTACTCTTCCTTCAACAGCGCACTGTCGCCTTCGCCCTCGACCACCATGCGGCCGATGCCGACGCCCACCGGCACCACCCGGTCCCGGTGTCGGTTGAGAAAGAGCACCAACGTTTCACCAAAGCGGTAGGTGTTCTTGCCGGGGATGTGCATGACCCAATCGCCCTTCACGCCACCGGCTTGCTGCAACAGCACGGTGTCTCCGGCTTCATACTTGCCTTTGAAGTTCTCGAGGACTTCCAGATCCGTCAGGGTCACCAGGGCGCCGGGTTGTTCTTCCACCACCCGCTGGGCACCCACTCGAACCATCAGCACGTCATCGCTCATCTGGGTCATCTCGGCCCGGTCCATCTTCAAGACCACGGTGGCTTGGGCGGTGCCGGCCACACAGAGACTGCTCAACAGCAAAAGAGTTCTCATCGAATCGGGCTCCTCTCGCGCCGCCGTCGCACAAACAACGCGCCGCTCATCAGCAAAAAGACCAAGCTGGTGTGACTCCCCTCACAAGAGCACCCCTCGCCTGGGTCCACGGGATCGGGTCCCGAGGTACAGGGCTCAGCCACCTGTTCGTCCAAAAGACAACTGCCCTCACGACAGACCGTGCCTGGGGCACAGGCGGCGTCATCGGAGCATGCGGTGGTGCAGAGACCATAGCGAACTCCACGGATGTCGACAAAGGTACATCGACCGCTTTCACATCGGTGGGCTTCCCGGGGCGAACATTGGGCGCCCAGGGGATATTTGGCCTGGCCTTCCCCCACAAAGACCGGACTCATGCACAGACCTTCTCCGTTGCGGGCGAGCACGCATTTGGTGCCACCGGCTTGGGGGCAGGGGTCATCGATGCGGCAGCGACGGCTGCATTGACCGTAGCGACAGATCCCCGAAGCGCACTCGCAATCGTTGGTGCAAGGCTCACCCAAGCGCATGCTGCCGTCGTCCACGGGAGGGCGGACACCGGGATAAAGCTCGCAGACCCCCAGCACATCGCTGGGGCGGGGGCCCACTTCCGGCTGACCGCTCCAAGTGGGGTTCATGACCGCGTCCACGGAGCAATCCCCTTGGGACAGTTCGCAGGGGTGACCTAAACCCAAAAAGTGACCGATCTCATGCAGGGCGACAGAGAAGATGTCGGTGCTGCCACTGCCCCCATCCCGGCTGGTCCAGCGGTGATCTTGGCCATTAAAGACAATGTCGGCGTCGCTGGTGGGGGAGCCGCCTCCTTGGAAGTGGGAGACGGTGATGCCCAGGGTGCTGGGCCCGCCCAAGCTCCGAAAGCCCTGTTCCATAAAGAAGAACTTGTTAAAGCCATCGTTGGCGGCACTCCAGGTCATGTTGTCGGGCACGTCCCGGGAGGCGGCGTCCCAGACGGTACAGGGCACCAGCTTCCAACTGCGCATGGCGTCTTCCACCGCTTGGGTTGATTTGCTGCGCTCCGCCGACGAAAAATCATCGCTGCCGGCCGGATCCACATAGTAGCTGACCCGGCCTACGCAGCGTTCTTGGCGGCAAAAGCCCTGGGCGCAGACTCGGTCGTCGCTGCAATCGCTGTCGGTGGTGCATTCGCCATAATTGCCGGTGAGGCGGACGGTCTCGGTAAAGCCACAGTTGCTGCCGCTGTCACCGATGAGTTGCCATTTGTAGTTCAGGAGCTTTGGCTCGGGGCCGCATTGGGTGGCGATACCATGACCGGACAAGCAGCGCTCCCAGGCTCGGCTGCATTGGGCATCGTTGGAACACAAATTGGCCCACGCTGAACCGGCGCTGAGACCGATCAACGCCCATACGGAAAGAAGGCGGAGCGAACGAGCCAACAAATGAACCTCTGGGGTGGAGCCGATCGTGATATAGCACGCCCCTCCCACGGACGCAGTTCCTTTTCCGACAAGCTCCGAAGGTATGGAAATACCAGCGCCGGTTTCCCAGCGCAGCGAAGCAGGCTAGGAAGGCGCCGGAGAGGGATCATGACCATCTCGATGCTCGAGGGGGCGAAGGCTGTCCCCGGCTTTCGCTTCAGCGGCGTGCACTGCGGCTTAAAGGGCGAAGGGCAACTGGATTTAGGGCTCATCGTGGCCGAAAAAAGCAACCTATTGGCGGCTCGCTTTACCCAAAACCAAGTGGTGGCCGCGCCGGTTCAATTGAGCCGAGCCCACGGTGCGGGCGAGCGGTGCCGGGCGGTGGTGGTGAACTCGGGCAATGCCAATGCCTGCACGGGCCCGGCGGGCATGGCGGCGGCGGAGGCCACAGCGCAGCAGGTGGCAAGCCAGTTGAGTTGTCCGGCCTATGAGATTCAGGTGGCGAGCACCGGGGTCATCGGTCGCCCCCTCGACGCCGAGGCTTTGTTGGCTGGCGTGCCGGCGGCTTTTTCCCAACTGGATGACGGCAACGAAGGCTTGATGGCTTTTGCCCAAGCCATCATGACCACGGATCAAGGACCCAAAGTCCAAAGCGCC
>MDTD01116183.1_pt1 | contig 15001 bp, 13 predicted proteins | sample 811221 | NCBI WGS metagenome assembly MDTD01 (sample SAMN05326646, study PRJNA326480) | marine metagenome | isolation source: seawater | place: Pacific Ocean: South West | collected 2011
AAATCAATTTTAACAAGATAATATATTACTAAAAAAATTATGGTAGAAATTATAGTAGTTATTATAAATTTTTTTGCTATTTTTGGATTTTTTGGTGCACCAGGATCTATCCCTCCTATCTTTTCATTGAAAATTTCTTTATTTGATTGAATTCCAACCGGTAATACTGAAAAAAAAACTATCCACCAAATACAAACATATACTATTATTGAACCTGTAATTCCCATTATACTCTAGCTATATTAATGTTTGTAAAAGGTTTCTTTCCTGTTTTTTCCCTTACTATTCTTCTACAATTTTGTTTGACCGTCTCAATTAAATTTTGCTGCTGTTTTTTGTTATCCATTGAAAATGTTCTACAAATATTTAAAATTTCGTCCTCCATATCAAAAATAAAAGACTCGTCAGTATCTTTTTTGGGTATACCTTTATAAGAAATTACAGGTTTTTTAACTTTACCATTGTTAGAAATAATCAATGTAATCTCTAAATAACCATTAATTGATAGATTTTTTCTGTCTTTGATAGATTGTGAGTCCGTCTCAACATTTATATTTCCGTCTAGATATATTTTTCCTGAGGGTGCTTTATCAATTATTTGAGGTTTATCCCCGGGTAATATTTTTATAATATCTCCATTTTCAATTAATAGTGTTTTAGGAATCTGCATCTCTTTTGCAAATGATACATGCTCTACCATATGGCGATGTTCTCCATGAACAGGAATTACACATTGAGGTTTTACCCAATTATACATATCTTTTAAATCATCTCTGTTAGGATGACCGGATACGTGGACAAAAGCATTTTCCTCACTAATCATTTCCATTTTATTTTTCACAATAAGATTTTGTAAATGATATAATTTTTTTTCATTACCTGGAATAATTTTTGATGAGAAAATCACGCAATCACCTTTCTCAAGATTGACCTCAGGATGATTACCATTGATTATTCTATTCATAGCTCCCATAGGTTCACCTTGACTGCCAGTTGCTAAATAAAGAATTTTATTTTTCGCAACTTTCTTTGCATCTCTGGGTTCTAAAGGTTCTATAAGACCATGAAGATAACCGCATTTTCTTGCTGCTTTATATATCCGCTGCATTGATCTTCCCACTAAACATATATTTCTACTCGTTTTTTTCGCGCAGTAAAATATAGACTCCATTCTAGCAACATTTGAAGCAAATGAGGTAACAAGAATTCTATTAGTTTTTAGTTCCATAATTCTTAATAAACTATCTCTTACATCAGACTCTGATCCTGCTCTACCGGGGCTAAATATATTTGTAGAATCACAAATCATTGCTGAGACACCTTTATTTCCAATAGATTTTAATTTTTGTTCGTCAATTTGACTACCTATTAATGGATTAGGATCAATTTTCCAGTCGCCAGTATGTAGAACTGTTCCTATTGGTGTCTTAATACATAGACCATTTGGCTCTAAAATTGAGTGTGTTAAAGTCACAAAATCAATTTCGAAATCTCCAAGTTTTATTTTACCGTTAAGTTGAACAACTTCTAAGTAAGATGAAATATCGATTTTTTTTTCTTTAAATTTTTCTAATATCAGCGCTGCAGTAAATGGGGTTGCATACATTTTACATTTCAATTCAGGCCAAATATGAGCAACTGCACCGATGTGATCCTCGTGTGCATGAGTTAAAACTATTCCAAGTAAATCATCTTTTTTATCTATTATAAAACCTGCATCCGGCATAATTAAATCTACTCCTGGCACAGAGTCATCTGCAAATGAAACTCCCATATCAACAATTATCCATTTTTGGTTATCTTCTTTTCCGTAAGCATATAGATTCATATTTCCACCTATTTCTCCAGATCCGCCTAAAGGACAAAAAATTAATTCTTTACTATTCATAATAGCTCCCTATAAACTTTTGCAACACCTTTGATTGTAATGTCTTTGTCAACTATCACACCTTTTTTTTTAATCATTTTTTTAAAAAAAATTGAATATCCTCCAGTAAGTATAATTTTATATTTCATTTTCCATTTAAGTGTTATTTTATTAATTATATTATTAATTAATCCCTCATAACCCCAAATAAATCCAGCATTCAGTGCTTCTTTTGTATTTTTTCCATAACTGTTCTGTTTATTTTTAAGATTAAACATTGGTAATAGTGCTGTAGATTGACTCAAATTTTTCATAGACAATTTTACTCCAGGGGCTATTACCCCGCCTTCATAAACTCTGTTTTTAACAATGTCAAAAGTAGTTGCTGTTCCAAAGTCAATTATCAAACAATTTTTATATTTTTTTCCCTCGATAGAATTTACAATTCTATCAGAACCAATCTGATTTATATTTTTAATATTCAATTTTATTAATTTCTTTAAATTTAATTTCTTTATTTCTACCACATCTTTATTTAAGTCTTTTAAACAGGTTTTAATTTTTTTAAGTGCAAAAGGAACAACACTTGAAAATAAAATTTTCTTTTTAACATTAATTTTGAATAATTTTTTAAAAATTTTTTTCGCATATCTCTTAATAAAAATTTTTTTTGTATCTATTATGATTGATTTAATTATCTTGAAGTTTTTATTTAAAAGACAAATTCTAGTAGATGTATTTCCTATATCTCCAACAACGTAATGCATATTAACAATATTTCCTTTTGAGTTCTGTAAATGTCATGACTTTAGTCTTATTAAGAAATTTTTCATACACCTTTAAAATATTTTTGAGAAGCTGTTGATTATTAATTTTTCTGTTGATTATATTTTTTAAACACGTTGATTTAAAGCTTTTGTTTTTTGGAGCCACATTAGTATTTAAACCTATACCAATTATTAAATAGCTAAATTTATCGTATTTAATGATTTCCTGTAAAATACCGCAAAATTTATGTTTATTAAACAATAAATCATTTGGCCATTTTATTGTAATCTTTTTTTGGACTATTTTAGAAATTAATTTTTTGAGTAAAAAAGCATTAAGTACAGCAAACTGTCTATAATTAATCTTTATTTTATCTAATTTTAAAAATAAAGTTATAAAAAGATTTCCTTTTTTGGAAACCCATTTTTTTCCAATTCTGCCTCTTCCTCCAGTCTGTCTTTGGGTGGTAATCAGTATGGGTCCAGAAATATTTTTTTTGATAAGCTTGATAGCAATATCATTAGTGCTTTTTACAATTTTAAATTTTTTTAGCTTTATTTTCATTAACTGCTAAATAAAGATATAACTAAATTATTAAGTATTGAGGGATATAGAAAGAAGGTTGCTAAAAATGCACAACTCGCGAATATAGAAATTTGAGCCGTCTTATTCTTCGCTGGCTCATAAGAAATAACATTATCGTCAAAATAAATTGTTTTAACAATCTTAAGATAATAGAATGCTGACATAACTGTTGTTAACAACCCAATTATTGCGAGAACATACATTTTTTGCTCTACAACTGCCAAAAATACATAAAATTTTGCAAAAAAACCTCCTAGTGGAGGAACACCAGCTAATGAAAAAAGAATTATCAATAATGATATTGATAAAAGCGGATGCTTTTTTGAAATCCCAGATAAATCGGAAATGTCCTCTTTATATTGTCCATTTTTTTTTAATAAATAAAGACATGAAAAAGCTCCGATATTCATAATCACGTATATAGAAATATAAACAATAGAACTTTGATATCCATTAACAACGCCGGTTGCCACACCAGCTAAAGCATAACCAATATGGCCGATTGAACTATAAGCAAGAAGTCTTTTAAAATTTTTTTGAACCATAGCAGCTACAGCTCCTAAAATCATTGATGCTAAAGAAATAAATATAATGATTGTTTGCCACTCTAATAAAATATTAGAAAATGGAATAAACATAAATTTTATCAATAAAGCTAACCCAGCAACTTTTGGAACTACGGCAAAGTAACTTGTAATAGAAGTTGGTGCACCTTCGTAAACATCTGGCGTCCACATATGAAAAGGTACAGCAGAAACTTTGAAAGCTAGGCCTACTAAAATAAATACCATTGCAAATACAGCACCTGTATTATCTTTATTAAGTTGATCAGATATTAAATCGAAATTTGTTGATCCAGTAAAACCATATAGTAATGAACAACCGTACAATAACAAACCAGATGATAAAGCGCTCAATACAAAATATTTTATTCCAGATTCAGTTGATCTTAGATTGTCTCTATCAATAGATGCTAAAATATATAATGAAAGAGATTGAAGTTCTAGACCCAAATAGAAAAGGATTAAATCGTTTGAACTAACCATAAAAAACATTCCTAAAATGGATAATAAAATTATTATAGGGTATTCAAACTTATCTAATTTATTATCAATTATAAAACTTTTAGATGCATTAAGAACAAATAAGGATGATAAGAGTATCAAGATTTTAAAATAATTTGAGAAGGCATCTCTAGTAAAACTATCCAAAAATATTTTTTCCTCATTGTTAGGACCTGACAAAATAATTGCAACTGTAGTAACTATTATTATTGAAGTTAAATTGAATATTAAATTAAAACTTTTTTTTATAAAAACTCCAATCATGAGAACAGAAAAAATCGATAGAGATAAAAAAATCTCGGGTATCATTATATTTAAATTATTAATCATATTTAATTTGATATTAATGCCGCTTCATAATTATTAATCAAACTATTTACCGATACGCTAAAAGTCTCCATTAATGGTAATGGATAAAATCCAAAAAACAGTACCAAAAAAGCTAAAGTGGTAAGCATTATAATTTCAGATTTATTTATATCGTTTAAATTTTTGACATCTTTGTTATTTGTAATGCCAAAAATTACTCTTTTCGTTAACCAAAGCATATATGCAGCTCCCAATACAACTCCAAATGTTGCTAGCATAGCTGCAAGGTAACTTTTTTGAAATGTTCCAGTTAAAACAAGAAATTCTCCTAAAAATCCTGAGGTTCCTGGTAAGCCTAGAGCGGCTAGAGCGAATAATAAAAATAAAAAAGAGTATTTTGGCAAGTAGTTCACTAGTCCACCGTAACTACTTATCATTCTTGAGTGAAGCCGATCATAGACTACTCCAACACATAAGAATAACGCTGCAGATATTAACCCATGACTGATCATTTGATAAATGCTTCCTTCAATGCCTTGTTTTGTAAGTGTAAAAATTCCTAAAGTTACATAACCCATATGAGCAACTGATGAATAGGCAATTAATTTTTTCATGTCGTCTTGCATCAAAGCTACTAAAGATGTGTAAATTATTGCAATAATACTTAAAGTAAAAATTAAAGGAGTAAAATACTCTGAAGCTATAGGAAACATAGGTATTGAAAATCGCAAAAAACCGTAGCCAGCCATTTTTAATAAAATAGCAGCAAGGATAACAGATCCAGCGGTCGGAGCTTCAACATGGGCATCTGGTAACCATGTATGAACGGGCCACATTGGCAACTTAACTGCAAAAGAACTCAGGAAGGCAAGCCATAATATATTTTGATATTCTCTTGGTATTTTTATTTCATATATTTTAATTATATCGGTTGTTCCTGTTAACCAGTAGATAAAAATTATAGCCACAAGCATTAAAACTGAACCTAGTAAGGTGAATAAGAAAAATTTGAATGCTGAGTAAACTCTTTTCGGTCCACCCCAAACACCAATAATTAAGAACATTGGAATTAAACCTGCTTCAAAAAACAAATAAAAAATTACTAAATCGAGAGAGCAAAATACCCCTATCATAAATGTTTCTAAAATTAAAATGGCTATCAAAAATTCTTTTATTCTTGTTTTGACGCTATTAATGCATGAAATAATACAAATAGGAGTAATAAGTGTTGTTAAAACAATAAAAAGTATTGATATACCATCTACTCCCAATTTAAATTTAATAAAATTATTTATCCAGGATTTTTCTTCTACAAATTGAAACTCTGAAGTATTGGTATCCAAAGAATACCATAAGAATAACGACAGGAAGAAGGTGGCAATACTACTAAATAAAGAAATATAAATTGAACTATAATTGTTTGTTTTTTCTCTAGATAAGAAAATAAAAAAAGAACTAACAAGTGGTAAAAAAATTAAAGTTGATAATATCGGAAAATTCATTTTATTTCAAAATTAAATAGGTTAATAAAATTGACAATCCTAATAACATGACAAAAGCGTAGTCGTAAATAAATCCTGTTTGTAAACGTCCTGTTTTATTTGAAATAATCTTAATTAGTTTAGATATGCCATCTGGTCCAAATTTATCGATAATTCCTATATCTCCTCTTTTCCAGAAAAATGAGCCTATTTTTTTTGAAGGATTTACAAAAACTTTTTCATAAAGTTCATCTATATACCACTTGTTTAATAAAAAATTATATAAAGGTATATTAGTGTTTTTAAAATCCTCTAACATTTTAGGATTTAAGATATAAAAATAAAACGAGATTGGTATTGATATTAACACTAAGAAAGGCGTAGTTAATAAAAACCATATTGGTATAGGGTCGTGAATTATCTCATTTAAAAAAAAGATTGAACTTTGCCAAAATTCGTTGTTTTGATGTCCAATAAAAGTACTTTTAAACAAATATCCAGAAAATATTGCTCCAATACTTAGAAATACCAAAGGAGTTAACATAACTAAAGGAGATTCGTGTGTTTCATTTATAGAAATTTTTTTATTGTTATACGATCCATGAAAAGTTTTAAAAAATAATCTCCAAGAGTAAATGGAAGTTAAAAATGCAGTAAAAATACCTACTGAAGCAGCATAATTACCCAATGAAGAATTTTTAAGATACGCAAATTCGATAATTGCATCTTTTGAGTAGAAACCTGACAAGAAAGGGAATCCTGTTAATGCCAAGGTACCTATCAACATGAACAAATAAGTGTAAGGTAATTTTTTTCTTACACCTCCCATATTTCTAATATCTTGCTCATCCCTAAATGCATGTATTACAGAACCAGCGCCTAAGAACAATAAAGCTTTAAAGAAAGCATGTGTAAATAAATGAAACATTGCTACATGATAAGCACCAATACCTGCTGCAAAAAACATATATCCAAGTTGACTACAAGTTGAATATGCAACAATTTTTTTTATATCATTTTGTACCAACGCAACAGAAGCAGCGAATATTGCTGTAATCATTCCCACAATTGTGACTAAATTTAAAGCTACTTGTGAATATTCAAATATTGGTGAGCATCTTACAATAAGAAAAACTCCAGCCGTTACCATCGTGGCTGCGTGTATTAAAGCAGAAACTGGTGTGGGACCCTCCATTGCATCGGGTAACCAAGTATGTAGTAAAAATTGTGCAGATTTTCCCATTGCACCAATAAATAAAAATATACAAATTAAAGTTATCAAACTTGCTTCAAAGCCAAGAAAATCTATTTTTTTTTCAGCAAATTGGTTGGTAATTTGGAATACTTCTTGAAAATTAATTGTGCCAAAAAATAAAAAAATTAAAAATATTCCAATTGCAAGGCCAAAATCTCCAATTCTGTTCACTATAAATGCTTTGATTGCTGCATTATTAGCTGTCTCTTTTTTATACCAAAATCCAATTAACAGATAAGAACATAAACCTACTCCTTCCCAACCGAAAAAGAGTTGTAAAAAATTGTCTGACACAACTAATACTAACATTGAAAAAGTAAATAGTGACAGATAAGACATAAACCTTGGTTTGTAAGGATCATGACTCATATAACCTATTGAATAAATATGTACTAACGCAGATACAAAAGTAACTACAACAAGCATAACTGAACTCAAAGGATCTATATTAATCGACCAATTCGCTATAAAACCTCCAGAGCTTATCCACTCAAAAATTATATAGTTTCCATAAATATTATTTTGAAACCCATTCCAAAAAACAAGAATTGACAAACCTGCAGAGATAATTACGAATAAACTCGTTGTTATTTCTGCAAAGTATTTGGTTAAAAATCTTCCAAAATAACCAACGATCGAACCAATTAAAGGTAAAAATATTATCGCGTATTCCATTTAACCTTTCATTCCGTGAATATCTTCCACTCTAATTGAACCTCTATTTCTGTAATAAACAACTATTATAGCTAGTCCGATTGCTGCTTCAGCTGCTGCTACTGTTAAGATAAGCATAGTAAAAATTTGGCCAACAATATCACCAGAAAAAATAGAAAACGAAATTAAATTAATATTAACTGCTAATAAAATTAGTTCTATAGACATTAAAATTACAATGACATTTTTTCTATTTAAGAAAATTCCAATTACACCTAAAAAAAATATTATGGCTCCTAGTGACAAATAATGACCTAAACCAATCTCAATCATCAATCTTTACTCCCTCATTTGACTTTACTTCTTTAAGTTCTACCGCTGTTGATGGGTTTCTTGAAATTTGTTTTATATAACTCTGTTTCTTAACACCTATTCTCTCCCTGAATGTTAAAAGAATTGCACCAATCATTGATAAAAGAAGAACTATTCCTGCTAACTGAAAATATAAAATATATTCTGTATACATTACTAAACCTAATTGGTGAGTATTTGAAGTTTCAGATAATAATAATGTACTACTAGACATTACGTTGTCTTTATATTTCCATCCGCCTACAACAACTAGTAATTCTAATAGAATTAGAACACTTACAATTAGTCCTGTAGGTATGTGAGTTGATTTTTTACCAATAAACCAAGATTGCTTTTGTTCTGCAACATTTAGCATCATAACCACAAATAAAAATAATACTGCGACTGCTCCAACATAGACTATTAATAAAATCATTCCCAAGAACTCTGCACCTACCATTATAAAAAGACAACCTACTGAAATAAAATCTAATATTAAAAAGAAAACTGAATTTATAGTGCTCCTTGAAGTTATTACCATTAAAGATGAAAAAATCGCAATTATAGAAAAGAAATAAAAAAAAATTGAATGGACTATCATTTATCTGTAAGGTTTATCAAGCTTTATGTTTTTAGCCAGAACCGACTCCCATCTGTCACCGTTTTCTAAAAGTTTTTCTTTATTGTAATAAAGCTCTTCTCTGGTTTCAGTTGCAAATTCAAAATTTGGACCTTGAACAATAGCATCAACCGGACATGACTCCTGACAGAGTCCACAGTAAATACATTTAAGCATATCAATATCATAACGAGTAGTTTTTCTACTTCCATCTGACCTCTCTGCTGACTCAATAGTAATAGCTTGAGCAGGACAAACTGCTTCACATAATTTACAGGCAATACATCTTTCCTCTCCATTTGGATATCTTCTGAGAGCATGTTCGCCTCTCATTCGAGGGCTAATCGCACCTTTTTCAAAAGGATAATTAATGGTTTTTGATTTTTTAAATAATTCTTTTATGGCTATGTGTAAACCAGAAATAAATTCAACAAGAAATATAGTTTTAAGAAATCTGCTAAAATTCATTAAATATTAACCTTAGGTAATTTGTCAAAATAAAATAGGAAACTAGCTGTTAATACGAGATAAATTAATGAGAATGGCAGGAATATTTTCCAACCCAATCTCATAAGTTGATCATATCTGTATCTAGGAACAATCGCTTTAATAAGAGCAAACAATAAAAATAAAAATAAAATTTTTAATATCATCCAAATAGGTGCAGGAATTACATTTAGTGGGTAAATATCTATAATTGGTAACCACCCGCCTAGGAAAAGTATTGAACCCATAGCACACATTAAAAGTATGTTTGCATACTCTCCTAGCCAAAACATAGCATACATCATTCCTGAATACTCCGTTTGGTAGCCAGCTACTAATTCTGCCTCAGCTTCTGGAAGATCAAATGGAGGTCTATTTGTTTCTGCAAGTGCAGAAATAAAAAATATTACAAACATTGGGAAAAGAGGAATTACATACCACAATTCTTTTTGTGCGATCACAATATCGTTTAAATTTAATGACCCAACACATAAAAGAACATTGATAATAATAATTCCGATTGAAACTTCATAAGAAACCATTTGTGCAGCAGATCTAATAGCTCCTAGAAAAGGATATTTTGAATTAGATGCCCATCCTCCCATGATGATCCCATATACACCTAGAGATGAAACAGCGAACAAATATAAAATTCCAACATTGATGTCTGCTAAAACTAAATTTTCACTCATTGGAATTACAGCCCAAGCAACTAGAGCTAAGGTCATTGTCACAATTGGGGCAAGTATAAAAACAACTTTATTAGCGCTCGCAGGTATTATAATTTCCTTAAAAATATATTTTAATGCATCAGCTAAAGTTTGAAACAGTCCAAAAGGACCAACAACATTTGGTCCTCTTCTTTTTTGAACTAAACCCCAAACCCTTCTATCCAACCAAACAATCATTGCGACCGATACAAGAATTGGAACAAGAAGAAAAATAATTTTATAAATTTCTTGCCCTAAAATTTGTAAATATTCTATCATTAGTTATTCGTACCTGTTTTTTTTAAATTTTGTCTGATTTGTCGACACTCACTCATTGTTTTTGATGCTCTTGAAATAGCATTAGAAAAATAATAATCAAATTCCTTTATATTGACTCTTTCACTTGTAAAATCTGATGTAATATCACTAAGGAAGGTTTCCTTGTACAAAGGTAGCTCATTTAATTTTGTAAAATTTGGAATTAAGTTCAAAACTTCTTTTCTCAATGTCTCAAAATTTGACAAATTTTCATTTTTTTCAAGTTTTTTCAGAATTAAATTAAAAATTTTCCAGTCTTCTATTGACTCCCCAATCGGATAAGAGGCTTTTTTACATTCTTGCACTCTTCCCTCAAGATTTTCATAAAGTCCATTTTGTTCTGTAAATGCAGCGCTAGGAAGAATTAAATCTGCAATTTCCGCTCCTCTATCGCCATGGCTTCCTTGATAAACAACAAATTCATTATTTTTTTTTATATCTAAGTTATCTGAACCTAAAAGATACAATATTTTAAATTCTTTATTTTCTAGCTTTTGAAAGAATGAGAATTTTTCTTCATCATTTTTAGATAGAATTTTTAAATCTATTAAACCCACAGTAGATGCATTTTGTGGTAGAAAATTAAAAGAATTCCAATCTTTATTTATAAAATTATTTTTTTTTAAAAAATTTTTAAATCCTTCAATTATATATTTGCCGCTTTTCAATTCTAATGCAGACTCACCTATAATTATGATTGGTTTTTTTGAAGATAATAATTTTTTTGAAAACTCTGTCTCTTCATTAAATATCTTTTTAATGTCACCCGTAGTATCGCCAATAATTTTATAATTATAGGTGAGATTGCCAGGGTCACCGATCGAAAAAATAGGAATACGCTTTTTAGCATATACCTTTCTAATCCTTGCATTAACCATTGTGGCTTCATGTCTTGGATTTGTTCCAATTAAAAGTATTAAGTCGCTTTCTTCAATGCCCTTAATTGAGGTATTAAATATATAATTATTCTTTTCAGCTGAATTAATATAAAATTTTTTTTCTCTAAATTCTAAATTATCACTTTTCAAGACTGAAAAAAATTTTTTAAAACTTAAAGCATTTTCTAAGTTTACCATATCTCCAATGTGTCCGCCTATTTCATTAGGATTAACGGCTTTTATTTTTTCTACTAATATAGAAATAGCCTCATCCCAATTAGATTTCTGTAATTTATTATTTTTTTTAACATAAGGGATATCTAATCTTTGTTTGGCTAATCCATCACAAGAATACCTTGTTTTATCTGAAATCCACTCCTCATTAATTTCATTATTAAGTCTTGGCAATATTCTTTTCACTTCCCAGTTATAAGTATCGACTCTGATATTAGATCCCACTGCATCCATCACATCAATACTCTCTGTTTTTTTAAGTTCCCAAGGTCTTGCTTCAAAAGCATAAGGTTTGGAAGTCAAAGCCCCTACTGGACACAAGTCAATAACATTAGCAGAAAGTTCGGAGCTCATAGCTTGCTCTAAATAAGTTGTAATCTCCATGTTTTCCCCTCTACCAATTGCACCAATTTCAGGAACGCCCGCAACTTCTGTTGCAAATCTTACGCATCTTGTACAGTGAATACATCTTGTCATTTGTGTTTTAATTAATGGCCCCATGTATTTTTCTTTGACCTGTCTTTTATTTTCTACAAATCTTGATTTATCAACTCCATAGTACATTGATTGATCTTGTAAATCACATTCTCCTCCTTGATCGCAAACTGGGCAATCTAGTGGGTGATTAGCTAATAAAAATTCCATTACACCTTTTCTAGCTTTTTCAACGAAGGGAGTATTTGTTTTGATATTCATCCCCTCTGCTGCAGGCATAGCGCAGGAAGCGATTGGTTTTGCAGATTTCTCCATTTCAACTAAGCACATTCTACAATTACCAGCTATTGATAATTTTTCATGATAGCAGAATCTTGGAATTTCAACATTTGCTAGCTCGCAAGCTTGAAGAATGGTCATTCCATTTTCAAACTCAATTTCTTTTCCATTAATTTTTATTTTAGGCATTTTTATTTTCTAATAAATGTTGATCAACTAAATAAGGGTTATTAATTTTCTTTTTAATTAAAGGTTCTTCTCTACAACGACTTTCAATTTCTTTTCTAAAATGTCTCAACAAACCTTGGACTGGCCAAGCTGAACCTTCTCCAAATGCACAAATTGTATGACCTTCAATCTGTTTGGTTACATCGCTCAATAAATCGATGTCGTTAAAAGTAGCTTTCCTTTTTTCTACTCTATCTAATATTCTGTACATCCATCCAGCTCCTTCTCGGCAAGGTGTACACTGACCACAACTTTCATGTTTATAGAATCTTGCAATTCTTGCCATACAAGCAATTATATCTTGATCTTTATTAATAACGACTATTCCTGCAGTACCTAATCCACTTTTATTTTCAATTAAAGAGTCAAAATCCATTGTGATTGTCTCGCAAATTTTTTTTGGTAATAGCGGCATTGATGAACCGCCAGGTATAACAGCTTGAAGATTTTCCCACCCTCCGACTACGCCTCCTGCATGTTTCTCAATTAGATCTTTTAAAGGAATGCCCATTTCTTCTTCTACATTACAAGGTGAATTTACATTTCCTGAAATACAAAATATTTTTGTTCCAGTATTTTTTGGCTTTCCAATCGATGCAAACCACTTTCCGCCTCTTCTTAAAATGGTTGGAACTACAGCTATAGTTTCAACGTTATTAACTATTGTTGGACAGCCATATAAACCCACTAATGCTGGGAAGGGAGGTTTTAATCTTGGTTGGCCTTTATTTCCCTCTATACTTTCTAATAAAGCTGTTTCCTCACCACAAATATATGCTCCTGCTCCATAATGAATATAAATATCAAAATCCCATCCTGAACCACATGCATTTTTTCCTAAAAAATTTTTTTGATATGCTTGATCTATTGCCTCTTGCAGTCTTTTTCCCTCATTTAAATATTCTCCTCTGATATAAATGTAACATATGTGCGCATTCACAGCATATCCAGCTATTAAGCACCCCTCTATTAATTTTTGAGGTTCAAATCTTAATATGTCTCTATCCTTACAAGTTCCAGGTTCCGATTCATCTGCATTTATTACTAGATAGTGAGGTCTTGAGCCGACTTCTTTTGGAGCGAAAGACCATTTAAGTCCTGTTGAAAAACCTGCTCCTCCTCTTCCTCTTAGCTCAGAAATTTTTACTTCATTGATTATCCACTCTCTACCTTTTGAAATAAGTTTTTTTGTATCTTTCCAATCATCTCTTTCAATCGCTTTTTCTATTTTCCAACCATAATTGTTATATAAATTTTTAAATATTTTATTCTCTGGCTTAAGCATGATTTTCTCCATTTATTGATTGTTTCTTTTCTGGTGAAGTGTTTTTTCTTCCTCTATAAGAACCTGGACCTAAAGGTTTGTCTTTTATAAGTGACTCTAAAATTTCTATAGTGCTTTTTTCATCTAAATCTTCATAATAATCGTCATTTATTTGTATCATTGGACCACTGACACATGCACCTAAGCACTCTACCTCCATCCAAGAACAGTTTCCTTTTTTTGAAACTTCATTTTCATTAGGAGAAATTTTTTCTTTACAAAGTTTTACAATTTTATCTGCTCCCCTTATTAAACATGGAGTAGTAGTACACACTTGTACAAAATGTTTTCCTACAGGCGCCAAATTATACATTGTATAAAATGTTGCGATTTCATAAACCGAGATGTAAGGCATTGATAATAAATTAGCTATATATTTCATTGCTGCTAAAGGTATCCAATTACTATTTTGTTTTTGTGCTAAATATAAGAAGGGCATAACCGCACTTTTTTTATTTTTTTTGGGGTATCTTTTTAAAATCTCATCTGCTTTTTTTAAGTTTTCATTTGAAAATTTAAATTCTTTTGGTTGCTCTCCATGAACTTTTTTTAAACTCATCTGTCTACCTCCCCGAAAACAATATCTAAAGAACCTAATACCGCTGGAACATCAGCTAACATGTGTCCACGAATTAAATAATCCATTGCTTGAAGATGTGAAAAACCAGGAGCTCTAATTTTGCATCTATAAGGTTTATTACTGCCATCGGATATTAAATAAACACCAAATTCACCTTTAGGAGCTTCAACTGCAGTATAAACATTTCCACTTGGAACTCTATAACCCTCAGTAAACAGTTTAAAGTGATGTATTAAAGCTTCCATAGATTGTTTTAGATCAGCTCTATTTGGTGGTGATATCTTTCCATCAATAGATTTTACTGGACCTTTTGGCAATTTTTCAATGCATTGTAAAATTATCTTCACGCTTTCTCTCATTTCTTCAATTCTACAAAGATAACGATCATAACAATCTCCATTTTTTCCAACAGGTACTTTAAAATCTAAATCTTTATATATTTCATAGGGCTGGGATTTTCGAAGATCCCAAGGAATGCCAGATCCTCTTAGCATTACTCCAGAAAAACTATGGTCTAAAGCTTCTTGTTTTGTCACTATACCGATTTCAACATTACGTTGCTTAAAAATGCGGTTG